>Ga0315315_10002921_pt1 | contig 15636 bp, 14 predicted proteins | sample M140m3416metaG_FD_203699 | JGI IMG/M metagenome (GOLD analysis project Ga0315315, IMG submission 203699) | Ammonia-oxidizing marine archaeal communities from Monterey Bay, California, United States - M1 40m 3416 | ecosystem: Environmental > Aquatic > Marine > Intertidal zone | place: USA...
TAATCTTTCTTCCCGTCAACCCACAATCTCCATCTGGGCCACCAATTACAAAATTCCCAGTTGGATTCACATAAAACTCTTCTTCATTAAAATCTTTAAGAAAATTTTCTGGAATAGATTTAAGCATATATGGTCTTAGCAAATCTTTCACTTGTTCTTGACTTACGTCTGGAGAATGCTGTGATGATATTACAACTGATTTTACTTTAATTGGTTTTCCTTCAATATACTCGAATGTAACCTGACTCTTGGAATCTGGTTCGATATTCTTAAGTTTTCCGGATTTTCTATCATCAGCCATTAGTTTTAAAATTTTATGAGAATAATGAATGGGTGCTGGCATTAAAACATCTGTTTCATTACATGCAAATCCAAACATTATACCTTGATCGCCCGCCCCTTCATCTTTGTTACCTGAGGAGTCCACACCCATTGCTATGTCTGCAGATTGAGAATGCAAATGACTTTCAATTTTTGTTTTTTCTTTCCAAGTAAAACCATCTTGATCATAACCAATATCTTTAATACAGTTTCTTACTTTTTCTATTAATTCATCTTTATTAATTTCAGGACCTCTTACTTCTCCCGCCAATACAACTTTATTTGTCGTAGTAAGTGTCTCACAAGCAACTCTTGAAAATGGATCTTTAGATAAATAAGTATCAACTACCATATCTGAAATTCTGTCTGAAACTTTATCTGGATGACCCTCAGAAACAGACTCACTCGTAAAAAGATAATTTTTAAGATTACTCATTTTTGATTTTATTAAATGAAAATATTAAAAAAATATACAATAAAATTAAAAATACAAAAATTTTATTTCCATAAATGGAAAATATTGTTGGTTGTATTTTTCTACTTTCCTCAAAATCCACGTGCCCTGACTGGCCAAATTTTACCTTTTGTTCAATCATACCAATGGGATTTATTATTGCAGCCATTCCATTATTTGCTGATCGTACTACATATTTTCCACTTTCAATTGCTCTCAAAACGCTATGAACAAAATGTTGTTTGGGGCCTACTGAATTCCCGAACCATCCATCTTCAGAAATATTAACAATCAAATCAAAATTATGATCATTAGATATTTTACCAGAATAAATTATCTCATAACAAATTAATGGTAAAATTTTTAATGAAAAATTTTTTCCTATAAGTTCTATTATATCTCTTTTTTTTCCTCTTGAAAAAGATTCATAATTATTTGTTAATGGCTTCAATCCGATATTTTTTAAAATTCTTTCAAAAGGTAAAAATTCACCAAAAGGAACTAAATTAATCTTATTATAATGATTTATTAAATTCAGTTCATGGTCGTAAACAGAAAGTGAATTAAAGTATCTTTTAACATTATTTTCAATTGATTGGCTATTAATACCCATAATTAATAAATGATTTTCGTTAAATTTATTTTCAAACAACCATTTATATTCTTTTAATTCCCTCTGGGAAATTTCTGGTAATATTCCCTCTGGCCAAATAAAGATAGTTTTTTGACTCATGTTTGGATTACTTATCTTTATAAGTTCCTCAATAACTAATACTGAATTAACATTTGAGTAAAATCTATCAATGCTAATATTAGAACCAATAACTCTTACGTTAAAATCATTTATAATTTTATCTGCTTTATTGAATTTTTCTTTATATGAAAATCCATAAATTAAAAAAGATAAAGCAAAGATGAGGAAAAAAGTACAAACTCCAATATTTTTTTTTGTACCACTTATTATAAATATAGCTGGACAAGTAAATAAAGAAATACAAAATAAATTTAATCCATATGTACCTAAAATTGATAATACACCTAAAAATTCTAATTGATTTGAAAAACTATAAATAATTAGATTCCATGGAAATCCAGTAAGAATTGATCCTCTAATATACTCAGTAATTCCAAAAATTAGAGAAAACACCAAAAAAGAGCTTATAATTTTAATTGGTTTCAAAATTATAAAAAAGAATGAAACTAACCCATAAAATAAAGCTAAAAAAGTTGGTATTATTAATAATGCTAATGGAAATAAAAAATCAAAATTTTGATCAAATGTTAATGCAATAGATATCCAATATAAGCTTATAGCAAAATAACCAAACCCAAATAACCATCCATACAAAAAAAAGTATTTTAAATTTTTATGTTGTTTTGATTTTTTAATCAAAAATATAAAAAATAATGAGAATGTTAAAAAATTCACTAATAAATAGTTTAAAGGGGGTAAACTTAAAGAAGTTATCATTCCCAGAACAACTAAAAAAAATAATTCAGTATATAATTTTGTTTTCAATTTAGTTTAATTTTGAAAATATTGATTGAAATATACGTTTTTCCTCATTAAGCATTTTTTGATAATCGACATTTTTAATGTGATTAAAACCTAATAAATGTAGAAAACCATGAATAAAAATTTTAATCAATTTTTCTTTAAATCTTATTATTTTTTGAGACTTAGGTTTATCTATAAAATCATAACTGATAATTATATCTCCAATATAAGTTTGTTTTGATATCTTGATTTTTTTGTTAATTGGAAATGATAAAATATCGGTAGGTTTATTTTTATTTCTAAATTCTTTGTTTAATTTTTTGATACTTTTATTATTAGAAAGTAATAATGAAAAACTTATTTTTTTACCTAAAAATTGATATTTTTTTGGAAAAGCTTTACAAATTTTATTAAAAAAAAATTCTTTTCTTTTCAATTTTTTTGACCAAGCCTTCTCGTTTGAGAAGACATTAACATTAATCATTTTTAGAGTATGCTTTTACTATTTTCGAAACAAGTGGATGTCTGACAACGTCTGAGTGATCAAAATCTACTACCGATATTTCACTCAAATGTCCAAGAAGTTCTTTAGATCTAATTAAGCCCGACATATTTTTGTTAGGCAAATCTATTTGGGTTGGATCACCATTAACAACAATTTTTGAATTTTCACCGATACGAGTTAAAAACATTTTGATTTGGGTATCAGTAGCGTTTTGAGCTTCATCTAAAATAGCAAATGAATTTTTTAAAGTTCTTCCTCTCATAAAAGCTAATGGTGCAATTTCAATATCACCAATTTCAATCATCCTCTGAATTTTTTCAAAATCAAAAAGATCGTAAAGAGAATCATATAAAGGTCTTAAATAAGGATCGACTTTCTCTTTCATATCTCCAGGCAAAAAACCTAAACGTTCACCTGCCTCAACTGCTGGTCTCGATAAAATTATTCGGTCAATTTTTTTTTCTAGCAACATAGTTAAACCCACTGCCACTGCTAAAAAAGTTTTACCTGTTCCAGCTGGCCCAGCAGAAATAATGATATCGCTTTGTCTTAAAGCTCTAACATACCCTTTTTGTTTTTCAGATCTTGGAATAATAGATTTTTTTGGGGTTTTAATAATATCAGTCACGTTATTATTTTTAACTTTTTCATTAATCATAAATTTATCGATAGACGAAACTATATCTTTATCTTCTATACTACCATTATTAATGAATTGATTTGCTAAAAATTTAATTGCATTTTTTAATATTTCGTTATTTTTTGGATTTGATTTAATCAAAATAGAATTACCTCGAGAATATAAATTTGATTGAGTTATTTTTTCTAACTCTTTTAAATTTTTATTAAATTCCCCAACTACACCCATTAATAAATCATTATCATGAAAGATAACACTGATAGAATTATTGTCCGAATAAACAAATTTTAAAGATGCATCAATATTCTTTTTAATTAAACTACTCAATTGCTATGCTACCTTTTGATTAGAATTATTATATTTTTCTCCAAATAAAGTACTTCTATTACTTTGTAATATTTTGACAGGCACAATTTTTCCAATATCTTCTTTTTTACCATCAAATACAACTGATGTCATATATTCTGAACGTCCAAAAAGCTTAGTCTTATCCTCTGTAAAATTTTCTACTAAAACATTTATTATCTTATTTTTTAAAGATTTATGCATGTCAATTTGATTTTCTGATAACTTATTTTGTATCTTGGTTAATCTTTCCATAGAAATTTTTTTATCAATTAATTTCAAATCTGCAGCCACGGTTCCTGGTCTTGGGCTAAAAATGAAAGAATATGAATTTATAAATTTTATCTTTTCAATCAAATCCACTGTGTCATTAAAATGTTTATCTTCTTCTCCAGGATAACCAATAATAAAATCGCTTGAAAATTCTATTGCAGAATTTATTTCTTTTAATTTATTGAAAACTTTAATGTAATCTTTAATCGTATGTTTTCTATTCATTAATTTTAAAATTTGATCTGAGCCACTTTGTACTGGTAAGTGAACTAATGGCATTAACTTTTTTGATATACCATAAACTCTAATTAAATCATCTGTCATATCTATAGGATGTGAGGTTGTGTATCGAATTCTTTTTATCTGAGGAATTTTTTCAATCTCAAGAATTAAATTTGATAAGCCATAATTCTCATTTTTGTACGCATTAACATTTTGACCTAATAAGATTATTTCTTTTACTCCATTCTCAGCGAGAACTTTTGCTTCGTTAATTATTTCTTTAAATGGTCTAGAATATTCAGGTCCTCTTGTGTATGGTACAACACAAAAGTGGCAAAATTTATCACAACCTTCCTGTATAGTTAGAAATGAAGAAACTTTATCTGAGGTGTTTTTTATTTTTTTTAAATAATTAAATTTTGAAATTGTATCAAATTCTGTTTCATCTATTTTTTTTTGTTCATTTAGAAATTGTTTAATTTTTTTGTTAATTTTATGATAAGATTGAGGTCCTATTACTAGATCAATAAAAGGTTCTCTTTTTAACATTTCGTCATTTTCTGCTTGAGCTACACAACCTGTAACTATAACAAGAGGTTTTTTTTTAAGTCTAAAACTTTTTTTAACTCTTCCTATTTCATGATAAACTTTTTCCTTTGCCTTGTCTCTTATATGGCATGTGTTTAATAAAAAGCAATTGGCTTCTTCAAGATTTTCGGTTTTGGTAAATTCAATTTTTTTTACTGAGTCTAGTATACGATTAGAGTCATACTCATTCATTTGACATCCAAATGTTTTGATAAAAATTTTTTTACTCATCTTTTGGGTTTACTTTAACCCCATATAACTCAAGTTTATGATCAACCAATTTATAACCATATTTTTCAGCTACTTTTTTTTGTAATTTCTCAATTTCTTCATCAACAAATTCGATTATATCTCCAGTCTTCACATCAATTAAATGATCGTGATGACCTTCATTTAATTCCTCATATCGAGCCTTTCCACCTTTAAATTCATGTCTAGTAAGTATTCCTGACTCTTCAAATAATTTTACAGTTCTATAAACAGTCGCAATACTTATTTTGGAATCAATTTTAGACGCTCTTTTATAAAGTTCATCAACATCTGGATGATCTGTAGACTCTGACATTACCTTCGCTATTATTCGTCTTTGATCAGTTAATTTAACTCCTTTTGATAAACATTTTTTTTCAATTGTTTCTGGCATAATCAATTCTAACTCAAATAAATAGGATTAATCAAATTTTTTTTAACTTTTAATTGCTTACATAGTTTTGGGATATTTTCATGTTTAATTTCATTTTTTTCATCAAAATCATCAAAACTAAAACAAAAATAATCTATTTTATTAGCTAAATGGAAAGCTTTGACGATTGATAGAGAATTCCTAATACCCGCAAAACTACCAGGTCCTCTATTAACGTAAATTTCTGAAATTTTTTTTAAATCTATTTTATTTAAATTCAAAAACTCTTTAATTAGCAGTGATAATTTTTCATAATTTATTTTGGTATTTTCGTAAGTAATATTATAATTAATATCATTATTTATGATCATTAAAAAAATTTTATCTTTTGCAGCATCGATAATAAGTCTTTTCATCTTACAATTTTTTTTTATAGTTAACTCTAAAACAGGGGAAAATAATAGTAAATATTTTTCAAATGACAACGGTGTTTTATCTATTATGTATCATCGATTTAATGAAAACAAATATCCTTCTACCAATATTAGAATGGATATTTTCATTGAACAAATGAAAATAATCAAAAATCTTGGTTATAAATTTTATGACCCAAAACTTTTTTTGGATGAATTTAAAAGACCTAAAAATGAAAAAAAAATTTTAGTTACTATAGATGATGGTTTTAAATCATTTTATAATGAAGCATGGCCATACTTAAAAGAAAATAAAATTCCTTTTATATTATTTGTTTCAACTGAACCTGTTGGGAAACATGGATACATGACTTGGGATGAAATAAGAGAAATAGATCAGTCTGAAATAGGATACATTGGTCATCACTCTCATACCCATAAATACCTTATTGATATGACAGAGACTGATTTCAAAAATGATATAGAGACTGCAACAAAAATTTTTAAAAAAAAACTCGGCTACGTGCCCTCAATTTTTTCTTATCCATTTGGTGAATACTCCCTTTATATGAAAGATTATATTTCAAAAAATTTTGAGATTGCGTTTGGACAACACTCCGGAATAATTGATATTAACAAAGACAAATTTGAATTGCCTAGATTTCCAATCAATGAAAAGTATGGTGAACTCGAAAGATTTAAATCATTAATTAATTATAAACCATTAGAATATAAATTTTTAAAACCAGAAGAAAAAAAATTAGATGTTAAAAATAATCCTCCAAAATTGATTATTGAATTTTTTGAAGATCAAAAAAATATTTCAAATATTAATTGTTATTCAAATGATGGTGGTAAGTGGAAAAAGTCGGATTTAAATTTTGAAGAAAATACTTTAATTATTCAATTTAAAGAGCCATTTGTTCCACGAAGAGGTAGAGTAAATTGTTCATTAAATGATAATGGTCAATGGCGATGGTTTGGAACTCAATTTACTGTTAAAAAAAATTAAATTAAACTTTCTAATTCAATGCTTGATGGTAATAATTTAGCATCATCAAAATCCTGAAGATTATTTTGTTTAATTATTTTTTGTAAAACCTCTACATATTTTTCTCCAGTTTCAGCATATTGATCTAGAAATTTTGATAAGATTATACTATCAAGATTTTTATCTTGATCTCTTAAATCTGCTCTCGCTTTTCTAAAAGCTCTATATGATGAATGAGTATTTAAATTTCTTTGATATGCCCTCACTGAAGCCTGAAGTACATTAAACTTCATCACTTTGTGTCCTTCGTTTTTATCTGAGTCTTTTGGTTTAAGACCTTCGCCTGACCAAGTCCATTGTCCAAATAATGCATTTCCTTCTTGAGCAAATCTAGATGTGCCCCATCCAGTTTCTTTCGCTGCTTGTGCGAGTGCTAAAGAAACAGGAACTTCATCCATTCTTATTTTCAATGTTGATAGATCTCTAGAAGGTATTCCGTATTGTTTATATTTTTTATTCAACCATTTTTTTTCTAAATCCGTATTACTACTTTTGTTTATTATATCAAAAAGTCTTTTTCTATCTAATCTAATATTATTATTTTCTTTTAAAATTAACGGTAGAACAATTTGAATAAAAAATTCTTTTCTTTTTTTTGTACTCTCAATCATTTTTATTTCTTGCGGTAATAATGTGAGTGCCACAGGTTTGACTAATTTATTTTTTCTAACATCATCTAGTTTATAATTTGTATCTTCAAAAAGCTGATTGATTGTTGAAGCATTAAGTCTTACTGTATCAGTTTCTAAATCGTTAAGACTGAATATATCAACCAAAAGATCATTTTCATCTAGAAATTCATTTTCACTTTCCCCATTATTTTTTTTTTTATTATTTAATGTGTAAGCTAAAATTGTTTTAGAATTGTTCTGATATTCAAAATTTTTATTTTTTTTATAATTTAAAAAAATAGGTAAAGTATAAAAAAAGAAAACCACAATAATTGAACTAAGGAAAATTCTTGGTAAAGATCCTAAATTTTTTTGATCAAAAAATTTAAAAAATTTAAAACTAGAAGAGCTAAATCTTTTTCTAATCATTTATCGCCTCAACTTTCTTTATCTCAGGGATATAATGACATAATAGATTTTGAACCCCTTGTTTCAAAGTCATAGTTGAACTCGGACAACCTGAACAACTACCTTGTAATTGTACTTTTACAACACCATCTGAAAACTCTTTGAATTTTATATCTCCCCCATCTTTTGCAACAGCTGGCCTTATCTTCTCATTTAATATTTTGACTATTTTTTTCTCTATTTCTTTTAAATTCTCATTTTCCTCTTTGAGATCCTTATCTATTACACAATCTTTTCCAGATGAGTAAAAATCATTGATTAAAGAAATCACTATGTGTTTGATTTCATCCCAAGACACATCATCGTACTTATTTATAGAAATAAAATCTTTACTTAAAAAAATTCCTTCCACGCCATTGATTGACAATAAATTTCTCACTAATTCATTGTTCGTATCATTTTTATTTGTTATCTCAAAAGACCCTTGATTTGAAACAGTCTTACCGGGTAAAAATTTTAATGAATTTGGATTTGGAGTATTTTGAGTTTGAACGAACATATTTCATTTTTATATATAGTCAAAAATTCTTAAATTTAAACTTGATAATAAGAAATAATTTAAAAACCTACTATTTCATGAATTTTTTTAACCTTTTCTGATGAAATTTCGTCTGCTTTTTTACAACCTTCAGAAAGTATTTGATCCAAATAATTTTTTTCATTTAACAATTTTCGAATTTCTAATGAAATAGGGATTAGCTTTTCAGCCAATACCTCTGCAAGATTTTCTTTAAATTCTGAAAAATTTTTTCCAGAAAAATTTTTAATTGAGTTTTCTAACGAAACTCCAGTTATACTTGAGTAAATTCCTATTAAATTTTTTGCCTCAGGTCTTTTTTTTAACTCATCTACAGTTGATGGCATCGGTAATGGATCAGTTTTGGCTTTTTTGATCTTATTTATTATAAGATCTTTTTCATCAGTTAAATTAATTCGACTTAAATCAGATAACTCTGATTTACTCATTTTTTTTAAACCATCTTTAAGACTCATAATCCTTGAAAATTCTTTTTGTATTAAAGGTTCTGGAACTTTAAGGAAATCATCAACTTTAAAATCATTATTAAATTTTTGTGCAATATCTCTACAAAGTTCGAGGTGTTGTTTTTGATCATCTCCTACAGGCACATGAGTAGAGTCATATAAAAGTATATCTGCAGCCATTAAAACTGGATAACTATAAAGACCAACACTTGCCTTTTCTTTGTCTTTTCCAGCTTTTTCTTTAAATTGTGTCATTCTATTAAGCCAACCCATTCTTGCTACACAACTTAAAATCCATGCTGCTTCTGAATGGGCACTTACTTTTGATTGGTTAAAAATAATACTTTTTTTAGGATCAATTCCACTCGCAATAAATGTTGCGACAGTCTCACGAATATTATTTCTTAATTTTTTTGGATCTTGATTTACGGTAATTGCGTGTAAATCGACTACACAAAACACACATTTATTTTGATCATTATTATTTAAGTCAACAAAATTTTTTATAGCACCTAAATAATTTCCTAAATGGAGATTGCCTGTTGGTTGTACACCTGAAAAAATTTTTTTTCCCATAATTAATACTTTAATTGAAGATCTTTATAATTAAAAGCTTTGATAAAGAAAGATATCATTAAATAGAAAATCAATCCTAATAAAACTGACAAAATTAAATAAATTGATTTAAATTCATAATCATAAACTAGTTTATTATCAAATAATTCTATTAAAAAACTAAAGAAAATACCCATCATAATTGAAGCAAAAACTATCTTAAAGAATTTAACGAAAAATATATTATTAAAAGCAAACAGTTTTTTTTTTTTCAAAAAAATAAATAAAACTATAGAATTAAACCAAGAAGAAATAGTTGTGGCAATTGGAATAATTATAAACCCAATATTATCAAAAAAATAAACACTAATAAATATATTCAAAATTACAGATATTAATGAAATATAAAATGGTGTTTTTGTATCTTGATTAGCGAAGAAAAAAGTTGAAAAAACTTTAATCAAAGAAAAAGCCGGCAAACCTAAACCAAAATAAAAAAGAGCTTTAGCTGTATTGGAAACTGCCTCCATGTCAAAAGAACCATATCCAAACAAAGAGGAAATAATTTTTTCTGAAGCAACAAATAATGCAACTGATGCCGGCAAGCTTAAAAACATTGTTAATTCCAATGCCTTATTTTGAATTAGTAAAATCTTGCTTTTTCTCTTTAAAAACACATGTTTAGAAAGTTGAGGTAAAATAACTACACCAATTGCAATTCCAGCAATTGCCAAATTTATTTGGTAAATTCTATCTGCATAATACAAATAAGAAACGGCACTAGCTTGAAATGAAGCAATAATAGTCCCAACTAATATGTTTATTTGGGTAACTCCCGATGAAAAAATACTTGGTAACAATCTTTTAAAAAAAAATTTTACTTTATTGTTAATTTTAAATCTAAATTTAAATTCCAAAGAATAAAATTTACTACTAAACTTATATAAAAAAATTAATTGTAAAAAACCAGCAACTGATACTCCATATGAAAGGTAAAAAATAAGCTCATCATTTAAATAACTCCCAAAAAATAAAATTCCAATCAAAACTAAATTTAAAATTATCGGTGCTGCCGAAGCTGCTGCAAATTTATTATGTGAGTTTAGTATTGCTGAAAAAAAAGAGGATAAACTTACAAACATTAAAAATGGAAAAGTAATTCTTGTTAAATCTATAGCTAATTTTATTTTTTCACTATCCTCTACAAATCCAGGAGCTATTAAGCTTACAAAAAAAGGCATAAATATTTCAATGATCAAAACTAAAAATAATAATCCTAAAAATAGTAAGTTGAAAATTTCACTAGCAAATTTTTTTGATTTTGATCTGCCTTTTACTAATTCTGAAGTATAGCTTGGAACGAAAGCTGAGTTAAAAGTTCCTTCAGCAAACAATCTTCTAAAAGTGTTTGGTATTCTAAAAGCTACAAAAAATGCATCTGCTAAAAAACTTGTACCAAGTAAAATAGCAATTAAAACATCTCTAAAATAACCAAGTAGTCTGCTGATTATAGTATAAAAACCAAAAGTCCCTGTTGACTTAACTAAATTCATAAATCATATTAGTCTTAATTTTACCCTATTTGTACACCTAATTAGCATAAATGAAAAAAACAAAAATTGATCACTATACAGACAAAGAGGCTTTGGAATTTCATAGTCACAAAAAACCTGGCAAAATAGAAATCATCGCCTCAAAAAATATGATTACAAAAAGAGATCTTGCTCTAGCCTATTCCCCTGGTGTTGCTGTCCCAGTAAAAAAAATAAGTGAAAATCCAGAAGCTGCATATGACTATACTAGTAAAGGTAATTTAGTTGCTGTTATTAGTAATGGCTCAGCCATTCTTGGAATGGGAGATCTAGGAGCTCTTGCCTCTAAACCTGTAATGGAGGGAAAAGCTGTTCTATTTAAAAGATTCGCTGATATAGATTCAATCGATTTAGAGATAGATGCAAAAGATACTGATGAAATTATTAATTCAATAAAAAATTTTGCTCCATCATTTGGTGGTATAAACTTAGAAGACATTGCAGCACCTGACTGTTTTATAATTGAGGAAAAACTCAAAGAGATTTTGGATATACCAGTATTTCATGATGACCAACATGGAACTGCAATTATTACAACTGCAGCATTAATTAATGCTTTAGATATAAATAAAAAATCAATTAGCAAAATTAAAATTGTAGTAAATGGAGCTGGCGCATCAGCTATGGCTTGTGCAAATTTATTTAAGAAAAGTGGGGTTCCTCAGAAAAATATTACAATGGTTGATCGTAAAGGAGTTATTTTCAGGGGAAGAGAAAAACTAAATCAATGGAAAACAGCTCATGCTATTGAAACACCAAATAAAACTTTGGATGATGCAATAAAAGATGCTGATGTATTTTTAGGTCTTTCAGCAAAAGGAGCCTTAACAAAATCAATGGTAAAAAAAATGGCAAAAAATCCAATCATTTTCGCTTGTGCTAACCCAGATCCAGAGATAACCCCTGAGGAAATAGAAGAAGTTCGTGATGATGCAATTATTGCAACTGGAAGATCTGACTACCCTAATCAAGTAAATAATCTAATTGGTTTTCCTTACATTTTTAGAGGAGCACTGGATGTTAGATCAAAAACAATTAATGAAGAAATGAAAATAGCTGCAGCTCATGCAATAGCCAAACTTGCAAGGGAGGATGTTCCAGATGAAGTGGTTGCAGCGATGGGGGGAGAACGACCTCATTATGGAAAGGATTATATTATTCCATCTACTTTTGACCCACGTCTTATAAGTATCATTCCATCTGCAGTAGCTAAAGCGGCAATGGAAACGGGAGTGGCTAGAAAAAAAATAGAAAATTTTGATATCTATCAAGAACAGTTAAAACAAAGATTAGATCCTACAGTAACAATAATGCAGGGTATAAATAGTTACATTAAAAAGAATCATAAAAAAATTGTTTTTGCTGATGGAGAGGATGAAAATACACTTAAAGCAGCAATAGCTTTTAAAAATTCAAAACTAGGTACTCCAATTCTTATTGGTAAAGAGGAAAAAATCAAAGAACAAATTAAAAAAATTGGATACAATGAGAACTTTGACATTGAAATTGTAAATTCAAAAAATAAATCTAAGAGAGAAAAATACGTAAAATATTTATTCAAAAAACTACAACGAGAGCAGGGATTGTTAGAATGGGATTGTGATAGATTAATTAGAAATGACAGAGTTATTTGGGCCTCATGTATGGTTGCATGCGGAGATGCTGATGGTGCTGTTACAGGCAATACTAGAAGGTTTGGTGCATCATTAGAAAAAATTAAACAAGTAGTGGAAGCTAGACCTGGTGAAATAATGTTTGGTTTAAATTTAGTGGTTCATAAAGGAAAAACAATTTTTGTAGGTGATACAAGTGTTCATGAATACCCAAATGCTGAACAATTGTCAGAAATCGCTATATCAAGTGCACGTGTAGTGAGATTATTTGGCTTTGATCCAAAAGTAGCTTTTGTTTCTCATTCAACTTTTGGACAACCACTTACAAGTAGAACAAAACATATTAAAGATGCTGTCGAAATTTTGAAAAAGAAAAAAGTAAACTTTGAATTTGATGGAGATATGCAGCCTGATGTAGCTCTTGATGAGGAATATAAAAAATTATATCCATTTTCAAAAATAGTTGGGAATGCAAATATTCTAATTATGCCAGGCCAACATAGTGCTGCTATTTCTTATAAAATGATGAAAACTCTTGGCGATACAAAAGTTATTGGACCACTACTAATTGGTTTAGGCTTACCAATAGAAATCGCTCCCTTAAGAAGTTCTACTTCAGAAATTATTAATTTAGCCTCTATTGCAGCATATTCAGCAGATATAATAGATTATAAAAATTAAAATTAATTTTTTTGGATTCTTAAATCATCAACAAGAATTATGCTTGCGATTACATCTTTAACATCCAAAATTTCTTTAGCCTCTTTTACCACCATATCTTTTTCCCCTGGCTTAATTGCTATTCCATAAATATAAATTTTTCTTTTATAAGTATCAATTTGATAATTTGTTGCTTTTATCTCTTTATTTATAATTAAGGCTGTTCTCAACTGAGAGGTAATTAAAAGATCTTTAGCTGATTGTTTAAAATTAAATTCTTCTTTAATTTTTATATCATTTCTTACAGACCTAACACCTAGTGTTTCCCATGCAAGCTTGGTTAATTTTAGTTTTTCCTCAGGATTGTCTACTTTGCCTGTTAAAAATATTCTGCCGTCTAATACTTTTGATTTTACAGATAAAAAATAACTTTTATCTAATAAAAGAATTTTTGCTGATAAACTTTTTTCCATTATTGAGTCATCAATTTGTGTTCCAACAGATCTTGGATCAAAAGCAACACTTACCCCAGTGCCAAAAATTCCTTTAGAAGAAACACCAACGCAGCTTGTTAGAAGTAATATTAAAAATAATAAAACAAATAATTTATTTTTCATTCTTTAGCTTTATACAATAATTGTAAACTTCTTTTTTTGATATTTTTTTATTTTGACTCAAAAAATTTATTATTTCTTTAGTTGATAATTTTTTGATCATTTCCTTGATTAATCTTTTATCTGATTCATTCAAATTTTGGGAATTTTTTTTATCTAACTTAATGTCAGATATTACTATTGTAAGTTCTCCTTTTAACTCAAAATTTAATTTTTCAATATCATCAATATCTGTACGAATATATTCTTCGTAATATTTCGTCATTTCTCTACAAATAAGAATCTTTCGTCCAGAAAAATTTTTTTTTAAATAAGGTAAAATTTTATTTATTTTTCTAGGTGAAACAAAAAATATAATTGATGAATCCAATTCAGATAATTTTTTTAAGTCATCGTTTAATAATTTTTTTTTTTCAGGAAAAAAACCGTAAAAAAAAAATTTTTCAGAAAACCCACTTATGGAAAGTGCAGATGTAACTGATGATGGACCTGGTAAGGGGAAAATATTTATCCTATTTTCAATACATTCATTTACTAAAATTGATCCAGGGTCTGACACACCAGGAGTTCCGGCATCAGAAATAAGAGAAATAATTGTTCCTTTTTTTAATAAATTCAAAACCTTTAATAGATTTTTTTTTTCATTAAATTTATGATTTGAAATTAATTTTGATTTTATATCATATTTTTGTAATAAAATTTTTGATGTTCTTGTGTCTTCGCACAATATATAATCAGATCTCTTAAGAATGCTGATGGCTCTTAACGTGATATCTTCTAAATTTCCTATTGGTGTTGATACTAAATATAGACCTTTTTGGATTTCTTTATTATTAATTTCAGAATTTCTAAACATAATTTTAAATAAAATAATATAATATCATTTAAAATGTATAAACTTATTAAAATATTCTCATTAGCAATTTTTAGTTTTTTAGTTCAGTATTCACTTGCATTTTCCTTTGATGAAAAAATTAAAATAGGTCTATTAGTTCCGTTAAGTGGTGACAACAAAGAAATTGGCCAACAAATTATTAAGTCAACCAGAATTGCATTGAAAGATATAAATTCAAAAAATTTGGAAATTATTCCTAAAGATACAAAATCAAATCCTAATCAATCTATTAAATCTGCCAATGAACTTAAAGAAATGGGTGTGAAAATAATTATTGGACCTGTATTTTATGAAAGTTTAAGTTATCTTGATGAAATCGAAGATATAATTTTTGTATCTTTAACAAATAAAAATGTAGATCTTCCAAAAAATATTATAAGTGCTGGTGTTAACGCTACGTCTCAACTTAATACAATAAAAAAATTTATTGATAAAAATGATATAAAAAAAACTTTATTTCTAACACCTAAACTAAATCATGAAGTTGAAATAAAAAAAGCAATTAAAGACTCGAAAATAAAAATCTTTAAACATTATATATATGATACAGAACCAACAAAATTAACAGCTCAAATTGAAAAAATTACAAATTATAAAATTAGAAAACAAAATTTATTGGATGAAATTAAAAGAGTGGAAGACTCAGAACTTATAGATAAAGAACAACAACTCGATAAACTTAAAAAAAAATACACTATAGGTAATGTCAGTT
>Ga0315315_10002923_pt1 | contig 15635 bp, 8 predicted proteins | sample M140m3416metaG_FD_203699 | JGI IMG/M metagenome (GOLD analysis project Ga0315315, IMG submission 203699) | Ammonia-oxidizing marine archaeal communities from Monterey Bay, California, United States - M1 40m 3416 | ecosystem: Environmental > Aquatic > Marine > Intertidal zone | place: USA...
CTCGGAAGGAGGGGAGGCCGCGCGAGAGGGGCGCCGGTCTGGCCCTGGCCCTGGCCCTGGCCCTGGCCCTGGCCCTGGCCCTGGCCCGCGGGTGGCAGGGAGGAGGACGAGGACGAGGACGAGGACGAGGACGAGGACGAGGACGAGGACCAGGAGGACGAGGACCAGGAGGACGAGGAGGACGAGGAGGACGAGGAAGATCCCTCGTAAAATTCCCGCGCCGCGTCCGTTCCCCCCTTCACCGGGGGGGGGGACAGGAGGTCCGGCAGGACTACGTAGCTTCCGGTTGGCATGTGCCTCTGCTTGAGCCTGCGCTCGGCCCTGGCCTCCAACCGGAACCTGGCGATGTCGTCCGGGCTGTAGAACATCTGCGGGGGTGAGCCTCTGACCTCCCTCACCTCCACCGTTCCCAGGAAGGACACGGAGGGGCGGCGGCGGCGGAGCTTCTGCGGCGGCTGCGGCTGCGGCTGCGGCTGCGGCTGCGGCTGCGGCTGCGGCTGCGGGAACCCCGGATCCGCCTGCGGAAGGTCGGGGGGGATGATGTGGACCGGACCTGTCATTGGAGCGTCGGGTCGGGGAGGGGGGTTCGGGGGGTCAGGGGGGGGGGCTGCGGTGGTGTGCTTCCGACCTGATGGCCGCGGAAGTGTGTTTGTGAAGTCGGAAGGAATTCCCTTCCTTATTATTCGTTGGGATCACCGGGGAGTTCTTCGGCTGGTTCTCCCCCGATAACCGGTACTGTCCTGGTCCCACCCCCACCAGTTTTGGCAGGCCCATGTACGACTGGATTACGTATCATCGTTGCCTCTTCGGTCCTCGAGACTGGAATCCATGACCGACTGGAGACTTAAATGACTTGACCGGGGCGCGGGAAAACTGCATGCAGTCAACGGCATGCAAAGAATTCTCTTCCAACCTTACGAGCGTATACATACTTTATGCAGAGCTCGTAGTATACATACTCTCTAGTACTCCGATTCCAGAGTCCGTCCCTCCCCCTCCAGAAGGTCAGAAGGACGGACGCTGTATCCTGGTGTGTGTACTACGAGCTCGTACGAGAGTAGCTAGTATCCGAACTGGGTCCATCGATCGGCAATCACATGCTAGAGTACTAGCTAGGAGCTAGAGTATGTGCATACTGTACGAGAGTACGCGTAAAGTATGTACTAGCTAGTACCTTATTATGTATGCATAATAGCTAGAGTAGCTAGAGTCTACAATCACCTCAGCCACCACGTACGTACCAAGGTACCCTGCATCACTCAGCCGGTCCAGCCAGCCATCAGGCAATCAGGCAACCTCGGCATGACACATTATATAATTAAATGTATATAGTACGAGTACATATTACATGTCCGCGATAGCAGAGGCCGGAGCCCCCCCCCTAGCCACCACCTCCTCGCCGTCACTGCCCCAAATGGCGAGGGCGGAGGAAGCAGCGGCGCAGCCTCGGCCGCAGCGGCGGCGGCCGGCACCGCCGCCGCCGCCGCTGCTTCTGCTCCTTCTGCTGGCCTCGGCCGTCCTAGGCGGCGGCCGGGCCCTCCAGTCCTCGCCTCCTCCTCCGGCGGGCCGGCTCAGGAGCGGTGGCGTCGGCGTCGGCGTCGGCAGCGGCACCTCGGCCGCAGGCGCGGGAGGCGCGGGAGCCGGCGGCGCGGACGGGCCCCTCCTCGTCGTCGACCTGTACAACGCCCTGGGCCACACGGGGTTCGGCCTGGGGCCCGAGGCTCTGGTCCTCCGGGCGGCGGCGTGGCGATCCTCGCGGCGGCGGAGGGGCGGGGACGGGAGCGCGGAGGGGAAGGGGACGGAAAGGGGGGCGGGGATGGCCGAGGTGCCGCCTCTGTGCTTCGTGGTCGATCACGGCTCCTCCCGGTCCAGCCACGCGGGCGGCCCCCTCCCGCCGGGAATTGGGATGACCTTCGCCGGTCCTGGGGGTCTGACCGCCGACGACGTCATCGTGGGCCTGGTGAGGGAGCGCTTCGGGGGGGGAGGGGAGGAGGGGGGAGGGGCGGCACCGGCGAGGAATTCCACCGTCGTCGTGACTGCCGATGCCGGCCTCATCGGGCGCTGCCGGAGGCAGGCCAGGGAGGCGGCGGGGGGATCGTGGGCGGGATCAGGCGGCAGGACCGGGACCGGGACCGGGACCGCGGAGGACGGTTTGGCCTTCGTCGAGCCCATGTCCTTCCTGCGGGAGCTGGAGGCCCACTCCCACGCCGACGGGAGCCTGTTCGGGAGGGACGTCGCCGTCGAGGTCCTGAGCACCCCTCGGGAGGAGAAGGCAGAGAAGGGGGCCGAGGTAGGGCAGGAGGACGGAGCAAGGGGGGAGGCGGCCGCACCTCCTGCGGGCGCCGGGGAGAGCGAGAGGGGGGGGGAAGGCCTCGCCGCCGAGCTCGCCTCGGCCGAGTCCGCCATCGAGCGCACCCTGCGGGCCCGCCGCCGGCTCGTGAAGGACCGCCGCGGCAAGAAGAGGGCAAGGGCGGGCCGGGCCGGCCGCTCCTCGTCGTCCTCCAGGGCCGCGTCGCGCAGCCAGAGGGCGAGGGCTGCCACGGACGCGAGGAGGGGGGAGGCCGAGCGGCTCAGGGAGGGGCTGGTAAGGGCGGGGACAGTACACACGGACGAGGCGCCGGTGCGGGCGCTGCTGGGGTGGCTGTTGGAGGTGGAGGAGGAGGAGGAGGCGGGGGGCGCGAAATGGACGGGGGCGGCAGCAGACGGTGGCGACGGCCCGCTCGGGCTCGGGCTGGACGGCGGGCGCGATCCGCTGGGGTGCGTCGTGAGGGTGCCCCGGCGAGGGGGGGGGGCTGGCGGGTCCCTCGCCGAAGGTGGGAGCGACACGGTGAGGCTGGTCGTCATCTCGGACACGCACGGTTTCGAGGCTGCCCTCGGCGCCCTCCCCAGCCCTGAGGATCCAGCCGCCGGGGCAGGGGGGGGCGCATCCGGGGGGGGGGGGCGGGAGGGGGGAACACACCTCCTCCCGGACGCTGACATCCTCGTCCACTGCGGGGACTTCGCGGCCAACGGGAGCAGGGCCAGGCAGCGCGAGTCGGTCCGGAAGCTGGACGCCTTCCTGGCCGACCAGGCCCACATCCCGCACAAGGTGGTGGTGATGGGCAACCACGATCCCAAGATTCCGGGGAGGACGCTGTTTCCCAAGTCCGGGGCCGTGTACGCCACGACAGCGCGCCGCCTTAGGCTAGGGGGGCTTCGGATGGCAGTGGAGCCCTTCTCGAGGCGGTCGTACGCCCGCATCGCCCAGGCCACGGAGAACGTCTCGAACGCGGACGTGCTGATCTCGCACGAGCCGCCCCACGGGACGCTGGATCTGACGTACTCGGGGACTAGGGCCGGGTCGAGGGCGCTCCGGGAGGCGGTGGTCTCCGCCGAGACGAAGCCGCGGGCTTGGCTCTGCGGCCACATCCACGAGGGACGAGGGCTAGCGAGGGAGATGTTCGACAGAGGAGAAAGTGAGTGTGCCCCCACCCTGGTGGTGAACGCCGCGAACGCCAACGTAGGCAAGGCAAGGCGCCTCGTCACTGGAGCAGTGCTGATCGATATTGAAAGGGAGGATCGTGGTGAGGGGGGACGGGAGAGAGACGGCGCCGGCGCGGATGCATGGGATCAGCTGGTTCAGCTCGACACCAAAAGGGATCTCGGCCTGGATCCCATCCATGTGAGGCCCGGGGTTAGGCGAAGGAAAGGTGTTCCCTCTTCGTCGAGATCACGACAGCGGCGCAAATAATGTAGGGATGACATGCGTCCTTCATCATAATTGTTAATTGTTGCGTTATGAGTCCTATTGCTACCTTATTGTACCTTCTGAGGTTATTTTATTAGAGACCTCGGGCCTGGCGGTCCCGTATGAAGGGAGACTGAAGAAGTAGCCCTGGTGCGGCCGGGAGGAGCTTGTTTCGGGACTGCTGAGAGGGCACATCGATGACTGCATCTTCCCCAATTTCAACGTTTGACGAAACGAACCTTAATCTATTAGACTTCTCGGACGCTCCAGGCGGTACTCGTCAAATATCGCTGCAAGGAATCTCTCCCTCGCGACGGATTTCATGCCCAGCTGATTCGCCGTTAGAGCGATACTGACCCCCACCTCCGGCAAACACAAGACGATGGAACCTCCCACCCCCGCATGTCCCAGAGACCGCACCAACATCCCATCTTCCGTGCGAATGTCATGGACCTGAAAGCCGAGCCCGAATGCGGCCTGGTCGTTGTCCAGCAAGGCGGATCCCGGAGCCGCGCCGCGTGTCGCCTTCTCCTCCCCAGTGCACGCCTGGGGCGCGCGGGCGGCCTCGATGGTTGCCTCATTCAGAAGGGGGGGGCGCCAATCGCTCCCGATCACCAGCTCGTGGAAGACGGTAGCGAGCGCCTCGGCGGAAAAGTGCCCGTTGGCTGAGGGCAGCTTCGCCTCGCGAACTTTCCGGAAGTTGAAAATTGTGGGATTGAGCATCTGCTCCCTCGCCCGGAACTTCTCGAGCACCACCTTCCTCCCCTTCTTGCCCTGGTCGCCCCCTGGGGTCGCACCGGGGCGACCTGAGCTTGGGCGGTCCGTTCGGGTCGCTCTCATGGTGAGCACCGCGAGCCTCTCGGCGCCAATCTCTTTGGTTATTCCCCCCATAAAAATCTGCGAGTCGAGCCCCGAGGGATGGATAATATTCTCCGAGAGATACGTCTCGTACGGCTGGCCTGTGATGGCCTCGATGAGGCCTCCAATGATCCATGCGAAGGAAATATAGTGATACCTGGTCTCCTCTCCCGGAGGATGAGCCGGAATGGCGTCGGCACTGGCAATGAAGGCCTTCATTTCGTCCCAGTCGGTCAGAAGGTCGATCGATCCATTCTCGGGAAAGGCGTCCGCGAGGCCGGCCTGGTGGGTCAGGGCCTGCCGAATCGTGAGGCGGGCCTTGTCGGGACGGGAACCGAATTCGGGCCAGTGCGCGGCGACGGGATCGTCGGCATCGATCCCCTCCCGCTGGAGCAGCAGGTTCAGGCCGGCCGCGAGCAGGGCCTTGGATACCGAGAAGGCGTTGAACAGGGTCGAAGGGGTGACGGGACGCGAGTCCGCCGTCCCGAGTGTGCCCGCTGCGACATTCGCGACGACGTTCCCGTGCAGAAGGACACAGCACTGGAGCCCGACCGCGTGCCCTTGGTTTACTAGGTCCTCGGCAATGGAGCGCATCCGGTCCTGGAGGCGGGATTCGTGGTCGTCGGCGGATGGGTGCACGATCGAAAGGGCTTGCTCGTTCTCGGGCACTGCCTCTCTCAGGGCTTGCCGCGCTGTCCCCGCCATGGTTCCGAGGTACGGGTATGGAACCTCTAGCCGAGAGCAAAGACCTCGCAGCATGGCCGATACTCTGGTGAAGAATATGAGCTCGGCGGGCCAGGCATCTACAGGGCTCCGCAGCTTTCCCCTCTTGTCCGTGCCCTGATCATCCTTCATGGCGGCCTCTCTCTTTTTGCGGTCCTTGGCCTTTTCCTTGGAGGCCTCCTTGGCCTGCGACTGCGGAACAGGATCCGAGTATCCCCGCTGCATCGCTGCCATGTCCTCAAACGGGTCATACCGGTTCAGGACGAGTCCCATCTCCTCAAAGGCCAGGAGCAGGCCGTCGAGGTCGTTCTCGTCGGTGGAGTGCACCAGCCTCGCGAACGCAAGCCTCATCCCCGAGTCCAGCCTCTTGGTGAGGCCGAAATCGAGCAGGACAGGGACGGAGGGATCCCCGTCCTCCTCGGCCGTCGAGACGAGCAGGTTTCCCGCGTGCGGGTCGGCGTTGAACACCCCCCCCAAGTGCATCTGCACCGCCCACGAGGTGCAGACCCTCCGCAGGAGCATCTCCCGGTCGGCCCCGCACCCGTCGAGCCTCTCCACGTCTCGGATGGAGAAGCCCTCGCAGTACTCCATGGTCAGCACTCTCCTGGTGACGAGCCCCGGGACGGCCTCGGGGACCCTGGCCCGGACCCCCCGGGACCCCAGCAGCTTCCTGACCTCCTCCATGCTGGCAGCCTCCAGCCTGAAATCGAGCTCCCTCCCAACCTCGGCGGTGTACTCGTCGACGACGGGGCCGAAGTCTAGGCCAGGATCGCTGACAGCTAGGAGACCCAGGATGGTCCTCAGGTTGGCCATGTCCTGCGTCATCAGGGAGGCGACACCCCGGTGCTGCACCTTGACCACCACGTCCCTTCCGTCTACGAGCGTGGCCCTGTGGACCTGGGCCAGGGACGCGGCCGAAAGGGGCACCGGATCGATGCTCCCGAACCGGGCCAGCTGTTCCTCCGTGAGGTCCTCCCTCAGCGTCGTCAGGACGTCCCCGTACGGGTTGGCCGGGACCCCGTCCTGCAGCCTGGCCAGAGCACCAAGGTACTGCGGAGGCATGACGTCGGCGCGGGAGCTAAGGTACTGGCCCACCTTGATCCAGAATCCCCTCAGCCCCTCGATGCTGGCCAGGATGCGGCCGGCGTTGCGCTCGTGCGCCGCGTCCCAGAGTGCCACCAGATCGGGATGTTCGGCCGCCTCATCGGCGGCGGCGGCGGCGGCGCCTCCCCCCTCCTTCTCGGCGGCGTCGGCCTCGGCCGCGGTCGGGAGGCCCAGCTCCCTCCGCATCCGCCGCTCCGCCCTCTCGGTCCTCTTGTACGAGAGGAACACCCTGGCGGCGAGGGAGAACACCCTCGCCCTCCTCGCCAGCCGGGCTACCACGGTGGGCTCTGCCGCCGCCGCCGCCGGATCGGTCCCTGGCGGCGGAGGCTGCGGCTGCTGCGGATGCGGCCGCGGAGGCGGGGGAGGCCCTCCCTTGGCAGGCCGCGCCGAGGCGACGAGGCCCGCGGCCCCGGCGGCCAGGGCGAGGAAGAGGACCAGGGCTAGCATCGGCGCCGGGGGGGGGCGGGAGCGCATATGGAGGGGAGGGGAGGGGGAAATTATGAGACCCAGATTGAGGCGGCATGACTCAGGTTGGAGCGAGAAAAAGAATTGGATGTTTTCTTCCTCCGTCCGGGCGGGGTCCGCGGAGCGCGCGGATCTAGAAAGAGTACATCCACCATTTGCGTATTAATATTTGATGTCTTTCCGTGACGCATACTAGCTACTGTAGTAGTCCTACTGTGCTAGATAGTATGCATACTATTACTAGCTAGTATGCATACGTATATAATTAGATAGCTATTGCGCGCGACGCGGGCCGACGCCCGTCCTCCCGTCCCTCTCAGAGTGCCTCGCCTCGCCGCAGTTTGGAAATAAACATCAGTATGTGCCAGCGTAGAATCCTACGGCTTTCTTTCGAACTCGCTTGTCTGCTGCTCTCCCGCGCGTCCGTCCTCACAAAACGAATGACCAGGCCTCTCTGCCATCCTCCAGCTGGAAAGGACGTCATCGGGAGGGGAAAGCCGCTGTAGAGAAGCCTCCATCCACGCCCAGAAGCGCGCCCCCTGCAGCGCCAGAGGCAGAGGCAGCGGCAGCAGCGACCACCATGGCCCAGGGCTCGGATAAGGCCCCAGGCACTGCCTCCGCCGCCGCCGCCGCCGCCGCCGGCGAGGGCGAGGGCGGCAGAGGAGGAGGAGGAGGAGGCGCGGTGGCGAGGGCGGCGGCGACGGCGGGACCGCCCCTCCGCTTCCTCTTCGCCCTGCTTTGGGCCGTGATCTGCTACCGCTACTTCGTTTACAGCCTGCTGCAGGCCTACGACATCCGCCTGATCGCCATCCGAGAGTACGGCCACATCATCCACGAGTTCGATCCGTGGTTCAACTACCGGGCCACCGAGTACCTGTACGAGCACGGGTGGAGGGCCTTCAAGAGCTGGTACGACTACAAGGTCTGGTACCCCCTGGGGAGGCCCGTGGGGACGACCATCTACCCCGGCATGCAGGTGCGTGTTTGAGTGTGATCGCTTGGGTCCCTTTCCATGTTGGTGCTGTTTTTGGCTCAGCTTCCCTCCCCTCTGCTGCTGTCCCCGGGCAAGACGGAGGTCGGCTTCCGCGCGTTTGTTTCGACGGAGGGCGGAGAGACAGAGAGGCGCAGATGTATATAGGTATGTGTGTATGTATGTGGCCGCCGCGTCGACTGCATTCCTCTCACCCGCCCCCTCCCTCCCTCTCCGTCCTCTCCTCCCTCCCTTCCCCCGCAGGTGACCAGCGTCGCCATCAAGACCGTCCTGGGAGACAGGATGAGCCTCAACGACGTCTGCTGCCTGGTCCCGGCCTGGTTCGGGGCCCTGGCGACCCTGCTGACTGGCCTCATGGCCTACGAGGCCTGCGTAGGCACCTACGGAGTCGCCGCGGGGGGGTGGGGACCTCCCCCTCCCCTCCCCCCCGGGGGGGCGCCCTCGCGGCCTCAGCCCTACCAGTCGGTCCTGGCTGCTTTCCCAGTCCTGGGGGGCGTGTACCGCGCCGCCGTCCGGCCCCTGGCGGGCCTGGCCCTGAGGGCGGTGAAGGCAGCGCTCGGGTCGGGCCTCGGCCTCCCCTCCGGCCCGGAGCTGTCCGGGGGGGGAACCCCTGCGCCCCCCGCCTCCCCCCCGCCGCTCTCCAGTCCCGCCGTCGAGGCCATGCTCGCCTCCATGGCCATCATGGCCATCGTTCCTGCCCACATCATGCGCAGCATGGGGGGAGGCTACGACAACGAGTCCGTCGCCATGACTGCCATGACTCTGGTCTTCTACCTCTGGATGAGGTCCCTGCGGGGAGGATCCGAAAATGCCAAGGGGGGGATCCTGTACGGGTCCCTGGCCGGGCTGGCGTACTTCAACATGGCAGCCGCCTGGGGGGGGTACGTCTTCGTCCTGAACCTGGTCGGCGTCCACGCCGCCGTGCTCTTCCTGCTGGGACGGTACTCCACCAAGCTGCACCGGGCCTACTCGGCCTTCTTCGCGGTGGGGACCGCGCTCGCCGTCCAGATTCCCGTGGTGGGGTGGACCCCGCTCAAGTCCCTCGAGCAGCTCGGGCCCTTCGCGGTCTTCGTGGGATTCCAGCTCATGGAGTACTGCGAGGTTAGGCGCAGGGGGGGGAGGCTGGGGAGGCGGGAGGCCTGGAGGCTTCGCCTCCGGATCTTCGGCGGGGCGGCCCTCCTCGCCGCCGTCTGCGTCGCCCTCCTCCTCCCTACGGGCCACTTCGGGCCCATATCCTCCCGCGTCCGCGGTCTGTTCGTCAAGCACACCAAGACCGGCAATCCCCTCGTGGACTCCGTAGCCGAGCACCAGCCCGGCAACATCGAGGCCTACGTCCAGTACCTGCAGGATGCCGTCTACGTGGCTCCCGTGGGCTTCGTCCTGGTCGCGCTCTTCTACTTCCACGACAGCTCCTCCTTCCTCCTGGTGTACGGTGTGGCTGCCTACTTCTTCAGCCACAGGATGGTCCGCCTCGTCCTCCTCATGGCCCCCATCGCCAGCGCGCTGAGCGGGGTGGCGATCGGCCGGATCGTCTCCTGGATGCTGGGGAGCATCACGGAGCATCGCCCGAGCTTTGGGGATCTGCTCGCTCCTTTCCGGTGGGGCAAGGGCGGGGACGAGGCGGCGGCGCCCGAGGACGCGGGGCGGGATAAGAAAAAGAAGAGCCCGGGGAAGAAGGCGAAGACGAAGGCCAAGGCGAAGGGTAGGACGGCCGAGCAAGATAGCGAGGACGAGAACGAGAACGAGACCACTGCGTTCCAGCGGGGGCGGAAGTTCGCCGTGAAGTTCGGTCGCCTTGCCGTGTCTTACCTTATCCTTGATTTTGCCATTCCGTACTGCGACACCTTCTATGAATCCTGTATTGATCTGGCCGACGCCATGTCCAACCCAACCATTCTGTACAAGAGTAAGACCTCAAAAGGCAGAGAAGTCCTTGTTGACGACTACCGTGAAGCCTACTTTTGGTTGCGCGACAACACCCCCGAGGATGCGCGCGTCCTGGCATGGTGGGACTATGGCTACCAGATCACCGGAATTGGCAACCGAACCACCATTGCCGACGGGAACACGTGGAATCACGAGCACATTGCCCTGCTCGGGAAGGTTCTAACTGGACCCGAGAAGGAGGGGCACCGCATTGCCAGGCATCTGGCCGACTACGTCCTGGTTTGGGCAGGAGGTGGAGGGGACGATGTTGCCAAGAGTCCCCACCTCGCCCGTATTGCCAATTCCGTCTACCGCGACCACTGCCCGGGGGATCCCGCTTGCAGATCCTTTGGATTCACCGAAAGGGGAAATCCTTCATCTCGGATGGCCGAATCCTTGCTCTACAGGCTTCATAGCCACGACATCAAACCGGGTGTCGAAGCCGACCGTAATCGGTTCAAAGAGGTTTACACAACGAAATATGGCAAAGTTCGCATTTACAAGATTCTGAGCGTATCAAAGGAGAGTAAGGAATGGGTGGAAAATAATCGTATCTGCGACGTGGAGGGAAGCTGGCACTGCCGTGGCCAATATCCTCCCGGTCTGCAGAAGGTTCTCAATACCAGCCAGGACTTTGGTCAGCTCGAGGACTTCAACAAGCAGAACGTGGACGAGGACTATCAAAAGGAATACTTCGAAGCTATCAGTAAGCCGAGGAAGCGGATGAAAGATAAGGTTACCAAGTTTGTGAAGCCTAAACAGGAGAGAATTGACAAGATTCAATCGCAAAATTATTGGCGAGACGGTGAGCATACCTCTGACCTTTGGAATCTAATTAGCAGTAACGATTTGAAGGAACTCAAGGAGCTCCTGAAAAGTAATCCGATTCTTGCGTACTCGCGCAGCGGCGATGGACGAGGCCCTATGTTCTGGGCTCACGAATATGGCCGAACAACGATTGTCGATCTTCTGAGAAAGATTGGTGTCAGTGAAACCGAGAAAGACATTGATGGTCTCACTCCCCTGGACGACAGTATGGTGAAGAAATTGGAAGAAAAAGACGAGTTGTAGATTTGCCTCAGCAAGTAGAGATAGAGTTACGATACAATTTGACTTTTGCGCTTTATTATGGAATGCATCTATTTTTCATCTTTATCCTCTCGTCCAACAATCGCCACAGGGTCCCCGTAGGCAAACCAGACGTCAGAAAGTTTGGCTCTCCCTGGCTTTTCCCAAGGCTTCAATGGTCCCGACCAGTGCATTAAGCAAATCCAATCCTGATCCAGCCCTTCTTCAACGGAAGACATCTTCACGTTCCAGCTCAATGGCAGGTGCTCAAAATCCTCACGGACGATGATAGCAAAGGGAGGCTGGGACCCGCCCTTGTATAATCCCTCCCCATTCGTATCCTTCTCACGGCGATTTGTAATTGCCACCTGCCTCACCCTTTCCGACATGCGCCGCTCCCTCCACCGGTCCAGTCTGACCACGTACATGCCCGCGTTGAAGCTCATGTCGATGTCTTTGAAAATATGACGGCCAGTCTTAGTCAAGCCAAACGGAGCACCCGCCCTAGGCACCGCAGCGATGGCGGGTCCGTCGGAACTGCCGAGCAGAACTCCCGTCATCATCTGATAAACGTCACACTCAACAATTGTATCGGCATCGATCCACATGGCTTTGGTCTGGCGGGGAAGGAGTTCGTCCATGGCGAACCGGACGTAGTTGGCTGGGTTGGTATTGAGACCTCCCTGCACGCTCCGGATGTGGGTGGGGTTCTCGTATCCCTCGAGGTTATACTTTTGGGCCACTTCGTCCAAGTTCCGGTAGTGCACATCTTCGACGCCCTCAAGCGGTTGTTCGCCAACGTAAAGGATCTCGAGGGGACCCGTCGCGTGGGCACGGACGGAGCGGATGGAGGCCACAACGCCGGGTGCAGATTTTTCATCGGAGGCGTAGACGAGGAAATGTGCGTCTTGGCCGAATGTGTCCACTATCTCCGGCGTCCGTCTCCGCGGATAATGGTCCGCCGACAGCCCCAATACCAGCCTGGAGGGTAGCGCTCGAGAGAACTGGAATATGCCCCCCGAGGGGGCTAAGATGGCGCCGAGGGCCGTAGCGGAGCAACAAATGAGTGCGAGACAGGTCAGCGTCCTCCGTGCGATAAAGAAGTCATTTTTCGCAAGGACGGAAGAATCAATCGACTCGGCATTTTCGCTCAGCCGCTTGCCACCCCGGACAGCTGGGGGGAAGTAGGAATCCATGCAGCAATTGTGGAACGGTCGCTTCAGAGCTGTTTTCTTATTGAGAGGGGAGGGCAGGCTGGAAATCTGCCCGCATGCCTGCTAATCGAAGATTTCCTTCATCCACATCTTCTCCATTGCATTCTATTATTTCCTTTCTTCCGTCGCGGCAATCGTAACTCATCCTGTACCAAACGGTCATTGAACATTGGAAATATACGTAAGTGGTAATACATGGATGAATTTGACCTGTGCCAACTTGTTGACTTTTTATAACACCTAACCTGTATAGGCAACCGATTCGGCGCGCAAAAAAACAATTCGGATCCATTTCATTCTGAACCGATCTGTCATTGTCGATCAACTACTCGGTTCACCACCACTGCCTTGCTCATCGCCACTTCCATTGCTGGCACCTTCACCAGACCCCCCTAGCGATGGAAAGGGAACCTCTAACTCGTCCGTGGAGGCTCCATATCATCACGGCGTCCTCCGTTCTCCTCCTCGCAGGATTATGCGAAGCCTTCGCTCCGGAAAGATATTGTGGTCCCACCGGTCCCTTCGTCCCGACTCAGCGGCATACACGCAGTTGCCGCATGACGCTCGACGATGACGACCTATCAGAACTGTCCCAGCGGATTGCCGACCTGTCCGACTCTGAGTCCACAGCCTCCCGCGCCTTCGAGGAGGGGCTGCAGCGGCGGGTCCAGAACCTCGCCGCGTCCGAAGCGGCCCTCCAGTCTGCGCTCGACACCGGCCGGACTGCCCTTCCGGCGGTCGTCTTCGACGCCCTTCTCCCGCGCCAGCGACTTGCCGGGAGCACAACAGACGAGACCTTCGGGAGGCTCTTGTACGAGCTCGGGCTGGGGGGAATCTTCGCCATGGTCAGCCTAAACGCGCGCGCACGGAAGGTGCGGCGGCACGGGGTAATATGCCGCATAGAGAGAGTGGATGCCGGAAGCTTAGGGCATTCCGGGCGGTCACCCACGGCGGTGGACTTCTCCCTCGTTGGTATGAAGAGGTGCCGTTTGTTGGGACCGTCTGAGGGGATGATGGCTAGGGTGGGGCGCTGGAGGCGAGGGTATGATCCGAACGGGGAGGAGGTGATGCTCGGATTCGGGGAGGAGAGCTTTCAGGCTTCACCGTTCGGCATTGCCGAAGGCAATGATAAGAGAAAGATAGAAAATAACGGGTCGAAGATTTCTGTTTACGATTGGACCTCTGTCGAAATTGATTGCGGAGTGGAAGAAGAGGACGACGAAGAAGTCACGCCAGAACATATTGCCAAGGCAGAGAACATCATTCGTCTTATCGAGAAATGGAAATCGCTGGCGTCCGACGCAAAAACATACGACAATGTCGATGTTGTTGCCTCCGCTCGGATTCAGAAGGGCCACCCGGGGCTTTTCGTTGATCCCTACAAGCTCCTTGGAGGGGTTCTGGATGAGCTCGGCCCCATGCCAGCACCAAATGAGCCAACCGCGCTTGCCTTTTGGGGCGCCGCTCTCGTCAACCCACTGCCTCCGATGGGCATAGCCCTAGAGATTCGGGGCAAAATGCTCGAGGCCAAGTCCATCGACGAACGACTGATCCACCTGGAAAGAACTGTAACAAGATCGATTGCCAATTTGAATGGGACAAATCCTCTCTAACACAGCTTGAGTTATAACTACACATTTCATAATACGCTAGTCCGGCCCCGCTCTTCTTTCCGATGCTTTTCGGTACTTTTTCAGCCCCTCCTCAAAATCCTGCACGGTCAGACCATTCGGAGTGCGCTGCCCAATCACTCCGTAAGCCGCCTTAAGGTCTCCCACGTGGTCGCCCCAATTGCAATCATCAAAGAAGAGCATTTCCTCGAACGGTACGCCGCTCTCCCTCTCAAGCTCGCGGAAGTGCGTAGTCTTGCGGGACGAGAGCTTCCCTTCCCGGCCAATCTGGTCGTAGGAAAGCATGTCGCGCAGGGTGAGGCCAGGGAGTACATCCAGCCCCCGCAGGCACGCGTGGCTGTACGAGGGCTCCAGGCTCGACGATGCCGCGGCGATCACGATGCCTCGGTACCTCGGGTCAAGGGCCAGCCGTCGCAACACGCGCCGCGCACCGTCGTAGAGCCGAACCGTATCGCCGCCGCCGCAGAGCCGCCCGTAGCGCCCGCTCCCTCGGTGCTCGGGTACCGACAGCCCTACCGCGCCCTGAGGGGTGCCGTCGGACGCGTCGCCATCGGGATCGAGCGCCCCCCGGACTGGTACGGAGGGGAGGCCGCCGAGCTCGTGCATCTCGGGCGTCCACAGGCAGTCGTCCAGGTCGAAGACGACCATGGTGGGAAGGTGCGGATCGGTTTTCGATTGGTGCCGATGGGCGGGATGGAAGTTGTGCCCACCCTCCATTGCAGCGGCGGCGGCTCCGGGGCTGCGAGCGGGTCCAAATATTTTTTAAATAATCGGACCTTTTTCGGCGTGTTGGTTCGGATGACAGGAAAGTGAGTTTGATGGCAAAAGATATCCGTCAGTAGTGTCTTCACAATGACTTATCCTTTGGATACAGAGGTGACATACTCCCAATGAGTCTGCATACGCTCGTACTCGTAGTAGTGTGCAGACGGCTTATGCATAGCTAGAGTACGAGTCGTACTCTACTCGTAGCACAGGCAGGTAGAGCACAACATACACGAGAGGATTCGAAAATGTCCCACAATCCTACCCATACGACGAATGGGCCTTTGCAGTTCCCGGACTGCCGCTCCTTCCCAACCCCAGGCAATGAATGCGATCCAGGGCACCCTGGCCGCGGCCGGACCCGGCGTGGTCCTCTTCAGCAAGTCGTACTGCCCCTACTGCAGGAGGGCGAAACAGGCCCTGATGGCGATCGGGATCGTCCCTGTCGTCGTGGAGCTGGACCTTCGCCTCGACGGAAGATCGGTCCAGGTCGGGCTGCTGCAGCTGACCGGCCAGAGGACCGTCCCATCGGCCTGGAAGGGGGGGAAGCACCTGGGGGGCAGCGACGATGTGGTGGAGGGGATCGCTGCGGGACTCTTCGACGATGTTCCCAGGGAGGAGGCCAGGGAGGTTGCGGAAGCGGCCGGTTTGAAAAAATGCGGCGCCGACGATGGCATCGCCTGCCTCTGCTTTTCCTAAAAAAGAGATTGGGCGCCTTGAGCTGTTGGGCTCTACCTTGCTGAGTTCCCATGCACTTCGACGCGCTCTGTTCCTTTCCCTTTTGCCCACGCCAAGACCTCCCTGAGTTCAGTCCGCAATCATAATAACATTTTATATTAATATTTCCAAATCTTTTTCTTTATGATACGCTAGCTATTATATTACGCATATTACGTAACAAAAAAAAACGAATATTACTTAACAAAAAAAAAAGCAATACGTAAGGATCATTTTACTACCCCCGTACTCTAGTAGAGTAATACTACTCTCCTCGCTCGTATAATAGGAATGCTCGTGGAGAAATTACTACTCTTCTACTAGCTAGAGTAGTAGTATTTTCTCCTCTTCGGGGGGTGCCCTACTCTTGCTAGAGTATTGCCCCCTTTTTCTCCCCCCTCCTCCCCCCTACCCCACGTCCACGGATGCCTACAGTACAACAAACT
>Ga0315315_10002924_pt1 | contig 15634 bp, 17 predicted proteins | sample M140m3416metaG_FD_203699 | JGI IMG/M metagenome (GOLD analysis project Ga0315315, IMG submission 203699) | Ammonia-oxidizing marine archaeal communities from Monterey Bay, California, United States - M1 40m 3416 | ecosystem: Environmental > Aquatic > Marine > Intertidal zone | place: USA...
TAATTATTTTGATCAAGAATTTTGTTGTAAAAAATCTTTTTATTCAATGTTCCATTAACTTTATTAAATAATGATGAATAAATATAGTGACCTGATAATGTATCATCAATATAATAATAATAAATATAATTGTATATTTTATTCATAAGAATACTCCAATAATATGATTTTATATTATTCGAACTATTGTACTTTTCAATGAAATATTTTATGTTTTCATCATCGAAATTGAAATAAATTTTAGTTTTTTCAATTAATTCATCCATATTTTGTTATAACAAAATATTTTTATATATACATTTTTTTTTATAATTTATTTTTTATTTATTTTTTATTTATTTTTATTTTCACAATATACTCTATATGGTTGGTAAAGTAGCATATAAAGTAATTTTAGTTAAACAAAATGAGAAAAAAGTTAAGCATTTTGAGGAGATGAAAAAAGAGAATAATTTTTTGAGTGCATTTCCAGCGATATATTGGAAGAGTGATAATGAACTGATGTTTGATTTATTTAGAAGTTTAGGTATAAAAGTGAAATTAAATAGAGGTGTTCTTTTAGGTGCTTTGGCTATTTGGGCTTCTAATATAAAATTATGGGTAGATTTTTTAAGAAAACCTGAATACAAAGGGAAGAGGTATTTAGTTGTATTCGAGGACGATGTTTTTCTTCATAAAAGATTTAGAAATATATTACAAACCCGTTTAATAAGAACTGGCGCTTTAAGAAGGAATGGTGGATTATTATTGAGTAATAGAAAAGGGGCAAATTTCATATGTGTAGCATATGAAAGGAAACATATAAGAAGAATATTAATGTATTTGAGGATGGTAGGAATAAAGAAACCGATAGATATGCAGTTATTGGGGAGTAAAATAGTAAGAAAAACAGGATTACCTATGGTAAGGTTGAATAGGAAAGTACCATCTGAGAGGAGAAAATCAAAAAGAATTAGTTGATGTGTTTTTTTATTCTCTTAAAAAACTTGAATGTTCCCCTTCATAAGGTGGGAATAAATATTTTTTGAAAATTATAATTTTTGAATTATTAATTTTTTTTGATAATAAATGAAAATTCCTGTGCTCACAATCTAATTTATTTTTTATAAAAAAAGGTTTAATATTTGTTTTTTTTGAAACTTGAACTATTTTTTCTAAATCTAAAAGTTGTGGGTTTATAACAGGATTATATAAACAGTTTTTAAAACTTTTAGTTTTATATATTCCAAAACCATTAAATGCAGAATCACATTCTATATACATTTCAGCATTATTCATTTTTTCCTTAAAACATTTATACATATATTTGATAATTTCTCTTGGTTTATTCCAATGCCAACAACTAAAAATATAATTATCTAATGATAAAGCCCAAAAATCATAATAGTTTTTGTTATTAAATGTTACACAATCCCATTTATTTTTTATTTTCAAACTTTCTTTTAATACATTTATATTAATAGGTTTAGAACAAACATCATCGAAATCCATCATAATGAAGTAATCAATATTTATTTTATAATCATAAATATATTTTAATAATTTATTTCTCGCATTTGATATGTTTAATGTTCTATGCTGAGTTAATTTATCTTTATTTATTATTATTTCTATGTCAAAATCTTTATTTTTTTTTAATTGACATAATTTGTATAATGTTTTGTCATTTGATTCATCATATGCCAAAACTATTTTAATAACATTTAATTCATTTTGTATTTTTTTAATATTTTTAAATACATTTTCTAAATAATTTTCACAATTTCTAATACAACCACAAATAATAAAATTAATATTAGACATATATGTTAATATTAAATATAAAAAAACAAATTAATTAACGATTTTTTTATTTTTCTTAATAAAAATATCAATGACCCATTGAATTTTTGAAAATACAATTTTTATTATATCCTTCTCCCCAAGAACCGTGAATAGATATTTCCTGATCGCTCCAATAAATATTTGCTTTTTTATCAAATAAAAAAAGACCCATAAAATGGTCAATTGGTAAATTTATTTTCTGTTTATTAATCATTAAAAATTTAAAATAGTCCAAAAACATTTTACAACATTTTTTCGATATAATATAAAAATCTGTTCCCTTATTATTTCCAGTCCAAGGAAAAACAATTGTTCCTTTCATATTATAAAATTCACCAACTTTTTCTGCATTTTTTGGAATTGGATTATCTCTATTATATTTTTTTTTATAAAAATCATAAAAAGGAAATACACCCACATATAAAACATCAAAGTTTTCTGGTAATATATTTGTTAAATTATTAAACTTTTCAATAAATTTATCCTTAAATATTGTATCATCTTCCATTATAATTCCATAATCATCACTAACTATTTTCCCCATAGCGTGTATATGTTTTAAAAACAAACTAATTTCACATTTTTTTAATTTTTTTTCATCAAATAAATTTAATAAACATTCTGGAATATTTTCTTTATCAAATTTCTCAATAAAAATTAATTTTTCATTTATTTTAAATTTTTTACATTGTTCCATCATAAATTTCTTTCTTTCTTGTAATGGTGTATAATGACAAACACATAATTTATTTATTTTATCCATATTAGTATATGTAATATATTAATATTTTTAGATTGAAAATTAAATTTTTAGATTAAAAATTAAATTATGAATATATCAATCAATTTATAAATTCATATTCATCCTCATCTAAACTCCTCCCTCTTACTCTATTCTCACTTATATCCATATCTTCATCTTCACTTATATTATTCTGGTCTTCTATTTCTTCTTCTGTTTCTTCTTCTTCAACACTTTTCTCATCATCATCATCTCTTGATATATTAAAGTAATCAACATTTATATCTTCTATTTTTAATTTCGGTATATTCTTCCTTTTCTCTTCCTCATCGAAATGTTCGTCTATAATTTGTAATGTATCATATTTTTTTACAATAACCGGTTGACTCATATATTCATTGAACAAATTAACAAAGAATATCCATTTTTGATTTTTGAAGTAATCTAATATGAAAAAGAAAACTAAGTATTGTAAGCAATAATATATAATTAAATAACTTGTTATGGAAACAAATAGTAATATTGTTATTAAATAAACATTCAATCCCAAAACTAATATTTTTTTCCATTTATCAAAGTTATTCTCTGTTAGATTATTCATAAAATATCTTGTTATCTTATAAAAGTCTTTATCATATTGATTTAAATGATACATAACATAATCACCTGAAAATGTAACGAAAAATGAAACTAAAATTTGTAACCAAAAATCTCTAAAACTTATATCAGGACATATGATAAAACATAATATACTATTCAAATGAAGTTTTATAATCATTGAAATAACATTAATAAAAACAAAATTTATTTTATTCTTGAAAAAACTTGAAACAATTAATTTACTTATCAACTTCTTTTTTGTTTTCTTGACGAATTTTTTCCTCATTTTTTTCATCCATAGCATTAATAATTAATTTAATAATTTTTTAAGTTTAATTATGTTACTTTGTATAAATTTATTTTATTATGGTTATATAATAAAATACTTAATAAAATATTTTTATTTACTTTTATGACAAATGTAAATAAAAAAAATGTTGAAAAAAAAGATAAGAAAAATAGAATTAAAAGGGCTAATAGAATAAAAGCGACAAAAATTGTGCCTATTTCAAATATAGATTTAGAAAAAGGTGTTATAGAAAAAGGTGTTATAGAAAAAGGTGTTATAGAACAAAATGTTAATGATGAAGATAATAGTAGCAATTTATGTTGTAAATGTGAATTTAATAAAAATTATGTTTTAATTGTTATTTTTATTTTGATTATTTTTATAATTTTATTTAGTTTTGTCGGTCCAGATTTGACTAGTTTGTCAAACTATTCCATAACTAATTAAATGACCCGATGAGAGATAATGAATTACCGTGCGATACTTTTTGATATGTTGATTTAAATTTGTAATCGAACATCTTATCACCCTTAATCTTGCTCTTACCATACTGTTTCTCGAGATATCGTTTGAAATCTCGCTTTGTAGGCAAGTTATTGTCATTATCATTCTCAGTATGCCATTCTTTATATTCATTGAGAAGTTCTGTGATTTCAACAAAGTCACCACTTGATTTAGACTTCTCAATAGCACTAAGCATAAAGTCAGAGTATTTATCACATTGGCGATGATACTCTTCTGTATGTTTCTCAACTTCTTCTGGAACATTAATACCTTCCTCAGTATAACTGTTGTAATACACATCAATAAGAAGACCCATAAACAATTCTTTCCATTTCTGGATTTTCTCAGAAATGCCACGATCAATCTTAAATTCGTGTTCTTCAACTGGATTATCCTTGAATTTACTCCTGAACTCAATAACTTCCATACGACGCCACACACCTGTATCAGTTGGTGGAACAGATGGAATATCATTACACAATAGTGAAAGTTTAAACTGCGGTTTGAACTCAATCGGGAATTTTTCATACATTCCACGACCTTCAAGTTTATCCCCACCAGTGTATTCCTTCAATCTTCCCGCATTAATCTTTTCACCTTCACTTGGTTCTTCGAAATAACAGAAACGTTTTCCCTTAGATTTTACAACCTCCGAACTCGTTCCACCCGCTTGGGCGCGTCGTCCAGTTAATAGTGTAATAGGGAACTTCATACAGTAATCACCAAAGGCATTGACAAACAATTCCTCCAATTTACTCTTACCATTAGAACCAGTTCCAATCCAAATACGGAATTTTTCTTCTTTATTAACTCCTTGGAGACAACTCGCAAGGAATGTCATAAAGTATCTATTCATCTCTTCATTCGGGAAGATAGTGTAAATAAAGTATTTCAACTCCTCCCAATTCTCATCGTCTTCATCGAATGGAACATAATCAATCTTCGTCGTCATAGACAAATAATCCTCAGGACAACCATCACGGAACTCCTTTGTTTTAAGGTCATATACACCATTCTCAAATCCAACAAGATACGGATTTTCATCTAATCTCTTCAAGAATTCCTTATTATAGAAGAGACGCTTAGCCTCCGCCATAATATTCTCTTTATTAGATTTACTTCTAAGTTTCAAACTCACTTTAAGTAAATTCTGGTTCTTCTTTTTCGCTTCTTCACGTTCTTCCTCAGTAGCATCGTCATTAACAGATTCTAAGTTTAAAACAGACATGCGACGACAATACTCTTGTCTCATTTTTGTTGAGATAAGATTGTAAATCTCCGTATTTGTTTCACACATTTCCCATCTATGACCAATAAACTGATACCATTCGCCACAACCCTTAGCAGAGCAACAGACAAATTCGTGTTTAAACATCTCGTGAAGAACCTTTGCTAAATCCCAATCTGCTTGCGATTCAATACTAATATCGATATACTTTCTTAGTTTAGTCCTGACAATCTCATTATATGCCTCTTCATTGTCTGATTTAGCGAAATAATATAAAGTCCCAAGACCTAAACCACTATCCTTCATATTCTGCCATTCAGTCTCACATTTATATCGCCTATTAGGCTTATCACACTTCTCGGCAAAATCAATCCAAATTTCAAGTAAATCTTTATTACTTGCATCAGTGTTGTATAATATCCATCCAATCTCAATCCGTTGATTGTGATTTTCAGCACGAGTTGGGGATAAAATATCAACAATCTTTTTAATCTCATCAATATCATATTCCTTCTTTTTTACACTACGCTTCACATATTTCTTTCTAACTTTCTTAGATTTTGGAATTTCATTAACTATATCCTCTTTAACATTAGTAACAGCCCTCTTCGCGGCGTCTCGAATACTAAATAGTTCAGAAAATGAGATTTCATATTCTTCAATAAATTCCAAAGTATTCTCTTCATCCATTACCTTACATTCAAGATCGTAATCAAAAATATAACTGAGATTGTAGATTTTATTATTCTTTTTCTTACTTCCATATAAGAACCAAGCATTATCGTGAATAACCGCTTCATCCACCAATTGATAAGGCTTTACCGTCAAAGGTAAATCTTTCATAACTGGTGGGATATGCTTCAAAATATTCTTCCTAATATACTTAAATTCCCATTGTGTAGAAATAAGAAATGGATAAATAATATGAATACCGTCTTTTACTTCGTTTTCCGTTCGAACAATGTCCGCTTTCTCAAAAACGAATGCTTGTAAAATACTTGTATTACTCTCATCAATCTCAAATACATTCTTAATCTCTTCATTAAAAAGTTCAATAATTGATTTAATGTGATTCTTTGTATGCTGACGCTCTTTAACGTCAAGTTCATACCTCTCATCAATATCAATTACTAAACAAGAATATTCTAAATCATTATGCCTCTCCAAAAGATGTAAATCGTGACCTTCCATAATCGCCTCATCATAAAGTCTAAAAAAATCAGTCATTTCACTATCCTCAATCCGGTAAATTCCAGACAAATTGTCTGAACCATTCCAAATATGAGTATGTAATTTCTTATTCTTTTCATACTCTTTAAAGTCTTTATTGTATTCGTCGAGTGTTTCTTGGTCTAATTCTTTACTTTTCTTTGGTTTCGTCGGCTTTTTAATTACTTTCTCTTTCAAAAAATCAAATAAATTGTAACTGATAGAATTATTCATTAGTTATATTTAAAAAACATTTTTTTAAATCTCTAAATTTTTAAAAATCAATTTTTTGTTTTTCTTATATCAAAAATTAATCTAACATAAATTAATATGAAATTAAATAAAAAAAATATTTTTATAGGCTCTCTTATATTAATTCTTCTCACATTAATTTGTATAAAATTATTAACAGGTAATAGAATATTTGATAATGAAAACGGTATTGTTTATTTATTCTGGACAGGTGGTTATGATTCAACTTTTAGATTATGTCAAGCATTAATAGATGAAAATAGAGTTGTTCAACCTATTTACATATCTGCTATTATAGACAATCTACCACAAAATAAAACAAGACGTATGAACCAAAAGAATGAATATGAAGCAATGAATAAAATTATTAAGATGATACACGCTAAATATCCAAAAACAATGAGAAAACTTTTACCATTAAAAGATATCAAAAAAATAGACGTTGATGATAATATATCACATCATATGAGAGTATTGAAATCACAAGGTAGAGTTAGAAGAGCAGTATGTCAATACGGTGGTATGGCACAAGTAACAAAAAATATGGGGAAAAATATTGAAATATGTGTGGAAAATGAACCTGGGTCTATGTTGAATAAAACTATGAAAGGGCAAATGAAATGTAATGGTAATGTATGTTATTTGAAAGATAGACTTGCTGACGGGGATAGGTCATTAGAGATATTTAGAAGATTTGTTTTTTCGACGATTAAGTTTTCAAAAGAGGATATGTTAAAAATAGCGGAAAGCGGTGGGTACGCGGATATATTGAAAATAACATGGAGTTGTTGGTATCCAAGAGGAGGAAAACCTTGTGGTAGATGTATAATGTGTAGAGAAAGGATTGTTTAAGAAAAATATAATTAAAATAAAAAAAATATTTATTTTAGATTTAAGGAGTAGGGAATATAAATATAAGTAAATGTCAGAATATTCAAGTAAAACGTTAAAGCGTATTATGTCAGAGATTAAAAACATTGAGAAATATCGTGAAGAGATGGCGAAAAGTGGTCTTTATATTTTTTATGATCCAGATAATGTAGGAAAGTTTTATTTCTTAATTATTGGAACAGAGGGTACTCCATATGAACGAGGTTTTTATCCATTTTCTCTTGAAATCCCAGCCCGATATCCATTTGAACCACCAAAGGTGCAGATTATTTTGCCTAATGATGGAAAATCACGGATGAACCCTAATTTATATGTTGGTGGTAAAGTATGTTTGTCTATGATTAATACTTGGGCTGGACCTGGATGGCTTCCATCATATACAATTGAGAAGGTGGTTATTGCCATTCAGGCATTAGTTATGAATGATAATCCGTTGATTAATGAGCCTGGTCACGAAAAGGATAGTGAAGATATGTTAAATGAGTATAACGATGCTGTATTACATCAAAACTATGTTCTGGCGATTATTAGGATGTATAATTGTTTAGATAGTGGTTGTTTTACATATTTCAAGGATGTTGTTTTGGAGAAATTTAAGGAATATAAGGATTTTTATGTAGAGCGATTAGAAAAGTATGTTGAAAAGTATAAGGATGTTAAGGTGTTTAGTACTCGAACGTATGGTATGAGAATTAATAATGATTATAAGAATATATTAAATGTGATTAAAGGTTTGTGTGTAATGGAATGATTATAAAAAAAATAAAAAATGAATTAAATTGATTTAAATAATTTATAAGGTAAGTATATATTATTATGGTTCAATTTTGTGTAAATTGTGAAAATATGTTGTATCCTCGAGAGATTGATAAGCAATTATTTATGTGTTGTAAGAATTGTGGTTATAAGGATAAGAGTAATGATTTAGTTATTTTTTCGAAGATTTACAATGACGATACTGCTCTTGAAGATACAATTAATAATAAATATATTGTGAATGATGTGCGATTACCAAGGACAACAAAGAAGAGATGTCCCAATGAGAAATGCGTGAGTAGAAGTGATATTGGGAAGCAATTGGCTGTGATTGAGACAGTAAAGAAAACACAGGAGAAGATTTACATTTGTTGTGAGTGTCATACAGATTGGAAATATACTTAAATGATTTAATTTTTTTGTTTATTTGTTTTATTCGTTTTTATTATAATCTATAAAAAAAATGATTTTTTTTTATTTAAAAATATATTATTCATATATAGTATTATGAATAATAGTAAATATGAATCTGACATTTTAACTGACAAGGACGTATTGAATAAAATTCAACAGAGTGATAGAATTTCTATTCCCATCTTAACTAAATTTGAAAAACCAAAGATTTTGGGGATGAGAATTCAGCAATTAACTGTTGGGGCTTCACCTTTGATTGATACAAAGGGTATGACGAGTTATGTAGAGATTGCTGAGGAAGAATTGCGTCAAAAAAAGACACCATATATTATTAAACGTCGAATGGCGAATGGAAAATCCGAGTATTGGTCTATTGATGAACTAATTCAGGTTGATTAATTACTTTTTTTATTATAATTTTTTTGATATTTTAATAAATAAATAAATTTTTGTTATTTATTTATCTTTTTATAAAAAGGTCACGTGGGCTTACTTAGCGCCAGCAGGACCAGCACCAGCAACACCGGCAGCAGGGGTATCAGCACCGCCACCACCACCGCCACCACCATCGCTGTTGGTGAATTTCAGCTGACCAGTGGCTATCCAGAAGTCAACCCAAGTATTCCGCTTTTCGGCGTCGGTGAGACTTCTCCAACACTTACGACAGCCATCATAGCCGACTGGGGGCGGGAAACGGGGAAGCTTGGACAAAAAGTCCGTCGGCGAGAGGCAGTAGCCTTCGAGTCGTTTGACAAACAACAGCGCTCCTTCGGGTGAATACCCGCGGAAGCGGACGAGTTGCCACGCGCGGTAAGCAAGCACGGCTTTACGGTACACTCCACCTTGTCCATCCAAGCGCAACGCGTTCCAGCATTTTTCTGGATCCCACTTTTTTGATGTGATGAAGGGGAGCAGGGTTAGGAAGAGCCAAAAGCCAAAATGACCACGAGCAGCGCCAGGAGAACCGCCATGAGCAGCGCCAGCAGCGCCAGCAACGCCAGCAGCGCCAGCAGCGCGAGCAGCAGCAGCAGCAGCAGCGCCAGCAGCGCGAGCAGCAGCAGCAGCAGCAGCACTCATTCTGAGAGGAATTAATAAAAATAAAATAAAAATAATTCTAAAATATTTTTGCATCATTTTTTTTTATAATTGAAGTGCATTTACTTATTCTTCAACGGGCGCAAAGGAAACTTCCAGACGGGGAGCACCCCGATAGGAAACTGTCCCATCACAATCCTGGCGGGACGCCACTTTTCGCGCCTTTTTTTTTTCGGTAGGGTGTCCCACAAGGCAGGATCGCCGTTGTAGCCGAATGGGGGCGGGGTTTCTGGGTTTGGACATGGATGGTCCTTCTTCGTCGGAACATAGCTACGCGCTTCCATAACCAGGAGCAGCGCGTCCTTCGGGGTGAAATTTTCATAATGGACAAGCCACCACGAACGGTGGACCTCGATGGCGAGGTCTTCGACATCCCCGAGAAAGAACGTCGTACGCATAGTGTTGTAGAACTTGTCGGGATCCCACGCGGGGTAATTGATGAGTAACTCAATTAAGATGCGGACGACCATCGGACTAAGGCGTCCTCCACTAGCCTCAGACACGCACAACACAACAGCAGCAAGTTCAGCAGCACGAGTAGCAGCACGAGCTACAACAGCAGCAGCATAAGCAGCGGCAGCACGGGCATCACCATAATTAGACATAATCAAGTTTTTTCAAAGACCTGATGAAGAAAAAAAGGAAGTAATAGTCATTATAATTTAATTATGTAGTTTTTTTTTGCATCACTTTTTCACAACTTCATATAATACTTAAAAACTATTAGACGTCACCTTAAACTCTTGATAAAAAAATTATAAATTTTTTTTTACAAAAACTATTTAAAGAGATATAATACTATATTAGTATAAATGAGCGAGACCGAAGTAATGACTAAAACTACTACTACAAAGAAGACCCGTAAGACGGCAGGTACTAAGAAAACTGCCACTAAGAAGACTGCTTCCAGTGGAACTACAACGAAGACTGCTTCTAGCGGAAGTACAAAGAAGCGTGTCCGACGTGTTAAGAAGAGTAAGACTGTTGAAGAGACCGTTGCCCCAGTTGAGACAGTTGCCCCAGTTGAGACAGTTGCCCCAGTTGAGACAGTTGCCCCAGTTGAGACAGTTGCTCCTGTTGAGACAGTTGCTCCTGTTGAGACAGTTGCCCCAGCAACTACTGAGGAGACAACAACTGAAACAGCGCAAACTGATGTATCTACTGTGACAACTGAGACACTTACAACTCAGGTCAGTCAAAACCTTGAAACTGTGAATACTGCTTTCACAGATCTTAACACTCAAATTGGAGCACTTGTAAAACTTATCCACAGTTCTGGATTTGGAAACAAGGAACTCCGAGTTGTTGGTAGAACTTACAAGAACACCCTCAAAGTTCTTACCCGAGTTCAAGATGAACTCCTCTCTATTGCCCTCAAACGTGGAGATGATGCTCAGCGACAACTTAACAAGCGTGTTCGTAAGCACCGGGGTAAGTCCAACCCAAACAGTGGTATTCAAAAGATGCACCCAGCACACCCACTCCTTGCCACCTTTATGGGAGTAGATGAGGGTGCTCCAGTTTCCCGAGTTCAGGCACTCAAATCGATTAGCACTTACGTCCGTGAGCACGAACTCCAGGTTGTTGAGAACCGTCGAACTTTTTACTGTAAGGGAGATCTCCACAACCTTTTCCCAAACCACGAGACTATGGGATACACTGACATCATGCGGGAAATCAAGCCATTCTTCCCTGCAAAGCAAGTAACTAACTAAGTGATTGTAGTAAAAATTTATAACAATTATATTTATAAAAAATGTATAAATATAATTTAATTTTGGAAAAATATTGGTAGTTTCAATTAACAATAAAATATCTAATGATATATTAGTATATATATGCCTGGTGGGTATTTTCAATTAATAGCACAAGGTCCAGCGGATTTATATTTGACAGGTAATCCAAGTATATCTTTTTTCAAATTTGTTTATAGGCGTTACACTCCGTTTTCAATGGAATTAATTAACTTGTCTTATAACACAATCCCTTCATTCACTCCTACGCAGAGTACAGAGGCTAAATGTAATGTAGATAGAAATGGAGATTTATTACACGATAGTTACGTAATTTACGATTTACCAGCCATTTACACAGCGGATTACCCTTTCTCTTGGGTAAAATCAGTAGGTAATAAGATAATTGAGGAAACATCTATTAAAGCGAATGGGCAGAATGTTGATAGACAATTTGGTGAATTTATGAAAGTGTATAGTGATTTGACATTAACAAAAACAAAGAAAGTAAAATATAACAATATGGTAAATGGTCCTAATGATATTATTAGAACCGCTTTTCCTACGGGGGATGATACATACCCTGCTTTGCCATCTAAAAGACTATACATCCCCTTACCATTTTGGTTTTGTAAGAATTCGGGACAGTCACTACCATTGATAGCACTTCAATACACACAAATGAGAATTGATGTCATTTATACAAGATTAAACGATTTATTTACAATAGGTAATCCTGGCGTATCTCCAGAGGAACTGTTTAACTCTGATAATTTGAGTGATTATAATATTAATATGAGAGATACTTTATTAGAAGAAGGTTGGGATCAAACAAATGTTATATTCAGGTTCGCGAGGAATTGGGATCAATATAGTGCTATATTAGCAAATTACATTTACTTAGCAGAAGATGAAAGAACTAAATTCGCACAAACATCTCACGAATATTTAATAACACAATTACAAAGGAGAATATATTTAGGATTGTCACGTGGTCCATCACGATTAGACTTAGTAATGAACTATCCTGTTAAAGAGTTAATTTGGTTTTTTAGAAATCAAGAAGCATATAGAACAAATGATTGGTTCAACTTCACTGATAATCAATGCCCTGACCTATTAAATGATGTGAAAGATATAAGGAAATTTATTATGACAAAATGCTTACAAACATTAATTGATAATGATACATGTGATTGCTCCGGAAATGGATTGGAACAAACTAAAAATTTAAGTAATCAATTGAGTAATTTATTAAGTGATACATATGCCGGAATATTCGAAGGAGTTTCTGTTAGTAATATAAATAGTTCGAGATGGGACTATTACAGTGTTATGAAAGATGCTAAATTAGTATTTAATGGACACGATAGATTTGAAGAACGCGAAAACACTTATTTCGAAAACCAACAAATTTATAAATACCATACAGGTGAAGGTTCAAAAGGTTTATATGTCTATTCATTCAGTTTGAAACCCGAAAGAGACCAACCAAGTGGAACATGCAATATGTCAAGGATTGATACTCAACAATTCTTTACAAATATTTTCAATACTGATAATAGCCCAAAAGAGAACGATAAATTCGATTTACATATGTTCGGCATTAACTACAATATATTTAGAATAATGGGTGGTATAGGAAACCTTGTTTTCACAAATTAAAAATAATATTTTTATATAAGTTTTTATATAAGTTTTGATATAAGTTTTGATAAAAATTAATTAATTTAAAAAGATTTTTAACTTAATTATATGATAAAATGAATTCAAAAAGAAAATTTTCATTTAAGATTAATGGTGAAGATATGAAGTTAAGGGATAATAAGAGGATGTGTAAAAAGGGGATTTCGAAGAGGAGTGCTAATCTTGGTGGTTATGTGGATAATGTAGATAAGGTGGGAAAAATGGTAGGGAAGATGATGGAGATGATGAAAGTAATGAATAAGAGGGTTGCAAATATAGAGAGTATTGTAGAGAAGGATATTAAGAAGGATTTAGAGATTGATGAGTTGAATCATAGTATTAAGTGTTTAAAATTAAATAATGATGAATTGAAATATAAACTGGAAAAGGATGGAAAGGAGATTAAAAATGACTTTTACTATTAATGAAAAATAAATTAAAAAATAAAAAAAATCTAAGTTATTAAATATATATAATGGCACAAACAACATTTTCATTAGAATATGTATTATCATTAGTAGTTGCTATTGGTTCATATTATTTAGTAAGTAAAACATCAAATAATATTCCATTATGGATCGCTTTATTAGTAGGTTTATTCGCTGGTTACATATCATTATTACTTTTCAATACTTTAATTCCTTCATTGAATACTTTTGGAAGTAATGTAGGAACTTATGTAGTAAATAAGACATACAGTGGGGTTGATAATATGAATTACTTTATGTTATTTCCACCTTTATTGGCAATTTTAATTGTTTTCGTTATTTTATTATATAATGGAGCATTAGGTTGAGGATTTGTATTTTGTAAATGAATTATTAATTACGTGTTTATTTAATTTTAATCTTATTTAATTATAAAAAAATCTAACAAATATTATAATTAAATAAATGAATTTTGATAAGAATTGCAGAGATATTGTTGAAGATTACCTTTTAAATAAAAGTGAATTGTACCGTTCAAGAGGCGGTTTAGCATTACTTGCTACTATTGTAGTTTTAGGATGCACTAACCATTTCTCATTAACTAAAAATAGTTACGTAAATCAACTCATATTACCTATAACAACTTATGTACTTGTTATGATTATAATCAGTTTAGTCGCAAGACTTGTTATTTCAGGTAAAGATAAAGCAGATTTAATGGCTAAATGTAAAATGTGGGTAAATGATCCAAATACATCAGTTCATCCAGATAGTTTAAGTAATATGACTGAAATTAAAATGAATTTAGATGACATCTCTAAATATAATGGTGTCATTGATGGCTGGGTTGTTATTGATGGTCGCGAACAAGTTAAAGAAAAATTCGAACTCAAAGATCCAAATATGCCACAAATGAATAGTAATTACGTTGTCCCTGACAGAAACTCTGGTGTAAACTTAGATATGGATGTAAAACCACAAGACAACTTAGTATCCGGACAACAAATTTATTCAAACACACCAATGGGTGCTGATTTCTCAAAACCATTACCAACACCAACTAACATCCAAACTGATAAATGTTTATTAGGTAATGGCTGTGGCACTCTTTGCTCTGGCACTGGTGTAAATAACTGTGGTGTTGTAGCACCTGTTCCTGGACCACAATGGCAACCACAATCAGCAAGAACAGTACAAAACAGACTTAATAATGGAGAATATGTTCCAAGTTTATGTCCACAAAACTAATTATAATAATTGTGTAATAAACCCGGTGGAGGTTCATTTGTTATAATAGAACCACCAGAAATATCAAAATAATGTATATCTTGAACTTCTTGTGGATTTGTATTTAATGGAAATGGTTGTATTATAGGTATATCATTAGATGCGATAGGAATACTTGAATTACTATTTTCATTATCTTCTTCATTGAATGCTATAAACATTTTTATAACATTTTTCACCTTAACTCTACACATAAAACATTCACCATTCAAATTCTTTATACAATCCTCACAAAAAGTGTGACCACAAGGATTTATACAATGTGTAATTTTAGACTCATAACATATAGGACAACTTGTTTCATTATTCACAATCTCATCTCCTAACTCCTCATTATTTAATAAGTCACCTATTTTATTTGTCATGCTCTTATATTTAGAATATAATGTTTGGAATTTATTACGTGTTTCTGTACCATTATCTGTTACAGTTTTCAAATATTTATTCAAATCCTTATCCATTTCACTTTCAAGAATTTTTTTTACAGATGAATTGAATTCTCTATTTTTTATTTTTTTTGATACTTTCTCACTCCTATTTTTGAATTTTTCACGAAAATCTTTTACAAAAGAAGATAATTCATTTAATTCTTTTTCGTGTTTTCCACACTCAGACAATTCATTCTTCATTTCTTTTAATTCTTTTCTTAATCGTTTTATATTATTCAAATATGACGTGAAATTTTTATCCAATTCT
>Ga0315315_10002925_pt1 | contig 15633 bp, 10 predicted proteins | sample M140m3416metaG_FD_203699 | JGI IMG/M metagenome (GOLD analysis project Ga0315315, IMG submission 203699) | Ammonia-oxidizing marine archaeal communities from Monterey Bay, California, United States - M1 40m 3416 | ecosystem: Environmental > Aquatic > Marine > Intertidal zone | place: USA...
TATAATTGCTGTCAATAATCCTATAAATAATACTTTTCCCATTGATGGTTTAATAAATTGAGGGAATACAACCGCAAAAGCAACACATCCAAGGACTATTAATGTTACTTTAAATACAGTATCTCGTATTAATTCTTTATCATACCTTTCAAATACATTTTTTCCCATATAACCCAATATTAATATTACTAGTATCCATAATAAATGCTTAATTATCTGATTATCTGTATAAGACACCATAATTAATAAGATAAACAAAACTACTAATAAACCGAATGCTTTAGCATTTATATTTTCCTCTCCCAATGTTATATTTTCTTTTTCATAGTATTTAATCGATGTTAAATATATCATCAATGAAACTAATAAGTATAAGAAATTATTAACAAGAAATCTATCGCATGTAGGTTTCCCGTTTTTAAACGCTGAAAAATATGTCACTCCAGCTATTAAAGGTGTCGCAATTTTTAAAACATCAAAATTAATCAAATTATCCATTTATAATTATTACAATATTTTATTATGGCCTTTGTAATTCAGCAAATCTTCGTTCAAGATCGCGTATGTCATAATCATTTTCTCCCAGTTCCGGTTCGGGTTCCGGTTCTAGTAGAGGCATAGCAGAAGTCATCCAAGCATGCCTTCTTGGTTGTCCTAATGTCCATCCCTGATCTGTGATATCCCCTGGTTTACTTCTTTCTTGGACTGGAGGCATACGAGATGTTCGAGTTTTTGCTGTTAGTTTTGGAGCCTGTCTATAATCAACACTATCTCCCCATAAAAGTTCAGCATCCCCCATTAAATCATCAAGTCTTTCAATTTCAAGATCTTTATCTCTTATTTTATTAAATAATTCTTTATTTTGTTTCAGGTGTTTTATTTTATCTCTTTCACTTGATAATTCTTCTAATTCTCTATCAATTGAATCCATTTGAGGAGCATAGCGGCGCCGAACGACTTCTTCTCTATTTTTTCTCGTAGCGACTACATCATATAATCTTTCATTAGAATGTGGATCTTTACCTATTAAAAATAATATTAAATAGTTAATCATTTTTTCAATATGTTCATCGCTTTGTTTTGTCCTACTCTTTACAGTATCTTTAAAAAGTTCTAAAAATCTAAGGAAAATATTATCATATGGTTGATTCGTCCGAGTTAACATATTTGAATTAGACGATACCATCGTTTCTTTAAATAATGTATATAAATCATCAATAGTTCTAATCCCTTGTTCTCTTGTTCTATCTAAATGGGATGAAAGTATGTTTCTCACAGAATTATGAAAACCCGGTCCCGGAGTTGGTCCTCCCCATCCTGTATTTCTAATTGTCTCATCAATTCCACCAACCCGGGATTCAGGTAATAATTTATTACCCGAAGGACTATACTTAGCTCCATGGCGAGTTAGTATATTTAATTGAACAAGACAATCATCAATTATTTTCTTTACAGCATCAGTAAAGTGCGTTTTGGGAAGACCGGTTATACCAACTCTTATATCAGTGGTATCCGCTAATTTATGTTTATAGAACTCGTGAGGTAATTCCCGTAACATATTTAAATATAATTCTTCTCTATCATCGCATTCCTTTAATTTATCTATTAATCCAACATCACGACAATATACAGGATCCATTTCACACATAGTCCGTATTTTATCACATTTATTAGGTGTTAATACCTCATCCTCCAATAACCCTTTTGCTAATTCATTTACTTCATATGCTTTTTTAGTCATCTTATCAACTTCTTCTTCTTTTTCTTTTTCTTTTCTCTCAAGATAAGCAGTTGCTTCTTCTATTTCACGTCGAGCAACCATATCATCTTCATCATCAATGTCAAATCCTTTAATAAATCGTTCATAATCCGAACCAACCCCCGTTCTTTCCCGAACTTCTTTAGCGTGTTTTAACTTCTCATCTTCTTCTTCGTTTATTAATCCCATAGTATTACGCATCAAACGATCTAATTCTTTAATTCCTTCTTCATGTTTTTCTTCCCTTGATAATCGAGTATCGCCATGTATAACTCGCGTCAATATATCTTTTTGTAAACCATAAGGCATCGGTTCATCAGGTCCTTCAATCGGGACATATTTTCCAGATTTATAATAATTTCTCTTTTTTCTTTCCCATTCACCAGAATCTAATCCTATCGGTTCCCATGGTTTTCTCTCTTTTGGTTTTTGTACCGTAGGCAGTGCCATAGGCTGTGCCATAGGCTGTGCCATAGGCTGTACCGTAGGCTGTGCCATAGGCAGTGCCATAGGCTGTGCCATAGGCGGTGCCATAGGCTGTGCCATAGGCGGTGCCATAGGCTGTGCCATAGGCTGTGCCATAGGTTGTGCCATAGGTATATATGGTTGTCCGGGAATAAATTCTGGTACTCCACGTCTCATTTGAAACCCACTTGGAGCAGGATTCGGATCCATACCACCTCTTCTATTTCTATTTCTAATTCTTCTATTAGTCCGATTCTTTCTACTCTTTCTAACTGTTCTATCCCGTCTATTTGATCTGTTCCTCTTTTTAAAAGACCTCTTTTTAGAAGACATCTTTAAAGTATTTCTTCTATTAGAAACATTCCTTCTACGGGTATTTCTTTTCTTTGATTTATTTATTCTCCCCATTTATATTATATATTATATTTAAAAATTTGAATTGTATATTACTAAAAATAAAATAAAATAAAATAAAATGAATCTATTTATTCTCGATTATGAAACAACCGGTCTAAGTCCATACTTCGATGATATCACTGAAGTAGCAATCAAGAAACTTGGTGAAGATCATTTTTATCAAACATTGGTAAAACCACGTATTAATGGTGTTCATTATAAATATGTTTCAGAAGCAAATATCAAAATTACAGGAATTACCAATGAAATGATAGATGAATTTGGAATTGAAACAAATGTATCTCTCTATAATACTATTAAGTATATTGAAAACAATTCATTGGACGGTCCAATTTATATTGTTGCACATAATGGAACCAATTTTGATTTTATACTACTTAGAAGGATGATCTTTAATTATCAAGGAGATCCACTAAATAATGATATTCTCAACAGAATTAACTTTATCGATAGTCTCAATCTAGCAAAAGCATATATTAAAAATGAACGTCATAATCAACCGGGTCTATGTAAAAAATATCAAATTATTAATGAATCCGCACATAGAGCTCTTGGAGATGTTACTGCCCTAGAAAAACTATATATTAAAATGTGTGAACAATTCTCATTCCATAATCATAAAAATTCAGACTATTACCTCAATAATCCAAAGTGTCTTACACAACATCTATTCATTTAAAGGAATATTATTATTATCAATTAAATGTCTCTCAATTATAATAATTCAGGTGTTAATATAAATAATGGAAACTCTTTTGTTAATATCATAAAACAAATTACACAAAATAATAATATAGGAGGCTTCGCAGGTATTTATGATTATAATGGTACTAAACTTATTGCTTCTACCGACGGCGTCGGGACAAAACTTAAATTATGCAATAAATATAAAAAATATGATACCATAGGAATAGATTTGGTCGCAATGTGTGTCAATGATCTTATTTGTCATGGTGGAAAACCTCTATTTTTTTTAGATTATTATGCTATGAGTAAACTTGATCTCACTATCGGTAAAGATATAATTAAAGGTATTCATATCGGGTGTGAACAATCCAATTGCATCTTACTTGGTGGTGAAACCGCTGAATTACCTTCTGTTTATAATGATAATAATTTTGATTTAGCTGGATTTGCGGTTGGAATTATTGAAGGAGAAACATTACCAAAAAAAATGAATGAAGGTGATAAAATTTATGGACTAAAATCATCCGGTATTCATTCAAATGGATATTCATTAATCAATAAAATACTTGAATCAAATGAGTATGATTCAGTTGAATTATTAAAACCAACCAAAATTTATGTAAATGATATCATTTATTATACAAATAAATATAATCATTCAATTAAAGGTTTATCCCATATAACAGGTGGAGGAATAATTGATAACATACCAAGAATAATTAATGAAGGTTTTAATATGAATATTACAGAGTCATGGAATATTCCTCAAGTATTTCAATGGATCTTTAAATCCTCAGATATGTCAGTAAAAGATATGCTTAATACATATAATTGTGGAATAGGTATGGTAATTGTTTTTGATAAAGATACACAAATAGATAGTCAAGATGAATTAATTTATTTAGGGGAAATTATAAATTCAAATGATTGGAAAATTAATTTTGATTCCATAGAAAAATCATTTATTTAAAAATATAATTATTATCATTAATAAAAATGAAAATTGGTGTTATAAGATATCCCGGTTCAAATTGCTATAATGATACAATTAACTACTTTGGTATAAATAATTGTATAGAATTATGGCATACCAATAAAGAAATTTGTAAAGATATTGATTTATTAATTATACCGGGTGGCTTTGCCTTTGGAGATAGAATATATGAAAAAGCAACAGGTAAATTTAATTATTCGCCGGGAGAAATGGCTGTTCAAGCACCAATTACATCTACAATTCTTTATTGTCATGATAATAATATTCCTATATTAGGTATATGTAATGGTTTTCAAATATTAATTCAATTAGGACTCTTAGAAGGTAAATTAATTAAAAATGATTCAGATCTATTTAATTCAAAATTAGTTGATCTAATTTTTAATGATAATTTTGAAAATGTGAAATTTAAAATGTATATAGCAAATTATTACGGAAATTATCAAAATGAAAATATTAATGAATCTAATATCTTCCTAAAATATGATAATTTTAATAATGGCTCAATCCATAATATAGCAGGAATAAAAAATGATAATAATACCGTTTTTGGAATGATGCCTCATCCCGAAAGAATGAAAGATAAAACTTTTAAAGAATACTTATTCAATATGCTTTTTCATAAAAATATAATTAAAAATAAAATTAATAATCTTTTAAACTCAGAACACATATCATACAAAAGTACTATTCAATATTTAAGAGGACTAAATTCCATCGGAGATCATGTAATACAGGGTCCTGGTGAAAATGCAGGTATAATAGATATCGGAGACGGTTATGGTATTTCCATTCGAATTGAATCCCATAATCATCCCACATATAAAAATGCTTTTGAAGGTGCCGCTACAGGTGTAGGTGGTATTATTCGTGATATCATATGTATGGGGAGCAAACCTATAGCATTACTTGATTTCCTTCGTTTTGGATACGATGATAATTCATCTTCATTACTCAATGAAGCTATTAAAGGTATAGCATATTACGGTAATACTATAGGTATTCCAAATGTCGGCGGATCATTACATAGATCCGACATTTATAATAAAAATCCATTAGTCAATGTAGCTTGTATAGGATTAGTAAAAAAAGATAATATTATATATGGAAATGCTCTTAATGAAGGTTCATTATTAATACTATGTGGTGCTAAAACTGGTAATGAAGGCGTTGATTCAGCAGTTATGGCCTCAAAACAATTAAATGAAGAAAAAGAAAATAATATTCAAAAAGCAGATGCTTACCTTGAAAATTTACTTCTTGATGCTTTTACAGAAATTTCAAATGCCAATGTTGCTGAAGGTTGCCAAGATTTAGGCGCCGGAGGAATACTATGCGCAACAACAGAAGTAATTAAAAGAGGAAGAGAAAAAACTAATCAAAACTTGGGCTGTAATATTTATCTCCATAATGTTCCATTAAAAGGAAAAATTGATAATTATAGTATCATTGCGTCTGAAACACAAGAAAGAATGTTAATTGTAAGTAAAGAAAATAATTTACAAATAATTCAAAATATTCTAAAAAAATGGGATCTAGAATTTAATACCATTGGAAAAGTAACAAATAACGGTTCGTATAATGTTTATAATAATGATACATTAATATATTCAGAAGATTTTAATAATTTTAATATAAAAGATAATATTATTGATCTAAAATATAATACCACAAATCACGAAATTAATAAAATAAAAGATATGTCATTATGGGAAACATACGATCACTCTATCGGCTCAAGGACAATAAAAGGCCCCGATATCCCAGACCATTTTGCTGTTTTAGATATCCCCGAAGTAAATAAATATCTCTATATTACTTGGGGTAATAATGTTCAAGATACATCCAACAAATTAAAAGAATTTAATATAACCCCTCTTGGATTAGTTAATTGCCTAAACTTTGGAGACCCCATTTCTTGTTTAGGTGATTTTAAAAATACCATTGATGAAATAAATGAAGCATCGAAAAAACTTAATATCCCCATCTTAGGAGGAAATGTTTCAATGTATAATTCAACAAATAATATAGACATTCCTCCAAGTATAGTCATTGTTATGGTTGGAACTAAAGATTATATAAATAAACTTTAAGGTCGTAGTTTCCCGGGACTATGGTTTGTACTCCGATTCATTATATTTAAAGCATGAAATTTATCCAATTCATTTAACAATTTTTTCCAACTTTGCTCCATATTTTCTTTTTTTCCATTGTCAGTATCGCCACTGAAAGACCAAGCACAATCAATTATTTGTTTTTGTAATACATTTAGATCCTTATTCTTACAAACTCTACTTATAAAATCAACCATATCTTTATTACTCTTAATACCTTGTAATTTAGTAAATCCAAACTCAGTTAAACTAACCACCTGACCCGTTACTTTTCCAACATTCTTAATAGTTACTAACATATCCTTCATATAAGTCCGTATTGTTGGTGATAACATAGGATATAAATATCCTATAAAAATAACATATAATCCATTATTAGTTAAATCTTCGCAATCAAACCCGGCTGATCCATCCATAGAACCATCAGTTATATTTTCCATTTTATTTATATTATAGTATTTACCTCTTAAATACTTACCATTTTAACTCACCATTAAAATATTCATCTAATATATTATCATAATATTTTTTAACTTCATCAGTTATATCAGTATCGTCTTCCTTTGAATATAAATCAAAATTATTAAAATCAATTACATTTTTTAATATTTTCTTATCAGTCTCTTTCATAAATTGAAAATATTCATTTTCACTATGCCATGGATAAAATGAATGATATCTTATTATATCCATATTTTCTTGAGAAATTTTATGTTTATCTTTGTTTACTTGTAAGACTCTGTATAAATATTCGTCGTGTCCAAATGTTATATATAATTTATCTAAACCACAACCTTCCTCATATATTCCATTTTTACCATATTTGCCATAATCTCTATTTTTTTCTAATGTTTCATAACAAACTATTGATTTTGGAAATTCACAACCAACAACATAAGTATCGCCAACTACAGCCCATTGAGGTTCATCTAAAGAAAATAAAATTTTTCCTAAATCATGAATTAAACCAACTATTTGTAATTCTTTATTATCAGGATACTTTTTCCTTATTCTTTCAGCAGTTTGATAAGCATGTATAGAATTTGGAACATCTAAATCAGGATCACTTGGATCAATAAAATTATCTAATAAGGATAATGCTATTTTTATTGACATCTCACAATTATCCAATTCTTCATATTCCAAATATTTATTTTTAACATATCGTAAGTCTTGATTCTCATGCATTTCTCTATATAATTCATATTGTTTGGAATCCTTTTTATATACCCGCAATTCACTCATTATATTTTATTATATATATTTATTTTATCACCAACCGTATTCCCATTAAAAATAATAAAATAGTTAATCCGAATAATATCTTAGGAATTATAGATAATTTTATGTCGCGTTTATCATCATCGCTTACCATTAAATTTAAACTTAATAAACCCGATATTATCAAAAATATTAAGCTTACAAATATTAATGACCTCCTATACAGTTTATTACTAAATTTCTCAGAATAACCCATCGTTCCAAATGCTATTGTAATAAATAATCCAGTATTCCTCAAATTTGTATGATATTCCGAAAACGTTAAACCATCGCTCATTTATATTAATACCGCATTTTATTTTATAAACATTATTCTTTAACTTTAACTTTAATTCAATATATAATAACTATTAATTATATACATATAATTAATAATTAGTGGAAAAACAATAAATACGAATTATCATCACAAGTATATATTATGATAATAATTAATAATGTAATATAGTATCACCATTACATTTTCTTAATAAAAGATAAATTATTTTGCTTGGGCCCTTCTTCTAGCTCGGTCTTCGTTTTTACCCATTGTATCAACTTTAGAATTACAGAAATCATGTCCACTTCCTCTACTTCTACATAATATATAATCAAGATTCATGTATACATATACAGCAACTCCAGTTAAAGCAAGCCCCAATACAACCATAAAAATCATCATCGTTTTTGATGATCCGGATGGTGCTGGACCACCTTTACCAGGTGTGGTCGCAGCGGGCGCAGGCTCGGCTTTAGCAGGTGTTATTTCACCACCTCCCCCTCTTCTTTTCATACTTCTTCTAGGCATTTATATATTATACTTTATTTTTTTTTACAATTAATACCAAGTAATACTAATAATATTAATACAATTATCCCAATTATCATTATATTAGAATTGTCGGTATCATCAGCACCATTGCCATTACCATTGCCATTAATACCATTATTACCATTAACATTACCATTAACATTACCATTAACATTACCATTATTACCATTATTACCATTAACATTCATATTTTCAAATGGGGATACATCTACTTCAGTTACTCTTACGAATCCATGTTTTCCCTCAGTACTAGGTTTAAGGTTATCTCCTGTTGGTTTAACAGTTATTATTTTTGTACCAGATTCTACTTCATTAGAAACGTATGATGTTCCGCCCACAGAATGTCTACCATATAACATACCACCTTTACCACCAGTTAATCCTCCACCACCTCCTCCTGTATGGGCAGCACCACCCCCCCCACCACCAAATCCACCATCTCCTTCACAACCACCCGTAAGGGCTCCTCTCAAAGGTAGTTGACCACATCCTTTATTTGTAGATCCCGTGCTGCAGCTGCTGCTGTAATATCCACCTATTCCTCCAGCTAAACCACCAGTAAAAGACTCACCCCCGGTACCTGGACTTGTACCTGTTCCACTCACCGGAGTACTATATCCAGCTCCTCTACCCTTTTTCTTTAATCCTCCTCCTCCCCCATTTCCATATGATCCAGCTGAAGAATGTGCGTCTAAATTAATCGTAGTTGGTTGATTCCCACCTGGCCCACCAAAATTATAGCATCGAAGGTTATTCCCTGGGCTCCCGGTACGTCCGAAGGAACCTGTCGGACAATCCTCATCGGTAGCAGTATAGGTGGACTGCCCGGTTTTATGGCCAGATGAAGCACCGCCGCCACCGCCAGCAATCAATATAATATCATTTTCATCAACATCGTCTTTAGAATTATTTATTTCATCACCAATCTTTTTCTTTATAAACCAAGATCCTCCCCCTCCCCCTGATCCACATCCTGAAGAAGCTTGTCTCTCATCTCCCCCAACACCAACAGCAATCCAATATTGATCGCCCGCAGTAAAATTAAATACTCCTTCTGCTTTTGCCCCTTGACCACCGGGGACTGTGGATGCTTCTGAGGAATGGGGTCTTTTCCCGCCATCTGCCCCCCAAGCCTCAACTTTATATTTTCCAGTTTTTTCTACGGTCCATATTTGATAACCATCTTCGTCCATACTCCAATTGGCAGAATTAACTATACTTAGTTCCCCCCGAGAGCTTATAACCCTCTTACAAATATCTTCATTTGGACCCTTCCGTCGATGTTCACGATATTCTTTTAGCTTCTGAAACTGTTGCTCTTGGTTAAGGGTATTCCATCCTGGTTCCCCCTCGGGTGGATTTCCATTCTCAAAAATATAATTCTCGAGCACGGTGTCAACACAAGCAATAAAGTTAGCAGAATCACTATATTCGACATTACCAGCTTGTTCAGTGTTGTCATTTACATTCGTATTATTTGTTCCACCTGCGTTAGTATTACCCTCTATCAAATTAAAGTTGCGGAATCCATCACTATCATCAGACCTTAATATAAATGGAGGATATTCACATGACTCATCATTAATAGTTGCTTCAGCATCGTAATTAGATGCTTCTTCATCAGTGCATCCCCTAATTACACAGCTTCCATCATCTTCAGTTGCGTTTTCATTATAATTTTCTGATCGTTCATTCATACAACCAGCTAATTCACACATAGTAGGGTCATTCTCAGTAGCAATAGTCATGTAATTTGTTGCCCAATCTTCCTTACAACCAGATATAGGGGAAATACTTGCATAATTACATTCAGTACTCGGACATAAAGGATGTGAATCACGTCCTCCATCTTGAGGTGTCTCACATAATCCATTTCCAAAATTAGGATTCCAAATACATTCTTTAGATGTTTCGCGAATATTTTGACTTTCATTTCCAGGAACTTTAACCCAAACATTTTCACACGCTTCTCGATTATTCATCCGTCGACATGGATCTTCGTGTTGCTCTGAACTAACAAAATCATTTCCATCTACCGTCTTCACTTGACATAACTTATCTTGACACCAATTAGGCGGTTGATCTATATTTGAATGGACAAGAGTAGTACATTGTTTAGTAGAAAGGTCACATATTTTTCCAGCCCCACAGTCTGAACTAGATTCACAATTAGACATATTTATAATATACGTGTATATTTTTTTTTCTTTAATAAATTATTTCTTTTTACAATTAAATATAATTAACGATAATAGTATCATTATTATAATAAAAACACATCCGTTCCATTGATCTTTATTCTCTTTACTTTCCTCATAATTAGTAAATGCTGAAACACACTGGGCAGGAGCATCTGCATTTAATACCATATCATCTCTACATGAAGTACATTCAAGGACAGGGTTACTTCTACTTCCTGGATCACATGTTAAGCAATTAGTATGACATTCTTGAGAAGTACTTACTGTTGATTCCGTTGTACCTTCTTCTACTGTTGATTCCGGAGTTTTTCGATAACATTTAAAGGCATCACCCTGGACAGGTACTAGGTTATCCCCACGATAAAGGATACACATTGTTGAAGTCTTACCGCTCCCCCATGACTCGCGATCCTCCGGTCGGTTGGTTTCATTCACAGAAACCCCAGTACATTCGGGGTCATCTTCACATACTTTTTTACAATCTTCAGGAGTTTTTATTTTTCCACAAAGAGATCCTTCTGGAGTCCTCCATTGTAGACAACCTCCGGTGTCGATGTCGCCGTTAGGACCTCCCAGATTACAATAATCATCTGCTAAACCGTACATCCGACACCACGCCTCCACGGAGTCTGTGCAAGTCCCTGTCCCTTCCTCTCCACGTACTCTACCGACGCCTCCTACTCCACCGGTTACTGAATATTGTCGACAGCACTTACAATCTGGGTCTTGGTCTGGTCTAGTACCCCAATCAGTACCGCTTGTTCCATCAGCAGACGTCCATTCTATTTTATCAAAATTTTGACCACATAATTGCCCATCTGTTCCATCATCCCATGTAGTCTCAGCAGAAATAAGCTGAGCTTCTGCGGTTTCACCAGCATCAGAATCACCTCCACCAGAAGAGGGAGTAGTATCATCGATAACTTGTGAAGAAGATTCGGATTGTGGTTGATCAGTCCTAGTTTTTAAATAACACTTATAATGTGGATGGGCCTCAGTACTAGTTGATTCTCGAAAAAGGAGACAGTTTTGTCTTCCTCCCACCCCCCTCCCCTCGAAGGACCCTGTAGGTTGCTCGTTATTACTTATACCAATACATTCATCAATCCCTTCACAAACAGCCTTACAATCTTCAAGGGTTGTTATGGTTCCACCATTTCCGTCATCGTTCCTTGCCCAGTTCCACTTGTACCGACTGTCATCCCAGGTGGGACCTGGGTGCAATATTCTATCTTCCATTTGACCACAAAATTGTTCATCTGTTCCATCATCCCATAAATTTGGGGAAGAACTTAATGTTGGTTCCGTTGTATCATCGATAACTTGTGAAGCACCATCACCAGTAGAAGCACCATCAGCAGCACCATCATTAACATTTCCAGAATTCCCACTATCTCCCCCCACATCATTTGATTTAGTAATACATCTCAAAGCATTACTACACTCAATATTAGATTCTCCAGAATTATAATATACTAATTCATTTGTATTCATAAAACATCCTTGAGGTGCGGGAGCGACAGAACCACTTGAATATGTTTTTCCAGGTAATTGTCCATATGCCTGACACTCTGCTTGAGTTAATATACCGGAAGGTCGTCCAGATGGACTAACTACATATTGTACAGGTTCGGACCCTGTTCCATCAGCAGAATTATCACCCGTAGGTTCCTCAGCAGCAGTCTCAGCAGCAATACGCTGGGCTTCCGCCTCAGCCGCAGCAGCCTCAGCAGCAATACGCTGGGCTTCCGCCTCAGCCGCAGCAGCCTCAGCAGCAATACGCTGGGCTTCTGCGGTTTCAGCAGCAATACGCTGGGCTTCTGCGGTTTCAGCAGCAATACGCCGGGCTTCTTCTGCAGCAGCCTCTAGTTCTTCACGATTAACACCGGTAGCTTCCTCAGCAGCAGCAGCAGCCTCCGCAGCAGCAGCCTCAGCAGCAGCAGCAGCCTCCGCAGCAGCAGTCTCAGCAGCCTCCGCCTCAGCAGCCGCCGCCTCAGCAGCCTCCGCCTCAGCAGCCGCCGCCTCAGCAGCCTCCGCCTCAGCAGCATCAGCATCAGCAGCCTCCGCCTCAGCAGCAGCCTCCCCAGCAGCAGCAACAGTTGTAGAATCCGAAGTAACTAATCCACAATCCTCAAGAGAAATATCTAAAATATCATCCTTAGCCGCGTCCAATGCTTTTATCTTTTCATCTTCGCCGAGTAATTCTAATTCACTCATTACGTCATTATTTATACTTAATATTTTGCCCTCTAAACATGTTTTTATTTCTTCATAATCGGTTTCGGTGCTAACACTATTCCCTTCCGTAATTTTGTAATTAGTATATCCCTGAATTTTATCCCCATCTTTATTTTCTTCATCTAATACTTTATCCCCCCAAACTTCTTCTAATTCTTTTATTTTATCATTTACAACTGATAAATAATTATAATATTCAGTTTCAACATTGTTTGGAAATAAATATGAAGGTGTTCCAATTGGACTTGGTAAAGTTATTTCAGAGGAATTTACAGAACTAGTATCTCCATTATTTATTACAACGATTATAAAATCCTTTATATTATCTTCCAATATACCCCCTTTAGATATAAGACCAGGTAAATCTGTAGCAGGAATAATTATTTCAGCAATAAAATATACATAAACTGCAATTAAAACTACTACAATAATAATGGGTATTAGTAATAGTGGATTTTCTTTAAAATTAGTAATCAAACCTTTGAGAATACCCCCGTCGCTGTCACCTATATCTCCCTCTCCATCTCCCTCGCCCTCTCCATTTTCACCTATATATCCATCTCCCTCTCCATTTTCACCTATATATCCATCTCCCTCTCCCTCTCCCTCTCCCTCTCCCTCTCCCTCTCCCTCTCCCTCTCCTTCTTCAACTCCATTTTTTCCCCCACTTTGAAAATGCTCAAATAGATCAATAAAATATTTATTATTCATTCTATTATATATATATATATATATATAAAATTAAATATAAAAATTAAATACAAAACAAAGTAAAATTATTTCTTTCTACAGTTAAAAACTATTAATACTAACATTATCATTATGATAATAAAAATACATCCTTTCCATTGACCATTCCCTTCTTCATAATTATCAAAATTTTCAAATCCTTCGTATGGTGACCTTACCGTGCCACCGTCGGGACCACACCGCTTTTGTACTCCGCCAGAATGATAAACGGGACTAGTACCAGCCCAACATTCACAATTATCTGAACGGTTGACCCAATCACTATACCTTTGATCACTATTAACACTTTCAGGACAATAATTTGGACAGGTCCCTTGAGCAGACCAATTATCAGGATCACTTTGACAATCCTGGGTTTCACCATTGGTATGGGGACATTGATTTCCACTCCCGACCCGGGGCGTCGTGATTGTGTAAGTTTTTTTACATTCTAAACTATTACCTGAATTTGTTTGTAAACACCCCGACCATGATCCAACACAATCGACGGGATCAAGAGTACATACTGCGGTATCAGTTAAAGTACCAGCATTACAACTTGTCTCCCCAGTCAAGCTATACCCTGAACCACATGCCTTCGTACATGATTGCCCATGTTCTAATGTTGATGAACAATTACCTAAACTACCATGGGTTGGGGCTGATATACCAGTACAATTGTTTCCATTACATTCTGCGGTTTCTGTTAGAGTACCAGCATTACAACTTGTCTCCCCAGTCAAACTATACCCTGATTCACATTCCTTCGTACATGATTCCCCATGTTCTAATGTGTCTTCACATTTATCTTCCCCAGTACCTAAACTACCATGGGCGGGGGCTGATATACCAGTACAACTGTTTCCATTACATTCTGCGGTATCAGTTAGAGTACCAGCATTACAACTTGTCTCCCCAGTCAAACTATACCCTGATTCACATTCCTTCGTACATGACTCCTCATGTTCTAATGTCTCTTCACATTTATCTTCCCCAGTACCTAAACTACCATTGGCGGGGGCTGATATACCAGTACATGGCTGATAAGGACATTGTCCTTGCGGCCAATTTTCACCTGGATTACAATCTTGAGGACTATCTGGACATGGAGTCCCTCGCCCCACAGCTAACGAGACCATTGTGAATGTTTTAGAACAATTACTATCACACTCAGACCAATCCCCCATACAAGGCATATCACCTGGACAATTGTCTCTTCCGTCTGGACGACATGGAGAAGTAAGTGTTGTTTGATCGCTACCATTAGTTCCCACTGTTATTGATGGATCCCCTTCCATATGTGGTATTCCAGCCACATTATAACATGAAAGTCCATTACCACTAGATTCCTGTGTAATCGTAAAAACTTTAGTACAATCATTATCAGTCCCTACATTATTATTACACTCAGACCAAGTCCCAACACAATCAATATTAAGCGGACATTCACCATCACCGGGTTGACATGCGGGTGCCCCCTCCGGAGGAGTGCGCTCGCCAGGACATAATTGTCCATTACCACTTGGTTCTGTAGTTGTTGTCCATGTCCTTTTCTCACTCGTATCACTCGTTTCGCAAGCCTCCGTACATGGACTCCAAGTCCCTTCGCAATCAGTATTGGGTATTGTACAACATTCTTGGGGTGTACATTGCTCGCCGTTACAGTTTATTTCAGAAGGATTCTCGTGAATTGAAAAATCAGGGTAAGCAGTAGAACTACAACCTTGGAACCCCAGACATGTAATAGTTGGCTGAGGGCAGCATCGGGTTACTGTACATACTCCATCTGTACATACCGCTTCCGGGTCTAGTGGATTCAGAGATCCCTCTTCACTACAATTAAATGGAGTATTATTACCATCTGTATTACCACATGTAATACTAACACCAGGAACACTAGCAGCACCAGCAGCATCAGTAGCACCAGTAGCATCAGT
>Ga0315315_10002927_pt1 | contig 15631 bp, 11 predicted proteins | sample M140m3416metaG_FD_203699 | JGI IMG/M metagenome (GOLD analysis project Ga0315315, IMG submission 203699) | Ammonia-oxidizing marine archaeal communities from Monterey Bay, California, United States - M1 40m 3416 | ecosystem: Environmental > Aquatic > Marine > Intertidal zone | place: USA...
GCGGCGGCCCCGGCACCCCCCCGCCCGCGCCGCCGGGCGCGGGGCGGCCCACGCAGAAACGACTCGCTCGACTCCCGTCAAAGCTTACTACGAGTACTATGTACTACTCTAGAGTAGCTAGTACTATTACTAGTGGAGTAGTAGGGCTAGAACTACTTAGTACTGTACCAACACTACTCCTAGCTAGTACGCACGACAGTTGAATGTGGAAAAACCCGGGGGGAGGCGTCAAGCTAAATGGCTCGGACGAGTGCATATTATGCATACTAAGTATGGATACTATATTCATATTATCCATACATCATACTAGCTAAGTATGATACTAATACTACCGTACTATAGTAGTACGACCTCGTTCTCTAGAGTATGGGTAATTCTCCTACTCTACGTATTCATACTACTGTACGAGCTCGTAGAGTATTGCCACACTTGGTCCGTTGGTACGTGGAGTACTAGAGTATGCAGGCGCGCCCCGGCGGTGCCGGGTCATCTAGGTGGTCATTCGTGTGAGCGAGCGAGCGAGAGTTTCCTCAACGCCCCGCCCCAACCCCCATTATTAGCATATATTCTATATTCTACGCGCGTATTCGGTCCGACCCGTGTGGTGTGGATCGACCCGGGAACCGACCCACAACCCCCAAGTCCTGGCCGGGACCTGACCCAAAAGGGCAGGCCAAAAGGAGAGTCCACCCCAACCAGCCCCCGCGCGTCCTGCTCTTCCGAAGCCTCCGAACGAACGCCGCGCCTCCGCGCTCAATTCTCTTTCTCGGCCGTTCCGGGGGGGGAGGGGTGAAAGAAGAAGATAGAAGGACAGGAGGAACAGGGACAGAAGAAGAGGGGAAAGAAGAAGAAGAAGAAGAAGAAGAGGGACGCGGAAGGAGGAGGAAGGAGGAGCGCGCGCCTTCGGCCAAAGCAGAAGTCATCCATATGAGGTCCGACAATGGCGACCCCATCTGGGTCCGGGCGTCCGTTCTGGACCGGGTCGCCAAGGGGGGCGATCCAGGGGGCGGCGGAGACGGCGGCGGCGGCGGGGGAGCCAGCTGGAAGCGGTCCATTCCCGGGGCGGGGGCAGGGACCGGGGGGTGCGACGACGAGGACCTGGCGTCGGCCCGCAACGGTTGGGGGTGGGTGAGGGGCTTCGCCATCGCGGCCGGGGGCGGGGCCGGGGGGCAGAAGCAGAAGCGGGGAACCGTTGACCTCTCAGTCACGATGCGGGATCCGGACTACCCCCAGCACGACGGGAGGAAGTACAGCCTGTCCGCCGCCGACGTCAAGGGGGGGACGCTCAGCGCCAACACGTGGTGGAGCGCGCCGAAGGGGGGAGGAGGAGCCGGGGCAGGAGGGGCGGTCAATGCCCCCCCCGACGACCTCATCCAGCTCACCCACCTGCACGAGCCCGCCGTCGTCCACTGCCTCAGGGAGCGGTACGCGGATGGCCTGGTGTACACCCACACCGGACCCATCCTGCTGGCCTGCAACCCCTTCCGCAGGTACGAAGGGCTGTACTCGGAGGCCACCATGAGGAAGTACTGGGAGGGAGGGATGGCCGGCGGGCGCCTCCCCCCCCACGTCTTCGGGGTGGCCGACGGGGCCTTCAGGGCCATGATGAGGGCCTTCGATGATGGCCAGACGGCCTCCGACCAGTCCATCCTGGTGTCTGGCGAGTCCGGGGCGGGAAAGACGGTGACGACCAAGTTCGTCATGAGCTACCTGGCCGCCCTGTCGCAGCGCTACGCGGGGGCGGCGGGGGGGTCCGGCGGCAGGTCCGGAGGCGCCGCGCCTGAGGGGGGGGTCGAGCAGCAGGTCCTCCAGTCCAACCCCATCCTCGAGTCCTTCGGCAACGCCAGGACCGTAAGGAATGACAACTCCTCGCGCTTCGGCAAGTTCATCGAGATCCAGTTCCAGAGGTCGGGCGTGCTGGTGGGGGCCCGGATCAAGACCTACCTGCTCGAGACGGTGCGCATGCTGGCGCAGGGGGAGGGGGAGCGCAACTTCCACGTCTTCTACGAGATCCTCTCCGGCCAGGGGCCCGACAGGACCGCCCTTGGGCTGGACGGCAAGTCCCTGGACGAGTTCAAGATCATTAGCTCCTCGACGTACGACCGGAGGGACGGGGTGCAGGACTCGGAGACCTACCAGGACCTCAGGGAGGCCATGAGCACCGTGGGCTTCACCCAGGACCAGCAGCTGGAGGTGCTGTCCGTCCCGTCCGGCCTCATGTTTTGCTCCAATATGACCTTTGTGGATGAGGGGAGAACCGACGGAGGCTGCGAGATTGATGCGAGCAACACCGACTTCGAAGTTGCGCAGAGCCTTCTCGGGGTCACAGCGGACGCATTGAACAACTGCCTATGTTTCGCCTCCATCGAAGCCAGAGGCGAAACGCTCAAGAAAACCCTCAATCCAGAAAATGCGGCCAAGGCCCTGGAGGCATTTATGAAGGCAACCTACGGAGTCTTGTTCGCCTACATCGTGGAGCGGGTCAACGATTCCATCACTCTTGGCGGCTCGAATGGTGGATCTGGTGCAGGTGCCAGCCAGACCGCATTTGTCAGTGTCCTGGATATTTTCGGCTTCGAGAGCTTCGAAAGTAACTCCTTTGAGCAGCTCTGCATCAACTACTGTAACGAGGCGCTTCAGCAGCAATTCAATCGATTTGTTTTCAAGCTGGAACAGGAAGAGTATGAAAGGGAAGGAATCGAGTGGTCCTTCATTGAGTTCCCCGACAATCAGGAGGTACTGGATCTTATTGAAAAGAAGCGCACGGGCATTTTGTCCATTCTTGACGAGCACTGCCGTCTCGCCAGGAGTACAGATCAAGCTTTTGTCAACCAGACCCACGAGGTCTGCGCCGACCACCCACGCTTCGTGAAAGATGATTTCGCCAGGGTGCGGGGAGATTTTTCCGTGCACCACTACGCCGGTCCGGTCGAGTATAGTTCAGCAAACTTTCGTGCGAAGAATAAGGACTCCCTGCCGAAGGAGACGACCGAGCTTCTCTTGTCGTCTTCGAAGGAATTATTGCGCGGCCTTGGGAAGTTGTTAGGTTCGCAAGCCTCGGCGTCAGCATCGGCCTCTGACGGCAACAGACGGTCGAGTTCGCTCAAAAACGCAAGCGTTGGTAGTAAATTTACCACTCAACTGAAACAGCTGCGAGAGCGGATAGATCAGACAGCTCCGCACTATGTTCGCTGCATGAAACCAAATGACGCCCTAGTTCCCGACAACTTCGTCCCAGCCATTATCGCAGACCAATTGCGTTGCGCTGGCGTTCTAGAGGCAGTTCGCGTATCCCGTGTGGGTTTTCCTCAAAGATATGCCCATCAGCTCTTCGTCCAACGCTATGGCGTTCTCGGAGGGCGTACATTCAACACCGCGCGACGAAAGCAATCGGGTGATCTTTGCCAAATACTCGTAAATGCTGTTGTGCCCCAAATTTGGGAGCATCAAAATGGACCGGAGGAAAAGATGGAGAGCGCCGCCGATCTCATTTCGGTAGGTTTGCAAATTGGAAAAACCAAGGTATTTCTTCGCCAACCTGCGTTCGAGACGCTCGAGAAGCTCCGATCAGAGATGCTAGATGAGGCCGCGACTTCAATCCAAGCTGCCGCTCGCATGTTCCTTCGTCGGAAGAACTACATGTTCATCCTTGAGTCTGCTGTTATGGTTCAGACGCTATACCGTGGACATTTGGCGAGAAAGTTTGTTTCGAGTATCAGAAACTTCTACGCAGCTGCTGTCGTTCAGAGCGCCTGGCGTCGTTATGTTGCTTGGGCTGATTTCAACCGTAAGCTCTACGTTGCAAAATGGGTCCAATGTACTTATCGAGGTAGAGTCGCGAGAAGAACGTATAACATTATGAATGGAAAGCGCCGGGCGGTCGTTACTGTACAGAAGTTTGTAAGGGGGAAGATTGCACGCAACGAACTTAAGAGACTCAAGCGGGATGCGAAGAATCTTGATCATGTCGCACAAGAGAGAGATGCGCTAAGGAAGGAAGCCCAGCGCGCTAAGCAGGAACTGGAAGAATTGAGGCGGGCGGCGATGAGCAACCAACCAATCTCGAACGGATTTGGCGCGACGGCTAATGCCGCACCGGTGAGCGCCGCACCCATGAGCTCCGCACCAAATCACGTTGCACCCATTAGCGTGGCACCGCAAAGTGTCGCACCACAAAGCGTTGCTGCTTCTGCGGCATCTTCCATCGTCTATAGAGACTTTCCAAGTAACCCAACTGCCCAAGAAGAGGAAATTCGTGCACTAGCAGAAGCTTGTGCCGCCAAGGAGCTCGAAATGGAACGCCTACGACAGGAGCTTGAATCCGTAAGAGAGGTTCGAGAGGAGAAAGACACTGATGGACCACCAATCAAGACTATCATTGCACGCCATAAAGACGGAAATGGCGAAGATAACACCGCAAATACTACGATGGATTCTAGCAATCCAGTCTCAGTAGATTATAGTAGTGCTCCCATGAAGGATTCAAGCCTTGATGTTGACACTGTCCAGCATCGGAATTACGCGAACGAGATTATGGCATACGCACCCAAAAACCTCGACGAGTCTCAGGACCACACTGACGAAAGTTCACTTCATCAGGTCAGTAGAAAGGGAGATAGTGAAGCTTTGATGAAATTTATTGAATCCTGTGACAACGTCAACGCAAGTATCAACGAGGGGGGATATCAAGGTAAATCGCCATTGCACCTGGCTATTCTTGGCGGAAGTCTCGAAAAGACGTCAATCCTACTTCGGCATAATGCTGTTGCAAATCTACAGGATGCGTCGGGCAATACCGGGCTCCATTATGCGGATAACTTTTCCATGATAGAGCTCCTTCTCAATGAGGGCGGGGCTAACCCAAACATACCCAATGTTGACGGCCTGTGCCCTCTCCACCTAGCCGTTCGAAGGAAGGACTTGGAATCGGTGAAAATCTTGCTTGCAAAGCTTGCGGATGTTTCAGTGGCGGATGACATTCGATGGTACACACCACTGCATTTAATTGCACTGCCAGATATCATCGCAAATGCGAATTTGTCAGCACCAAGCAGCATCTCTGTCAGTGGAAAGATTGCCTCATTGTTGTGCAAAGCAACCGAACCTGCCGAACCTGACCTGAATTATCAGGACCGTGACGGCAATACTCCCCTTCACCATGCGGTCGTACTGAATACGGAATATGCCCAGGACCTCATATCTGTCCTCTTGGAGCACGGAGCAAATTCCAATGTAATTAATGCAAGAGGACAAACTCCTCTACACCTTCTATGCCACAACACAAAACTCAGGAAAGTCGGGCTAGCTTTCGACAACTCTCTCAAGCACTTCCTTTCTAATGGAGCCGATCCAAATGTGGCGTCCTTAAGCGGATCTACTCCTCTGCACCTGTGCCTCTTCCACAAAGACATTGACTCCGCAGTCCAGCTTCTACACGCAGGAGCACAGCTACATATGCCTTGGAGGAAGCCGCCGGCATGGCAAGCATTTTGGCCAGAAAGTGGCCTCCCGGATGTCTTTAGCACTGACATGTTGGTGAACTGGGTCGACCTCACTGAAGTTTTGAGCGCAGTTTCTACAAGACAAGACAAGCCCCCTTCCCGACCATGTTGCATGCTTTGTCGAACGAACTTCAGCTTGTTCGCCATTCGCTACAACTGCGCCCATTGCTCTTCATTGGTCTGTAAGAGCTGCTCCTCTCTTAATGTGGAGTCAAGCCATTTGCCATCTTACTGCCAGCATCATCCGTCTCCCATTGTATGTAATGTCTGCGAACGCATAATATTGTCGGACTCGCCCACGGTAGGAGTGGAACATTCGGTGTCTCGATCTTCTTCCATTTTCTCTCGTTTCCAAGACACGGCATCGTCCATTCGTTTCCAGGACACTGCGTCTTCCATTCTCAATGTTGTTTCGGAGAAAAGATGATTACTGTACATTATATATATTATTAAAATATATTAATACTTCACAGTATCTTGAACGAAATTAAGAGGCTAGTCTGGATCAATCCTGACCGCCTCAAGTCGTCGAAGCCGCAATGCCACGGGGTGGTCCGTACGATGCGTCATTTCTGCTAACCACAACGGACTTGGACCTGTGCCATCGAGACCAGTTCTCGCATTGATATCCACATCGTGTTCAACGAGTAAGTTGACAATGTCGACGAACCCTCCCCGAACCGCTTCGTGCAAAGGTTGCCATCCGTTGCTGTCAGGTACCCGAAACGTTGCCCTACCCTCGCCAGTTCTAGCCAGCAAACGGAGCGCCTCGAGGCTCCCCATCTTGGCGGCGATGTGGGCCTGCGTCGCTCCCAAGTCCGGGGAGGGTTCAAGTTCACTCGCTGGCACGTTGTTACTTCTTTCTGTCGCCATGGACGTCAGCCCTACATCGACATCACTCTCATGACCTACGTCATAGTCCTCCATCACCACACGTTCGTTGTACGCATGCCCCCCTCCGAAAAGCTCTGTCAGTAGCCGGGGCGTCGTTAAGACTCGCCTACCTAACACCGTCGGAACAATCTCGACGAGGCAGTAATAGATGTGAGCGACCACAATCCCATGGAATAGCTCATGCATTCTATTCCCGGTGGCAACGGAGAAACCAGCGTACGCGAAAGGAAGGTATCGACCCTCCATTGGGATGAAGTTGAGATTGACCCTAGCGCGTGGGTTTCGCCTCGACCAGAGGTAGAGGACGGCATAGACCAGGGTTTTGGCGAACAGGGGATGCAGCAACTTCCTCCTTGCCCGAAAAGGGTACAGGCCAAATTCGTCCACAGCAAGGTACGAGGCGACGATCATCATCATACAGAATAGAAGCGCGAAGGCAGCGTCTGCCGGCCTCCCGCCGCCGGCAGGGTGCGGATTGGCCTCGTACTGTCGGGCGTGTATCAATATCAGATACAATAGAATCAAGACGCGGAACTCGCGTAGATTGCCCTCGTACAGAAAAGACGTAGCGAAGCGCCAAACCTCCGTGCGGTGAACGATGGCGTACCAATCGAAGACAAGCTGGACAACGGAGTAGGCAATGTGAGACTAGAATTGGCGAGGCACGAGATTTTGACGCCGTTTAAGATTCTTGGTTGGGAAACATTGACTTCATCCTTACCTGCGAAGGGTGGAGGAGATCGAGAGTCGCGGCCGCATTGACAGCAATGGCTGCACCCAACCATGTTCGGGTTATGGGCGGGAGTGCCTGGAACCAAACGACGGCGTCGTCCATTGTTGTTGCGAACATTATGTCGATGTTCGATGCATGCGATAGCGAAATAACTTACTTACAAATGATACATACATAAATAGCTAGAGGTACTACGAGCGTATTATGCATACTTTTCTGATTTTCTGAAGGTTAATTTATCATCATCATCTGTTGTCTCGTAATAATACTAGAGTAATAGGCGATGCATTACAACACAAATAAATGAATAGATACAACCGTAGCGTGTGTTGGGCTCAGCTAAGACTGCCGCCGTAAAGATCTCATGATTTCCATATACTTCGTGCTGCAATTCATAAGCTTTTTGTTGCCCATATTTTTAGCATCGCCGGCAGCTTCGAGCTCTTCTCTCAATGTAGTTGCCCCTTCCTCGTCCCCATTCGCTAGCAGCGCATCAACCTTCACCTTTAATGCCCCCTCCAGAGTCATTGCATCGGATATTTCGGTTAGAATAGGATTGCTCTCGTTCAATTGATCGGTTAATGTGTCTACCATGCCTTGAGCAAGCTCCCTGCCGACCTCGTCTCCTTCCGCCTTCGCCTGCGAGGCTTCCAGCATGGCCTTAGTGACCTCAATCGACAAGAACAGTGTAAGAAAGTTCCGTATGCCAAAGCCGCCACACCCTGGTTTCATTGCCACCGGGTCGCCATTCGCGCCTTTGCACTCTGAACATACACGCTGAATAAATTCAAAGAATGGCGCTTCGTCTCCCACATTTCGTTGTAAAATATTGGAAGTGAAAATTTGAAACAAGAGATCCTCTCCCTGAACGTCTACCAGGATTTTATTCCTGACAATACGAAGATACGACTCCTCGGACAGGTGATCTCCCAGAAGATTGTGCAGATTGCTGTAGCGAGACTGAAGAATCTTTTCCAAAATATTATCCTTGCTCCTCTGATACTCTTGCAATAGATCTGGAGGCATTGCGGTATCGAAAATATTTGTCAAATCACTTTTATTCAGATCCAGGTCGACGGCACCATCGGCCGCAACACAATGGGATGCTTCGAGGAAATCCATCACAAAGCGAGCTAGTGTTGGAGTCACGAAGGCAGCTAAGTCGAGCTCTGACAATACGCCATAGTAGCTGCGAGGGATATTAAGAAATGTAAAGCCTTCTCCAGTAATCTCTCTGTAGTAATTGCATTTCTGGACAAAAGAGGGTAAGTCTTCAACCCTCGAGGCAACGTGCTGTATACCCTGACCAATTTCCTCGAGAAAACCATGTACGTGGCCGACTTCGGAGAGAGCGTTATTAATGGGAAGATAAACTTGGCTCTGATCTTTCAGGGCCACTTGTTTGTCCATGGTAGACATTTTAGAATCGTTTCCAGTAACCGTACTTTCGATCTGCGCCTCTCCAGCGGCCACAACCCCAGCATTAAAATCTACTTTTGGTGTGAAACCTAGCGTATCTTCGAGAGTATCAATGAAGCCTGTGCGACTGAAGACGTTGGAGACCCAGTGATCGCAGTATGCCGGTTGTGACACTAAGTCAAATTCTGCATCGACAACATCGAAACCTGGCAAGATGGAACTTATGTTTTCGCTGGTGCCAGCACCACGTTGGACGAATCGGAGGAGAGTTCCCTCATCAGCCTTAGAGGAGCGCGCATCCCCTTCATAATATGCGCACACTTCTAAGATTCTAGTCCCATCTCTGTACTCTCTCCAACCTCCTTCAATCAAAAGCGCTGGATGCAACTCATGATAACGGTTCCTAATGCTTTCAATTGATCCCGCTGTGACCTCAAAGGCCAGGACAGCGATGCCCTGACGGCCAGAGTGCGAATCGAAATACCTGGAGAGATTCGTTGCGTCAAAGTGGCCATGATCATGCGGTAATCCCTCTGATAAACCGTCATCCACAGATGTCACAACATATTGGACGCCGCGCGGATCTTTTGACGTGACCAACACTGACCTAGTATTTCTTGTTGCACTTTCCAATCCTCCAGATGACCCCGTTACCCTAAACCCAAGCCCAGCAATTAATTGCTTCACCACATCCCGGTTCTGCGGAACAAACTCCCCTCCCGTGTAAGTGTTACCGGGAGAAGCTACTGAATTCCATACTTTTCTGCATTTGTCAATGTCAAGACTATCCGAAGAGCCGTCAACGTGCATCCCAGCTTCTGTGGCAACAGCGAGATCTCGCTCGAGCTGCTTGTAGACAGCAACATCTTCGACCTGATCCACGTACAAATGAATATGCGAAAACGCCAGCACCACCTCCTCTTGAGCGCTTTCAGCTATAGCGGCATTTTCAAACCCGGTGGATGCAGAAACATCAATTGCAGTCGAGACCGAGAGGGTAAGGACGTTCGCCGTCGGGTACTTCGGACCGAAACCGGATCGCAGCGGAGAAAACGCCAGACCTGGAGCTGGTAACGTTGTGAGCAACAAAACCCCGCAGATGAATTGCATCGTCAATGAAACGCTCCGACGATTTATTCAGAGTTCTACCGCTAGTGTATGAGAGGTCTTTCGGTAGTGTGGCCCCACATTGTGCCTTCCGAAGATCACAAGGAACAGGAGCGCAGAACGGGCGATCGTCGATCGACCTATCCGATCGACTGTGCTGGCTTGGCTGGCTACGTAAAAATTAGAATTCCTGGGTGGAGCTCGCGTGGCACCCGGAAACCTGACTCAACCCTGCGGAAACATAATACTGATCTAGTAGCTACTAATAGCTACTGTAGTACTTGGAATTCCTACTAGCTACGTAGGTATTCGAGTTTCTTACAGGAATTTCAATGATACTCCTAGAGTATGCATACTACTTCTAGTATAAGCTCGTAATTAGCACTATGCATACGGCGCGAGTAGCTCGTAGTATTAATTTTCATTTTTTTCTGTAGGCATGCCATTGCCCGAGAGGTCCATAGTTGCCAGAGTCTCGAAGGATCTTCGCTTCTGAAGTATAGGGGGAAAATGCAAAGCGAAGCCGAACGAACCGAACGTGTCCGCAACCAAGGCAAGCCTGACGGTCTCTTCCGGGCATGTATGGACACAATTAGGAAATCGCACTCGGTTGGGCAAGCGCTGAGAGGCGCTGCGCTAGCAGCCGGTTTGATGTCGGATGCACGGTGCTATGCCGAGCTTCTGGGTCAGTTCTACGTTGCGACCGAGGCGATGGAGAGACGAATGGACGATTCGTTGGCGAGCGGCGATGCGGATAGCTTCAAAGTGCTTCGTCGGGTAAAGGAGCTTGGTTACAATTTTAGGACAGGTTACGAGCAAGATTTGGAGCACCTACTTGGCTTGGATTGGAAGCGCACCCTCGGTGATTGGACAACGAATCCAGCTAAAATCTACGCTGAGAGATTGGAGGTTGCTAATGAAATGGAGCTTGCAGCCGCAGCGTTCATCCTCTGGGGTCCTTTGATCATAGGTGGAGGGGCAGCCCTTAAACCAAGGGTGCAGAAGGCTTTTGGTGCGGGTGCGACTGGTGTCTTTCAAGATGTTATTGGAGTTGCTCGCGGCGGGCGATCTGCAAGAAGACGCGAGTTTATCGAGACCTACGACGAATTGCTCAGTGACGAAGAGGACGATAAGAAGCGTTCTCGAGATTTCGCAGAAATTGTTAAGTCTTCGGCAGACTTTATGGCTCTCAACAATGAAATGATGGTGGCGGTCAAACAGCGGCCTTGGTGGTCGAAGTATGTTTGGGGGGGAGTTGTTGTCGTAGCTGGTGCTCTCGCATGGAGATACAAGGCACCGAGGCAATGAGGGGGATGGGTTCAAAAATCGAGCGCATCATTTTTTAGTAGTTACGGCTCGTAGTATAATAATATTATGTTCTAGCGTAAGGCTTGAAGGCGTTGAGCACGGCACCACGCTAATAAATTATAATTACATCGGTCCATGAATTCATTACGCCCCAATCAATCTTCTCATTCTCTGCTCGATACTCTTCCCCTTAATACCTGTTGATGATCCGAGTCTCCTCTTGCGATCCTTGGCCTTGTAACCGGTATTGTGAGACATACCGGCGCGAGCACGCTTGATGCTGCCTGACCCACAGACGCGAAACCGCTTCGCAGCCGATTTATTAGTCTTGAGACACGCCTTCCCCATGAAGCGAACCTGCTGCTGCTGTAGTAGCGATAGTTGCGCGTTGATCTGCATAAGTTGCTGAGGGGCTGAGCAAAGAGTTGAGGCTAGTGTCGACCGAGAAATAGGGCCGAGTCCAAGACTACCGATGCGCACAGTGACGGCCGACAAGAGGCCGGATGTCGATGACCGGGCTAAGCTACCGAGCATGCTAATTGAAGGGCGAGTGCAAATGGCCGGGCTTGCAACGAATGTAGGTTCGTTCTTGGTTGTGGACCAAGTCGGAAGTAGTGGTCGAGTGGTCGACAATCGACAAAAAATAAATTATGAAAATATTTATTTTCAGGCCCACGCTATAGTACATGATGTATGTATGTATGCAGCCTCCTGGCCAACCCCTGCCATTTTACTCTACACGTGGTGGTGTACCGCCAGTATGCATACCATCATACACTGTTCGCATATATTAATGAGGGAGTTTCTATACGGTTGTATCACTTAGCTACTGTTATATGCATAGAATCTTACGACGTACAGACGAAACTCAGTCTTCTAGCTGCTCGCTACTAGCTGTGAGATTTGATTAACACTTACTAGCTATATGCATCGTAATATGCATACGCGGTAAGTATTTTGTCATTTTGTACGAGCAAGAGTGATATCACAAAATTAAAAATTGAAATAAGTATTAATCAACGCTATGACTCATGACTATTGGGCTTGAACTTTTTCTTGCAGCGGCGACAACGGTACTTTTTGAGGTTCCCTCAGTTGCCGCTTTCACTCCCGTCATAGCTCCAGCCTCTTTCGTCAGCTATCGATCCGAAAGTCCTCAATGTCTTTCCTCTGCGTCATTTAACGATATCGCCCTTGACTATGAGACCCGAGTGGAACCTGTGACGGCCGCTTTCATCGACGAGATGCTGGAACCATTTTCTTCTGGCGACCTTCTTTCGCCTTCAATACTGGACCTTGGATGTGGCACAGGCGCTGGAGCCCTTCGCGCTGCGAGCATTGGATTCTCAGTAACGGCCGTGGACTCATCTCCAGCTATGGTTGGACGGGTTTCCGAACGATGCGAATTATCGGACGTCTGCGACCAGGTATCGTGTCGTGTTGCTGATGCGCAGTCCCTGCCAGCGGAGTGGACCAACCGGTTTGAGTTTTGCGTGTCAGCATTTGCCTTAATTTTTTTCCTCGACCCTCTGGCTGCCGCGCGGGAGATCCATCGAAGTCTGAAGCCCGGGGGCAGCGTGGTTGTTGCAGGCTGGGGAGATCGGGGGGACTCGCCTGCATTTCGCATCATACCGGATGCGGTCAGGTCTGTCGCTCCGGACCTTGTTTCGGTGGGCAGAATGAAGAAAGCTTTTTTAAGTTCGTCAGATCAGGTAGCTAAAGTCATGCGTGATGCCGGATTTATCGATGTTGAAACTCGAGAGGGAATCAAACGCTCACTAGTGGTACAAACTGCAGAGGAATACTTCGAACGATTTGCGCTTGCGTCGCCGCCTACGAGGAATATGATGGCGTGGATTGGAGAAAACATGGGAGAAGAAAGACTTGACGAGTTTAAGGAGGTGTTAATGAATTTAGCTATAGAACGCGGAGGAGGAAAGCCAGAAGGACCGATCGAAATCGTCTCGCCTGCCTTCTTTGTTTACGGCGTCAAGCCGTAAGGATGTTCGGAAGTTGGAGGCATGCGCAGGCAGTGGAATTTAAATTAATAAATACATATCTTGCATCAGCCGCGAACCTGCGACAATACATCGACCTTTGCAAGGCATGCAGTTGACTTTGGAATGCTGGGACCTCGTTTCCTCTCGTGCCTCAAGTATCTCGAGGAGAAGTCGGATCCACAAACTGCAGATCGCCAAAGAAATATCCGATATGTCTGTGCATAGTCCCTATCTCGATCTTGCGGGCCACTGGCGACTGCTGTGGCACTGTCTTTCATCTCCAATTCACCAGGACGAAGGAAGTCGGTCTGATTCAATCGACGAGCCTGATCATCGGCGACCTCCTCCATATACTTTTTATCACGGTCGAAACGAGCCTTGGCCTCTGCCCAAAGCTCTTTCCTTGTTTTCTTAGCCTCGACAATCTGCCCCCCCTTCTCTCCGCCCTTCATGGTTCCTCGGCAGTTTGGTGCACCGCATCTGCACAGGAATTTATCTCCGTGCTTGGTGTCGAACTGGTAGTCATAGCACAAAAACTCTCCGGGTGCAATGTCGCGAAGAGCCACAACAGCGACGCGAATGTTCCCTGCAACATTGATGGGAATCAGAACGCAGTTTGGACCACAAGAATGGTTGATGAAGCGCGCGAGGTTACCCTTCTCCCTGGCGTCGATATACCATCCGTGCTCAAGGCTCATGATATAGAAGTTAGGGTCGTTGGGATGATCCTTTGCCCACTGGTTAAGGCGAGCTTCCTTTGTTTGCTCGTCGATCACTTCACCTCCGTACTCCTGAACGAGGCCACCTTTTTTAACGCCGTTGACAACAATGAGCCCCCAACCCTTGCCTTGCTCACGCTTAGGTCGGCATTTCGCGAATTTCCTTTGGCCCATCATACGGTTACCACAACTGGGTCCAACGCAACAATTGGCGTACGGATTTTTCTCTCCCTTGCCCTTGCTCATGTCTCCGACGCACTCAGTCATGATCATTTTGTTTAGACATTGTTCATCGCATTTCTCTTTGCATTTGCAGAAATCGTTGCTCGGTGGGTGCTTTTTGGGTCTATTAGATGAGTCATACTTTAGGCCATGAACATTACTATACATGGGTGGCTTCGAGAAAACCTCTTGCTGAAAGTCAAAAGGAAGGCCAAACTCGACCTGACGGAGCTTCTTCGGGAGCCGCGGACCTTCCTGTTCATTCGCTACACCTGTGCCAGCACAGATGGAAGCCTCCTGCATAACAGCACGATAAATCTCATCCTTTTTCTCCGATATGGAATGTCCTTTCATACCAAAAAGGAAGCGATTGAATCCAGCACGATAGTTCAGCTCCTCGTCGTTCATCTCCTTGTTCTTGTCCTTCGCTCTTCTCGCCTTCTCCAGCTTGCGTCGTTTGGCGTCACGCATTTGCTCGAACCTTCGATCCGCGTCGGCCTCCACTTCGGCTTGGAAGGAGTGCTCGGTATCCAGGTCAGGGAGCTTGTTTGCGCAGTGCTCATGACAGAGCAAGGCTAGTTCATGAAATCGTGCGGACGGAGGGATACATGTGATATGGTAGGCAATGGGGCAGTCGAGGCAACGCTGGCGGTGCGAGGAAAGAGAAGAGAACGAATGATACCGTGAGGATCGGAAGAAAAGATAGGTAGACCACATCTTGCGCTACTCCTCTCCGCTCAATCAAATTGGATCCAAATACATCCATACTAACTCACGAATAGCTGCTCCCTTTTCTCGCCGAAGGCAGAAGAGACAGAGGATTTTTTCTTCTTCTTGGCCTTGCCTCCCTTTTTGGTCTTCTTTTTTACCCCAGCACAACTATCTTCTCCTTTCTTATCGCAAGGAATGCATTGGGCGTGGGGGACGGGCGGAACCCCACCAGAGCAGGTCCAGCATGAGTGCGCCGGACATTCGAACTTGGGCCTGCATACGACCTGAGTGGTAACTACCTCCCTGCCGTCAGGACCGACCTCCTTCGTCTCAACCGTCTCCTCCACAAGAGTTACGTCGACGTTCTCGTACATGGACAGACAATTCTCATGGAAATAAAGGTTACAGCTACCCTTGCTGCAGTTGAAGACTCCATCGTCATCATTCCCGTACTCCTTGCAAACGGCACACTGATGACGACTCGCCTTGCAGTCGGAGCAGATCCAGGCCTCGTCTCCAGGCGGGACGGCGGCCAATCCCGCGCAGGGGTAGTGAAACGGGCGGGCGCACGGACCCTCGCAGACCAGGAGGGGAGACTCGGGATCCGAGAGGCACTCCGCCTCGCGGCACTCGGTGCAGATCCAAATCATTTCAAGGTCCTTGTCCTCGTCGCATGTAATGATCTCATTACTGGACTTGACCGCTGCCTCGGCCTTGGCCGCGCTTGGCCGTGGCGCCGATTTCTTGTCGATAGGTCCGCTAGCGGCGCCGGAGCCAGCGGGTTGAGCCTCGCCTTTAACATTGTTGTCAGTAAGATCGGCGAGGGGAATGGCGGCGTTGACGTCCATGGGATTGCTTCGGGCCGGATTGCGCCCGTGTGGGTGAGCAATGCCACAATGCACAGGGAGCGAAGGCGCGAGGGCATACATGCGCACAGGCGGCGAGTGCTGGGACACTCCTCAATTCTCCAAGTCTATTGCACATATCCTTGTCTCCTTCGATCGTATCATTTTCCCG
>Ga0315315_10002928_pt1 | contig 15630 bp, 15 predicted proteins | sample M140m3416metaG_FD_203699 | JGI IMG/M metagenome (GOLD analysis project Ga0315315, IMG submission 203699) | Ammonia-oxidizing marine archaeal communities from Monterey Bay, California, United States - M1 40m 3416 | ecosystem: Environmental > Aquatic > Marine > Intertidal zone | place: USA...
TAGAATAAGCCTTCCTTGCATAGAATAGAGTTCGTAAGGCATATCTTTTGAAGATGAAGATTGAATAGAAACTTTAGTGTTTGCCGGATTAGGATAAATGCTAATTTCACTATCAAACACAGAGCCTTCAATCAAAGTCGGACCTCCAATTAATCCATTGATATCATATTTGGAAAAAAACTTCCAAATTTCAACGGAAGCATCAATGTCATAATTAGTTCCTGCTTGGGGGATAGCTGACCCAGACCAGGTATGATCGCCTCCAGTTATTTTGAAATGTTCTACCGTTACATCATTATCTCCTCCATAGTATAGCATATGTTCTACGGTACTTCCATCGGATGTGTTTATATCTGGAATATTGATGATTGTTGGAGTTGTATTGCTATTGTTATGGTTTATCCAATAATCCAAAACATCGATAATCGGCTTAGAAAAGTTAGATCCAGTATAAGCAACTGTCCCATCCGCTGTGCCATGCACTTCAAGTATGGGTGTTGGATGCTGTGGGTTGCATGAATTAAATGTAGCGGGCGACATAGAGCCAGTTACAGAAGCTACAGCTGCAATTTTATTACTTAACTGACAGGCTAAGTGATAACTCATAAAACCACCGTTTGACATACCTGTACTATAAACCCTATCAGAATTTATGTTATAATCTGCAGAGATAGAATCTATCAAGGCACTGGCAAACCCAAGGTCATCTACCGTGCTTCCTCCCCACCCAACATTAAAATGAGTTGTTCCAGTAGCATCTGGCATTCCATTGGGGTGCACAATGATAAAATTAGCGGTATCTGCTATTGACCGAAAATCTCCATACCACATTTGTTCTGTTGCATTACTGGTATAGCCATGAAAATTAAAAACTAAAGGAACAGGGTTACTTCCTGTGTAACTAGCTGGAACATAAAGAATATATTCTCTTTGTATTGCATCATGCGTAATTGTAGCTGTTATAGTTTGCTGCGAAGTTCCGGTAAAGGCTAAACCAATAAAGGTAATAAGGAATGCTATTTTTTTCATACTATTTTTTTTCTTGACCAAGTTACATTAAAAATGTTTAAAGGTATCTAATAGGTTTTAGGTTATAAAAATTCCTTTAAGATCAATTCAGCAAGTAATTACTAATCCCAATGCTTATCTACCAAGAAGATTAGCGAAGCCAATGAGGCTGCACCTAATTCCAATTCTCTCTTGTTAACATTTTCAAATATATCACTTGGTGCATGGTGAAAATCAAAATAACGTTGTGAATCAGGAACTAATCCAACGAGACATATCTTGCCATCTTTAAGCGGTCCAATATCAACTCCGCTATAGCCTTTCTTTATGAAAAACAAATCATAAGGTTCCAGCAAAGATTCAAATTGCTGCAAAGAAGTTAATTGCTCCGGAGTTCCATCTACGGTAAAACCCTTAGGAGTAAACCCTCCTCTATCTGTTTCAATAGCGAAAATGTGCTCTTCTCCTTTGTTTTTTACCATTTCTGCGTAGGTTTTACCTCCTCTATTTCCATTTTCTTCATTCATATAAAGAATACATCTGATAGTATGTTTTGGTTGTATTCCTAGATTTTTAAAAATTTTCAATACTTCGATACTCTGCACAATTCCAGCTCCATCATCATGCGCTCCTTCCCCAACATCCCATGAATCCAAATGGCCGCCAACAACAATTATTTTGTCTGGAAATTCACTTCCTTTTATTTCGGCTATTACATTGTAAGATACTGTATCGGGCAAAGTTTTACATCCCAATTTCATCTTTGCTTCAGTTTCTTTATCTTTTTTCAATTGCTCGCTCAAGTTATGTGCATCAACGGTACTTATGGCTACTGAGGGAATTTTTAAATCAGCTCCTTCATAAGTCATAGAACCTGTGTGTGGATTCAAATCTTGTTTTAATGTCATAGAACGCACAAGAACACCTATGGCACCGAGTTTTGAGGCTCTAACAGCACCCCAATATCTTTGATCTACGCACCCACCATATGCATGAAATGTACTTAGCCGTGTAGGATTCATTGGTCGATTGTAAAAAACGAAATTCCCTTTTATTTTTTTTTCGCCTAATTCCTCCAATTCATCCCAGGATTTTACTTCTACAATATTCCCTTTTAGAACACCATTTGTTCCAACGGACCCACCATAGGCCAAACATTTAGATTGGTATAGTTTAATTTGTTTTGAGGAAAAATCTAAACGCTCTTTACTTCCCCTTACCCAATGGGGAACCAAAATTTCCTGTAAGTAGATAGAGTCTAAGGCATATCTTTTCAACACGTTCTGACCCCAAGCAATAGCTTTATAGGATGCATCAGAGCCACTAATTCTATGTCCAATACCCTTGCATAATTCCTTTAAATTTCGATGACATTCTCCATTTGTTAAGGCTTCATCGAAAATATACCGAATCATTGAAGAATCATTTAATTCTATCTGAGAAAGCGTAAAGATTGGAGAAAATAGTATTACAATAAAAAAGGTTTTAAACATGTTTGATTATTTTGTTAAAAAGTGCGCAAATGAAAATAGAAGTTCTAAGACAAAATATAGACAGAAGTCTTTATTTTTATCAGTACCAAAATTAAATAAAATGGCTAGAACTCCAACTATTCAAATTGAATTAGGCTTTAAGGCTCCTGACTTTACATTACCAGATGTGATTACAGGGAAAAGCTATAGTCTCTCAGAATTAAAAGGAGAAAAAGGTACGGCGGTTTTTTTCATATGCAATCATTGTCCCTTTGTGATTGATGTAATTGATGAGTTGGTAAGAATAGGTAATGATTATTTGAAAAAAGGAATTGGATTTGTTGTTATTAGTTCAAATGACGTATTAAACTATCCTGATGACTCTCCTGAAAATATGAAATCATTTGCTGCGAATTATAATTTCCCATTTCCTTATTTATATGATGACACACAAGAGGTAGCTAAAGCATATACTGCTGCTTGCACGCCGGATATAAATGTATTTAATGCGGAACTAAAATGTATTTACCGAGGTCAGCTGGATAAATCCCGGCCTGGCAACAATTATCAAAGCGATGGAAAGGATTTAAGAAAAGTATTTAAGTATTTGTTAGAAAATAAAGTAATTGACTTTGAACAACTGCCAAGTATTGGTTGCGGAATAAAATGGAAAGCTTGAGGAATATGTATATTAAAATTCGATATCTTATTGTATTGATATTAGGTAGCCTTAGTATTTCTTCTGTATCGCAAAATGAGATTGAAAAAGAAATTATATTTATTTCAACCAAAATTGACTCTATCGACATAAGAAGAAACGAGCTTTTAGGTCAATTAGAACAACTTAAATTGCATAAAATACAAAATGATTTAATTGCTATTGGCAATCCAATTTGTAATGAAAAAGTTGAAGTAATACATCACAAAGCAATGATTTTAGGCTACAATGAGAAGCATGAGCAGGCACAATGGGTAAGTCATATCGTATTACCAGATGTGGAGAAAGGAAATGTATCCAGAACGAATAATTTCAGAAAAGACAAATTGGTCACTTCCGGAACAGCTAGTAAAGCGGATTATTGGTATAGTGGATTTGATAGAGGACACCTTGCTCCTAGTGCAGATTTCAGGTGGTCTAAAACCGCTTTAAGTGAGTCCTATTTTTATTCAAACATGGCACCACAGTTACCCGAATTAAATAGAGAGAAATGGGGTGAATTAGAAAACGCAATTAGAGAATATGTTATAGAAAATAAAATACAAGTTTATGTGGTAACGGGAGGAATATTAAACGATAGTTTGCCTAGAATGCAGAATAAGGGAAGAGAAAATGAAGTCAGTATTCCTGATTTCTTCTATAAAGTAATACTCGACAATTACAATCATAGAGGTATTGGTTTTGTTATGCCAAACGGAAACTGTAATTATCCAATCATGAGTTATGCAGTTAGTATTGATAGTGTAGAAGCATTGACAGGTATTAACTTCTTTTCAAAAATTAAAGATGCAGATTTAACTGAACAACAAATCGATATAGACATTTGGCAATCAGGAAGCAAAAAAGGCGATGTACCTCCCTTAAATCCTACAACTCTTGAAAAAGGAATGATTAATTCAGTTCAAGCACAATATAACATTGGAACAAAATCTACTGTATGCGGAACAGTAGTATCCACAAAATATAGTGAGAAATCTGGGGCAACTTTCTTAAATTTGGATAAGAAATTTCCAAATCAAATATTTAGTGTAACAATTTGGAAAGATAATCGAGCCAACTTTAGCTATATACCTGAAGTTGAGCTAAGCAATAGAAAAGTTTGTATTACAGGAAAAATCGAAGACAATAAAGGAACGCCTACAATGAATATTTCAAATGAAAAGTCTATTAAAATAATAACGGAAGAAAATGAAGGAAATCAGTAAAACATTAATTACCATTATAATTGCACTTTTTAGTGTTGTTGGATACTCTCAGAATACAGTCAAAGAACTTTCCGCGGGAATTGAAAAAGGTCAACATGGAATAATAGAAGTTCGTTTAAACATGGAAGACGAGTTTAGAACTTTAGAAGGAAGAGATTCTAAAGGTCTTGCACGTATTTCGTTCTTCACCGGAAAGGGCGAAGACAAATGCCTTTTATCAAAAGGATTTAAAGGTGTAGATCATATCGTTATTATCCTCAACGAAATGGCTCAAAACGGATGGAAATTAATTAGTACATATCCTATTAGAGGAACATCTTTGTTGATTACGCACTATGTATTCGTAAAGGTTAAGAAATAGTAAACCAATGGAGAAGGCAGATCTCAGAAGGGAATATAAACTTAAACGAAGTAAATTACCTGCATCTGAGGTAAAATCAGGTTCTGAACAAATTTTCAATCTTATAAAAAGGCATTTTAGACTCCATAATAAAACGATTCATATCTTTCTTCCAATAGCTAACTTCAATGAAATAAATACAGCATCTTTTATTGAATTTCTATTTGAATCAAAATGCACGGTGGCAACATCAATTACGCAATTTAGCCCACTAGGTCTTACCCATTGCATTATTGATGAAAACACAACTTACCAAAGGGATAAACTTGGCATTCCATGCCCGGTTGAGGGAGTAGCAATTTCTGAAAATAAAATTGACATAGTAATTATCCCTCTTTTAGCTTTTGACAATAAAGGAGCACGCGTAGGATATGGAAAAGGATTATACGATCGTTTTTTAGCAGAATGCAATCCAAAATGCATTAAAATTGGGATTTCTCTTTTCGGTCCAATTTCCTCTATTTCAGGAGTTAACAAAAATGATGTTTCATTAGACTATTGCGTTACTCCAAATCAAATTTATTCTTTCAAATAGAATTTAAACTCCTTTAGTGTTTTTGTTAAACAATAGGAAGGTTTTTATCCAATGAAACCACCTATTAGTCAAAAACTAATTAAATAACTTATTGAATCGAAGCAACTATTGTATCTTGTAAGGTTAGCTCACTTATTTTATAATGAAATTTAAATTTGAAATAGGATACACGATTAGTGTAATTGCCATTTGTTTTGGAATGGTATTTTATAATTTCGCAAAAAACAACCGCCAACTAGAAGCGTTTGGTTTTGTAGAGTATCATTTTGCTTTTAACATTAATTCTTCGCACAATTCAGGACTAATTAACTATGCTGTGGTTGGTGTTAGGGATGGAAAGATTGTGAGTAAAAAGCCCATGGAATTAAAAACTTTTCTTCTTCAAGCAATGGGAAAACAAACTTCCGCTGCAAATTTTGATAATATAGATTTATTTGCTGCTTATAACCTGAGTGACTGTTTCTATAAATACGATTCTATTTCCGATAATTATTCTGAGTGTTTTACATTAGAAGATCTTTGGACTTTGCGGTACAGTAGAAACCCAATATGCCCTGTGGGTTGCATTCCTGCGCCAGGAATGAAAATTGAAGGTTGGTCGCAGGGTAAGTTCCATCCATCATGGCCACAAATACAAATTTTACAAGAATATGGAGTAATACAAGATTCAGATTTTTTTTACGGAGAAAACATGTTTAAACTATTTCAAGATCTTGAAAACCCAGACTGGATAAATAAATATAAAACTGCTAAATAAAATAGAGCAATAGAATGCTAAACAAGGATTTCTTACAAAGACGCAGAGGGGAGTTAGCTTAATGTTATTATTTCATAATCTGACTTCTTTTTTTTTAGCTCAGTTTTAATAACATTTCTTATTAACATTGTTTCTTTTTGCAAAGTCAAGAAATTTTTTAAATCTTCGACATTATTCAGGTTTTCTTGATTTGAATAATAACCATAGCCTTTATAATTTCCTTTTTCTATATATATAAAACTTTTTTCATCAGCCCTTCTCCCCTCACCTTTAATAACAAGTGTATCTTCTCCCAGATTAAAACCCTCTAAAAACAACTCTATATTTGTGGCATGCTCTTGAATTGAAATGTCACCTATATCAAACTGTTCCATACCACAATATGAAGGTTTCAAAGTAAATTCATCTATTTTTTTAATCAACCAATTTCTTGCTTCGCTAAGCGTTGGAAAAGCTTTTATAAATGCAGAATGATTAGTGGCTTTATTAATTCCTAATCGTTTATTATTACTGCGGTCCTCATAAATGAAAATACCAAACTTATCAATTCTGGATTTTTGAGATCGATTGTAGACTGGCCAATTGTGTTTTATTTCAGTGTCTTCTAGAAACGCCGCTATCAGCTCATTACCGGTTACTTCAAACGAAACATCAAATATCTCTCTTGAAAACACTTCATTTTTCCAAGACAATTTACCCGTAAAATGAGATGAAACTCTATTCTTTAAGTTTTTTGCTTTCCCAATGTATATAACCTCTCCTTTGTTATTGTGAAAATAATATACGCCTGTTTTCTTAGGGAGTTTTTTAAATCGAGCTTTAGGCAGATTAGCGGGCAAAGTAGATTCATTAGAATTTGCCTTTAAGGAAGCCTCAATAAATGCCAAGTTTTTTTGATACATTAATTCAAATAATTTGGTTGTAGCCTCAGTATCCGGCATTGCTCGGTGTGCATTGTTTAATCCAATCCCTAGGCCTCTTGTCAACTTTCCTAAGCTATAAGAAGCCATGCCAGGAAAGATTTCTCGACTCAATCTAACTGTGCATAAGCGCTTTTCATCAAACCTGATTCCACAATCAAAAAAAGCTTGCTTTATAAATTTATAATCAAAATTTACGTTGTGTGCTACGAATACCTTTCCTTTCAGTAATTCAAATAATCCTTCAGCTACCTCCTTAAATAAAGGAGCTTCTTTAACCATTTCATTGGTAATTCCAGTTAATCTCACTACAAATGGTGTAATAGGCTGCTGAGGGTTGATTAAAGTCTCAAAACGATCAATTTCTTTTTCTCCATCAGTTATGATTACTGCAATTTCAGTGATTTTATCCTGATTTGCGACACTCCCGGTGGACTCAATATCTACAATGGCAAATAATCTCATATAATACAGGCAAAAATACGTTTTTTTGAACGTAGTATTTTTACGTTTTGATATTATATGAATTCTGAAAGCGAAAACTTAGCAAATATTAATATTTATTCTCATTTTTATAGCTATTAATTTTTTATTGATACCATACGATGACCGAAAATTTCCAGTTTGACCATTCACAAATTGAATTTATAAAAAAAAGTTTCACCAATAATTTTAAGTTTAGGTTTAGCTTATTTAAAATTTTGCCAATGGGGTTTCTTTCTGGTATGAAAATTAGCGAATTAACGGAAGAAAAATGTTCGGTTACTGTTCCGTACAAACGCAAAAACAAAAATCCTTTTCAATCTACTTTTTGGGCTGTATTAGGAATGGCTGCAGAAATGAGTTCAGGTGCTCTGCTCATTATGTATACACATAAGCAAAGACCTTCTGTTGCAATGATTATAGTGAATTGTACAGGTAATTTCGTGAAAAAAGCTACGGATATAACCACCTTTACATGCATCGATGGTCAAAAAATCAAACAAGCCATAAAAGCTGCTATCGATAAGGAAGAGCCTCAACTAATCGAATGCCATATGCAAGGAGTAAATGAAGCCGGTGAAGAAGTTGCTAATTTTACTTTCACTTGGTCAGTTAAAGCAAGAATAAAAAAATAGAACATTACTCAATGTAAACTTTCTTGGTTATGGTGCTTTCGCCATTGGTAAATGAAACCAAATAGATCCCTTTACTAAGATCATTAATGCCTAACCTAATGTTACCACTAACCGCAGTGCTCATTAATTGTTTCCCAAGGAGATTATGAATTGTTAGAGTCCCCGATTCTTTTCCTGTTATAACGTGTAAGTTTTCGTTAGCCGCATATACAACAACCTCTTCTAAATTGCGGTTCGAAACACTAACAAATCCATCCTCTAAATTACCTGCCATTATACTTGAGTCTGCAATAGATTGATAGGCAAAATCATAAATAATACCCGAACTTGCATCGGCAGCTACTTTTACTTGTACCCACCCATAATGGAGATCAGTGCCGATTTCGAATTTGACTCCAAAGAAAAGGTTTCCGTTATCAATAAAATCACCTGCTGTTAAACTGATTATATCTATTTTTACACCTAAACCAACCCCAGGAAAAACGGAAGGCGTTGCTGAGCTCAAATATGCCGAGGTACCATCAATTAAATATCCATGTGGAAGCGTGTCAGCAATAACAACATCCTCATTCCCAATTGTAGAAATTTGCGCAATTATTTCTGTGTTATCCAAAGTAGTAATTGCTACTCCAGATATTGTAACATTAAATGACGAGATAACAGTATCTTGTTTTGAAGAAAAAATAACCAATTCAGGTGTTAAGTCACCATCAAAATCAATTAAATGGGAATCCGATACATAATCAGGAATTAACGTATCATCGGGAATTATATCCGTATAGATAATTTGAGAGTGCACAAATTGACTAATAGATATTGAGAGAATAAGTAAAATTAATTTTTTCATATTATGAATTTTTAAAAAGACACAAAGTATTGCCAATTGGTTGCACAATAAACAACAAAAAAAAATATAAATAAAAAAGCCTTTCACTATTAATGAAAGGCTTTGAAAATAATATTAGGGTTCATTCTAATCTCGAATGTAAATTACCTATTCTACTAACATAGTATTTCACTAGAAAAGAGTTATTGCAACAATAATTACTAATGTGCAATAACTCTTTAGTCAAGTATTTACTTTTTTTCTATTTTTATTACAACCGATTTACCTCCGTGCCCTAAAGCTGATGTTGTTTGAAATTGCATCTCTTTAGATTTACTTTCTAGAACCTCATAAATCCCACTAAACGCATATGCCTGCGCAGCAGCTTCTTCCGCAGCATGATCATGGGCATGAGCATGATTCTCGTCTGCTTGATAAGAAATTTCAAATGTTTTTCCTTTTTCTCTGAATTGCCAAACAAATTCTGCATGACCTCCTTCTTCGTTCATCCACTCTGCCATACAAGATTGTGCATAGATATCACAATCTTCAATTTTCCATGAAGGCAATTCAGCTTCATTTGTTCCATCAACGGATAATTCTGTTATATTCCATTCTCCCGCTTTCATTAAGCGTTTTGAATTAACCTTTGTTTTGTTACATGCTGCAAAACCAATGAGAATTGCCATGCTCAGTGAAATTATTTTTAATGTTTTCATTATAATTTAGTTTTTGTTAGTAAAATTTGATTATTGAATATTTAATACAAAAGATAACTCAAAATCAGTGTCTCCATCATTTGCTCCGGACGTCGAAGTTTTTACATCAGGCTGATGTTGCAACCTAGTTGTAAATGTTCCTCCTGACAAAACAGAAGATGGAGTGGCCCATGAAGTTGATAACCCCACAGCATTTCCGTTTTCATCAACATCATTATAGGTCAAGGGGTCAGAGACTGCATCAATGTTTCCATTACCACTTGGGCTTGCGAAAGCATTGTTACTAAAACTATAGAAAAACTTATGCTCATTATCTTCTTCTAAAATTTCAGCTCCAATATCCTCTCCTGGAGTTTCTAAATTATTGAATATTTCGTACGTCAATGTATATGTTTTATTTACATCTAGGTTAATTGTGTCTAATATTACCAATTCTTGTACACCAAGTCCATCAGGATCTTGAGCCCTAGCTTCCACAATATCAGATGCATCACTACTATTTGTAAAAATCAGTTTTATGTCTGTAATAACTTCCATTTCATTTTCGGAAGCGGGAGGAACAACAGCTAAATCCTCATCTTTCTTACATCCTATAAGTGATAATCCACCGATTACAATTACCAAGGACACATAATTACTAAATAAATTCATTTTTTTCATTGTTTTTTGTTTTATATTGTTGGTTTAAAGTTTCATAAATTATTCGGACATCACATGACCAATTACCACAGCAAAGCAATCATTCATTTTTTTTATTTTCAAATAAATAATTGATTGTAAAAAGCACATTTCTTCCTGGCTCATTTGCAAAATACCTCATCGCATTTAAATAGTTTCGATAGTCATTGTTTAATAAATTATTTACCGAAATACTACCCGTTAAATTTTTCCATTTGAAATTCCACGATATGTTAAGCAAGAAGTAACCATTTGGAGCTGATTTAAAATCAAAAATTTCTGAATCAGATGAAATAACTGCAGAACCATCTATTAAGCTCTCCGGAGAGATAGTTTTCGGCGCTTGAAATTGACGAAAAGTATAACTCGGATTGATTCCTAAATTGGACAATTCGAACTTCCATAATTTTTCTTTATGCCATTTTAACTTGTAATTAACCGAAATAGGAGGCTGGTTAATCAAAGATTCATTTTTATCTATATTCTTTGACCATAAATAACTTATTCCATAAAGCCCTGTCAGATATTTTGACCAATGTCTTTTCCAACTATAATCTGCACCCACAAAAAGAGCATCAGCTTGCGTAAAAATAAAAGCAGGCATAGGACCTCTTATGGTACCATAAACACCAAGAGGACGCTCGAATGTATAATTCTGAATATAATGAGAATAACCCGTAATTATATGTGTGTTTTTCTTGTTACCTGTTTCAAATTCATTAATAAATTTATATCCCTTTTCCGGCTCTATGGAACTCTCCGATATTTTAAGAACTCTATTAGTTCTTACATCTCCATCTAAATCTGAGTAATATCGAAGCAATCCAAAACAAGTTTTAAATCCTTGCTGACCAAAGCTATAAAGCTCGGGCATATTGGGAGTTCGCCAAGCGGATCCAATATTTGTTCGAAAGAAGCTGTTTTCAGATATTTCTCTCACGTAACCAATCGAGGATGTCATGTTAGAAAAGCTAAACTGATCACTAAAAACAGACTGATCTGTCTGCCTCCCAGCTACACTATTTAATTCATAATCCCAACGCAAACCTGCTTCATATGTGTTTCGATCTATTTTCAAAATTTCAGTAATAAAACTACTATATCTAATTGTTTTATAATTTGGAATTAAAGGTGTTACTCCTGTTCCAGGCTTGTTATCATTGAACTGAGTAAACACTTGCAATCCAACCAAACCATCTAGCATCAACCAATCAGGATGCTTCCATTCTACTTGGTAATCGTTAGTAATTAAATCAAGATCTATAATTGGTTTATCCGCATTTCTTCTTACATCAAACTCATCTCTGTTATTTAGCTGTTTCCCATATTGAAATGTAAGTTTTGCTGTCTCAGAATATCTCCAATTTATCTCTACTTTTCCTAAATGATGTTGCACATTTTGATTAGGTTTATTAATCTCATAAGAAAAAGGTTGAATAAAGCTAGGTACATCAGAATTAATATTTCTGACAAAGGCATTTCCACTATGACCAATGGATGATCGTAATAGTGCTAAATTTTGATCCAGATAGCTGTAATAAACTTTAAAATCCCAGTTTTTGCGATGATACCGAGTACCTCCAAAAAAAGATTTCTCTTCCTTTCCAGAATTCGTAAGCAAATAGCCTGGAGTATGCCGATCGCCTACCACAGTGTAATTTGATCCAACATAATAACTCCAATTTTTAAATCCTTGGTTTATTTCAGAATTAACAAAATACCCTTTACCGTTGGTTTGGTATCCAGTACCTATTTTTGCCTTGAAAGATTCATTTAAATAAAGAGGGTTATTTTCAATATTAATAGCGCCTCCTAGAGCTTCAGGTCCATACCTAACACCAGCTGCTCCTTTTATTATTGTCATACGATATGCATTTGAAATATCAATTTCGGGTGCATGATCAGTTCCCCAGTTTTGAAAGCCATGTTTTAAGTCATTATTTAAAATTAAAATTCGATTTCCATATAAACCATGTATCACTGGAAGCTGAACATTCGTTCCGTTTGAAGTTAGCGTAACTCCTTGCTCTTCTGCCAATAGAGCCGCTAAGGATTGAGTCGGATCATTATCAATATTATCTTTTTTCAAAACAATCTGAGAAATTGTTTCTGTACCATGCTCCTTGCTGTGATTTGTGTGAATAGTCAACACATCCAATTCCGACACATCTTGAGCTATATAAATATGAGAGGATTCATCATGATGATGATGATGATTTTCGCATGTCGCATGGCAATAACCGATACAGGAAATAATTAACGTATTTGACTCACTACATACATTAGTAATCACAAATTCACCCCTAGAGTTTGTTAAGGCCGACTTGTCAGTGTCATAAACAGTTACGCTAACATTAGGAATGGGAGCTTTGGTGTCTATGTCTAATATTGTTCCCGAAACATTAAAGGAACAAGTATCTGTTTGAGCAAACAAAGCAACCGAAAAACAATGTCCAAAGAACATAAATATCCAGACTATTGCAAACGGGTATGATCTATTACCAAAACCTATGTCATTTATCTTTTTCAAACTAAAAAAAATTCAAATATGCTAAGAGCTGAACAGCGGTATTAAATTCCTAATTATTTTTACGTGAATAATAACTTGTTTATCATTAAACTTGAAAAAACCACACCTTGGTAAAGTATAAGTCGACTTACACGCAATTCTTTCAGATACCTCTGCACCAAATGATTGGACATATGCATTTGGGACAATTCTTTTAGAATACCTATTAAGAACTTCACCTTTTAAAAGGGTAGCATAATAGATACTTCCATTCACCAGAAGAAATGTTAAAAACAATAATTTATATGTCTGACTTTTCATATATTTGTAACAATGTTGCAAACATAAAAATAAAAACGCAACATTGTTGCATAAATGATTGAAAAATTATTAAAAAGTAAAAAATTACGCTGTACACCTTTCAGAAAAGAGGTGCTCGAGGTATTTGTTAATGAACCTAACGCCATTTCGGTAATGGACATTGAAGCTCGATTAAAACAATTTGACCGAATAACGCTATACAGAACAATTAAGTCTTTTATCGAAAATGGATTGATTCACGAAATTGTAATGCCAGGTGACATAAAAAAATTAGCCCTATGCCCTGATGAGTGTTCGTCCGTAAATCACGTTCATACTACTCAGCATATGCATTTTAGATGTAGAATATGTGAAAACATATTCTGCTTGAACTTACATGAATTTCCCGAAATAAAAATACCCAGATTCAAAATAGATTCCATTGAGATTCAAGGCACCGGAATATGCAATATTTGTTTATAAACAACTTGTTAGATAACGAAAAAGGTCTTGTAAGAACAAGACCTTTTTCGTTTTGGGTGGAAGACGGGGTTCGAACCCGCGACCCTCGGTACCACAAACCGATACTCTAACCAGCTGAGCTACATCCACCATAATCAGCGGCTGCAAATATAAAAACATTTTATTTACTTTCTAATAGCCTCCAGAATTTTTTATATTATAATTTCGCAGTAATTAAATTAACATGGAATTATTAAAAGAAATGTGCGGTATACACGCACCTGCTGGAAATGAAATTGCTCTGAAAGACTTTATCCTTAAGTATATAGAAACCAACAAGTCAAGCTGGGATCATCTACCCGAAATATATGAAGGAGATGAATTTCAAGACTGTATAATAATAAAGTTTGGAAAACCGACTACTGCTATTTTTGCCCATATGGACTCTATTGGTTTTACTGTTAAATATGGAAAGGAGCTGGTGAAAATTGGTGGCCCCGTGCTTAAAGAAGGGATTAAACTAGTTGGAAAAGATAGTCAGGGTCCTATCGAAACAGAATTGATAATAATTGAACATGAAAATGGTTCAAAGTCTATTGAATACTTATATGACCGCGAAATAGATCGAGGGACCGAATTAGTTTTCAAGTCTGAATGGAGAGAAGACAATGACTTTGTTCAATGTTGCTACATGGACAACCGGTTAGGCGTCTGGAATGCTTTAAAAGTAGCTGAGACCTTAAAAGATGGAGTTATTTGTTTTTCTTGTTGGGAAGAACATGGAGGTGGATCTGTTGGATATTTAGCCAGGTTCATATATGAAAATTGGAAAGTAAAGCAAGGTCTAATTTCTGATATTACATGGGTCACTGAGGGAGTAGAGCATGGAAAAGGAGTTGCTATATCAATGCGTGATTCTGGAATCCCCAGACGATCGTACTTGAATAGAATTAGAGCTATTGCCGAAGAGCATGCTATCGAGCACCAGCTAGAGGTAGAGGCAACCGGAGGAAGTGATGGTAATCAATTACAACAATCTCCTTACCCTTTTGATTGGTTATTTATAGGAGCTCCTGAAGACAACGTGCATTCTCCAGATGAAAAAGTGCATAAATCAGATATTGCATCTATGTTAGAATTATACAGAGTATTAATGAAAGAATTGTAAATTTGACCTATGTCATATGGAATTAGTAATCTTTTAATTATTCCTTGCCGCTCGGAAGGAAATGACCAAGCAGAAATGGTAACGCAACTTCTGTTCGGTGAAGTTTATCAAGTTACTGAAGAAACAGAAAAGTGGATAAAAATAAAAACGGCTCTGGATGATTATGAATGTTGGATTTGTCGGAAGCAATTTTTTGAAATTTCTGCTGAAGAATATGAAAATCAAAAGTTAAATGACTTTCCTAAATCGACAGATGCAATAGGAGAAGTAAGAAGTTCTGAGTCAATATATTCAACAATTACTATTGGAGCTACACTTCCCTATTTCTCAAATGGAAAATTAAAAATTCGAAAAGAACAATATGCTTTTTCGGGAAACACGAATGAACCTGACACAGATAAAATAATTGATTACGCGCTAAACTTTATCAACGCACCTTATCTTTGGGGTGGTAGAACCGTTTTTGGAATTGATTGTTCTGGCTTTTCGCAAATAGTATATAGCTTATGTGGATACCGAATTCCAAGAGATGCTTACCAACAAGCAGAAGAAGGTGTTAATGTAGAATTTGCAGAACTTACTGAGCCTGGAGACTTAGCATTCTTTGACAATGAAGAAGGTAAAATAACACATGTCGGAATTGTTACTGAACCTGGAAATGTTATTCATGCCTCAGGTAAAGTTCGAATAGACAACCTAGACCAACACGGTATATTTAATAAAGAACTAGGTAAATACACCCATAAATTGAGAGTGATTAAAAGAATTTTTTAGTTTTCATTCTTTTGTTACTGTCTATTTGTCCTATAAACACTGAAGTTTCGGACATTTTTTC
>Ga0315315_10002933_pt1 | contig 15605 bp, 11 predicted proteins | sample M140m3416metaG_FD_203699 | JGI IMG/M metagenome (GOLD analysis project Ga0315315, IMG submission 203699) | Ammonia-oxidizing marine archaeal communities from Monterey Bay, California, United States - M1 40m 3416 | ecosystem: Environmental > Aquatic > Marine > Intertidal zone | place: USA...
CATAGGGACAACTCAAATAATCCAGGTTTAACCTTGGTCAACCTATGGATGAGATCCACAGATCCCAATGAGAAAAACAGAAAAAAAGTCGAGTTTTCCATATTAGTTTATTTATAAGGTTTAACCTTGGTTTTCACCATAATTCTCTACGAGACTGCTGGTACTTAGCGTATCACCTACCCGTTGATAATTGTGGGTGTTCCTTGTTACTCTTGGGGAGTGACGGATCGGTGGGTTCCGGATCGCCTGTTTTCTACGTTGAAACTGTTTTCTTCGCGTTTGTTGCGTTGTGGGTATTGGTGTGCAAAAAGATCAGCTCTGGTCAATGATTCAAGGATCTCTGCGGGAAAAACTAGGCGCTCAAAATTTTGAGATCTGGATCAGACCTATACAGATGTCATCCATCTCTGGCGATGCCGTCAGTCTCGAAGTTCCCAACCGATACTATAGAGATTGGGTCGCAGCGAACTATGGCCCCGCCCTCAATGAAGAGCTCGAGCAAGCCATAGGCCGACCCGTACGTCTAAAATTTCATGTCGCGCGCGCAGCTGAGACTGAAGCTGAGCCTGTAGAGCGTCCTGTAGAAAAAATTCGAAAGCCTGATCCCATCCCAGGTGTTTCACTCGACAAGACCTTCGAGAATTTTGTTGTCGGTAAGTCTAATGAGTTTGCACACGCTGCAGCCCTCGCCGTAGCTGATGCTCCAGGTGAGAGTCAGTACAACCCACTCTTTATCTATGGGGACACTGGCCTCGGAAAGACTCACCTCGTCCACGCCATTGGAAACCGAATTCGTCAGCAAGATCCTGAAGCAAAGATTCTCTACGTCACAGCTGAGCAGTTCACCAACGACTTAATTGATGCTCTCCGCTATCGACGCATGCCAGAATTCAGAGATCGGTATCGAAAACGACCATCAGTGCTGCTGATTGATGATGTTCAATTCTTGAGTGGTAAAGACAGGACTCAAGAGGAACTCTTCCATACCTTTGAGTGGCTCAATGAGCGCGGAATACAGATTGTATTTACCGCCGATGTTCTCCCCCGTGAAATCAGGGGATTTGAGCCTCGTCTCCGCACCCGTTGTGAGTGCGGCATGCTCGCTGACACACAAGCTCCTGATATGGAAACCTTGCTCGCAATCCTTCGTCAGAAGGCCGAGAATCAAGGATTGGTAATACCTGATGATGTCGCCCAATGGATCACAGCGCGTGTCCACGGGAACGTCAGAGAGCTTGAAGGCGCCGTCAATCGACTCAATGCAGTCATGCGGCTTAGGCCAGGTGCACTGAGCTTAGATGTCGCTCGGCAGCACCTCTCCAGCATGCTTGATGACATGCCACAGACCGTCAATGCTGAAGACATCATGGCCACTGTAGCTAACTTCTACAATGTAAAGGTCTCAGACCTCAAGGGCTCCCGACGTCTCAAGCAGCTGGTCCGCCCACGACACGTTGCCATGTACCTCGTACGAAAATTTACCAACCACTCGTTTCCGGAGATTGGAAGAATCTTTGGAAACAGAGATCACGCCACTGTTCAGCACGCTGTAAAGAAAATTCGCAGCCAGTCAAAGCAAGATGTAGACATCAGATCTGCAGTACAAACACTCGAACGCAACATTCATCGGGGCCTTTAAGGGCTATGGATAAACCGTGGACAATCAGCGGATTGGTTATGCATCTTCTGTGGAGTCCTCGGCGACCAAATCAGTCACCCCGATTTTTCCACCAATATCCCAGTCTACCCACAGCAGAATCCACAATCATCACTGATAGTAAGTTGCTGAAAATACTCACGATTTTTTGAATATCAATATATCCATAGCCCCTATGGATCTACTACTGATCCAAAGATCATTACCTTAATTTCGATCCATAGATCTATTCCTGGGAGAACCCATGGACCTCATCATCGACAGAGAAGAACTGATTCGCGGCCTAAGCCGAGTTCAGGGCATTGTTGAGCGTCGTACAACCAACATGGCACTCGCCCATGTCTTGCTCAGTGCAGAAGGCAACACACTTCGACTGACAGCTACAGATACGATGGTCTCATTGGTAGCTGACTACATCGCTCGAGTTGAGCAACCTGGCGAGATCTCAGTTGATGCACAGAACTTGTTTCAAGTCGCTCGTCATCTCCCAGAGCCTACGGTGCACCTCAAAGCCGAGGCTGGAAACAGACTCGCTATTCTCTCAGGAAAGAGTGAATTCCATCTCGTAGGAATGAGTGCGGAAGACTATCCACCGCTTCCATCCCGAGATGATCAAGCAGCTCTTGGAGTTTCAGGAACCATCCTGCACAGGCTCATTGTTGAAACGCTGTATGCAGTCTGTTTGGATGACAGCCGCTATGGACTCAACGGTGCACATCTCGAAGAAATCACCTCAGAGAATGGTGAAGCGCGACTCAGAATGGTCACCACCGATGGTAGTCGTCTCAGTTATTCGGAGACAGCGTACTCAGGTGAGTTCAATATGGGCCGGCAGATGTTGCTGCCGCGCAAGGCTCTTGATGAAGTGCGTAAGCTCTGTGATGGAGATGAAGGTGCGTGGCAGATTGCTTTCGGTGAGCGCTCAGCAACCTTCCAGACTGAAGGTCTGACAATGATGGTTCGCTTGGTTGATGGTCAATTTCCAGACTATCGGCAGGTGCTTCCCGAGTCTCACAAGTGTCGCTTAGTGGTAGACCGAATCGCATTCTTAGATGCACTCAAGCGTGTCTCAATCGTGGCTTCTGATAGAAATCACTCGGTTCGCTTTAGCTTTGAAACAGATCAGCTGGTTCTCTCAGCCCAGAATGTGGACCTCGGCAATGCTCGCGAGCAGCTTGCGGCGAGTCTCGAGGGTGAGCCATTTGAGACAGGCTTCAACATTGCTTACTTCCTCGACATCATGCGTCAGACCTCCAGCGAAGAGCTGGTTCTCGAGATGGACAAGGCTCTGGATCCCTGTGTCGTGAGAATTCCGGGCCGAGACGACTGTCAGTTCGTCGTGATGCCGATTCGTTTGGACTAAGTGAGACTGACTGAGATTGCGGTACATGGTTGGCGAAATTTAAAGCCAGCCACAATAAACTGTGATGCATCACTGGTCGTGATTCATGGCGATAATGGTCAGGGGAAGTCAAATCTTCTGGAAGCTGTCCATGTATTGAGCACGCTGAAGAGCTTCCGTGAGGCAAAGACGCGGCGGTGGATTCAACATGGAGAGCCCGCAGCTCGTGTTGGTGGCAAGGTTCGATCGACGATGGGCATGCGCGGCATGGCCTGGAAGTGGGCGGATGGAAAACGTCGACTTGAGATGGATGGCACCACAGTTCATGAACTGACGCAGTGGTTTGAGGTCCTGAGAGCTGTAGTGTTCTGTCCAGAAGATGGAACGATTGTTCGCGGTGAACCTGAGCAGCGACGTCGATTTATGGACCGGGCTGCATTCAATGCCAGTCCCCTTCATCTGACGGCCGTCACAGAATACCGGCGCTTACTGGGTCACAAACGTGCTCTGCTGCAGCAAAGATATGTTGACCCGCTTCAACTTGATGCATTTGATGCCTCCCTTGCGCGCTCAGGAGCCTCTGTGATTGCCAGGAGGGTGGAGGTAGTCGAAGCCTTAAAAGGTGCCTTCAGTTCAAACCATGATGCCATTGCTGGTGTAGGTGCGGTGGATCTGAAGGTCAGAATCAGCGGTATAGACGGTGCTGAGGGATTCACCGAAGCGGAAATACAGAATGCTCTACATGATGCAATCATGGCCAAACGGCCTGATGAACTTGATCGGCGACAGGCGCTTGTTGGTCCTCATCGTGATGATCTCACCATTGAAATAGATGGGCAGCTGGCGCGAAATTTTGCGTCTCAGGGGCAAGCGAGAAGCTTAGTCTTGGGTCTCAAGCTTGCTCAGCTGGACTTTGCCCATTCTCGAGGTGTTGTTCCTCTGTTCTTGCTTGATGATCTCACCAGTGAGCTTGATCAGGGCAGGCGGTCTCGACTGCTGGCAGTCTTGAAGTCCTTGAAAGGACAAGTTTGGGTGACAACAACGGACCCAAAATACCTCGGTGAACTGACGGGTTTAGATCCCCTGTTGCTGCGTGCTGAAGACGGTGAAATACATCCGGGATAATTCCCGGAATAGAAAGCGGGCCGATCGATGGACGTGATGCCGGATCCTCGTTACGAAATCCAACAGATTTATACGGATAAAGGTCAATTGATTTTGACCACAGTAGCCCGGCTTTAGCGGGGTTGGAGAATACCTGGATGGATACCGAGACCCCACCCGTTGAGGGCAAAGAATACGACGCATCATCCATCACTGTACTCGAGGGTCTCGAGGCAGTGCGGAAGCGTCCAGCCATGTACATCGGTTCTACTGGTGCGAATGGTCTTCACCACCTGGTTTATGAGGTGGTGGACAACTCGATTGATGAAGCTCTCGCTGGTGAGTGTACGCACATCACAGTTGAGCTCCACCAAGATGGGTCATGTTCAGTTGAAGACAATGGCCGTGGAATTCCTGTGGATATGCATCCGAAGGAAAATCGCCCAGCCTGTGAGGTCGCGTTGACCACCCTGCACGCCGGTGGAAAGTTCGACAAGGACAGCTACAAAGTGTCTGGCGGTCTCCACGGTGTGGGTGTGTCCTGTGTGAATGCACTCAGCACAATGCTGAAGCTCGATATCTTCAGAGGTGGAAAGCATCACCACCAAGCGTTCTCTCGCGGTGACGTGCTGACTAAGCTTGAAGTCAAGGGCGAAGTTGGAGACAAGCGAGGCACCCGGGTGAGCTTCCTGCCTGATCCAGATATCTTTCAGGACACCGTCAACTTCAAGTACGACATCCTCCACACTCGTCTTCAAGAGCTGGCCTTCTTGAACCCGGGTTTGACCATCATTCTTGATGATCTCCGCGACGATCGTAAGGATGAGATGTGCTACGACGGCGGCATCAGCGAGTATGTAAAGCTCCTCAACGAAGCGCGTCCTTCTCTGCATGAAGAGGTTGTTCACATCACCGGTACCCGTGATGGTGTAGAAGTCGATCTCGCTATGCAGTGGACGAGTGCTTACCAAGAGACACTCTGCAGCTTCACAAACAACATTCGAACCCATGAAGGTGGTACGCACGTCTCTGGATTTAAGGCTGCACTCACCACAACAGTAAACAGCTTTGCGTCCAGCAAGAAGATCATTCGTACCGACAAGGGCGAGTCTATATCTGGCGATGACATTCGCGAAGGACTCACTGTCGTTCTCTCAGTCAAGGTTCCAGAACCACAGTTTGAAGGTCAGACCAAGACCAAGCTCGGCAACTCAGAGGTCAAGGGTCTTGTCCAATCGCTGGTGTCTGAGCAACTTGGATATTTCTTGGCTGAGAACCCAGGCGTTTCTCGTTCAATCGTCAGCAAAGCTGTTGACGCAGCTCGTGCCCGTGAGGCAGCCCGCAAAGCCCGTGAGCTTGCACGTAGAAAGTCAGCGCTGGAAGGCTCAGACTTGCCAGGAAAGCTGGCCGATTGCCAAGAGAAAGATCCCAAGAAGTGCGAGCTTTACCTCGTCGAGGGAGACAGCGCGGGCGGCTCGGCTAAGCAAGGAAGGGACCGTAAATACCAAGCTATTCTTCCCCTTCGCGGCAAGATCCTGAATGTAGAGAAAGCCCGCATGGATAGAATGCTGGGCAACCAAGAAATTCTGACGATGATTTCAGCCTTGGGCTCTTCTGTTGGAATGGACTTTGACGTAGAGAAGCTTCGTTATGACCGCATCATCATCATGACCGATGCTGACGTCGATGGTTCTCACATTCGTACGCTGCTGCTCACCTTCTTCTTCCGGCAGATGCAGTCTCTCGTTGCAGGCGGACACCTCTACATTGCACAGCCGCCGCTCTACAAGGTCAAGCGAGGCAAGAAGGAGCGCTATCTCAAGGATGATGCTGCGCTTGATGCCTTCTTGCTCGAACAGGGAGTCAAGGCCCTCAATGTGACCACCGCCTCCGGCGCCGAAGTGACGGGTGATGATGCTTTTGAGATGCTCGGTAAGATTCAGACATATGTCGAGCGAATCGAGCGGGCTGAGCGTCGTGTGCTGCCCGATGTTGGTGATGCCTGGTATGCAATCGGTGGTCACCTCATCGATGTGGCAGACAAGGTAGCGATGGAGGCTGCTGCGGTGGCCATTCGCGGAGCCCTCGAGAAGAACAGTCCAGATCTCCACATTCCAAACATTGAGATCGTCCAGGATGCTGACCTCGGTACATACTCCGTGGTCGTCGTCACACTTCGTGATGGAGAAGAGCGGCACAGTCGAGTCGGTCACGTCGCTGAGGGTGAAATCATGAAGTCGCTGGTCGGAGATCTCTCCTCAGTGCTCGAGCTGCCCGTCAAGTTGACCCAAGATGGACCAGAGATTGGGTCTTGGCGTCTGCTGCTGAGCATCATCATGGAGAAGGCACGAAAGGGCTACGAAATTCAGCGATACAAGGGTCTCGGTGAGATGAACCCAGATCAGCTCTGGGACACGACTATGAATCCGGAGACACGAACCTTGCTTCGTGTTGCCGTAGAAGACATGACCCGAGCGGATCACATCTTCAGTGTTCTCATGGGTGATGCTGTAGATCCACGCCGAAACTTTATCCAAGAAAACGCACTCAATGTGCGAAACCTGGACGTCTGAGGTCTCTATGCGCGGTGCACGTATTGCAGGTATGGGCCACTATGTGCCTGAGCGGGTCGTCACCAATGATGAACTCGCAGCGCTCATAGACACCAGCAATGAGTGGATCATTCAGCGTACTGGGATTGAGGAACGACGCTGGGTAGAGGGCAATGTCGGCCCTGCAGACTTGGCCTTTGAGGCGACCAAGGGCGCCTTGGATGAGGCGGGGCTTACCGCAGGTGATCTGGACATGATCATCTTCGCCACCTTGTCTCCCGATGTGAACTTTCCGGGCTCGAGCTGCATCCTCCAGAAGATGCTCAACATTCCAGGTGTGGCAACGCTCGATATCAGAAACCAGTGCACAGGCTTCGTATACGCGTTGTCCATAGCAGATCAGTTCATCAAGACAGGGATGATGAACAACATCTTGGTTGTTGGTGCAGAGGTGCACTCTAGCGGACTCGATATGACCGACCGTGGCCGTGATGTCACGGTGCTCTTTGGTGATGGTGCCGGCGTTGCTGTTGTGACAGCCTCAGACACTGAGAGCAAGATCATAGACTCTAAGCTTCACGCAGACGGAACACACTACGACGTCCTGATGGTCGAGGCGCCGGCGAGCCGAATGAGCCCGCGTCTGACTCCCGAGATGATGGAAGCTGGGCTGCACTATCCAAAGATGGACGGCAGAACTGTCTTTCGCAATGCGGTCACAGCGATGCCTGCTGTGGTTCATGAGGTGCTCGAGCCTCACGGTTACACCACAGAAGACATTGATTTGTTGGTTCCTCATCAGGCCAATCTCAGGATCAACCAGATGGTTGCACGTGGCCTGAAGCTGCGAGAGGACCAGGTTTTCAACAACATCATGCGCTACGGCAACACGACCGCAGCCTCAATCCCGATTGCATTGCACGAGGCGATTCAGCTTGGCAAGGTCAGTGAGGGCGACTTGGTCGTGCTTACAGCCTTTGGCGCTGGACTGACCTGGGGTGCAAACCTGATTCGTTGGTAAGGTGAAGCTCCACGAATTCAGCTCGCGACGCCTGCTAATGCTTACCGGTAAGGGTGGCACAGGCAAGACACGGGTGGCCGCTGCGTTGGGTCTTGCATCTGGTGAGAGTGGGCGCAGGGTGCTGGTTGTAGAAGTCGATGCGCAGCGCTCAGCGCTTGAAGAAGCCTATGGTACGACCCTCGACTACACACCTCGAAAGGTCGCTCCGAGTGTCTGGGCAGCCAACATCACCTTCGAGCCTGCCCTAAAAGACTGGCTCAACCGTACAGTCCGGGCAGCAAAGATTGTTGGCTTGATTCTCAATAATCCGATGGTCCAGGTCTTCTTGAATGTGACGCCTGGTGCCCGTGAATTGGTGGTGCTCTCCGCTGTGATTGGGCATCTGGAAAATTTTGATCAGGTCATTGTCGATATGCCTGCCTCAGGCCATGCAGTCAGCATGCTGGGCATTCCTGATACCGCTCACAGGCTGATGCGAACGGGACCCATTCATGAGCGTGCTGGCGAGATCATGAACATTCTCCGGGGGCCCGACACAGCCTTGGGAATCATCGCGCTGCCTGAAGAGATGGTGGTCAACGAGACTGTAGAATTGTACGCCCGCTTGGGACAGATCCTACCGGATTTGGATGTCCCACTGGTGTTCCTCAATCGCTGTGCGGCACCGACAATGACCGATGATGAGCACAAGCTCTTGGCTCGACTATCTGCCGAGACCGACCTGTCCGAAGAGATGAAAGAGTTGCTCATGGCTGGCCGCTGGGACGCAGAACTTGAGCGAGCAACGGCGGACTCACTGGGTCGTCTTCACTCAGAGATAGGTGTGACAGTTGTCCCCTTCCCAAGGCTCGGCGTCATCGGTGGATTTGAGGGCGGACCGGTCAAGGTGACACAGCAGATGGCTGGAGCGCTCCGACGACGGGTGCTCTCAGAAGCATCCAAGGACGGTGCCTGATGAGCTTTGAGGCGATGCTTGAAGCCAACCGTCTGATCATCTGCGTGGGTTCGGGTGGTGTGGGCAAGACGACGACTGCCGCAGCGATAGGCCTAAAAGCCGCCAAGGAAGGTCGCCGAGTGCTCGTGCTTACGATTGATCCTGCGCGCAGGCTCGCCAACTCGCTGGGCCTAAATCAGTTTGGAAATGAGGAGACACGGATCCAGCTGGATAATGATGTCGAGGGTCAGCTGTGGGCGATGATGCTCGATACACGCAGCACATTTGATGCGCTCATCAACAGGGTGAGTCCTGATGCGGAGACGCGAGAGCGAATCTTAAACAATCGTGTCTATCGGCACATCTCAGATAGCTTTGGTGGATCTCAGGAGTACATGGCCACTGAGCAGCTCTATGAGGTGGTCAACTCGGGTCAATATGACTTGGTGGTCTTGGATACGCCTCCTGTAAAGAATGCACTCGACTTTCTGGAGTCCCCTGGCCGACTGGTACAGTTCTTGGACAAGCGAATTTTGTCTTGGTTCCTCGCTCCTTACGAAGAAAAGCGGGTGGTGGGACGGCTCTTCAGGGGTACATCAGCCCTGGTATTTAAGCTCCTCGGCTACATCTTTGGACGCGAGTTTCTGGATGAACTCGCGGAGTTTCTGTTTATCTTTCGGGATCTCTATGATGGCTTTCGGGAGCGACATGAGGCCGTCATAGACCTCCTGAGTAAGCCAGGCACGACGTTCTCTGTGGTCTGTGCTCCGAATGAGCCCTCGGTGGCAGTCGCCCGCTATTTTCTTGAAGAGCTCTCAGATCGCTCCATGCCATGTGCCGGTGTCTTGCTCAACCAGATGCATCCAACACTTGGGGAGAGCATCGAGCCATCAGCTGTTCTTGGTGAGCGTATTGAGAGCCTCTCGCGAGATCTGTCGGCGCACACAGCGAGTCAGCTGTTGGCGCGTCTCGGTGCCAATCATCGGCGGTTGCTCGGGATGTCACAGGCTGAACAGGCCCTTGCATCGACCTTGAAGCAGCACCTCGGGCCGGGTCAGCACATGTGGCAGATCCCACGATTGGAGAGGGAGGTCCATGACATCGACGCACTCGGAAAGATCTTCGAACTCGTCAATCAAGTGTAATGCTTGTGAACGAACTCGCCGTCGAGCACACGTAGTCGTAGAATGTATCGAGAGACCCGGAGAATCGTTGTGTATGTAGTTAGATCCTTGGCCGCTGCTGTGCTTTGTCTTGGGCTGAGTACGCCCGCTAATGCAAATGGGCTCCCGTCAGGCGCACAGAACCGATTGCATGTCGGTGGAGCCTGGACTCCAGGCAGCATGCAGGTGCAAGGTGGCTTTGATTCTCGCTTGACTCAGTCCATCTCTGTTGATGTGGGTGGCTTCTTTGCGCCGGGAGCTCCGACAGCGCCCTCCGGATCAGGGCCGTGGGTTCTGAGACATGGCCTGGTCGTTGATCCAGGCATCCGAATTCCACATCGCAACAAGAGTGAACTGAAGTGGGATTTGATTGTGCGTGCAGGCTTTGGACCTGTATGGGTCGCTGATGCGGACTCTCGCTTCGATCTTCAGATCAATCCAGCACTCAATGCAGGCGCTGATTTGATGTTTCGCTATCACAATATCGGCCTCAGATTTGAGGGTAGAATGTGGTACATGAAGCCATTCAGCAAATATGATCAGATGGAGATGGCCACCGTTCGGCCTCAGATTGGTGCCTCAGTTCTCTATCAGTTCTGATTCACTGAGCAGCGAGCGACCCATCTTGAGCCACGAGGATTCCTGTGGCGGGAAAATCAGATGCTGACAGCATTCGGACCATGTCGGCTCCCGCAGCAGTGGGGTCGAGGGTCACTGTGCCCGCTCCTTCTTGTTTTGTTGGAATGAGCATGCCTCCCAAGAATCGCCCGTCGGGTGCGAGGGTCGCCTCCAAGATGACCCCGAGGCCATTGGGTCCCCGAAGCGTGAAGCGGCCGTAGGTCGCAAAATTACCCAAGGAATATGCGACCAGGCGCTGCTTGTAGATCTCCATGGCCCTGAGGACGTGAGGACCGTGACCCAGGACCAGATCAGCTCCCGCATCAATCACAGCGTGAGTAAAGCGCCTGAGGTCCCCTCGGTCTTCTCCGTAGAAGCGCTCTGGTCCGTCAGGTACATGGATGGCTTTTGAGCCCTCAGCACCACCATGGAAGCTCACGATGACGATGTCGTGGCTGCTGTGTACAGACTGAACGAGTGCGGCGGCCGTCTCGATATCTCGAACGTCATGAGTGGCTGAGGATGTGTGAAAGCCGATCATCGCGACCTTCAGGCCCTGGGAGGTCACCGTGGCGATGTCGCCGGGCCTTCCTGAGTGGGCGATACCTTCAGCATCGAGCAGTTGTTCTGTCTGGCTTCTACACACCTCACCGAAGTCACCAGAGTGATTGTTCGCTGTGCTCAACAGATCAAACCCCGCCTCCTTGAAATATGGTGCGTAGTGGGCCGGCATTCTGAAGGCATAGCAGGAGCCCTCGGGGGCACCAGGCTTGCACTTTGTGGTCTTGCCGCTGCTGCACAGGGGGCCCTCGAGGTTTCCAAAGGTGAGGTCAGCGTCGGATAGAAATTCGGTCACAGCGGAGAATGTGAGTCGGCCATCGTTGTCAGGCAAGACACCCGCCGGAAAATCTGTCCCAATCATCAGGTCACCGACAGCCCGAATTCGCAGCGTTGTGCCATCAGGTACGTCTGAGCTAAATGTCTTCGCTGCATCTGAACGGCCAGCCCGGATGTGTTCGCGGAGAGTGTGCTGTGCTTGAGCTTGGACCAGAAATCCAGAGAGGCCATCTCGTGCTGGGTCGAGGCGCCGGACATTTTCCCAGGTCTTGACGACATTTCCCCAGTCGCCCTTCAGCCAGTAAGCCCAGCCCAGCTCCCAGTGGCAGTCGGCATTGTTTGGCTCATCTTCGAGGCATTGCTCGAGACTTGTGATCGCCGGATCTGCCAGTTTGTCCGTAAGGAATTGCCTTCCAGCATCGAGGTCAGGGTGGGCCCAGGCGGCAGCAGAAAAAATAATCAAAATCGAGGCGAACATGCAGCAGCACTAACCAGTTGGCTGATGCTCGGTTGGGTGTCTAAAGAAAAGCAACGTCGCGCGCGCGTACGCACGTGCGAGGGCGACTGTGGGACGTTAGCCTAAATGCACTGAGCGGCTGTTCTGGCCAAGCTAAGGCCAGCCCCTGTAGGGCAAGCCCCGTCATCCACACTCTGGAGTGCAAGTGGACCCCATCGCAAATGCGTTGATTCCCATCGATATCGAAACTGAGATGCGCAATTCGTATCTCGACTACTCGATGTCAGTCATCATCGGTCGGGCCCTTCCCGATGTCAGAGATGGCCTCAAGCCTGTTCACCGCAGGATCCTCTACGCAATGTTCCGAGAGGGAAACCTCTCGACACGCCGCTACAGCAAGTGTGCTGGTGTGGTCGGTGAGGTGCTCAAGAAGTACCATCCTCACGGAGACTCCGCGGTCTACGATGCACTGGTTCGCATGGCTCAGCCATGGAACATGAGGCTTCCGCTGGTCGATGGCCAAGGAAACTTCGGCTCCATCGATGGCGACCCAGCCGCCGCGTATCGGTACACGGAGTGCAAGATGACCAAGGTGGCTGAAGAGCTGCTCTCGGACATCGACAAGGACACGGTTCGATTTGCGCCCAACTTCGATGGTTCAAATGAAGAGCCAGAGGTTCTCCCCGCAGCCTACCCCAACCTCTTGGTCAATGGCTCAGACGGCATCGCTGTCGGTATGGCCACGAAGATTCCTCCCCACAACTTGGGCGAGGTCATCGATGGTGTCATTGCGCTGATCAACAACCCTGACATTACAGTCGAGGACCTGATCGAGATTATTCCAGGCCCAGACTTCCCCACATCTGGAACCATCTATGGTCGGAGTGGAGTCTACGAGGCCTACCGTACGGGTCGAGGTCGTGTGGTCATGCGTGGCCGGGCAGACTTTGAGCTGACCGCTACAGGTGGCAACGCCATCATCATCGACCAGCTCCCCTATCAGGTGAACAAGGCCCGCCTTGTTGAGCAGATCGCTGATCTGGTTCGAAACAAGAAGATCGATGGAATCCGTGAGCTTCGAGACGAGTCAGACCGCGACGGAATGCGCGTTGTCATCGAGCTCAAGCGGGATGCAGTACGCGAGATTGTGTTGAACCGACTGTTCAAGCACACCGCCTTGCAGAGCACCTTTGGCGTCAATCTGCTCGCGATCGTTCATGGGCAGCCCATGCTGCTGACTCTCAAGGAGATGCTCTCCTACTACCTGAGCCATCGTCGTGATGTGACCATTCGTCGCTGTCGCTACGAGCTTAGGAAGGCTGAGGAGCGCAAGCACATCCTTGAAGGCTATCTGATTGCTCTGGATAACCTCGACGAGGTCATTGCCCTCATCCGAGCTTCAGCAACCCCTGAGGTCGCTCGACACGGCCTGATGAGTCGCTTTGCGCTCTCAGAGGTGCAGGCTCAGGCCATCCTGGACATGCGCCTGCAGCGCCTGACTGGAATGGAGCGAGAGAAGATTGAGGCAGAGTACAAGGAGCTTGAGGAGAAGATTGCTTATCTCAAGGCGATTCTCGGCTCTGAGTCCCGCCTACTCGAGATCATCTCCGAAGAACTTCTGGCCATCAAGAACAAGTACTCGGATGATAGGCGTACCCGCTTCGAGGAGGCCACAGGTGACATCTCTATTCTCGATCTGATCGCAGATGAAGAGCAGGTCATTACGCTGAGCATCACTGGCTACATCAAGCGGACTTCCCATTCTGAGTACTCCATGCAGCGTCGTGGCGGATTTGGAAAGAAGGGCATGAAGACGCGCCAAGAGGACCAAGTTCGAGAGCTGTTTACAGCCTCTACTCACTCGCATCTCTTGATCTTTACGACCAAGGGCCAGGTGTTCAAGGTGCCGGTCTATACGATCCCTGAGACCTCCCGCACCGCGAGAGGAACACCGATTGTCAACCTGGTAAACCTGGATGGTGACGATGAGATCGCCGCCGTGATCTCGGTTCGGGATTTCGATGAAGAGGTCGATCTCTTCTTCTGCTCGCGTAAGGGCTTGGTCAAGCGAACCCGTCTCGGCGATTACCGAAACATTCGGACTTCAGGACTGCGTGCCTACGACTGTGCTGAAGGCGATGAGCTCTTGTCTGTTCTCAAGACTCGGACTGAGCAGCATGTTCTGATCACCACGAAGGCCGGAAAGTGCATTCGCTTCCAGGGCATCAATGAGGACGGCGAGCTTGAGGTTCGCCATATGGGTCGTGTGGCCCGGGGTGTCCGCGGCATCAAGCTCAAGAGCGAAGATGAAATTGCTGGGCTCGAGATGCTCGAGGCTGATGCTGACATGCTGCTGCTGACGGTCACAGAGAACGGCTACGGCAAGCGTACAGCCATCGATAAGTATCGAGTTCAAGGACGCGGTGGCCAGGGTGTCATCAATATGGTTGTGGATGACCGGAACGGTATGGTCGTGGGCTCAGTACAGGTGCACGATACGGACCTCATCATGATGATGACCAACACCGGTCGCGTCATCAAGATTCCAGTCGTCAACATTCGCGAGACTCAGAGCCGTGCAGCCAAGGGTGTGCGCTTGATGAGAATTGACAAGGACGAGCGTATTGTCAGCGTCACCCGCGTTGTGGAACCCGAAGAGATGGATGAGGAAGACGCCTTTGAGGGTGTCGATGGGCTTCCTGCAGAGGGTGCCGAGGAATAGGTCATATACGTGACGAATCCAGTCCTCGACTTGCCGTCGGGGACTGTTTCTGGATAGTCGGTGTCGTCTATGTGGATGGATTTACCAAAAACTGAGCAGCAATACCTGCTCAGAGGGATTGGCCTTGCGCTTGCAGCAGTCATGCTGTGTGTGGCGTTTTGGACCTCTGCCCTGTCTCCTGCGGCGCTTGACAGGACTGCGGCTCAAGCAGCCGGTGGAGACGTCGCGGGTGCAGTAGATTCATACCTCGATCAGGCCGACTCCATCGCTTCTGCGAGCACCCGTGGAGAAGCCCTCTGGCGTGCATCTGTGCTGACCCATGTCTCTCTCTCAGAGCCCCAGGGTGCAGTACAGTTACTCGAGCAGCTCATTGAGCGACTCCCCGAGCATCCTCGAGTTGTCGATGCCCATGCGCGCATCGCCATGATTCAGCGTCACCACGACGGCGACCCCATTCGTGCAGGTGTGCGTTGGGTTGCAGCAGCGTCGGTCGACCCAGGACATCCTGAGGCCGGACGGTGGATGCTCGCTGCTGGCCTTGCTTTTGCCGATGCAGGAGACCAGGACAATGCACTTCGTGCGCTCAGGGTTGCGGCTACGCGCTCAGAACAGGCTGTAGCAGCGCACCTGGCTCAGGGCAGAATTCATCTCCAGAGAGATCCCGCTCAGGCTTACTCTGACTACGATGCCGCCTTCCGTGCAGGTGCGGATGGAGAGGCTCGGCGCCTCGCACACCTGGGAATGGCCACCGCTCTCGAGTACCTCGACAGGCGTGATGCGGCTCTGGCTGAGCTCGACGAGGCCCTCGAAGAGGGTGAGTCTGATGCTGCCATTCAGAGGCGACGCAATCGCCTCCGAGCGCGCCGAAGCCAGTGACATCAGCGCTCCTGATCCTGTGCTGGTTCGGGTGCATCAAGGCTGTTGAGTCACCGACTGACCAAGAGACGGGTCTTGATGTGGGCGACACCGCTCCACCTGAGGACACTGCAGATCCTCCAGATCCCCTTGATGAGATCGATGTAGAGGCGCTACCCGCAGGCCCGAGCCCTTGCCGCGAGCCGGTGAAGGGTGAAGTCAAGGAGATCACGGATGGCGACACCATCAAGGTTGAGACGGGTCGAGGGGTCGAGCGTGTTCGCCTGATCGGCATAGACACACCTGAAGTGGATTACTCGGGCCCGGATGACGAGTGCTATGC
>Ga0315315_10002936_pt1 | contig 15599 bp, 9 predicted proteins | sample M140m3416metaG_FD_203699 | JGI IMG/M metagenome (GOLD analysis project Ga0315315, IMG submission 203699) | Ammonia-oxidizing marine archaeal communities from Monterey Bay, California, United States - M1 40m 3416 | ecosystem: Environmental > Aquatic > Marine > Intertidal zone | place: USA...
ATCAAATGACCACAAAATAATAGGAATGATTTCTCATTTAGGTCCACAAATGGGAGTGGCATGTGGAGTAGCATTGTCTAATAAATTAAAAAACAACAATAATGTAACAGCCGTTTTTACAGGTGATGGTGGAACTAGTCAAGGAGATTTTCACGAGGCTTTAAATCTTGCTTCAACTTGGGATCTTCCGGTTATTTTCTGTATTGAAAATAATGGATATGGTCTAAGCACTCCTGTTAATGAGCAATATGCAATTGAAAACTTAGCAGATAGAGGTTCTTCATATAATATGGATTCTCATATAGTTGATGGAAATAATATTGTTGATGTTTATAGATGTATTGATTCAGTGATCAAGAAAATGAGAAAAGATTCCAAGCCTGTATTAATTGAATTTAAAACCTTTAGAATGAAAGGTCATGAAGAGGCTAGTGGTCAAGCTTATATTGACAAGAAGATAATTGAAGAGTGGTCTAAGAAGGATCCTATTTCTCATTTTGAAGATTTCTTGCTTACTTCAAAATTTATTTCAACTAAAGATTTAGGTGAAATAAAAGATAAAATTTCAAATGAAATTGATGAAAATTGGAATCTAGCTAATGGGTATGATGAGGTTGATTTTGATATCGATAGAGAGCTTGGAGATGTTTACAGAGATTTTACTGGCGAAAAAATCGAGATTGATAATAAGCCATTAAAAAATCAAAGATTAGTAGATTCAATAAGAGAAGGTGTCTTTGAATCTATGGAAAAGCATGAAAATCTAGTTGTAATGGGTCAGGATATTGCAGGATATGGTGGTGTATTTAAGGTAACTGATGGTTTATATAAGAAATATGGTAAAAATAGAGTTCTTAATACTCCTCTTTGTGAATCGGTAATACTTTCTTCTGCATATGGTTTAAGTATTGGGGGATATAAATCCATTGTAGAGATGCAATTTGCTGATTTTGTTAGTTCTGGTTTTACTGCTGTTGTAAATCTTATTGCTAAATCAAACTATAGATGGTCTCAAAATTCAGATATTGTAGTGAGAATGCCTTGTGGGGGTGGAGTAGGTGCTGGTCCATTCCATTCTCAGACTAATGAAGTATGGTTTACAAAAGTCCCCGGATTAAAGGTTGTATACCCTTCTCATCCATATGAAGCTAAGGGTTTATTAAATGCATCTATTGATGATCCTAACCCAGTCATGTATTTTGAGCACAAGTTTTTATACAGGACAGTCTCCGAAGAAATCCCATCATCTAGATACACTTTGGAGTTAGGTAAAGGAACAATTAGAAATATAGGGTCAAAGATTACTATTGTAACATATGGACTAGGTGTTCATTGGGCATTAGATCTGTTAGATGAATACCAAAAACAAGAAATTGAAATAATTGATCTTAACACTTTAGTTCCTTGGGATAAAGAATTGGTAATCAATTCAATAAAGAAAACAGGTAAAGTATTACTTTTAGGCGAAGATACTCTTTTTAATAGCTATTTAGGAGAGATTTCAGCTGTAATTAGTGAAGAAATATTTGAATATCTAGATGCTCCTATTGTTAGAGTTGGATCTTTAGATACTCCAGTACCCTTTGCTAAAAATCTAGAGAAAGGATTTCAAGCTAGTTATAAGCTAAAAGATAAATTGGAATATCTACTTAACTATTAAAGATGAATTATACCAAATTAATTGATTCAATTCATCTACTTAAACAAGATAGTCCTCCAAAATGGGGTATAATGAACTCTTCAATGATGCTAAAGCATTGCTCTGCATTTATTGATGTATATCTAAATAAAACAAAGCTTAACCCTTTAATCTTTATTTTAGGATTTGTTTTTGGTATATTTCATAGACTCTATCTTAAGTACATAGTGAGATATAATGTAAAAAACTATATAAAGAATCTTCCAACACTTAAGGTTTTTAATACTTATAGGTATGAAAATATTGATTTTGAATTTGAAAAAAATAAGTTGATAAGCGATTTAAAAGAAGTGGAATCCATTAATAAAGAATACTTGTTTAATAATTTTCACGGAATAGTACCAAACAAATCATTTAAAAAGGTTGTCTACTTTCATACATCATATCATTTATATCAATTCGATGTATATAAAACTTAATTCTTATTTGTTAGATTTTTATTTAAATCTTTAAGAGAATCATTAATCTCTGTTAGAAGCTTTATATTTTTTGGTGTTGAAACCTTATTGTTACCAGGATCTTCAGCCTGTACCTTTAATTTATTTAGAAACTTTATTACAATGAAAATTGTAAATGCTACTATCATAAAATCTATAAAAGTTTCAATAAAAACCCCATAGTTTATAGCTACTTCTTCACTAATTATATCGCCAGAGGAACTAATATTAACTTCTCTTAAAATAAATTTTTTTGAATCTATATTTAATCCATTGGATAGTAAAGAAAGAGGGGGAAGGAGTATTTGCTTTACCAATACATCAATTACGGAATTGAAAGAGGCACCAATTATTATACCGATTGCCATTTCCATCATATTTCCTTTTACAGCGAATTCTTTAAATTCATTAAGTAGTTTCATATATTTTTTCTTTTAATTTAATAAACATTCATTGAGAATCTTCTAACTATTTGTTTGAATTCATTCTTGAAGCAGTACTCTTTAATTCTTGCATCAGTTTTTGATTTTTTTACAATTATTGGATCATAATTAATATTGAAGATTGTGCTTAATTTTAAATTTAAATCTCTTAAAAATTGATCTTTAATTTTAATATTATGAGGATATGATAAATTAGTATTTTCTACAATATTTAAAATAGATTTAGTTGTCACTTCATCATTTTTAATGAGTTCAACAATAATATCTATTTCCTTAATATTTAATTTATTTAATACACGCTTATAAATTATTCCATCTTTATGCAGAGTAACTCTATTAAATCTATACCTATCATATGTAAATATTATAAACATTATAAATATTATAATTAGAAATAGGGATGATATATCAATTGAATCTAGAGTTTTACGTCTGTAGAGTTTAGATTCTGTTATTTTATTCCTAAAAAAATCTAATTTTGAAACTTCTAAAATATTTGTCTCAGAGTTTTGATTTTTATAAACCTCTAAAAAATAAGATTTATTAAAGAAATAATTTTTATTAATATTATTAGAAACACTCTTGAGGTTAAGAAGTAGGGGAGTTTTATCAAATTGAAGAATTTCATTCTCGAGAGGATTAACATATGCAATTTTACTGCCATTATTTATTGCAAAACCTTCATCATCTTTAACTATTAGAGAAGAAATATCAAAATTAAAAGTTAATTTACCTAAATATTCGAATGATCTACTGTCAAAGTTGAATTTTATAACATCTTCATTATATACACTTTCAAGCTTATTTATTTCATTAACTTTTTTTCCCCCTATAAAATAAATATCATTTTTTTCCTTAAAATAAACTCCACTATAGCTTCCTTTTGGAGCATATGAATTAGTATTAATTTTATATATTTCCCACTCATTAATACTCTCGTCATAGTATATCATAAAGTTTCTTTGAGACCAGAAACCATAGCCACCGTATCTGAAGATAGTATCATTATGTTTAAATATGTATGAATCAATAAGTAGCCTATTATCGAGAGAATTATCAATTCTCTTTAAAGTATTATCTTGATTTTTATAAACTAGTCCACTTGCTTTATTAATAAAGAAATATTCGTCATTTTTAACTATTAATTTATATGAATCTAAATTAATATCATCTGTTCTTTTTAATGATATAACTTCAGTCTCTGAGGTGTTTAAATTCTCTTTTATAATTTTATAATCTTCTAGTGTGTATCTAAATTCATAATTTGATAATTGAAGTAAGAGTAGTATTGATAATGATTTTAAATATAGTATCATAATAATGCAACTATTTTATACATTGATTAAATGTACTAAATTTAATTATGAAAAAACTGTTTCTATGTTCTTGTTTACTCTTTGTTTTAACCTGTGCTAAGGAGGACTCTCAGGCACCAAATACACCACCCACACAAATAGTTAAGCAATATGCTTTAACTGCTAGTGCTGGAGATGGTGGATCAGTTACAGGAGGAGGAACATTTGCAAGTGGTACACAGGTAAGTTTAACTGCAACACCTACTTCAGGATATAGTTTTAGTGGATGGTCTAATGGATCAACAGCTAATCCACTTACAGTTACATTAAATTCAAATACAAGCATTACAGCTAACTTCCAGGTTATTGTCAATAGCTATACACTATCAGTAACAGCTGGAGAAGGTGGGAGCGTGTCAACTGAGGGTGGAGAGTATGAAGAAGGAACAGAGGTCACAATAACTGCAACACCTGAAGAAGGTTATGAGTTTATTGGGTGGTCTGATGGGGACATAAATCCTGATAAGGTGGTAAATATTATAAGTAGTTTATCATTAGTTGCGAATTTTGGGTTAAAATATCCATATAACAGTTATAGTAATAATGATTTTTTTACTAATGAATCTGCTACTGAACTTCCCTACTTACATCATAACTATGATTCATTAATAAGTTCGGTAGGTACTCCACTTATTGCAAACAATTATACAGGTCCACCAAGTGATGCAGTTATTTTTGATTACAATAATGACGGGTTCATGGATATGGTATATTCTGGTACAGATTATTATAAATCATTTAGAGCTGATGGAACTCGTGGTTTTATTCAATTCTATTATAGTGATGAAAGAGGGAATCTTACTTTGGATGATGAACTTAGTAGTAAATTTTCAAGTACCTTACATTCAGTTGAAGGAGCAGTTGTAGATTTTAATGGTGATGGTTATCTTGATATCATATTTGCAGATTTTGGTACTCATGGGTCTCCAGAATTTCCATTACCACAAGATCCATCTTCTCTACTAGCGGGATATCCTATAATTTTATTCAACTTAGGTAATGGTGATTTTAGAGAAGTGAGATATGATGGACCTGAACTTAGGACTCCACAATTTAGCTCTATTACAACTGGTGATTATGATAAAGATGGTGATATAGATATTATTATTGTGAATGATTCCGCTGCAATTTTACCAGATGGTGTTCCACCAGCTGGACAAATAATGAAAAATAATGGAGATGGTACATTTGTATTAGAAACTTTATTTGCATCACAGATAAGGCTTAATGGAAAAATAGCTGGAAAATTATTCGATGTAGATAAAGATGGTTTCTTAGATTTAGTTCTAACAGGAAGAGATAACCCAAACTCACCGTATCAATCAGATATATATCCAATAACATTATCTCTTGTTTTATTTGGAAATGGAACCAATAATTTTAATAATAGGTATTTGGATTTACCAACTGTTTATAGATTTCATATATCTGAGGATATAGATGTTTTTGATTTTGATAACGATGGCTATAATGATATTATTTTAGCAAGAACAACAACAGCCGCTCCTGATTGGGATAATCCTGGTTATGAAGGGTGGTATATACAGATTTTAAAGAATATAAATAACCAAGAATTTATAGATGTAAGTGAAGAAGTTATTGATGATAGTGCTAGAAAAATAGGAGGTCAGCACGGAATAATGGATTTACTGATTACAGATTTAGATGGAGATGGTATCATGGATGTAATAAATAATTCAATAGATAAGGGTATTGAAAATCTTCCATACCCAATGAACCCAGCTCCCATTTTACATTGGGAAATAATTAATGGGAAATTTGAAAAAAAAACAATTAACTAACATTGAAAAAACTCTCTATATATATATCCTTACTCTTTGTTTTAACCTGTGCTAAGGAGGACTCTCAGGCACCAAACTTACCTCCTACACAGATAGCCAAACAATATACCTTAACAGCATCTGCAGGTGATGGTGGGTCTGTAACTGGAGGTGGTACTTTTGCAAGTGGAACCAAGGTAAGCTTAATTGCAACACCAAGTTCAGGATATAGTTTTAGTGAATGGTCTAATGGATCAACAACTAATCCACTTACAGTTACATTAAACTCAAATACAAGTATCACGGCTAACTTTGAAGTAATTTCAGTTTCAGCATCTGTAGATTTACCAACTAAATCAAAATTATTTACAGTAAATAATTCAGACACACTTAAAATTCCAATTAACGTACCTAATGGTTTTAAAAATATAAGTTTAGTAGCTGAAGATGGAAATATAATTATCGAGTCTAAACCTGAGATAGGATCTCAAAGTGGTGATGTAATTATCAGTTACAATACAAATATTATAAATAATGTAGATTGGGACAGAACAATTGCAGGTAAGGATAATATATTGATACAAATTGAAGATCAGCTAAACAATACAATATCAATTGATTATTCTTTTAGAGTTCAACCAGAGCCAATTTATAGAAATTATAATTTTCCTCATGGAAAATTCACTGATGGCAATGAGTCTAGAGCAAGAGTAAATTTAGAATTAATTGAGCATTTAAACAGGAGAGCCAGTATTTATTATGCTGAATACTGCAGCAGTGGAGAAACTGAACCCTATGAAATATTTAATGGAGATTCTGAAAGTCAAATGGAAGATGGAAAGATATATTTGGGTGCTAATTTTTTAGAACGCTATCCCGGAAGTACATATGGTCAAACTTTATATCCTGACTTAAATGGTGATGGTTATGAAGATTTAGTTTTTACAAGAATTTCAAACTATGGAGGAAATTGTTTTGGATGTGAAGCTCTTCCATTAGAGTTTTATTTATATGAAGATGGAGAGTATAAGTATCATGAATTTACATTCTCCGGACTCAATGAAATAAATGTAAAAATGGGTTTTTGGGTTATTTTAGCTGATTTTGACAATGATATGGATCCTGATATTTTAGTTCAAGGTAGCCCAGATGCAGGTGGTTATGGTGAAGGGATATCAGATAAAGTTATAATTTTAGAAAACAGAGTAAATTCTTCAAATGATTTTGTAATTCATGAATTTCAACCACTTCAACTAAGTGATAAAAATGCCCCGGTAGATATGAATTTAGATGGTCTACTTGATATTGTATCTGGGCCTGGACCAAATGTATATATAAACAAAGGTAATTTTCAATTTGATAATTCATTTGATGGTTATAGAAATAAAATCAATTATTTTGATATTGATAATCCAGAATTTAATTCAGAGTATTTCAATGGTCAACTTCTTTACTTTGATCTCAATAGTTCTTCAATTTTTGATGATTTTGATAATGATGGAATAACTGATGTGTATATACCGGGAATTGAAGGTGAATATCAATTATTTTTTGAGAATGGTGAATTTCCTTATGTGCCTGAAGTTCCATCAGGTAAAATAATATTTGGTGAAATAGAAGAGAGATATATAGAAGAATTAGGTGGAAACAAAGAAATCTTAAGATTTAAATACCAAAATATTGTTGGTATTCCTGAAGTCCCGGGCTTTGAAGAACTTTATTCTGCAAAATTTAAAGATATTGATAATGATGGTAAAAAAGAATTAGTTATCGAGAGACTTCACCTTAATGTTAGCTACACAGAAGATTCTTCAGGTCAAAGGACATATAATAATAGGCAGGAAGGACATTATATTCAAATATTAGAGATTAACAATAGAGAATTCACTGATGTAACCAATGAATATATAGATGATAATTTTGGTACTGACTCTGGAGTTATTTTTGGAGAATGTAATTTTGATAATAGGCTTCCATCACACATTAGAGTTGATGATACAGATTCTGATGGATTTATGGAAATTTTTTCACTAAAAACAAAATTGCTCCCTTTTGATAAAAAAGATCATATTTGGGAATGGAATGGTTCAAAATTTATTAAAGCTAACGAATGAAAAAACTACCTATATATTTAAGCTTATTATTTGTTTTAACCTGTGCTAAGGATAGCACAGATGAAAACTCATCAGTCTATGTTTCACCTCCATCAAATACAACTAATACAACACCTCCAACTTCAGTCTCACAGTATACTATAACTGTATCGGCAGAAGAGGGTGGAAGCGTCTCAACAGCAGGTGGTACATATGATGATGGAACATCAATTACAGTTACTGCGACACCTAGTGAAGGATATGGATTTATAGGGTGGAGTGGATTAAATTCCTCTAATTCTACAATTACAATTACCTTAACTGAAAATACAACAATTGAAGCATTATTTGATAATCTTCCTGACCTTTCAATAACCAATACTGATTCTAAAATATTCACTAAAGGAATAGGAGATACACTATCTATTGAATTTTCTCATCCAGGAGGATATAAATCAATTTCATTATCTGCGGACCATGGTAATATAACTATTGAATCACAACCTAATGAAGGTGATAATGATGGTGTAATTATATTCAATTATATACCTAATAATATTATTAATGATAGTCTGATAGAAATTTATAATAAATGGACAATTAAAGAAAAATATACCACATACTTAGGGTATGATAAAATAGATTATTTAATTGAGTTTAATTCAGGATTAGAATATGATTCCAATATTACAATAAAAACTCAGCCCGACAGTAAATATTATGATTATAGCAAACCTAGCATTGATTTATATAATAAAAATCTAAGAATGGATACCGGGGCTATTAGGTATTTAAATCAAAAAGACAATTACTTTCTATGTGACCTACCTGTTCCAACACCTAATCTAAATCAATTTGGTTTAAGACAAGATGTTGGAGGTGGAATGCCACTTGATTTAGATGGAGATGGGTATGAAGATTTTCTTATGCATCCGCAATACAATGATTCTGATAATTGGGACACGTTTACCACAATTCCTACCTCTTTTGAAATGTATATGTATAGAGATGGAGGTTTTGTTTATGAAGATTTAATAGTAAGTAATTATCCGGACTTTAAAATGTATTTATGTAATAAAATTCTTCCAGGAGACTTTGATAATGATGGGGATGTAGACATGTTCCTAAGTGGAACTGGCCCTGATGTTGCACCTTTAATCGGGGAACAATCATATATACTTGAAAATAATTATTCTACAGATGGTACTTTTTTTGCACATCCAGTTGGTCCATCTGATGGTTATCTTCATCACTCTGCAACTGGTGATTTAGATAATGATGGCGATTTAGATATTATGATTCCTAGAAATAGAAATAATTTCTTAATTAATAATGGAGGGTTTAATTTTACTGCAAAAGATGGAATCAATGTTGTCAGAGAATCAGATTTAGAAAACATTAATAACTCAAATTATAATTATTATTCTGATGGAATTGGTTTTGGTAACATATCTCCATCAACTAATTATTTAGCAATATCAGATTTAAACAATGATACCTATGATGATATTGTTGTTGCAAACGTTGAGATTGTAATTTATATCGAAAATTTTTTAAATAATAGTAGTTATTACTCTCCACTAGGAAATTTAATAGGTTCGCCTTTTATATTATGGGGAACTAGCCAAGGTGAATATAGCGTAGATAACATGACTGTTTTACCAATAGTGGAAAAATTTATGAGTCCTCAAGGAGTAGTTACTTATGACTATGATAATGATGGAGATAAAGATATATTAATTACTAGAATTGGTTTAAGTGAAATAGATATTAATAATGGAGATGATTTTGAAAATAGATATGAATATCTTGTACAAACCAATAGGGGTTGGGGATATTATCTGCAATTGTTAAGAAATGATGGAGAAGAAGGTTTTACTGAAGTCTCAAATATAATAGATGATTATTATGATATTGTTTATCAAGCTAATGCAGATGGATGTGCTGATACAGCTAAAAGAGCTAGACCAATTTTTTCAGATGTAGACGAAGACGGTTTTGTAGATTTAGTGCATACATTTCCCTTAGGAGGATACTATTTTAGATGGGAGTGGAATGGCAGTAGATTTGTTTTAATAGAATCTCCTTTATAAAATCTCTTTTCATAGATGGGAATTTATAACTGTAAATAACTTATGAATTAATTAATGAAAAAACTTTCTATATACTTAATTATTATATTAATCTTTTCTAGTTGTAATAATCCCTTAAATAAAGTATACAAACCCATTTCATATGAAGATGATTTAAAAAAAATTGAAAGATATGATCGTTTTGCTGCAAAAAAAATAGAGTTTGTAGTTGAATATGAGCTTCCTAAATACGGAACAACTTATCAAGAATTATCTGATAGATTTTATGAAATTCAGAAAGAAGTTCAAATCCAAGACAGTATGATTAGAATAAAATTAAGAACTTTGAATACTGAACTTGATAGTGTAACTAAAAATTTAAATAACTTAAAAATTAATTAGTGAAAAACTTACACTTATATCTTTCATTACTATTTGTCTTAACCTGTGCTAAGGACAATCCTGATACTATTGATAATTCTACACCAGTTACTATTATACCTAAATATACTTTAACAGCTTCTGCGGGTGATGGTGGATCAGTAACAGGTGGAGGTACATTTTCAAGTGGAACACAAGTTAGTGTAACTGCCACTCCTAACTCAGGATATAGTTTTAGTGGATGGTCTAATGGATCTACATCAAATCCGGTCACATTATCAATAACTTCTAATACATCAATTACAGCTAATTTTTTGCTTATTCCAATTTATAATATTCAATTAAATGCAGAAGAAGGAGGGTCTGTGACTGGCTCAGGCGAATATCAGGAGGGATCACAATTAACAATTACAGCTATTCCAGATGATGGTTATGAATTCAGTGGATGGTCAGATGGTAATTCAGAATTAAACAGAACTATAGAGGTAGTAGATGATTTATCATTGACTGCTTCATTTACCGAACTAATAAGTTATTTTACTCTAACCTTTGATTCACAGGATGGAGGATCTGTGTCATCAACCGGTGGAGAATATAATGAAGGAACTGAAATTACTGTGACTGCAACACCTGAAAATGGTTTTATTTTTACAGGTTGGTCAAATGGTTTGACAGAACAAACCATTACAATTACAGCTGATCAAAATATAGATTTAATTGCACAATTTGAATTATTGAAATATACATTAACAATTTCAGCTCTAGAAGGTGGATTTGTTTCAACTAGTGGTGGAGATTTTCCAGTAGGAACTGATGTCAATGTAATTGCAACTCCTCAAGGATGTTATGAATTTAGTGGATGGTCAGATGGTGATACTAATGCTGAAAGAACAATAAATATAAATAGTGATCAAACAATTGTTGCAAATTTTGAATCTGTTGTTAATGAAAGTGAATATTCACTTGTAAAATTGAGATATCCTTGTGCGTATTTTATTAACGCTGATAAACCCTACAATGAAACTGAAAAATATATAATTGGACCTAGTGCATGGCTTAGTGCTTCAGTGCAAGAACAATATGGTGAGTATTATTATCCAACAGAGAATGACTATAATCCCCCTGGATACTTTTATATAGATCCGCATAATTTTTCTCATGGAGATTTCAATAATGATGGACTTCAAGATGTTTTAGTTACGTGGGCTACATTTACTCATACTTTGGAAAGAGAGAGTAGATTCAACTATAGTATTTTATTAAATAATGGTGATGGCTCAATGTCAATTGATAATGATGCATTTACATCTAACTCAGTTCACAATAATCATTTTGCCTACAGGACCATAGTTAAAGACTTTAATAATGATGGATTTGATGATATTGTATCTGCATCTATGGGTGTAATTCAAAGGTTACCTGGTCAATCCCCATACACAAGATGGGAGAGGATACCATTATTATTTAATACAGGTAGTGGTCAATTCTATGATGCTAGTGCTAATATTGAAGGACAAGAAGATGGAGTTTCTCCTCCAGAAGGGCATACTTTTGGTCATGAAATTGCAGCTGGAGATGTAGATGGAGATGGAGATATTGACATTTTTACAGGTAAAGTTTTACTTATTAATGATGGTTCAGGAAATTTTTCAAATGAATCAAATTTATTAATTGATGAACTAAAACCTAGTGGAAGGAATTTATGGTCATCCGTAATAGCTGATTTTAATAATGATGGAATTGATGATTTTTTTGTTCCATATGCAGAAACTAATTCCTCATCACATTCAGGTGTTTTTTCAATAAGTAAGAACGGTAATCCCTCTTACAATAATAGTACAAAGGGATTTGTTTCTGATGCAAAGTATGGTATTCCTAACACTAAGTTTAATTATGCAATTGATTATGATGTTAATTTAGATGGATATAAAGACATAGTTATAGCAGTCACAAGAGCATCTCCTTATTACATAGGTAAAGGGCTTCAAATATTTCTTAATGTTGATGATCCTATTACAGGAAGTAGAAAATTTGTAAATGGTGATCATCTTTTACCTGATGAGACTATTTTGGATCAATTTCAAGGTGAAGGTCAATTATCCATTATTGATATAAATAATGATGGTATCCTAGACATTGCTCATACAGGAGGCTCATTTAATACACATGGATTATCTTTTTATATTAATAATGGTGGATCATTTGATCTTTTTGATATAAATCAAATGCCTTATTTAAATTCTGAGCAAATTCCTGGTAGAGAAGAATGGCCAAATGATGGACTAACTCTAGGAAGAGCTTTTCCAGTAAATCTTAACAATTCAGGGTGGGTTGACTATATTAGTATTTTATCTATTGGTAGCTTAAATCAACCATCAGAACAGGTATTTTATTCTGTACTTTCAAAAAACTAACTATGAAAAATATTTATATATACATAACCTTATTATTTGTTTTAACCTGTGCTAAGGAAGATTCTCAGGCGCCCAATACTCCTCCCACACAAATAGTTAAGCAATACACTTTAACTGCAAGTGCTGGGGATGGTGGATCAGTTAGTGGTGGAGGAACATTTGCAAGTGGGACACAGGTAAGTTTAACAGCAACAGCTACTTCAGGATATAGTTTTAGTGGATGGTCTAATGGATCAACTGCTAATCCACTTACAGTTACATTAAATTCAAATACAAGCATTACAGCTAACTTCCAGGTTATTGTCAATAGCTATATACTAGCAGCATCCGCAGAGGAGGGGGGAAGTGTATCAACTGAAGGAGGGGAATATGAAGAAGGAACAGAAGTTACAATAACTGCAATACCTGATGATGGATATGAATTTACAGAATGGTCTGATGGGAATACCTCAATTTCAAGGACATTTACACTCAACTCAAATATAAATATTCAAGCATTATTTGATATTCAAATTATAATTATTCAATTAGATCAGCATTACATTTCACAGCCAAGTATAGTTGGATTTAATGATAAAGTTACTACTCATGAAACAGCTGACTATATAATATCAAAGAAAGGGTGGTTAGGAATAACGAGCGAAGAATATCATAATGGAGGAAATTATGGAAATTCTCCGATAGAACCAGGAGTAGCTACTTTTTTATATAAGCATATTTTAAATATCGATTTAAATAATGATGGCCTTCAAGATATTATAATGGGTATAGATCGAAATCCACATACAGTTCCATCTTCTCAAAGTGGAATTCCTTTTTTCTCACTTATTAACTTAGGAGATGGTACATTTGAATTTTCTCAAGAATATTTTTCTCAGGATTTTCAAAGAACTCCAATGTCAATGTATAGATCAGTCGTTGATGATTTAAATGGAGATGGAAAAAAGGACTTTATCCTCGGTTTGAGAAGCGAGCCTGTTGTTAGCTTAATTGATGGCGGAATGAATGGTGGTCCTGGGTTGCCTTTGTTAGCCTTGTCTAGTGAGAATGGATATTTTGATAATTCTTCTAATTTAAGTGGAATTTATCCAGGTACTACAAATGAAAATGATTGTTGTGATATTAACGGATTTCCCTACTTTATAAGCGATAGAGGTATGGCATTAGGTGATTTTGACAATGATGGAGATATTGATTTTTTTATTACAAGAAAAATTCTTTTAAATGATGGTAATGGAAACTTTTCAATGAGTAATGAACAGTTAAGTAATAATTTAATTCCAGAATTTATTGATCCACCTTGGAGTAATACATACGAAGCTTATTCAAATGATTTCAATAATGATGGCTTTTTTGATATTGTCATTGTTCCAGATTCAGGTTATATATCACGAAATGGTGGATCAGGATGGATTGCAATTAGTAATGGAACTTCAAATTTTTCAGAATGGGAAAAACTTCAACTTCCAGATCCAATATATCTTAATAATTCAAAATTAAATGATTTGGAATCTACAGATTTTGACAATGATGGAGATATAGATTTAATTTTAGCAACAACAAGAGATAACCCATACTACGTAGGTCATGGAATTCAATTATTAAGAAATGATAATGGTAATCAATTTGTTGATGTTACAAATTCAAAAATTGATAATCAGTCATTATTTGACCAAAGACATGGTGAGGGTGAATTAATCATTAAAGATTTTAATAATGATAATAAAATGGATATTATTCATTTAATTGCTAATTATGGTGCTTCAACCCCTGGAATACAGATTTATGAAAACAACAATGGGTATTTTGAAATTTATGATACTGACAATTTACTTCCAAAAACAGGATGGGATCATCTTAAAGGATATGGTCAATTTGAAGTAACACCTACAATTAAAAGAGCATTTCCGATAAATATCAATAATGATGGTAAGTTAGATTTTATATCAATCGAAAGAGAAGTTGGTAATGATCAAAATTTTCCAAACATTACAACTAATGTTTTTTACTCAATAATTTCAAAACAATAATTATGAAAAAACTACCTATTTTTATAAGCTTATTATTTATACTAACCTGTGCTAAGGAGGACTCTCAGGCAACAAACACACCACCCTCACAAATAGTTAAGCAATACGCTTTAACTGCTACTGCTGGAGATGGTGGATCAGTTACAGGAGGTGGTACTTTTGCAAGTGGAACTCAGGTAAGTTTAACTGCAACACCAAACTCAGGATATAGTTTTAGTGGATGGTCAACTGGATCAACAGCTAATCCACTAACAGTTACATTAAACACTAACACAACCATTACAGCTAACTTTGAAGTGTTGATAAACAGTTACACTCTTACTGTAGTATCTACAGATGGAGGAAGTGCAACTGGAGCAGGGGATTATAATGAAGGAACAGAGGTAACACTAATAGCTACCCCACAAGAAGGATATAGATTTACAGGCTGGTCAGATGGCTCCACAGAAGAGTCTATTACAATAACATTAAACTCAGATACAGCTCTTAATGCTAATTTTGAACTTATACCTGTTTATACACTAACAGTAACTGCAGGTGATGGTGGAAGTATAAGTGGAGCAGGGGATTATAATGAAGGAACAGAGCTAATACTAGCAGCTACTGCAAATCAAGGTTACGTATTTAATGGATGGGAGGATGGTATAAATCAAAATCCAAGGAATTTGACAGTAAATGAAGATTTAACTTTAACTGCAAATTTTATTTCAGTAAATCTTTATTTCAATGAACTTTACAGTAATTCATCAATAATTAATGATTTAACTACCAATTCTAGTTCAGATAATTACAATAAAAATTTTAGACCCTTTTATGATTACAATTCTTTTATTGATCGAACTCAATACGAATTTGTTTACGTTCTTGAGAACGGAGATGTCGGTCTTAATCCAA
>Ga0315315_10002941_pt1 | contig 15591 bp, 14 predicted proteins | sample M140m3416metaG_FD_203699 | JGI IMG/M metagenome (GOLD analysis project Ga0315315, IMG submission 203699) | Ammonia-oxidizing marine archaeal communities from Monterey Bay, California, United States - M1 40m 3416 | ecosystem: Environmental > Aquatic > Marine > Intertidal zone | place: USA...
TATTAAAACAAATGGAATACATTTTAATAGTAAGTATAATATGCTACTGCTATAGCAACCATTACTAACATAATAATACTAACAGTAATTACCCCATATTTGTTATTTGATATCAAAAAATTGCTTTTGTTCTTTTTCATTTTACAAATTTAGTGTAAATATTTTTTCTTACCATAATCTAAAAATAAATACGTGCTTAAATGATCCCTGTTAAAAGAGCAAAAGCTATTAATAAAATTAAAACAGCAACTAAAGTTCTTATAAAACTTAAAGTGACTTTTCTTAATAAACTATTCCCAATTAATGACCCTGAGATGCCTGATATTATTGCAAAAATTGCAACAGAATAATATTCATGAACATTTGTGTTTGATAATGATGTCCAATAAACACTTAACCTAGCAAAATCAACGGTTGTTGAAATTACTACTGTTGTCCCAATAAACACCTTTTTTTTTAAACCTAATTTAATTAAAAAGGCACTTCTTAATGCCCCTTGATTTCCTGTCAGACCCCCAAAAAATCCACTTAAAAACCCTCCTAAAGGCAATTTATTATCAAATTTTAAATTTTTAAAAAAGGGGACCAAATCAATTAATGCAAATAAAATAAGCAGAATAGATATAACAACATTTATTAATGAGACCTCAATGATCTTGTCCATTATTTCATAAGAGTAAAATATGATATTATTATTTATGTTGAACAAAACCCAAGAACCCAAAAAAGCTGTTAAAACAGCGGGAACACCAAACTTAACTAATACTTCTTTGTTTATATTATTTCCAATAATAAACAATTTAAAAATATTGTTAGAAAAGTGAACAATTCCTGTGAAGGCAATAGCCGCTTCCACAGGAAAAAAAATCATCATAACTGGAGTTAAAATAGTTCCTAAACCAAACCCTGAAAAAAAAGTTAAGGTAGCGGCTAAAAAAGTAACAAAAGAAACTACTACTATTTCCATTATATAATATGTTTGTTCTAAATTAAGAACTATCTTTTTAGAGTTTGACTTTTTGACAGTTTTATTTTTTTTGGTACCTTTTTTGTAATTATATAATAAAAAAAAATGAGCACAACTGAGAGTTTTTATTTAAAAGCTGTAAAAAAGTTAGAAAAAGGGGCAACCATTAATGAACTTTATAGATTGTTGTACAAATATGAAAGAATGGAAGATTACGACGCATGTGCAGGTATCCTTAAGGCTATTAAGGCTAATCAAAAAAACAACAAATCTTAACAATCATTAATGTTTAAAAAATATCTCATTCTCTTTTTAATATTCTCTTTTCAACTTAATTCCCAAACTATTTCAAAAGAGTTAGTCAAAACACATATTTATACCCTTTCCTCTGATTTAATGGAAGGAAGAAAAGCTGGATCAAAGGGTATTGAAAAAGCTGCCCAATACATTGAAAAAGAGTATAAAAAAATTGGTCTCAAAAAGTTTGATACGCTTGATTCTTACAGGCAAAATTTTAAATACAACGGCCTTTCTTTATTCAATTTAATAGGTTATCTAGAGGGAAAAAGCAAAAAAGATGAGCTTATTGTTATCTCTGCTCACTACGACCACTTGGGTGTAGATAAAAATAGTGAAGGTGATGCTATTTTTAATGGAGCTAATGATAATGCATCTGGTGTCGCGGCTGTTCTTGCCTTAGCAGATCACCTGACAAAAAAAAACAACAATGAAAGAAGTGTTTTATTCGTTGCTTTTACAGCTGAGGAAATGGGCTTAATAGGTTCTAACTATTTTGGGAAAAATATTGACCCTAGACAAATAGTTGCAGGGATTAATATTGAAATGATTGGTAAAGAATCTCCGTTTGGTCCAAAAACAGCATGGATCACAGGTTTTAATCGTTCAAATTTTGGAAAAATAATTCAAAAAAATCTTATTGGTTCTAATTACAAAGTTTTTGCAGACCCATATTTAGATTTTAATCTTTTTTTTAGATCAGATAATGCATCATTAGCCAAATTGGGAGTCCCTGCTCATACATTTTCAACGAGTCCCATGAACAAAGATTTAGATTATCATAAAGTTTCTGATGAAGCCAATACTCTAAACCCAACTACCATTACAGAAACAATAAAAGCTATTTCTATAGGAATAACATCAATAATTAACGGGGAAGACTATCCTTCCAGGGTTAAAATAATTGAGTAATAAATTGGAAAAAAGAGTCTTCGAATCTTTTGATTCTTGGGGATATTAAAGTAATTTTAAATAAATTATTGTTATGAACAAAAAGTCTAGAAGAAATTTCATTAAAAAATCCTCAGTTTTAGGTGCAGGGTTTTTTATTGTTCCAAGAAATGTATTAGGTGGCGTGGGTCATACTGCTCCAAGCGATCAATTAAATTTGGCGGCTATTGGTGCTGGGGGAAAAGGATCTAGTGATATATCCAATTCATATGTTAACGGGCGAGAAAGAGTTGGAGCACTATGTGATGTTGATTTTTCTGGAAGTGCAAAAGGAACCCTTAAAAAATTCCCTAAAGCAAAGAAATATTCTGATTTCAGGAAAATGCTTGATGAAGAAAAGGACATTGATGCGGTCACTATATCAACACCTGATCATGTTCATGGTTGTGCGGCCGTTTATGCAATGGAAAGAGGCAAGCATGTATATGTTCAAAAACCTATAACTCATAACATCAGGGAGGCTAGACTTTTAACCGAACTAGCAAGAAAACAAAAAGTTGTTACTCAAATGGGAAATCAAGGTGGTTCTAACCCTTTATTAAAACTAGTACAAAAGTGGGTGGATTCTGGGAAAATTGGTAAAATTTCTGAGGTTAAAATATGGACTAATAGGCCTGTCTGGCCACAAGGAGTAGAAATGATGAGGGCAAATCAAAAATTAAAACCCCCAGCTTTAAATTGGAACTTGTGGTTAGGCCCAGCTCGGTACAAGGGTTATACTCCAAACTTACACCCATTTAATTGGAGAGGTTGGTGGGAATATGGAACAGGTGCTTTAGGAGATGTTGGATGTCACTTGATCGATATCCCCTTCAGAACTTTAGGTTTAAAATACCCAAAAGATGCGGAATGCAGTGTAGGCAGTGTTTATACCAAAATGTGGAACGCTGATTACTTCCCAGAAAGTTGTCCTCCTTCCTCTTTAATTACATTGAATTTTGATTCTACAGAAAAAAACAAAACGCCTATGCAATTAACCTGGATGGATGGTGGAATAAGGCCTCCACATCCAGAAATTATCCCAGCAAATGATGACATAGGAGGTCCTGGTAGTTTAAACGGAGTGTTAATGATTGGGGAAAAAGGGATCATTTCTACTAACATTAATGATAGTTCACCTTTGACTCCAAAATTATATTTAAATAATGGTGAAACAGAGTTTGGACCAGAGACTGAAAAAATGTCAGAACCTGAATATGGTCACCAAAGAAAATGGGTTGATGCCTGCAAGGCTGGTTTTGACAGCAAAGAACACGTTGAATTAACCTCTTCTTTTGATTATGCTGGACCAATGACAGAGACTGTATTGATGGGTAATCTCGCCATTAGAAGTTATATGCTCAGAAAAGAAAACTCTAAAGGCAATTTTGATTTTTTTGCCAGGAAAAAACTTTTATGGGATGGTGAAAACATGAAAATAACAAACCTTGAAGAGGCCAATCAATTTGTTACTAGAAACTACAGAAATGGTTGGAAGATATAGATGCGTAATTTAAATTTTAAGAATTCTCATATTAATTTATTTTTAAATTGACTAAATCAAATTTTTTATTCCAGAAACATAATTTTTTGTTTTAGACAAACTATTTCTTATAAATTCCTTTTTAATTTCCAAGTGAAACCAAATCAAAATTTAAATACTCCAAAAAAAAATCAAATCAAAACCATGTTTGATTCCATTTCAATTGAGTATGATTTTTTAAATCGAATAATGACTTTTGGAAACGATGTTAGGTGGAGAAAAAAAATATATAAGATCGCTAAATTAAATAGCCCAAAAAAAATTTTAGATATAGCTACTGGAACTGCTGATATTGCTTTAGAAATATCGAAAATTAAGGGATCAGAAATAATTGGACTAGATATATCGGAAAAAATGCTTGAGGTTGGAAGAAAAAAGATCAGAAAAAAAGAGTTGTCAAAAAAAATAACACTAATTTCTGGGGATGCAGAAAACATCTCTTTCAAGAATGATGAGTTTGATTTGGTGACTATTGGTTTTGGGGTAAGAAATTTTCAAAACTTAGAAAAAGGTTTAAGAGAAAGCTATAGAGTTTTGAAACCTGGTGGCAAACTAATAGTTTTAGAAACATCCGTTCCAAAAAATTCAGTAATCAGATTTTTTTATTTTCTTTTTAGTAGATCTTTTATCCCATTAGTTGGAGCTCTTTTTTCGAAAGAAAAGTCCGCATATCTATACCTACAAAAATCCGCCGAAAAATTTCCAAGTGGTAAAATGTTTATTTCTGTTTTACAAAGCTGTGGTTTCAAAAATAACTTAGTAGAAACTCAGATGTTTGGTGCAACATCAATCTATATTGCTCATAAATAAAATATTTTAGTATTTAATATGATACCTTCCTCTGATTTTTTTTTAAAACTAAATTACCTACATAAAAAGAAAGTTTCTTTTGTAGCTTTCAGGTTTCCCGGTTCAACAACGCTCGAATGCTATAATGGAAAAGAACTAAAAATAAAAAACCAAACAATTCCAAAAGTTTCTGGGTTTATAATGATGCCCTTTGAGAAAAATAATGTAGGCTACTTTATTTCAAATAAAAGAAAATTCTCAACTAAAATGCCTCAAAAATCATTTAAAAAGAATTTATTGGAAGTTAAAAAAAAACAAAAACAATTTAATTCAAACAAAAAAGAATACCTTAGAAAAGTTCTTAAAATAAAAGATTTAATTTCGAAAACTGAACTAGCAAAACTTGTCTATTCTACTAATTTTGAGCTTGATTTAATTGAAAATAATTTTGACATCTGTTTCACTAAGCTACTTTCTTCACATAAAAGAGCTTTTTGTTATTTATTTTATATTCCCAAAGAAGGGATTTGGATGGGGGCAAGTCCAGAATCTCTCTTGGAAATTCAAGATAGAAAAGTCTCAACAATGGCTCTTGCAGGGACCAAAAAAAAGGGTACAGGAACGTGGGGAACTAAAGAAATTGAAGAACAAAAAATAGTAAAAGACGAAATTAAAAAAAACCTAAATCCATATTGCAAAAACATTAAAATAACTGAACCAAGCACTATGACAGCTGGCAAAATTGATCACCTAAAAACAACCATTTCTGGAATAACAAACAATAGCCCATCAGAAATTATTAATGCTATTCACCCTACACCCGCTGTTGGCGGAAGTCCCAGAGAAAAAGCTCTTTCAATAATTAAAAGAGAGGAGTCTTATAATAGATCTTTTTATTCAGGTTACTTAGGAAAAATAAATGATTTAAATTGTAAGCTCTTTGTTAATCTAAGGTGTGTTCATTTTAAAAAAAATAAAGCAAAAATATTTGTAGGGGGAGGAATTACAGAGGATAGTGAAGCTGAAAAAGAGTGGGAAGAAATAATAAATAAATCTCAAACAATATTAGAAGCGCTTTGTGATTAGTCAACGAATTCATTTATTACATTTGTATTGTGAATCTATACCCCACAATTCCATCTGCTCAGACAATAATTCTGACTTGCATAAAACATAAAATAACTAATGTGGTCATTTCACCCGGTTCAAGGAATGCACCGCTTGCAATCGGGTTTGCCTCAAACAAAAAGTTTAAATGTTATAGTATTATTGATGAAAGGTCTGCTGGGTTTTTTGCCTTGGGGATAGCTCAACAATCAAAAACACCAACTATATTACTGTGTACATCTGGTTCAGCTCTTTTAAACTATTCTCCCTCTGTAGCAGAAGCGTTTTTTAGTGAAATTCCGTTAGTTATTTTTTCATGCGACAGGCCAAACTACAAAATTAACATTGGAGATGGTCAAACGATTAATCAATTAGATGTTTTTGGTAAAAACATTTTGAGTTCAGGTGAATTACGCCAAGATGTTATTCACGAGACTGATTCCATACTAAAAAGTAATAAACAAAAATTATTAAGGTCAAATGTAAAATTTGAAGAAATTGAAGCTTTACAGAACAAAATTCAAAGATTTAACGAAGAGCTTTTGAACAAAAAAATATCGGCATCTTCATCTTTCAACAAACCTGTTCACATAAACATTCCTTTAGAAGAACCTCTGTATAGTTTTGTTAAAACACCTACTATTTCTCTAATAAACAACAAAATTGTGAAGAAAAAGAAATTGGATAAAAACAATTTGTCTCAATACAATAAATTAGTGAGAGAAAGCTCTAGAATACTTCTTTTAATTGGGTCTTCTCACCCTGGAAGTATCTCGGACAAAATAATATCCAAAATAAAACTGAGCTCAGGAATTGTAGTGTTAAAAGAATCTACTTCAAATTTACATGAACCTTCGTTTTTTGGAAATATTGATCAACTAATTGCCCCGATAGAATTACTGAAAAATAAAAATATCTTATTTAACGATCTTAAACCAGAAGTTTTAATAACTACTGGGGGCATGATAATTTCAAAAAAAATCAAAACTTTTTTAAGAAAATTTTCTCCCAAGATTCATCTTCATATTGGTGAAAATGAACCAAAGGACACTTATTTTATAGGTGTAAAACATCTTGAAATATCACCTAACAGATTCTTTGACAACATATTGCCTATAAAACAAAACTCTTTAATCTTTCGTAATTTATGGAATAGTATTTATGAAACCCGAATCGTTGCGCACAAGAAATTCATAAAAATTGCTGGCTTTTCAGATCTTCTTGTTTTTTCTATTATATCTTCTTCGGTTCCTATTAACTATCAAATTCAAGCTGCTAACAGTTCAACAATACGTTATTTTCAGCTATTTAACCTTTTTAATTCAAATTCAATGTTTTGTAATAGAGGAACTAGTGGAATCGATGGAAGTACTTCAACAGCGGTTGGAGCGTCAGTTGCAAACAATTCACCCATTTTACTTGTTACTGGAGATCTAAGCTTTTTCTATGATTTGAATGGACTTTGGAATAATTATATTAATTCTAATTTTAGAGTCATTATGATAAATAACAGTGGGGGTGGAATTTTTAAAATTCTTCCTGGATATAAAGACGATGAAATTTTTTCTAAATTTATTGAAACTAGACATGAGTTAAAAGGCAAAAAAATTGCTCAATTACACGGGTTTGAATACCAAAATAAAAAAACAAAATGGGGAGTTAAACTCGCCTTAAAAACTTTTTTTAAAAAATCTAAAAAACCTAGAATTTTAGAGATCTCTACTTCGTCTTCTAAAAGTGCAAATACTTTAAAAAAGTACTTTGAATATTTATCAAAAAATTGAAGTGTATATAATTGTCAGAAGCGTTATATTTAAAAAAAAAAATAAATGAATGTAGAATGGCAAAACATTAAAAAATACTCTGACATAAAGTTTGAGATTTACAAAGGGGTTGCGAAAATAACCATTAATAGGCCTGAAGTTTACAATGCTTTTAGACCCGAAACAAATATTCAGATGCTAGATGCAATTGATCTTTGTAAGGAAAAAAATGATATTGACATAGTTGTTTTTACAGGATCTGGGGGGAAAGCTTTTTGTAGCGGAGGAGACCAAAACGTTAAAGGTTCTGGAGGTTATATTGGGGATGATGGTGTTCCCCGTTTAAATGTTTTGGATTTACATAAAAAAATACGTGAAATTCCTAAGCCTGTTATTGCTATGGTAAATGGATATGCAATTGGGGGAGGTCACGTATTGCATGTGGTTTGTGACCTTACGATTGCTAGTGAAAATGCTATTTTTGGACAAACAGGGCCTAAAGTTGGAAGTTTTGACGGGGGATTTGGTTCTTCTTATTTGGCAAGACATGTTGGGCAAAAAAAAGCCAGAGAGATATGGTTTCTTTGTCAACAGTATTCGGCAGAAGAAGCTTTGAAAATGGGACTAGTAAACAAAGTGGTCCCACTAAAAGATCTCGAAAAAACTACTCTTGAATGGTGTGCCATTATGCAAAAAAGAAGTCCATTAGCTTTAAGAATGATCAAAAGAAGTCTTAATGCCGAATTGGATGGGCAACATGGTTTAATGCAACTTGCTGGAGACGCTACTCTTTTATATTATTTAACTGATGAAGCTCAAGAAGGAAAGAATGCTTTTTTAGAGAAAAGAGATCCAAATTTCAAACAATATCCAAAGTTTCCTTGAAGTTGACTCTATATTAATTTTATGTAATATGTCTTCAAAACTCAAACATTGGATTTCAGCCGCCAGACTCAGGACTATTCCTTTGTCTATCTCTGGGATATTTATAGGTTCTTTTGCGGCGGTTTCAGATAAAATGTTTAATGTTTCTATTTTTCTTTTAGCTATTTTAACTTCAATTTGTTACCAAATTCTCTCAAATTTTGCAAACGACTACGGTGATGGTGTTAAAGGAACTGATGAAAACAGAATAGGACCCAAAAGAATGATTCAAAGTAATAAAATTAGTACAAGCGAAATGAAAAAAGGTATTTTTATTTTGTTTATAATTTCCGTTTTCTTAACATTCTCTACAGTCTTTCTATCATTAAAAAACAATTTCACTGGAATGCTGTTTTTTATCTTACTTGGCCTTTTAGCTATAACTGCTGCCATAAAATATACTATTGGAAAAAACGCATACGGCTATATAGGGTTTGGTGATTTTTTTGTTTTTTTATTTTTTGGATTAGTTAGTGTTCTAGGGTCATATTATTTGTTTACCTCTTCAATAAATTATCAACTTATACCTCCGGCTTGTACTGTAGGATTACTAAGTGCAGGTGTATTAAATTTAAATAACATGAGAGATATCATAAATGATAGAAAATCTCAAAAAAAAACAATGGCTGTTAAGCTTGGCCCCTCCAAGTCTAAACTCTATCATTTTTTTTTAATAATAAGTGCTGTTTTTTTAATGTTATTTTTTCTTTATAAACTAAAATCTCCCTCTACATTACTAATTTTTTTAATTATTGTTAACGTTTCTTGGCTAATTCATGACTTATATAAAATTTCAAAAATTACAACCCCAATAATGTATGACAAATTTTTAAAACCTTTAGGATTATCAACTTTTTTCTATGCCTTAATTTTATCAATGCATTTTTATAAAATTTTATAATTTAATGAATGCTTATTATTTTAAACACTTATTGAAATTTAATGTTCCAAGTGGGACATCAAGAGGAATTTTAAATCAAAAAGAGAGTTGGTTCATTGTTATTTTAAGTGGAAATAATTATGGCATAGGAGAATGTAGTTTAATAACTGGCTTGAGTATTGATCCCGTCTCCACTTACGAATTAAAATTAAAAGATATTTGTAGTAAAATTCATCTCGGGTTTGAAATTCTCTCTCAAGAACTTGAAGAATATCCTTCTATTTTATTTGGTCTTGAATCAGCTTATCGTTCATTCCATAGTATAGACCCTTTTGTTTTTTCAAAATCAAATTTAATTAACGGAAATAATTCTTTACCTATAAATGGTTTAATATGGATGGGGGAAAAGTCCTATATGAAAAATCAAATAAAAGAGAAGATACAGTCTGGTTTTAATTGTATTAAAATAAAGGTTGGCGCATTAGACTTTAAGCTAGAATGTGATCTTTTAAGTTGGCTTAGATCAGAATATTTAGAGTCTGATATTGAAATAAGACTTGATGCAAACGGATCTTTTTCGTTAAGTTCGGCATTTAATAAACTTCAAAAACTTTCTGATTTTAAAATACACTCTATTGAACAACCAATCAAAACAAAACAATGGCATGAAATGGCTTTCCTGTGCGAAAAATCACCCATTCCCATTGCTTTGGACGAGGAACTTGTTGGTATGTGTAATTTCACAGATCAAAAAAGAATGCTGAAAGATATAAAACCTCAGTATATTATAATTAAACCTAGTTTAATTGGTGGTCTTAAAAAATCAAATGATTGGGTTAAGTTAGCGGAATCTTTAAAAATTAAGTGGTGGTGTACGAGCGCGTTAGAAAGTAATATTGGTCTAAATATAATTGCACAATGGATATTTCTTAAAACCCCTAAGGTAACTCAAGGACTGGGAACGGGCATGTTGTTTTCTAATAATATAGAATCTCCTTACTCAATTGAACGAGGATATTTAAAATACGACTCAAAAAAGACTTGGAATACTGATTTATTTAAAAATTATATTTAAAAATCATGGATAGAGAGCGACAAACAATTCACCCTAAATTCAAATTAAATGGGGTGTCTATCGTAGAATATTTTGATGCCTTGGGAAACAGGATTGACTCAAATAAGAGTAACACTATATATTCTTTTATCTTAAATTGGTTAGATGAGTCTAGTTATATGCAACTAGAAACCTCCGGGACAACTGGAAATCCAAAAGTTATTAAAGTAAATAAAAAAACAATGTTTTTGTCCGCCAAAAATACAGGAAAGTACTTCGGTATCAAAGCTGGAGATAGCGCCTTACTTTGTCTCCCGATAACTTTTGTCGCAGGTAAAATGATGATAATTAGAGCAATAGTCTTAGGCCTTGATTTATATGTTAGTAAACCTTCCAGTTCTCCTATCAACACTTTTTCCAGAAATTTTGATTTTGTTGCAATGACTCCTCTTCAGCTTGAAAAAACAATTAATTATATTCATAAAATTAAATGCTTGATTATTGGAGGAAGCCCTGTAAATAGTGTTTTAAAGAATAAAATTAAAAATACTTACTCTGGTGTATTTGAAACATACGGAATGACGGAAACTGTCTCGCATGTTGCAGTTAAAAACTTGAGTCTAGGAGAAGATACTTTTAAAAGTCTTCCTGGCATTACATTTAGTCAAAAATTTGGATGTTTAGAGGTTAATGCACCTTTTATTTCTAGTACTCCGATACAAACTAATGATAAAGTTCAACTGATTTCAAATAATAGTTTTAGGTGGATTGGAAGAAATGCCTTAACAATAAACTCTGGGGGAATTAAATTTAACCCGGAAGAAATTGAAAGATTATTGAGTAATCATTATAGTGAAGATTTCGTGATTAGTAGTTTACCCGATTCACTTTTAGGAGAAAAAATTGTTTTAGTTTTTGAAAAAAAAATTCCAACGAACCCAAGAAGATTTTTTAGTAAATTAAAAAAGCATCAAAGACCTAAAGAAGTTGATTTTTTAAACAAATTTGAACGTAAAAACGGCAAAATTAACAGAGAAAAAATAAAAATAAATCTTTTAAATAAATATGTCATTAAAAAATAGAGACGAAGAGTTTTGGAATACGGCCACTCATTTGCTAGGTTTAATTTTTAGTATAATAGGACTGCCGATATTGCTCTACAATAATAGAAACCTAACTGAATTTAGTATACTAAGTATATGTTTTTTTGGGTTTGGAATGATTTGTCTTTATACGGCTTCTACTTTATATCATTATACAAAAAAGTTAAAATTAAAAAAGAAATTAAGAGTTTTTGATCACATAAGCATCTTTTATTTAATTGCTGGCTCATATGCTCCGATTTGCTTGATAACCCTTTACAAAGGATCAGGACTAAAAATTTTTATATCAATTGTTGCTATAGCATTTTTAGGAACTGTTTACAAGCTTTTTTTCACCGGAAAATTTGAGAAGTTTTCATTAATTCTTTACTTGGCAATGGGTTGGCTAATCATTTTAGATTTTAACACTATTCTTAATATTCTAAATTTTAATGGTGTTGTTTTATTAATTTTTACAGGATTTTTTTACTCTATTGGCACAATTTTTTATAGTCTTCAAAAAATAAAATATTCCCACACTATTTGGCACTTATTTGTTCTTGCCGGAAGTACTTCTCACTATTTTTTAGTGTTACTATATGTTATATAAAAAAAGTATATATATTTGATATATTCGTAATCTTATCGGTTTTTAAATTAAATGAGTTAATTTCTAGTTTACAATGCAAAACATAATTTTTCTGTTAATTCCTGTCATTATGTTCACACAGCAATATGAAACCCAAAAATATGAGCTTCTTAAAAGCTTAGACAATATTGAAATACGTTTTTATCCTCCTTCCATGAAAGCAAAAGTTAGTTCAAATAGAAATTTTTCTAAACTATTTAAATATATAAGTGGAAATAATGATAAAAAAGAAAAAATTGCTATGACAACTCCCGTATACATGACTCAAAACAATGGAAGAAATACTATGGAGTTTGTTTTGCCTTCAAAATATTCAGAAAATAATGCCGCATTACCAATCGATAGTGATATAAAAATTTACAATTCAGAACCAGCTTATTATGCAGCCATTCGTTTCGGAGGATACTCTAATTCTTATAAGATTAAAACTCATCACAAAATTCTTCTCAATAAATTAGAGAAAAATAATCTTACTGTCATTGACGAAAATCCAATTTCCTTGTCATACAACAGCCCATATAAAGTCTTTAACAGAAGGAACGAGGTTTTAGTAAAGATTGATTACAACAGTAATTGAGATTTATTTGGGTGTTTTAAAAGATATGGTTGGATCCATAATTTCTAAAATTAATTCTTTTAATTTTTGTTCAAAAATGTCAATTTTTTTTTGATCAATAATATATTCTATTTCTTTTGAAGATACTTTTAAACCGAACTTTATGAGTCCTTTTTTGAGCTCTCTCATTGAGATAAGGCCTGCCTCCAATTCATTACAACTAGAATTATTTTTAAGGTACATAAGCGAATAGCATAGCAATTGCATTGATTTCAGATGAGTAAGCACAAAACATGAGCAAAAACTTTTTACTAAAACTTCACTTGGGTTTATAAGACCTGTCTTGTAATCAATAATTCTTACTTTTCCGTTTCTTTCATCAATTCTATCAACAACTCCTTTTAATTTTACAGAAAAATCTATTTGTTTAAATTCTAAAGAACAATCCATTTTTTTCTCTAAATCAATAATTTTAATAGTGTTACCTTCTTTGAGATCATTAATATCATTGTTCATTAAACTTGATATCGAATTTTTAATAATTTCGAAAACAATTGCTTTTTTTCCTTTTTTAAAATCTTTTATATCATTCTTTAAAAAACATTCTTTAACTATTTCATTTACTTTTGAAAGAGAAAGCAAAATTTTATCTATTTTGATTTTTTTATTTACAAAGGGTTTATACAATCTTTCCAAAGAATCATGAAAAATAAGGCCTATTATTCTAGGGCTGATAGCACCTTTTTCTTCCTTATCAAAAACATTTAAGAGGTTTTTATAATAAAATTCTTGTGGGTTTTTTAAGTAATTTTCTAAAGAAGAGGGAGAAAACCCTGTGCTTGCTAATTCCTTTAATTTTTTTAAAACACCTGGAGTCTTTATTAATTCCTTTTCTGTGCTTTCCGAATTTATCGTTGGATTAAAAACTTTGTATATAATTTTGTGTGTTTCTTCAATTTCCATTTGATAGATAAATCTACTTTTTTCCCCGCCAATTACTCCTTGATTGAAATTGTTATGAATCAGAAACACGTTTTTAGCTCTTTTAATAAGTCTGTAGAAATGATATGTATAAATAGCATCTTGATCTAGATGTGTATGTAGCATGTGTTTTTTCCTTAAATCGTATGGCAATAAAGAGTTGTATGTCTTTCCTTTTGGGATAATTCCCTCATTTACAGAACTTATTATTACATTCTCAAAATTGATAGCTCTTGACTCTAGCAGTCCCATAATTTGAATGCTAGCTCTTAAATTTTGTTCATAGTTTAAAGTATTTTCATCAAGATGTAACAAAACTATTTCTTTCATACAATTTAATTCTTTAATAGAAGGGCTTGCCTCAAACATAATTTCAGCTTTTTCTATTGCCGAAATAGCATGTTTAATTTGATCGTGTTCAAGTGAATTAGTTTTTATTTTTAAAAAAATAATGTTGAAAAAATTTTTTAATTTTTGAAAAGCATCATTTAAATTCTCCCATTTACTTAGAATTTTAATTACTGTTTGTTTTTCTTTGTGTCCCAATTTTTCAAATTGAGACAAATTTGGGTTGATTAGCCTTGAAGACCTTAACTTTTCGAAATTAGTCTTCATGGAATCCAAATTGTTACTCTGTAACTCAAAAATTATAGAAATTATATTTTTTAATTCTTTAATTAGGTAGTTTGGTTTTATGGTAACATTAACATCTATTGGATTTTCAATAAAATTTAAAACTGGTTTTAAAAGATATTCGTCAGGTAACACAACAATGGTATTATTTGGTTTTTGAGATTTTAAGGAAGAAATAATGCTTCCTGCTACCTTAGCTTGCCCTATTGTTTTTGGAGCCCCTATCACTTGTATTTTTTTCTTTTTTATATAATCCTCACCTTCCCACTTAAAGGGCTTTTTATTAAATCTTTTCCATTTTTTCTTGTAATCTCTAATAAAAAAAGCCGCACCATGTGCCTTATTTTTTAAAAATTCTTTATCAATGTCCCAATAAATCTCTCCCTTGTTTAACTCTACTAATTCTTTAACTATTATCTCTTCTGATTTACTGAGAGAATTTAATCCTATAAAAATATGTTGTAAATTATTGTTAGCTGTTTTATAATGTTCCAAATTAGCTTTAGCTTCTTTGTAACACATGCCTTTAAATCCCTCTCCTTTCTCCATCAACTCCTCTTTGAATTTAGAATAGAGCTTAATTAATAGGTCCTGCTGTAAAAAAGTTTCTTTATTAACTAGATTATCTTTACTCCAATTATTAATTTTATTTATTTCAACTACTTCTGTTAGTATTGATTTTGCGTCTAATAGATTCTGATCGATTTCACTTATGTCATTTAAGAAAGTTTGAGCCCATAATCTAAAATCACTAAAGCTTTCTATTTGGTTTTCATTTTTTAAACCATCATAGATATTAAACAATAAAAATAATTGTTCAGAAAGCTTAATTTCAGTTAATCCAGATATTTTTATTATGAAAGAGTCTATACTAATTATTGTAGGCGAAAAAGTGGCTTTATTTATTTTCTCTAAGACTATTTTCTTAAAATAAGAACAGGACCTTTTGTTTGGAAGAATAAAAAAAACTGATTTTAAGTCTGCATTTTTTAAATCAACATCGCTTAAAACCTTTTCTAAAAAAGAGTCCATCTAAATAAAAATAAAAAAAGCGCCTAATAAATTAGACGCTTTTAAGTTAATTAAAATTTTACTTTACTCAACAACTTTAAACTCGACTCGTCTGTTGCTTACTCTTCCTTTTCTTGTTTTGTTAGAATTTAAAGGTTTTTCTTCTCCAAAACCTACAGCAGAAAGCCTGTCTTTTGAAACTCCACTTTCAACCAAGAAGTTTAATACAGAGTTTGCTCTGTTTTCAGAGAGCTTTTGATTAAAAGCTTTAGGACCCGAAGTGTCAGTGTGTCCTTCGATGATGAAATTTGTAGTAGGATATTTTTCCATTATTTTTTGTACAATACCTAATAGCCTTTTCACTTTGCTACTTAAATTAGCTGCATTTAGTGAAAATGGAACTTTTGCCCCAACAGCGTTAAGCT
>Ga0315315_10002942_pt1 | contig 15589 bp, 21 predicted proteins | sample M140m3416metaG_FD_203699 | JGI IMG/M metagenome (GOLD analysis project Ga0315315, IMG submission 203699) | Ammonia-oxidizing marine archaeal communities from Monterey Bay, California, United States - M1 40m 3416 | ecosystem: Environmental > Aquatic > Marine > Intertidal zone | place: USA...
GATAAATTGTATTATTATGTAGCAGGTGAGTTTAAGCAAATTACTCATGTAAATGCAGTCTCTGGAATTGCTTGGGGTGGCACTAGAGGTATTACAGCCGCAGGTGATACAAATTTAAGTAATTCTCATACAAACGTCATCAATTATTTTGATTATACTACCGCAGGGAATTCTACCGATTTTGGAGACCTCACAAGGTCAAGAATGTTTGCAAGTGCAGTAAGTAATGCTTCAAGAGTTGTTTTTGGTGTTGGTGGAAACACAGGAAATCTTTTAGGATACGATGATACTCTAGATTATATCACAGTCGCCACGACAGGGAACGCAACGGACTTTGGAAACCGTACAGTTACCTACGGTGGTGGCGCAGTTACTTCGGATGGAACGTATGGTCTTTTTGCAGGGGGCGAGGGGGCAAACAGTGGGGGCGCACCTTATAGCACAAACGTAATTGACTACATCACTATAGCCAGTACTGGCAACGCAACAGATTTTGGCGATCTTACTGCAAGTAAGGAATATATGGGTAACGGTGTCATTTCAAATGGCACACTAGGGTATTTCTTCGAAGATAATGATTTTGCTAATTATGTAACAATTGCTACAACAGGAAATGCAACATCTACAAGTCTTTCAACAAATGCTTCGGGAGATATGGGTTGTGCAAGTGATGACTCAAGAGGTCTTATTCAAGGTGGCGCAACAATAGAATATTTTTCAATTGCTACGTCAGTTTCTGCAAGTGATTTTGGTGATACTATTCAAACTGCTTCTTACACGGCAGGTGCATCTGATGGTACTTATGCTTCATTTTCTGGTGGTTATCAATTCACAGGTGGATCAAACTACCTTTATGATAATATTCAATTGGTGACTGTTCAAACAACAGGAAATGCTACACAACATGGAAACCTTTCATCTAATGTTTGGAAACTTGGGGCATCATCAGGAGCAGCATCATGAGTACAATAAAAGTAAACACAATTGATAATAATGGGTCAAATGTAGACTTTCCTAACAAGCTGACGGTTAGAGGAAATGCAATTGAGCAAGGATATACTGCAAGTGGTACAGAACCATCATCACCAAGCGAAGGGGATTTCTGGTGGGATAGTACCAATGAAGTAATTTACCAATACATTAATGGTGAGTTTAAAACAATTTCTGCGGCTGCAAAGGTTGTGTGGGGTCACGATCGTGGTCTTACATTTGGTGGTGACAATACTGGATCAGGAGCAAAAACAAATGTCATTGAATATTTTAATATTGCATCCAGTAGTAACGCAGCAGATTTTGGGGATACAACTGAAGGGTGTAGAGCAGCAGGTGCAGTAAGTAGTAAGAGCAGAATTGTTTATGCACAGGGCTTAAACTCAAACGGTGATGCTGATAATGCTAATGAATATGTAACTCCTAGCACAACAGGTAATGCAACTGATTTTGGTGATAGAACACTTGCTGTTAATTGGTTAGCAGGTTGTAGTGATGGTAGTAGAGGTGTTCAAGCAGGTGGTTATAATAGCACTGCAAATCAAAGATATAATACTATAGATTACATCACCATTGCATCGACAGGTAATTCAACAGATTTTGGTGATTTAACAAATACAGTAGCCAGTTTAGCAGGTGCTAATGATGCAACGCGAGGGATTTTTGCAGGTGGTTCGCCATCAATATCAAATGTCATCCAATATATTACTATTCAAACCGCAGGTAATGCGACAGACTTCGGTGATTTAACTCAAGCTAATAATGATTTGGGTGGCAGTGGTGACACAACTCGCAGCGTCTTTTCTGGTGGTCGGGCAACTGGAAGTTATACGACAACAAACGTAATAGAATACATTACTACTCAAACATTAGGTAATGGTACAGATTTCGGTGATTTATTAGCAGGTGCATATTATGTTGCTCAAACAGGTAATAATGACATTGGTGTTGTTTGTGGCGGTTATGTAAGCGCAGTGCAAAATGTAATACAAAAATTTACATATCAAACAGCAGCGAACGCAACGGATCATGGTGATTTAACCGATTCAAAATTTCAGTTTGCTGCAAGTTCAGGTAACGCATCATAGGAGGTCAAGTTTGACAAACGTAATTACAAAACCCATAACTTTTTCTTTGCCAGTAGAGGCAAGTAAAAATATCAATCAAGTCGCCGCCGCAAAAGTTGCAGAGAAATTGCCAGAGATTGCAAAAGCGACTAGGGCATTTGATCGTAATAACAGTCAAACGACGCTTAATATGATGACGCTGACCATGCTCAATGGTCACTCGCCATACCGCATGTTACGACAAATTACGGCAGAAGTAGAAAAGCGAGAAAACGCACTGAATGAGGCGCAAGTTTCTCATGCTGAAGTACGCATGGAAATTATGGAATTAGAAGGTTCTAACGATGCAGTAAGTGAAGCAAAGCTAAGACAGAAGCGTCATAATCTTATTCAAATGGAAAATAAAATTAATGGCTCAATAAAAGATATTGCTACATTAATTGATAGTTATGATAACATTAAAGAGAACTACGGAATAGATGAATGGGATGAAGTTGCTTTTGAAAGAGAGGAAAAGCGTCATCATGTACGCAGAGGATTTGAATTAATGTATAGGAATTTAATGGACGGTGGTAGAGCCTCCACAGCAACCATTGAATATATGCAACAGTACGGAGTGCATCCACAATTAGCTTTGACAGAAGTTTCTGGCTATATCAAAGTTACTGCTGACAGAATTGCAAAGCTAGAGAATTTGCACAGTAATGATCTAGAAATCTTCTTAGATCAAATGGCAGATAAGTATTATAAAAATGCAGATATTACCGCAGAAAGAATTTTTGGTAAGGCAGATTTTCTTAATACAGATTATATGTTGCAACTTTCAAAGTCTAAGGAGTCAAAAAAATGATTATAGAATATAAAATGCACATGACCGCAGGGGGTATGCGTACTCCTGAGTGGGTAGAAGATGGTGGTTATTTTAGTGATGCTGCTACAAATACAATGGTAGGTTGGTCACCAGATGAAGCTGATCGGGAATATTATGTTCCTGATACTGTAACTGAAATGACAGCTACAGAACTAGAAACAAAAGTTCTTGCTATGCATTCTGCAAATAAATTCCAAAAAACTGATGAAGATGGAACAATGTCAGATATGACAGATGCAGAAGTCAAAACAATGGTTTCTGATTGGGTTGCAGCTAGGTCATAATTAAATGTTTGGATTTGCACCAATTGCAGCGCATCCAATTGCGGATGATGGTGTTCTAAGTCAACTAACAGTTACGGTAAATAGTATTGTTACTGGCGCACCTACCGTTGCAACGGTAAGCCTTACAGAAGTACAATCACTTTCCGCAACATCTATTACTACAGGGGCAGCAGTAGTTTCATCCGTTAATATGGGTGAAAATGAAAGTTTTGTTGCCACAAATATTGTTACTGGTTCGCCTGTCGTAGCAAACGTGACAATGTCTGAGGAAGAAACGTTTGTTGCTACCTCAATTGCAAGTGGCTCTCCAGATCTTGCTTCCATAACAGTTACACAAACGCACGATTTAACTGCTACAAGTATTGCAGCGTCAAATCCAGTTATTGGCTCGCCAGTTGTAACTGAAAGTTTATCAATAACTGCTTCGAGCATTGCAACATCTAATCCAAGCGTTGCGTCTGCAACAATTACTCAAGTTCACGATCTAACAGCAACAAGTATCGTTACTGGATCGCCAAGTCTTTCATCTGTTAATATGGGTGAAAATGAAACTTTTGTAATTGCTAATATTACTACTGGCGTACCGCAAGTTGCATCTACAACATTTACACAGGTGCATGATTTAACGGCAACAAATATTGTTAGTGGATCTGTAGCTGTACAAGCGACGTCTATACCAAGTACATCAATCAGCATAAATAGTATTGCAACCGGTTCGCCGGTAGTCCAATCGGTTTCCGCAACAATAATAAGTAATTTTACTCCGGTAAGCATAGCGAGTGGCGCACCACAAATAGGCACAGGAAGTTTTGTTCAAAACATTCCTGTTAGCAACGTAGTGTCTGGTACTCCTGCCCTTTCCTCGCCAACATTAACAGATATACCAGATTTTAGATTAAACATAATTACTGTTATTCCTGCCCCAGTTGTTGGTTTAGCAGTAATTACACAAAATCACGATTTAACGCCGGTAGGTTTTATTACCGGAGTGCCTGCAACTAATATTGCAATGGAGTGGGGCGCGATAGAAATTTCAGAAGAGACATATACAAATGTTTCTGATAGTATTAGTGAAACATGGACTGAAACAGAAGTCGCAACTAGCGACCCTTGGAGTAAACTAGCCGCGTAAAGGAGAGATAAATGGTTTTATCAATTACAAAACCTACCGTAGGAGGCAGCCTTAATTCTTGGGGAACAGAATTAAACACTGCCTTGGACGCAATTGTAACCGAGGTAAATAGTAATGCAGACGGCACTAACCAAGTTGTGGTTAATATCGGCGGAACTGCCGTTACTTCGTCAGGGGCCGAGCTTAATAAATTAGACGGCGCAACTATTACCACAACCGAATTAAACGTGTTAGATGGTGATACTGCCGCAAGCTCAACAACAGTAGTTGCGGCAGATCGCGTGGTGTTTAATGATGGCGGCGTAATGAAGCAAGTGGCTATGTCTGACCTTGCGACTTATATCGGCACAACATCAAGCTCTGGCACAGTCACAAGTGTTAATATGTCGGTTCCAACCGGTTTGTCTGTAAGTGGCGGTCCTATAACAACTTCCGGCACATTAGCCGTATCTTTAGCAAGTGGTTATGCAATACCGACTACAACCTCGCAAAGCCAATGGAATACTGCTTATAGTTGGGGCGACCATAGCAATGGCGGATACTTAACAAGTGTGGCTGCCGGCACTGGAATATCTGTTAGCACAAGTGGATCAACTGTAACAGTTACATCTACAACAGGTGCAGGTGCAGCCGCAGGTTCTGTAGGCTCGTATGCTTTACTTGCAGAAGTAACCAACACTAGTAATTTATATGTAGCCGGTGACACCGCAAGCGGTTCAAGTTTACGATTTGCAAACACAATATCGGATATAAATGAAACTACGTGGTCAGGTACAGCAAGCACAAGCACAATAGCTGCACCATCAGGTAATTGGCGTTGTATGGGTAATATAGGGTATTATAAAAATAACTACGATCAACATTTGACAGATACTTCAGGTGGACACAGAGAATTTGCAAGAACAACATTATGGTTGAGGATTAGCTAATGAGTATTACAATAACAGAAGTACAAAATGCACGGTCTTTACAAGCAGATAATCAACGTTTTGACGTAGAAATAAATCACCCAGAATTAGGTTGGATTGACTATCACTTAACGCCTTATGACACAGACACAACAATTGATAACGCTGCTTTGTTAGAACTTATCGGATCAAATTTTTCTGCTTACGTGCCGCCAACGCAAGAAGAACTAGACACGGCTAATGCGGCAGGGGCAAGAAGGGCAAGAGATTACAAGCTTAGACATGAAGTTGACCCTATTGTTAGCAATCCATTACGATGGGCTGATTTAAGTGCAGATGAACAATCTCAATGGGCGCAGTACCGCACAGACCTATTAAACGTGCCACAACAAAGTGGTTTTCCAAATTCAATTTCATGGCCTACAAAACCAGAGTAATTAAATGACACTTATACCGCTAAAAATACCATCAGGATTTTACAGAATAGGCACAGATTTAGATGCTCATGGGAGATGGCGTGACGGGTCACTAGTGCGTTGGCGTGAGGGTTCTCTTCGTCCAGTTGGAGGGTGGCGAACACACCCAACATTAGGCCAAGTTACAACCTATGCTCCAAGAGGTATGCACGCTTGGAAAAGTTTGAACGGTACTAGATATATAGCCGCAGGATCATATAGTGAATTATTTGCAGGACTAGCCGCAGGCTCTAAATTTGACATTACACCAACAGACCTAACAGACGGTACGGAAATTGCTGCACAAAATTTAGGCTATGGTTACGGAGTTTATGGTGGTAATGGGACGTCAATCTTAACAGGTCATACATATGGTACACCAAGGCCGGACACAGGTAATGTTGTTGAGGCAACTACTTGGTCATTAGATAACTGGGGAGAATATCTAGTCGCTTGTTCTACTACAGACGGTAGACTTTTAGAGTGGCAGTTAGGCACGTCGGCTGATGCCGCTCCTATTACAAATGCTCCGATAAATAATATCGGTTTAATTGTTACCGAAGAAAGATTTATTTTTGCTCTTGGGTCAGGCGGTAATCCACGCAAAATCTCATGGTGTGATAGAGAAAATAACACTGTTTGGTCGCCATTAGCTACAAACGAAGCAGGAGACTACGAGCTACAAACGTCAGGCTCTATACAAACGGCCGTTAGAACAAGAGGCCAAACGTTAATTTTAACTGACGTCGATTCCTACACTGCCAGATATTCTGGTCCACCGTATATTTTTGGTTTTGAAAGAGTTGGCACAAATTGCGGAGTAATATCTCGTAAAGCTGCGGCAGACACTGATGCCGGTGTTTTTTGGATGGGAACCGGAGGCTTTTATAGATTTGATGGTAATAAAGTTTCAGAAATACCCTGCTCCGTTCACGATCATATTTTTGAAAATTTAAACGTAGATCAAAAAAGTTTAACATGGGCTCACGTAAATGCAGAGTTCGGAGAAATATGGTGGTTTTATTGTTCTAATGCTGCAACAGAAATAGATAAATATGTTGCGTTTGATTACAAAGAAAATCACTGGCTGATAGGTGATTTGTCTCGCACTAGTGGAGTATCACGGGGCGTCTTTGCGTTTCCGATGATGTTCGATAGCCACGGCACAGTTTTTGACCATGAAATTGGATTAAGTTACGAAACGTCATCTGCACAACAGTCAGTGTTTGCCGAAACCGGTCCAATAAGTTTGGGTAATGGCGATAATATTATGCAAGTTACAGATCTAATTACAGATGAAAAAACACAAGGCGATGTCAGTCTTAAATTTAAAAGCAGGTTTTATCCAAACGCGACAGAAAGCACACACGGACCATACACACCGGCTAATCCTACGCCGGTAAGGTTTCAAGGCAGACAAATTCGCATGAGGGTAGAAGGCGACACGCCGTATGCAGCATGGAATGTTGGAACTATGCGTATTGATGCTAAGAAGGGCGGTAAAAGATAATGGTTGCTCCGGTTTTACCACCAATTGGCGATGATATAAAAGCTTGGGGTGTAAGCTTAAGCACCTATTTGCGTCGTAATTTAACAAGGTTTTACCATAAAACGACTGACGATAATCCTTCTGAAGATGGTATTGTGCTTTGGGATGCTTCAAAAAAATATGCAGTTATATCGCTTGATGGTGCTTTTCGACAGATGGCAACAAGGCAAGCTACGCCGTCAGCTAACACCGGAGCAAGCGGTGACGTTGCCGGTATGATTGCGTGGGACACAAACTATATTTATATCTGTACCGGATCTTATGATGGCTCTACAGCTATCTGGAAACGGGTTGCATTAAGTACGTGGTAATGAAATGACGTCTAGGGGTGTAAATATGCTAGATAATGTAGTAAAGTTAGATACAAAGCCAAAGGTAAGCATATTACCCGTGTTATCTAAAGACTTTGACAACTACATTAGCGAGGGTATGGAGTTACTGGCTCCGGCGATACTGAGGCAATCTCACAACGTCACAATGCAGGACGTTGAGAACGACATAAGAGGTGGCGGCTCTGTTATGTGGCTTATTCATCTCGAGGACAAGTTAGTAGCCGCCATGACAACCGTGGTTGTAAAGCACCCTCAAAGAAAAAATTTAAAGATTGAGTTTATTGGCGGTAAGCGTATGAGGCAATGGATGAGCGAAGCGATAGACCTAATGAGAAAATTAGCAGTAGATGCAGGGCTTGATGCTTTGGAAGCTGATGGCAGAAAAGGTTTTGAAAAGTATGTAGATGCATCACCGTTTAGGTCGGTGTATACTCATTATGAGATGGAGTTAAGATAATGGGATCAAGTAAAACCGAAACAAAAAGTATGCCACAATTCCAACAAGATTTTTTGGAAGGCACTGTAATACCATTTGCTCAAGATTTTTTGGCGCAACCATATGAATCTTTTCAAGGAGATCGCGTTGCAGGCATGACGCCGCTACAACAGCAAGCAATGACCGGTTACGGCGCTTTAAGCATGGGTGCTCCTCTATACAATCAGGCAGCTAGTACATATGGCGATATAGCGTCAATGGCGGACCCAACAGTACAAGCGGCTCAAATTGGAGATGTTGGCAGCATTGCAGATGCAAACATGGCCAATTATATGTCGCCATACACTGACGCAGTTATTGAGTCAGGATTGCGTGATTTAGGTGGCGCACAAGAAATGGCGTTAAATCAACAAGGCGCTCAAGCTACAGCCGCCAATGCATTTGGCGGATCTCGTCAAGGAATAGCTGAAGCAGAAACGCGTAAAGCATATGGGCAACAGGCGGCGGATTTAATAGCACGAGAAAGAGCTAATGCTTTTAATCAAGCGCAACGTGCAGCTCAATTTGATATTACCGGTCAACAGCAACGCGCAATACAACAAGCGTCTCTTGAACAGCAAGCAGGTCTTGCAGATCAACAGGCAGCTTTAAGCGCCGCAAGAATGCGAGGCGCAGGCGCTGCCGGCCTTGGGTCAATTGCAGGCCAACAAATGCAAAATGAATTAGCAGGTCTTGGCGCACAAACTGCGGCCGGCGAAGCTCAAAGAGCTCTGAACCAAGCAGGTTTAGATGCTACTTTCCAAGATTACTTGGCACAACAGCAATTCCCACTGACCCAGTTCGGCGTGCTTACTGGTACAGCCGGAGCTATACCTCAAGGTTATGGTACAACTACAGCGAGAACTGGTGGCCTTGGGCCTGCGTTAGGTGCTTTAGGCAGCTTAGGCATGGGCTTCGGGGCTATGGGTGGCGCAGCATCACCTATTTTTAACCCTCTTTTTGGCGGAAGTGGGTTAGGTCTTAATTTTTAGGAGCGTATTATGGACCCAGTATATTTAACAGAAGAAATGATCCAACAGTTTGGTCTTCTTGATGCGGTTGCAGGAGACTTAGCTAGTATGCAAGATCTAGAAATAATGGGTCTAATTTCAAAAACTGACGATACAACTGGCTTACCAATACTACCGCCAAAAATAAATGAGGAATTGGAAGTTTTAAATACTAATGCTGTAATAGATCCAGAAGTAAACGCTATTACTAACGATGCATTGAACGCCGTAAACAATACAAATATAGACCCTAATATTAAACCCCCGATAGATCAAAATGTAGTTCAACAAAATAAGTTAATGAGTAATCAAAATTTATTAAATTTAATGATGAATCCACGTCAAGAGCCAAAAGATCTATTTAGTAATTTAACTAAAGATCAGCGCATGATGTTGGCGTTTAGCGCAATTAAAGATGCAGGTATGACCTTGCAAGGTCAAGAAGGTAATACAACAGTAGAGCTTTTAAACAATTTTCGAAAATCTGCGGCAGCTACTCAAGCCCGAGAAGCAATGGCACAATCTGCGGCTATACTGCAAGGAGCCGGCACCCCACAACAAAAGTTACAATTTTTAACAAATGAGCTGACATCAGGCCGCATTACTCCCGAGATGTATAATGCCTTAACATCTCAAATAAATCGTGAATTGCAGACTGCTAAACAGACAATAGGCGGTATTGAAGGCGCTCAAGTTGCCATTGACACAGTAGAACAAATGCAACGCCTGATCAGTGATAATCCTAATTTAACAACAGGATTTTTTGGGTCAATTTTTAAATTTGCACCATTTACCAAGGCTGCCGAGCTAGAAACTTTAGGAGACACTCTACGCTCAAAAATGGCGCTTGGTGCGTTACGGGCTTTAAAAATGGAAGGTGGCGCGACGCTTGGAGCAGTGTCAGAAAAAGAACTTAATTTGTTGGAATCTGATATTGCTAAATTAAAAGTAGGTCAAAGCGCAAAATTTATGCAAGACCAACTTGGTAAAATTAAAGTAAGATATGAAAGCATAATTAAGAAAGCTTACAAATTAGCAGAAGCAGATCCTACGTTAAAAGCAGAATTAACTAGACAGTTTGGTGCAGACGCATCAGCCTTATTAGGTGATGCAGAGCCATTAAGTTTAGAACAGATCAAAGAGTTGTACGGGGGCGGTTAGTATTATGGAAGATGAATATGAAGAGCTAATGAAGATGGTCCAAAGGGCGCACAACGCCGGAGACACTGACTCTGCTCGAAGACTTGCTGATGAAGCTAATAAATTACTTGATACAGACGGAAGAAAGTCTCTCGCATCTGGCGCTATGCGTGGAGCTGCGGAGACGGTAGATCTTGGTGCATCTATTACTGATCGTATTTTAAATTTGCCACTAGAAATTACGCAAAAACTTGGATTGTTAGAGCTATTTAGAGATGCAACCGGTATTGATATGGGCAGCTCAGACGATATTGTAATACCACAAAGAGATCCAGAAGCTCCTACTGTAAGATCAGGTCTTGCCGAAGCTACTGGTGGTTTTAGTGAGTATCAGCCCCTAACAACTCGAGGTGAATTTGGTAGAACAGTAGGACAGTTTGCAGGCGGTGCGGCGGTTCTTCCTATTGGCGGACCTCTCAGATCAATTGTAAGCTCGTTAGTTCCTGCACTTGGAAGTGAAACAGCCGGACAGCTAACAGAGGGAAGTGAATATGAAAATTTAGCCAGATTTGCAGGAGCACTGGGATTTCCTACAGCGCAAGCATTATCTACTCCTGTACTTCGACGAATGGTAAAGGGGCCGTCCGATGAAATTGCCGCAAATTTAACAGGAAGCACAAGACCCCAATCTGTACAAACACTTAATCAGGCAGGCGTTACTGATATAACGGCAGGACAAAAAATTGGTTCACCTAATTTAATGAGGTTAGATGGTGGCCAAGATGCATCCTTAATAGCAAAACAACAACTAACTCAAAGCGTCTTACGTCAGGCAGGTGCAAATGCTGACCTCGCATCTCCCGAGGTTCTAAATGCAACTCGCACAAGAATAGGTAAAGTTTTTGATATGGTAGATGACGCTGCCGGAGGCGTACCGACCCAAGCCGAGGCTAACGCTATGTTATCTGTACTGTCGAAGGCGGAAGGTGACATGAGCATAGGCAAAATTCCTCCTGCGCTAGAAAAAATAGTATTAGATTTTTCTGAAGCATCATTAGACGGCAAGGCGATCAGTTCACAGAACATTCGGAGCGTTCGAGCAAAACTGAATAAAGCTATGACAAAATATTTATCAGATACTGATATGATAAGTTATGAATTAGCTTTCGATATTAAAAATGTATTAGACGATATGGTTTTAAGGCAAATACCAAATGCATTAAAACCAAGCTTACAAAATGCACAAAATCAATACAGAGCATATCTTACCCTTGAACGCGCAATAAACAGATCAGGTGGAGACTCAGCCGCAGGATTAATTACACCTAGTGCTTTGGCGACTGCTACTAGACGACGTGAAGGCACAAGTTACGTTAGAGGCACTGGATCTGAAATGGGTGATATTGCCCGAGCATCACAAGAGGTTCTGTCTCCTATGCCTTCGGTTATGGCAGGTGGTGAAAGATTTGTTGGTAATTTACCATTTAAAAACTTATTAGGAGTAGTGCCTAGAACTTACGCTAACATGGCTCAAGAAACGCTACCACTAAGCACAAGTCAGGCAGTATTCCCTAGCCTGTTTGAACGCATTGCACGCCAAACAGGCGGCTTGTTAAATATTAACTAGCTTTCTTAGCTTTCTTTTTCGGCGCTTTGCCACCTTCCCACGCTTCATTTACATCAGGCGTGGTTTTATCATCTGCTTTCAGAGTTCCATCTGAGTTACGCGCTCGCTTTGGTTTAGATGATTCGGTAAGTGCTTCAATTTCTTCAGCTTGACGCTTAATTACTGCCGCAGCATCTTCGCAAGCCTGCATCATGGCCCTTGGATTTGAAATTCTATGCGGAAGTTCCAAAAGCATGACTAAGTTTTTTTCTTTATCGTTTAACATTTTATTCTCCGTGACGTTAACATTATTTAAACTACCATATGTCGCTTGTTTTTCAATAGTGCAAGCTATATGTTGTCGATATACCTCTGAGAGCCTCTTGCCTGTAGGCTCTTTATACTAGCCCCGAGCTCTTCCTCCTTATATTGCTCGGGGTTTTTTTATTTGACATCTTTGTTAACTGTAGGTTAACTTGGTAATCCTATAAAAACAAAAAGAGGTTATATAAAATGTTTAATAGTAATGAATTTCAACCGCATATTTTGAAGTCAGATGAAATCGAGAGTAAGATTTTATCTATAACGCCAAGTTTGGCGGCAAAATGGTTGCATAATAATAATTACGGTAACAGAGCAATAAGCCCTAAAGTTGTGAGAAATTATGCACACCAAATGAAATTAGGCCGATGGATGTTAAGTCCGCAGCCAATTGTCTTTTCTAGACAAAAAGGTAGATTATTAGACGGGCAACACAGATTATGCGCGATTGTAGAAAGCAAACAAACAATCAAAGCACACTGCTCAGTTGTCAAAAATGATGCAGTTTTCAAAGTTTTAGATCAAGGTAAAAATAGATCTAATGCTGATATTTTAAACTTACCGAATACTATTGTTGGCCCAATGCAGTTTTTGTTGCGTATTGATACGCATAGAAATGTCAAAGTTGTCTCGACTGACATAGAACCTTTTTTAAACTCTACTTTGCATCATCGTTTAAATCATATTATCGAGACAGTACAGCCAAGAGATAAGCGATTTAAGAATATGCCATTTAGAGCAGCATTTGCCGTGGCAACCTGTACAGGCGCAAGTTACGATAAATGCTCTGAGGCATATCGTGCATTATCTCATTTGGATTTTGAAAACTGTAATGAAATAATGAAAACTTGCTATTATCAATTTGACAGAGGTTTTGAGATGAGCCGCGTGAATAGTAACAATCGCACTAACGAATATTTTATTAGAGGTTTGTATCTTTTTTATAACTTAGATAGCGGAAAATCTTCTATAAAAATAAGTGAACAATTTAAGTATGAATGTAGAAACAAAGTCAGGCTAGTGATGGAAACGTGGAGGAGCGGCAAATGAAACTTGATGATGTAATGGTTGATCTTTTTAACTGTGACAAGTCAGAGCGACGTAGAATTTTAGAAGAAACGATTTACCAAGTTAAATGGAAAAACATGCGTAAAGTCGAGCGACAAAACATCAGAGAAAAATCTATGATACATCGTGGCGCTCCAAAAACAGAGGTAATAGAAAATGATTAAATACTACACATTTATGGTTATGACTTACTTTGTCCAAGGTGAGCCGCTAACGTATAACATATTGTTTCCGTCATATGACGCTTGCAGCCATTCTAAGGCCGCTATGTACGCCATAACAAGACCTCACCTAGATGATGTCCATATTTATTGTAAAGGCACTCCTACGGCTTCTAATGAGCTTATAAAACCAAAACCAAGACCGGAGGTAAATCAATGAAAAACGAGGCAGAATTAATTAAACAATTTTCGATTGCTGCAAAAGTTGTTGATCGTGCGGAAAGAGGAATACCGCAAGATCGATGGATACGGGGCGACCATGAAATGGAAGCTTTTGTAAGGTGTTATATTAATCTTGTTGACGCGGTTAACTTTCTAAAAAAAGAAATTAGAAATAAAGGCGCTGAGTCAATGGCAATAGATCCAGAGAATACTTAAAATACTATGGTAAGCTATGAGTGCCGAGCATCAATAGTTCATACTCCGCTCAAACCATAGCAGTCTAGGTTTCTTGCTTTCGAGGGAAATGACTAGATACTAAGGGAGGGGGATAGCCTCCCTTTTTTATACAATCGATAAGGCGAGTTCTAAAGTTTCTTTATTTCGCCTTGTCCACCCTTTTCCATAAATTTTAAAATCATCAAGAGACTCATAGTATTGCTGTCTGCCGTGATGATATTTATCAAGCGCGTCTTTTGGGGTTAAATCATGGCAAGCAGCAATTGTCTTACTGCCTATTAAGCCGTCTGGTTTTGTTGAAACCGCACGTTGCAATATCTTTACACTGCGACGACCTCCGGCATTGTAAGCCATATCTGCGACACAAATATCCAGACCGCTAGGTAATTGGTCTGCCCGTACATTATCCCAGTATTGCGTTTTAACAAAAGGCTTCACATCTTCTTTTGTTAACGCTTTCATTACCTCTTTGGGCGCAGGTTTGCCCGTATATTTAGCCCAGTTCCAAGCAGTAACGCCCCACATAGTAGAGCCTTCATTACCATGCCCGTCACCTTGAGCATTACCAGAATCTCTCTGGTCGTCTTGAAACGCTCCTTCGTGGACCATCAGCATATCAAAAAACATATCCCAATTTTTTTGCATGTTATTCTCCTACCGGTTCCTTAGTGCCACATGATCGCTCATAAACCATGTCAGTGCTATATGCCTCTGCCCACCGATTTTCTGTAAAGGTGCAGAAAGCCCATAGGTCATCGACATCTTGATCTATCAACATAATCATTTCATCCTGAGCTGACACAGTTTGTTTGAGGTGTTCTAAATCATGCACAAGGCCACTGATATACCAGACCAGTGCAACCAACTGAACGACCATTGCAAATGCAAGACCAATATTAATTTTCATCATTTTCTCCCGAAAAATTTAGTTGCAGACCTTACACCAAAAGACGCTGCTACGATTACGCCTAAAGTATATTGATACCAATCGGGCATGGTTTCCAATGCTGCAAATCCGTTTGCTGTAATATCTCTGCCCCAATCCCCACAGAAACTTAGCACCAATGGAATACTGAACAAACCAACCAACCATTCGTCCTTGAGAGAGTTCTGCGAACCTTGTGCCATGATGCGTTCCCAATCAGCAACGCTTGTTTCTTTTGAAAGCATAATTTTCGCTTTTGCTTCCGCTTCAGTCAATTTTAACTTGGCATCAGCCGCTTGTTTTTGGGTTTTAGCATTGAGCCATCCACCTGCTAATTCTGCAATCGGACCTATAAATGCTTGTAACATTAATTTTCCTCCATACTTATGGTTGCTTTCTTGGTATCAGCTTTTGCGCTGTAGGCATTAAAGCCCATAAATGCAGCAACGACACCTGAAGCAGCAATTACATAAACTGATGCAATATCTGTTATGAGAGTTGCAGCTTTATCAAATCCAAGAACAGAAGCTAATAAAATGATAAAGGGATAAATTAACATCCCTGCTAGTGCAAAGCCAGTAAACCGTCTTTCAGCATTACGTTTTAAATCCCTGTCAACCATTTCCAATCTACGATCTTCCAGAGCAAGCGCATTCCATTCTTTGCGTTGAATAACTCCATCACCATTCTTATCTGCTTTATCAAATTCTGTCATTTCTTAGACCTTGCATAACCTATTGCAATTTTTTTATCTCGCGTAATTATAACTATTTTACCATTTTTGTCATATATTATATATTTTCCGCGCCATTCCTTGAGTATCACCGCTCTATCTT
>Ga0315315_10002943_pt1 | contig 15589 bp, 12 predicted proteins | sample M140m3416metaG_FD_203699 | JGI IMG/M metagenome (GOLD analysis project Ga0315315, IMG submission 203699) | Ammonia-oxidizing marine archaeal communities from Monterey Bay, California, United States - M1 40m 3416 | ecosystem: Environmental > Aquatic > Marine > Intertidal zone | place: USA...
CGTCGTCTACCGAGAGTTACAGTGCCCCAGTTAAGATTTTGATGACCAGATTGTGCAATGCAATGTCAGTTTTAAGGGGATGGAAGATCTGATCTGCGATCTTGGGTAGGGAATGGTTAATATCACCTTATGTAAAAAATATGAGATTGTCATACTTTAAAACGTAAGAATATTGCTAATTTCTGCACACTGTAAATTTCACTAGATTAGCGGCGCTTTTGTAGAAGTCTAAGGCGGTCTGATAAAATGGCCATTACACCACGAATAATCATATCCGATTCAGCTAATTTTTTTTCAAAATCGTTCTGGGAAACGTATATTAAGGTTGTATCCTCTAGTGCTCTTGCCGTTGCCATTCTTGGTGCAGTGTCAATAACACCCATTTCACCAAGTATTTCAGTCGCTCCCAAGACGATATCTGGGTCAATTAGTTCATGATTTGTGGGGAAAAATATCCCTATTTTGCCACTACCAATGATGTACAAACCATCAGCTTTATCGCCCTTTTTGAAAATGAATTTCCCAGTAGCGCAGTTGATTTTTTCCATGTGTTAGCTCGATAATTTATAATTATTTGTATAAAGCTGAGTAATGTGTACCAAAATTTTTTGGTAGCCTTAGGGATTTTAAAAACAATTCAATCTTTCGTCTACAACCTTATTAGGAAAATGATGGATTTGTCACAAATTCCAACTGAGGCTAGAGACCTTGGTATTTTTTAAGTTTACTTTCTAATAAGTCTGTTAAAATGATTAAACTGAAACAAATAAAAATAAAAAATTAAAAGGTGGGAAAGCGAACTTGAGCTTGGTGTTAAATCGCGTAGGTCCCTCGTTTATTGGTTGGAAGGCATGAAATCTAGTCGAAGCCCGCGAAGTAATGCTGAAGATTAGAGATTCAAATCTGAAAAGGACTTCGAGAGGTTTTCTCAACTACAAGATTGGCGAAGGTATGCATAGAAGATGGCGTATTATGCTTAGAAACCGCCTTTGAATTTCTTGAAAATGCGGCAGTTATGGTAAAATCGTGTCACTTTAAAGGCTTAATGGGTAGGTTGTTTAATTTAAACCTACAGTTTGAAAATACGTGATGGTGCAAAATATGAGAAAAACATTGTTGTAGTCACAGTTTTTAGAATTAGGAGTATAAGTTTTGCAAGTTAAGATTCACGGATGCAGAGGCTCGATTCCTAGCTGCAGTGAAGAAACTGTTGGATACGGCGGAAATACATCTTGCTACGAAATTTTATTTGCGGATTATCAGCTTATTCTGGATACGGGCAGTGGGTTTAGGACAGTAAATCTCGAAAGGGAACTAAAAAAAATAATCCTCTACAGTCATTGGCACCATGATCATATTCAGGGCTTACCCTTTAATAGTGACATATTTAACGCTGAAAACGATATTTCCCTGTGTAGTGCTCTCTCAACTAAAAGACCATTTCGTCACACATTGCAGACTTATTTTTCCGGTGGCTATTTCCCTGTTGATATCGTTACCGTCTTAAAAAACTTGAGGTATCTAAATATCTCCGAACTTCAACAAAAATGCCGAACTGATTTCCAACTAAATTGGATCGAGCTTAATCATCCTGGGGGGTCGGCGGGCTATAGTGTGAACCACAACGAGAAAAAACTATGCTATCTCTGTGATAACGAGTATGAGACTGATCAATTGAAAACGCTCATGGATTTTTGTGAAGATGCAGACCTTGTTATTTGGGATGGCATGTTTACCGCAACTGAGCTAACAACAAAAAAAGATTGGGGACATTCCTCAATCGAACAGGCGGTAGAATTTTTTGAGACTGCCAATATTAAAAAACTTATAGTTTCGCATCATGATCCCTCAAGGACTGACATACAGTTGGATAAATTGGCTAAATCCCTACCTAACGGCGTGATATTTGCAAAAGATGGAATGAAAGTCTTGTTGTGAATAAGGATCGGTGCCAATGTCCAAAAGCTGGTAGATAAGAAGCAGTCTGGTAATTGTGGTCGATGTGCGTGAGTGGTCCGATTGTTTATAAAACTAGGTTTCTTGGTGGGACAAACAGATAAGAAAATGTACTGTCCAATGCGGCGAAGTTTAATATGAGTTTTTCTCGCGTTGCTGTCGCAGGCTTTCAGCATGAAACAAATACATTTGCGCCTTTCTTGACGGAATATGCTGACTTTCAGCAACCAGGGATCTGGCCGCCTTATTCGGAAGGCATAAAAACAATAGAGCAAGCGCGCAGTTTGAATGTGCCTTTAGGCGGTTTTATTGACTCATCTGTAGAAATGGATTTGGTGCCAATATTGTACGCGGCGGCAGAACCTGGCGGGTTCGTCACAACCAAAGCATTTGACCTTATTACGGAAACGTTATGTGAAGGTTTGCGTAATGCTGGTGAACTTGACGCCGTTTATCTTGATCTACACGGAGCAATGGTCACAGAAGATCATGAAGATGGAGAGGCTGAAATATTGCGTCGTGTGAGATCCGTGGTCGGTTCCGATTTGCCAATTGCAGTCAGTCTTGATCTACACGGCAATCTATCACCGGAGTTTTATCGACTTGCGTCCTGCATGACGATTTATCGTACATACCCGCATGTTGATATGGGGACGACTGGCGCGCGCGCGGCACGGTTGTTGGCGCAACTGTTAGATCGTGGTAGGCCATTTTTCACAGCTTTCAGACAATTGGACTATATTGTCCCAATCACGGCGCAATCAACACGGCGCGAACCAGCGGCAGCGCTCTATCAAAGTTTAGAAAACCTGGAGACAATTGAGGGTGTATCTTCTATTGATTTTGCCTTTGGCTTTCCTCCTGCTGATATCTATAACTGTGGCTCATCAATCTACGCTTGTGGCACCGATCAAAATGCGGTGGACCATGTGGCAGATAAAATGCTGCAAGCCGTGCAAGATGCTGAAAGTAATTTTGAGACTGGTCTAACGTCGGCTCCCGTAGCGGTGCGGCGCGCATTAGCTCTCAATGGAGCAAAGCCGGTTATTTTGGCCGATCCACAAGACAACCCGGGCGCCGGTGCATCAGGTGACGCGACAGGCCTGTTGGCCGCTATGTTGAACGATAGTACCAACGGTTTGATTGGTGTGATTTGGGACGCTAAAACAGCTGCGCAAGCACACACTGCAGGGGTTGGTGCAATGATTGATGCGCAGATTGGTGGGCAATTCCCTGAAAGTGGTGGGCCAGCAATAAAAGTACGTGCCAGTGTTGAACAGCTAAGTAATGGGGTTTTTTTATGCACTGGACCAATGTTTCGCGGCATTACGGCTAATCTCGGGGCTTGTGCCCGCCTTCGGGTCCGCCGAGGCGCTGCAGATGTGACAATTATTGTGGGATCAAACCGGGCGCAAAATGCTGATCAAGCGATGTTTTGCCATATCGGTGCGGAGCCCAAAAATTTTAAAGTTGTTGCTGTCAAAAGTGCGATCCATTTTTTGGCTGACTATGAACCGATCGCACAAGAAGTGATCTTTTCGGAGTCTCCCGGCGCCAATCCTTGCCGAATTGAAACAATCCCATACAAACGACTGCGCAATGGCGTACGACTAGGGCCTAAGGGCCCAATACACGTCGCGTTGCCAACAAAAATGGAATAGCAATTGACTGATATAACAAGTCTAAGTGCGTTAGAGCTGTCCGCAAAAATTGAGAGCAAAGCGTTAACATCTGTTCAGGTTGTATCCGCGTTTTTAGATCGCATTGAACAGTTCAACCCCAAAATTAATGCTCTTGTTAGTCTACGTCCTCGCGTTGATATTCTCGCAGACGCGCTGCTTTCCGATGAAACACCACGTCGTGGATGGCTCAGTGGACTGCCGATTGCGATCAAGGACTTAGCGGATACTAAGGGCATTCGCACCACGTCGGGTTCCCCAATTTTGGCTGAACACGTGCCGACGCAGGATTGTCTCATGGTCCAGCGAATAAAACAAGCCGGCGCCATTGTCATTGGAAAAACTAACACGCCAGAATTTGGACTCGGTTCTCATACGTTTAATCCCGTTCATGGAGTGACCTCGAATCCTTATGCAACCGACTTAACTGCCGGAGGGTCATCAGGTGGTGCCGCAGCAGCGCTCGCGATGCGATTATTACCCGTTGCTGATGGATCTGACATGATGGGTAGCCTACGCAATCCAGCGGCGTTTTGTAATGTCTATGGATATCGACCTAGTTGGGGGTTGGTGCCAGACGAACCGTCTGGGGAGATGTTCTTGCAACATCTTGCAACAGCTGGTCCAATGGGCCGTTCACCTGCCGATATTGCGGCTTTGTTGCAGACATTAGCCGGGCCTGACTCACGTTGGCCCCATAATATTAGTTTGCCAAAAAATATGGATGATCTCTCCAGGTCAATTGTAGGCAAACGCATCGGATGGCTTGGGGATTGGGGGGGGGCTTACCCATGTGAAGACGGTATTTTAGATCAATGTAAAGCAGGTTTGTCAGGGTTCGAACAACTCGGATGCGAAGTCATATCTGTTGACCCACCATTTGATGCTACCGAGATTTGGTCGTCTTGGACAACGCTTAGGTCTTGGGCTGTAATGTGTGGCAGGTGGGAAGACTACAAAGATCAAAAGCGACGTGCACTATTAAAACCTGCAATGATCTGGGAAATTGAAAGAGGTCTGGCGCTAAGTGCTCAAGATATTCACTTGGCCAGTGAAATCCGTTCAGCATGGTTCCGTCAATTTGTACAGCTTTCAAACGAGTATGATGCCTTAGCTTTACCAGCAGCACAGGTTTGGCCATTCCCCAAGGATTGGATCTACCCCGAAAAAATTAACAATGTCACGATGGATACCTATCATCGTTGGATGGAAATCGTTGTTCCTGTTAGTTTAATTGGTTTGCCGTGTCTGGCCATGCCAACAGGTTTCAGCGTCAAGGGCGTTCCAATGGGAGTGCAAATGTTTGGACCGCGAGGGTCAGATCGGGATCTTTTAACTTTGGGTCAGGCATATCACAACCATCATGATTGGACGGCGACCACGCCTAAGCTTTGAGTGAATCTAGGACAAACGTACCAGCATTCCTGCGATTAGACGTGCCCTTTCAACCAAGCTGTCAACCTCAATGTGTTCTGTCAATGTGTGTAAACCCGCACCACGCACGCCAATGCTATCTAGTGTTGGTAAGCCAAGATAGCCAGTAAAATTTCCATCTGAACCGCCGCCAGCACTGGCTGCGGACAAATCAAATCCTAGTTCTTTTGCGATGTCTCGTGCCATGTCGTAAAGCATCATTGTGCCTTTCTGATTTGGCTTCCACACTGGACGGGTGACGCCGCGTGTTACCTCAAATTGAACGGAATCATCCCTGTTTATCAATGCCATCATGCCCGCAACCCCACGATCTAGATCCTCTTGTGTTTTGGCCATTGTTAGGGCTTGCGCCGTACATTCGGATGAGACGCAATTCACCCACTGGCCGCCATTGATAACCCCAACGCTAAATGTGCAATCATCATCTGTCATGGCTTCAATTTCGCCAATCTTGCGCGCCATGGCCGCAATCGCGGAGCGGCCCTCTTTCAGATGTGCTCCAGAATGACTGGGCCTTCCCACAGTTCGCAGGTTAAAGCGAGCAATTGCGTAGCGTCCAATTACGGCCCCACCATCTTCGCGGGCGGGCTCTGGAACAAGAATGTATTTGTTGCGAGCTGCCTCATGTTCGATAAGTTCGCGCGTAGAAGGGGTTCCTACTTCTTCGTCTGGAGTGAAAAGCACAGTGATCGGTAGAGGCGTTTGAAAACCAGCTCGGATCAGCTGAATGATTGCTTCAATACTTACGTAGTTTCCCCCCTTCATATCTTGGATTCCAGGCCCATAGCATATGGCGCCTTTTCGCTGGAATGGAAGTTTAGAAAGTGTGCCAAGTGGATGCACCGTGTCCATATGGCCAGCAATTAAAATGCCTGGTTTGCCAATATCAGGGTGTGGAAAGCGTGCGCGTAGACTGCCGCCAAATCCCATTCGTCCGGGTATGCGTTCAATGGTTGCGTGCGCCGCTAGATCATATGCTGCAAGATCCATCATTCGATCTACTGCAGCGGCATCATAAGTAGGGCTTTCACATTCAATCCACGGCTTTAAGCCAGCCAGCATTTCCTCGGTATTAAAAGGCAGTTTAGTAATATCCATGAAATATTCCTATTGTTAAGCTGAGAGCCGGCGTTCAGCAATCCGCGCCATTATCGAAGCTCCAACCGGCAAAATAGCAGGGTCAAGAAAGAAACCCGGATTGTGTAAACCCATTGTTCCAGTGTGACCCAATTTGACGTAAGAACCTGGAACAACCTTGAGCATATCTGCAAAATCCTCTGAACCTGTTGCTGGCTGGTCTATATCTGAGACATTTTCAGCCCCAACTATATCTGCTGCGGCTTCAAGATACGCGTCTGATAACCTTTCATCATTTTGAAGCACATCAAAAATATTTCGTAGATCAACTCGGATCTCCACGCCAAATGCCAAGGCATGCCCATCACATATCTCTTTCATCCGAGTTTCGGCAAGCTCGCAAACCTCATTCTTAAAATAACGAATTGTACCAGCGAGTCGAGCCGAGTCCGGTACAATGTTATAAGCAGAGCCAGAATGGATTTCCGTTACAGATAAAACGCAAGCATCTAGCGGTGCTACGTTACGTGAAACGATAGACTGAAGTTGTCCTACAAGGGCCGACGCAACAATCAATGGATCGCGCGAAGCTTGTGGCATCGCGGCGTGACTACCCTTGCCTTGTATGTGAATATCAAAAAACGACGCGCCTGCCATTGCTGTGCCTTTGCATACACCAACCTCGCCATGCTTTCCACCAGGCCAATTGTGCATCCCATAAATCTCGTCGCAGGGAAATTTTTCGAACAACCCATCTGCAAGCATTCTACGCGCACCGCCTAGCCCTTCTTCTGCAGGCTGAAAGATCAGAACGACGGTTCCGTTGAAATTACGTGTCTCTGCTAGATGTTTTGCTGCACCAAGCAACATCGTCGTGTGACTGTCGTGCCCGCAAGCGTGCATGACACCGGGTGTTGTGGAGGCATAGGGCAAATTGGTTTCTTCATGAATCGGGAGAGCATCCATATCAGCTCGTAGCCCAATACGGCGTGGTCCTTCACCTTTGCCTTTAATGATTCCAACGACGCCCGTTTTACCCAATCCTGTGTGCACTTCGTCAATTCCAAAACTACGTAGCTTTTCCTCGACGATGCCGGATGTGCGCACCTCTTCAAACCCAATCTCCGGATGAGTGTGTAGATCTTTGAAAATCGAATTCATTTCTTCGGTAAAACTGTCAATAATTGGAAGCGTCTTCATTTGGGTTTGTCCTTTAAATTTGTGCAAATGCAGTATTCTTTACGTTAACGCCCTGGCGGTGAAATCCACATCACGACCGGGTGCAGCATTCAGCAATAGTTTTGTGTATTCATGTTGCGGGTTTGCATAAACACTGGCTGTTGGCCCTTGCTCAACCACCTGGCCAAGTTTCATGACCATTATCCGATCACAAATTTGAGCGGCAACACGTAGATCGTGTGTGATAAACAACATGGCGAGATCAAAGTCTTTACGGACTTGATCCAATAACTCTAAAACCTGCGCCTGCACCGAAACATCCAGTGCCGAAACAGCCTCATCGGCAATTAGAACGTCAGGTTCCATGGCAAGGGCCCTGGCAATGCAAATCCGCTGACGTTGCCCACCTGAGAATTGATGTGGATAGCGTTCTAGTGAATTGGGTGACAATCCCACGACTTCCATCAAATCACGTGCACGTTTTATGGCATCCATATGCCCAACACCAAAATTCATTGGTCCTTCGATTATTGAATTCCCAACAGAGCGGCGCGGGTTCAGTGACCGATACGGATCTTGGAAAACGATCTGTACATCTTTCCGCACTGGGCGAAGACTTTTTTGATTGAGATTTGCAATATTTTTGCCATCAATGCGAATTTCACCGTCATTAGGATCGATCAGGCGCACTATGCAACGGGCGACTGTCGATTTGCCAGATCCAGATTCCCCCACAACTCCAAGCGTTTCGCCACGCCGAACTTCCAGCTCAACCTGCTTAGCTGCATGAACCACACGTCCTTTGCCAAACCAACCCTTCGTACCATAAGTTTTCATTAAAGATTGTGTTTCGAGAATTGGACTGCCTTTGGTAATTGGAGTGCGTTTGGGTGGCACTAGTGGAGGTACTGACGCAATCAGCATTCGGGTATAAGGTTGAGTCGAGTGGTTCAACATGTGGTCCATAGTACCTTGTTCCACCATCCTCCCGTCGCGCATAACCACTACCTTGTCAGCAATTTGTGCAACAACGCCAAAGTCATGTGTGATAAACAAAACTGCCGTCCCTTGCCGACGTTGAATCGTTATAATCAGCTCCAAGATTTGCGCCTGGGTAGTTACGTCTAGCGCTGTTGTTGGCTCATCTGCGATGAGCAAATCAGGTTCTAGTGCCAGGGCTATTGCAATCATAATTCTCTGCCGTTGCCCACCCGACAATTGATGCGGGTAAGATTTTGCCATTTTTTGTGGGTCGGGAAGGTTTACGTCTTTCATAACCTCAATCACACGCGCGTGCCGTTCGTTCGCATTCATGTCTGTGTGTATTTCCAACATTTCCGCAATCTGATCACCAACGCGTAACACAGGGTTTAGCGCTGTCATGGGTTCCTGAAAAATCATTGCCATCCGTTCGCCACGTAGTTTGCGAAGTTCGGGCTGAGGTAAGTTTAAAATCTCTTTCCCGTTCAATAAGATCGAACCAGCTGTGGGCTTTAACTGATCCGGCGAGTTTAATCCCATCACTGTTTGTGCAGTCACAGATTTTCCAGACCCTGACTCACCAACCACACAAACAATTTCGCCTGCTTTCACGGAGAATGAAATGTCTTCAATCGCGTTCTCGCGGTCGGAGTCTTTTGGTAAACGGACCGTTAGATCTTGAATGTCGAGGATTGTTTTATCATTGGTCAATTTAGAATTTTCCCTCCATTCTGGGATCAAGCGTGTCGCGCAACCCATCGCCTAGCATGTTAATCGCCAAAACGGTTAGCGACAAAAAGATGCCAGGAAAGAAAATTGCGTGTGGGTAGATTTGAAAAAAGTCACGACCTTCAGCCATTATGTTGCCCCAAGTCGGGGTTTCTGGTGGAATTCCCACACCGAGAAAACTAAGGATCGCCTCAAGTAAAATAGCTGAACCGCAGATAAATGTGCCCTGCACGATCAGTGGCGAAATAGTGTTAGGTAACACATGCCTCCACAAAATTAGATAGGTTGGAGTACCGACAGAAATCGCAGCCTCCACGTAAGGTTCTTCGCGGATCGAAAGTACAATAGAGCGCACTAAGCGTACTACACGAGGGATTTCTGGTACCGATATTGCGATTATTACCGCTGTCAGACTAGCTCCAGACAGTGCTACCAGCGAAATCGCCAGCAAAATTGCCGGTATTGCCATTAATCCATCCATAAATCGCATGACGATTGCATCAACTAATCGAAAATACCCTGAAACAAGGCCGATCAACGTACCAATGGCTACAGACAGCAAAGCTACTGCCACTCCTACTACCAGCGAAATACGTGCGCCATAAACCACACGTGCATAGATATCACGGCCGAGCGTATCAGTCCCCATGCGGGCAACTACTTTATATTTATTGCCGTCGTAATCCCGTAAAGTTGCTTCATGGCCTGGTTCTTTAAGCCGGTTCGAGGGATTGATCTCTGTTGGGTCTAATGGTGTCAAAAAAGAAGCGAACAATGCCATCAACAAAATAATTGAAAATAAAAAGCCGCCTACTCGTACACTCGTGTTGCCGCCCAATCGAACCCAAGGTGAAGGCCTCTGTTTTGCAACATGCTCATTGTCTAACGGTAAAGGATCCGAGGCCATGTTAGTACCTTATGCGTGGATCGAGCAGCGAATAGATCACGTCGATAACCAAATTAATGAAAACGTAAACGAATGAGAACAATATGATCAAACCTTGGACTGTCGGGTAATCGCGTCCTTGAATGGCATCAATTGTTAATGTCCCTAAACCGGGAATGACAAACACGCTTTCTGTTACTACAACTCCGCTAATGAGTACTGCAATTGCGATGCCTATAACGGTAACGATTGGAACTGCTGCATTTCGCAGAGCGTGACGTATCATCACCTTCGTTTCGGACAAACCTTTGGCACGGGCAGTGCGAACGTAATCCTCATTCAAGACTTCCAGAACGCTGGTCCGTGTCATGCGAGCAATCAGAGCAATGAAGATCACTGACAAAGCTGAAGATGGGAGGATGAGTCGATAGATAAAACCGCCAAACCCTTCGGCAATCGGTTGATATCCTTGGACTGGAAACCAGTTAAGCTTAACCGCAAGAACATAGATCAGCACATAGCCAATCACAAAAACTGGAACTGAAAAACCTAGAACTGACATTCCCATTACTGAACGATCCAACCAGCTTCCCTGTTTGTAAGCGGCTAAAGTTCCCAAAGGGATGGCAACTACACAAGCGATAATGATGGTAAAGGTTGCTAGTGCCATTGTCGGCCCTACGCGATCTGCAATCATACTGGCAACCGAGCGTTTGTAGTAAAAAGATTCTCCAAAATCTCCAGTCAACATATTGCCAATCCAAAGAAAAAATTGTTCGATTAAGGATCTTTCTAGTCCAAGTTTTTCACGGATTAACGCGATATCTTTGCTGGTTGCGGCATCGCCTGCGATAATTGCCGCTGGATCTCCAGGTGTCAGGCGTAACATAAGAAACACGATCACCGCTACGATTAACATTACGGGAATAACTGCTAGAACTCGTTTGATTAGGTAAAACAGCATGTAAACAAGGATCTCCATAAAAGAACCAAATGAGACGCCGTACAAACTTTGCACGGCGTCACTAAAATTGACAGTAAGCTTCTCGGCTTACTAGTCTTTCTTATAGCCCCAGAAAGCAACAACAGGTGACACAGGCGCCCCTGAAATGTTTGCTCCCATTGCAGCTGGAGAATACCACTGGCCCAAATGAATATGTGTTGGATTTTTGGCAACTTCTTGTTGGATTTTCTCGACAATGGGCAAGTGCTTTGAAGCATCTGCCTCGTTTGCAAACTCCATCCGAAGCTTTTGGATTTCCGCGTTGCAAGGCCAGCCAAACAGCGCTTTGTCACATGCTGCATTGAGCATCGGCGTACTAAGTGGGCTTGCGTTATCAACTGAGTTCCAAGATGTGATAAACGCATTCCAACCGCCATCAGCAGGAAGTTCTTGCTTGTTTCGGCGACCAACTAACGTCTGCCAATCCATCGCAACCATGTCCACATTTAAGCCGATGGCCTCCATGTGCTGTTTTGCAACAGGAACTAGGTTGCCAAGGATCGCAAGATCGGTTGGATGCATGATTAAAACTGGTGTTCCATCATAACCAGACTCTGCCATCAATTCGCGTGCTTTTTTGTAGTTAGATTCAAATTTGTCCTCAAAACCTGCCTCAGAGGCTAAGGGCGTTCCGCATATGAACATCGCTTTACAAAGTTTGTAGTATTTATCGCTCCCAACGGTGGACTGAACAAAGTCCTCCTGGTTAAACGCATATAAAAGTGCTTCTAGAACTTTTGGGTTGTTAAACGGTGGGTGTAACGCATTTGGGCGGAAGGTGTACTGGTTACCGAAAGGGTTAAGATCTACCAATTTGATGTTTGGGTCAGCTTCCATCAAGGGAAGGAGATCGTGCGACGGTGACTCGATTACATCGATTTCGCCTTTGGACAGAGCGTTCATTTTGGTTTGTGCGTCGCGGATCACTTTCCAAACAACTTTATCGACGTGAACGACTTTACCACCAGCAAGACCATCATTCGGCTCACTACGTGGCTTGTAGCTTTCGAACTTGGCGAATTCGGCCTTGTCGCCTGGCTTCCACTCGTCCTCTAGAAATACAAATGGACCTGAACCAGTGTAATCGGTAATCTGCTCACCTGGAGGCGTCGCGGCGACACTTGCGGGCATGATAAACGGAACGTTAGAGGATGGTTTTCCCAGTGCTTGCACGACCAGACCCGTTGGTTTGCTCAATTTAATCTGGAACCCAACACCGTTTGATCCAGTCATGTCTGTTACAAAGGTCATCAACAATTGACCCATCGCATCTTTAGCGCCCCAGCGCTTCAGCGAAGCTACAACATCGTCGCCTGTCACGGGCGCACCATCATGAAATGTCATGCCAGGGCGTAATTTGAAATCATATAGTTTCCCACCGTCGGAAACATCCATGCTTTCAACCATCTGCATTTTGATTTCGCCTTTGGAATTCATTCCAAATAGTGTGTCATAGACCATGTAACCATAGTTGCGGGACATATAGGCAGTCGTCCAAATAGGATCGACGATTTTTAAATCTGAATGCATGTTTACGCGTAAAACTGACTCGGCTTGTGCCGTGGATGTGCTTGCGCCCAATCCAAAGCTGAAGGTGGCTGCAATTGCTGCAACACCCAGTAAAGTTCGTCTTGAATAGGTTTTCATTGTGTCTTCCTCCCTAGGTTGTCGTAGCGTCAAGTATAAGCATCGTTATTTCAATTGATACTTAATTCGTTAACTAATTTTTGGGAGATAATCTTAAAAATAACTATACATTTCGATGCTTTAAAATTTTTGTTAAATAATTCTTTCACGTCTAAAGTTTATTCATTCACGTTTGAACTGACAAAAATTTATTTCTATTATGAGAAAATTTAATATTGATTCTCTCTTTTAACATAAGCTTGAAAGTCAACAAAAATTACACTCATAGCTACCTTTTCGTTAATATTTTCCATTTGGTATTTGTTAAGTTCTAAGACAAAGAGGACGACTTAATTGTTGGCCCCAATGCATATAAAAAAGTCATTGTTGTCGCTTTTTTGCGTGGTTTAGACTGTCAGACTCGGTTTTACATCGGATGTATTCTTTGACCTCCTTGCAGTTAACAAGGTCACACAAAAATAAACATGCAGTGCGCCCAAACTTGTGAAGATCTCGTATACTTTAGTTTAGGTACTTTATCCCTCGTGCGTAGAAGATAAGCGTGGCACCAGAGCCTTCACCAAATCCTTCATGTGCAATTCACCAACGGGTTTATCTCCATCCATCACGCGATAATGCAGAGTGGTATCCCCTTCGGATCGCGCGATTAGCGCCTCAAGGTTGTCACCTATGGCTACATCGCCTGCAAACTTTTTACCTCTCAGCGGTTCCATCACCGACTTCACTCGCAATACACGTGCGCGGTTAATGTCGGATACAAAGTCTTCGATATAAGGATCCGATGGGTTCATCAGAATTCCTTGAGGCTCACCTTGTTGCACGACAGCACCGTCTTTCAGAATGACTAAGTGGTCTGCTAGCTTCAACGCTTCATCCAGATCGTGCGTTATAAAGATGATCGTCTTTTGAAGCTCGTCTTGCAGCTCTAGCAAGAGGTTTTGCATATCTGTACGGATCAGCGGATCGAGTGCAGAGAAGGCTTCATCCATTAGCATGATATCCGTGTTGGCAGTCAATGCACGGGCTATCCCAACACGTTGCTGCATCCCACCTGACAGTTGTGCAGGATAGTGGTTTTCATACCCTTGTAACCCCACACGATCGAGCCATTTGCGTGCCTCACTATTGATAGTTGTTGCTTTTACACCGCGAACCGCCAGCGCCATGCCTGCATTTTGTAATACCGTGCGGTGTGGCAATAACGCAAACTTCTGGAACACCATAGACATCTTCTCTTGGCGAATGTCGCGCAGTCCTTGTTCGGATAACCCCATGACATCTACACCGTCTATAAGTATTTCACCCGACGTAGGTTCAATTAAACGATTAAGATGTCGAATTAGTGTGGATTTGCCAGAGCCAGACAGGCCCATCACGACTGTAATCTCGCCTGCTTGCATATCGACGTTAATATCCTGCAAGCCGAGAACATGACGGTGCTTAACCAGCAAATTTTCTTTACTCATTCCGTTTTTGACGTGTTGGAGAACTTCTTTGTCTCTCGCGCCAAATATTTTGTAGAGATTGCGCAGGCGTACTTTGGATTTTTGTTTCATAGCAAGCGCCTTAGTGTTTGACGCGGGTCATATCGACCCGTGATAGCGCAGCTTTCGATACGCGATCTAAAATAACGGCCAACAGTACAATGCCAATGCCAGCAACAATGCCCACACCCAGTTCAAGGTTACGAATACCGCGCAGAACGTTCACACCCAAACCAGGGGCCGACACAAGAGAAGCGATCACGACCATGGCTAGGGACATCATTATGGTTTGGTTGATTCCAGCCATGATGTTGGGCAGTGCTAAAGGGAGTTCAACTCCTACCAGTTTCTGACGTGAGTTCATGCCAAACGCATTCGCTGCTTCTATTACGTCCTGATCTACCAAACGGATACCAAGATCCGTCAGCCTGATCACAGGTACAATTGCGTAAAGGATGATTGCAATACCGTAGAGTTTTGACTCAGTAACAGAAAACAAGAAGATTAGAGGTATTAGATAGACGAAAGTTGGCAGCGTTTGCAGCAAGTCTAAAATTGGCACAATGGAGCGTTGCAACCTATCAGATTTTGACATTGCGATCCCGATTGGGACGCCTAACAAAATTGAAATTCCCGTACATACAAAGATAATCGACAGGGTCTGCATTGCAACATCATAGTGATCGACCAGCCCCATCAGCATAATAGCCATAAACACAAAAATCGTTACTGGTCGTGATCGTGATGCCCACCAGGAAATGGTCACTAAAATCGGCACCATAATAAACCACGGCGTGATTGCAAACAACCACAAAGCCCCGTCCAGCAACCAGCTCAGTGGCTGGGTGATCGGGTCTAATACTGTTTTTAGGCTTGGTTTTGCGGCCAAGAACCCATTTTCAATGCCCTTAGTCACATCCCGCGATTGGATGATGCTCGAACAGCTTTCGCTTAAATTGTCCAAAGACGGGAATGGAAAAAACTCTTCTTTCGTTGCTTCACCGCTACTTTTTGCAAGTAAATCTGCCATAGACATTGGTGCATCGGACGACGCTTCGCCGCACCAGCCTTTTAAACCCAGTGTATTAAAAATGCCGTCATAAAAGGCCATGTGTATCCCTCAAATACAACAAACCTCTCCGCACCATGAAAGGCGCGGAAAGGCTTAATTGTATTGTTTTACTTCAGCAGTGCTGCGAGTTTACCTTTAGCTTCATCGTTCAGCCAAGCACCCCAAACATCTGTATTTGACGTAAGGAAGTGTACAGCCGCTTCGTCGTAGGACGCGTTATTGTCTAGACGCCATGCCAACACTTCGCCCATTTGAGCGTTTGTAAAAGATACATTCGCAAGTAATTCAACAATCTGGGGGTTCTCTTTTGCGAAAGAACCGGAAACAGCTGTCGCTACTTTCGCCGCCGGGTAGGCAGAAAAGACGGGGGACGCACAATCGACATCACCGTTACAAGCATGTGCTTCTGCGTTGTACTCAGGTACTTCTACGCGAACCATTGGATATTTGCCCAAAACGGCA
>Ga0315315_10002944_pt1 | contig 15587 bp, 11 predicted proteins | sample M140m3416metaG_FD_203699 | JGI IMG/M metagenome (GOLD analysis project Ga0315315, IMG submission 203699) | Ammonia-oxidizing marine archaeal communities from Monterey Bay, California, United States - M1 40m 3416 | ecosystem: Environmental > Aquatic > Marine > Intertidal zone | place: USA...
TCATTATTATTACAGTAGGTGTCCTCACGTACCGGCCCTGGGACGAAATTGCGTTCTCGCAGAGCCTGTAAAAAGTCAACGTTATTTTTTTGAATTCTTTTGAATTTTTCCGCTGTTTAATTAATTATACTTCCTTTGCACAACTGTGACGTCAGCGGCCAAAACACAATACTAGCTAATAGGATAGAGTACATGGACCGAAATACCAACATGGGCCGGGCGGGGCCGCCGCGCTGCCGCGCAGCAGCGGGCAGCCGAACAGCTACTAGAGCTAGAGTAAGCTAACTAAGCTGGCAGCTGGCAGCTGGCAGACCGGAACAAAGAAATAAATAATTCCTCCTGCGACATGCATTCCGGAGGTCCAGTCGCCTCCGGCCGCCTGGCATGACTGGATCTGGCTAGTGGAGCAGCAAGTCAGCGTTCGCCCCGACGACGTCGGCGGCCTTGGCCGCGACCTCGGCGATGACGCCTCCGGCCACGAAGGCGCCCAGCCAGAACATCACCTGCTGGACCGCAACGTCGGACACCTCCTCGGACACGGTCCTGTACCCTCCCTCCGGGGGGGCCAGGACTGCCGTCCTCCCGTCGGGACCGCGGATGACCCGGGTGCTCCTCCCGTCCAGCTTGGGGCAGTTCGTCCGCTCGGACACCAGGACAAGGTGGTACCCGAAGTCGCTCTCGATCGGGCCGTACACGTCCCCCAGCGGAACGCGGAAGCAGGCCTCGTCCAGCTCGGGGCAGGCCGCCACTGATCCCTGCGGCAGGAGCTCGCCCAGCAGCCCCCCTCTCTCGCCGGTCTCCCTGTCTAGGCTGTACCGCCTCGCGGCCGCCTCGAAGGCATCGACCACGAACTCCCCGTCGTCGGCCACCCGGTTCCGGATCTTCTGCTTCAGCTTGAGGGCGGCGTCGGTGGACTTGGGGAGGACGATGTGGCGGGTGGTCGACTTCCGGGTGAGCGCCAGAAAGTCGTTCCTCACCCGAGCGATGGGGTTCAGGTACGACAACGCCCCTGACGCGAGGAGGGCCAAAATCGTGACCGCCAGGATGCGGCCGGCCGGCAATGCCTTCGAACGAATCGCGGCCGGGCCATTCCGCAGGGGTGCGGGGCCAGCGGGCGCCATGGTCAATGTCGGCACGGATGGGAGAGAACAGCGGCTCGCTCTGTAGGGGTATCGCCAAATTCTGCTCCGGGGTGGAATGTGATGGGTGGCAACTGTTTTGTTTGCCCCGGAGCGTCGAGGGTGTGGTGGGAGAAGGGAGACGGAGCGTGCCGATTTGGAGTGGGCGCGCGCACATCGGATGACCAGCTGGAACCGGGTGTTTTCTTCAACTCCCAACTCCCAGCCCGTACTACTACTACGCTCGTAGCTAGTAGTAGTATCCATACGGAGTACTCTACTAGTAGAACTACTACACACACGTTTAGTAGCTTGACATGACATCGTCACATACATACATGACCGTCCACCGTTGAAACAACGTGAGAAGAGAGGCTGAGTGGCTGCTGCATCCTCCCTCCATCACACCATACATTGTACGAGGTCGTACAGACATATGGCTGTACGCACAGACATCACAACATGACACAGATGACAAGAGAGCGAGTTCCAAAGTCAACACAATGTTGTCTATCTCTGGTGGTCCGGCGATGTCCTAGCTCGCGGTTCCAGCGGGACAAGAGTTCGGACTGTCATGCCGCCAAAAGGCGACTCCAAACGCAAACGGTCCAAGCGGCGACGGCCCGCCAGCGGCTCCTCCCTCGTGCTTGACTTCGAGCACGCGATCAGTATGCCAGGGGGCGTACGCCGCACTATCGATCTTCTCAGGTCGGCCACGGACGCTGACCTCCGCTGCCTCCCATCGGACTACTCTCCCCTTGTCGCCCCCATCGTCCTCGCCGGGTCGACCTACACCCGGCGCCGCGGCACCCGAGTCCCAGCGACGCTGATGCCAGCGCTGCTGTGCCTGGCGGACCTCTGCCGCTCCCGTGGCGTATCGGTCGACGGCGGATCCCTCCTAGGGGACCATCTGCTCCGACCGCTCGTCGCTGCTGCGTACTACGGCCTCGTTCCGCTGGTGGAGAGGCTGCTGGACCTGGGCGCCAGGCCTGATCTCGCTGACGGGGACGGCAGGACGGCCCTCCACGCTGCCCTGCAGAACCCCTCTGGCCAGCTCCGCTCCCTCCGGGGATGCGACGCCGAAGTCGCCAGGGCTCTTTTCCTTCGTGGAGCCGCGACGCCCGACCTGGGCCGGTGGAGGGCTGCGCCTGCCGGGACGGTCCTGTACGCCAACGGGGACGCGCTCGGTGGGTCGGCCATGCTGACGGCGGTCAGGGAAGGGAACGTGGACTCCGTCAGTCTGTTGCGGGAGCTGGGCGCAGTCGTTACTGACCGAGACTTCCTTCTCCTTAGAGCCGGTGGGCAGGTCCGCAGCCGCCTCCTCCCCACCGTTGCCAGGGTTGAAGGAATCGCGGAAAGATCGGGAGAGAAGGTGGAGTCCTGGTCAATCGACGTGGACTGGTCCTTTCCCCCAACCTGGAAGGTAGCAGTATCTATGAGCCTTTTTTGTGGGCTTCCGCGCGATGTATTCAGGGATCGGATCCTTCCGTACTGTCCCAGGGACTGGTTCTACGAGAGTGTTCAGGCCACCGCTCTTCCGCCGAGGCTCGGCTCGTCCATGGGTCGCGAGAGGAAGAACATGCATGCTCGGGCGGTGGATTGGAGGGATCCCACCTAGAACGAAACAAACAAAAGTTCAACGAAGAATACTTTCTATATCGTGCTAAGAGTACATTATGAATTGTTTTCTTTTACTTTGCGTTCTTCATCTCCCGGCAAGTAGGAATAGCATTCTTCCCTCCGTCATACTTGTTCGCAAGTTCCCGCAGAAATTTAGGGTAAAGCGCATCCATAGTGTGGTGAAGATCCTCGTCCATGTCCATCCAAACTGTCTTCGCCTTGGATTCAGGGTGTGGCTGGTGCACGATAAAGCTCAAGGGAAGGATAGAAAATGTGAAGCCCATAAACCGCAATTGCGCAATCATTTCAATCTTGTTCTTGCCATAACCGTGGAAACGCTCGTCAAAATAAGGAGCGACAGGGCGGATGGCGCCTGCGCTCTCACCAGGGCTCATAGAGGGGCACCATCGGAGCACGACCCATGGCTCGTATCGGACTGAGTCGAAGCAACTGATTGATTTTATATTCCTTCCCAAATCAACCTTATTCCCTTCTCCGTTCCTACTGTCGTAGTCGTTGTCATCGTCGTACCAATCACCCTTGATCCATCGTTCTGAATGAGTAGAATGATGTCCTTCCCAGTTCATGTCGCTTTGAAATACGATACAATTCTTGTCCTCTACGCACTCTCTCAATCCTGCTATTGACATTGGGATAAAGTTGCTATCCTCTTTGATATATTTTCGACATCTTTCGATTGAATCGCACGGATCGGGTGACTTGCGCTCAAACGCGGGTACAATTAATGCATTTCTCTCCTCCTGATTTTTTGGGGCATCTCCCTCTGATTGTTTGCGCTCGTCGCGAGCACGGATGGCATCTCCAATGGTCGCATGTAAATCGACAGAGGGCACAAAGTCGGCATCCATAACAAAGACATGGCTGGTCTGGACGGCATCAAGGCCTATATTTCGTAGCTTGTTGACAGGGTATCCGCCGGCATCCCTTTCGATTCTTTCAGCAAGATGTGGTATAATTCTCATTTGCGGACACATGGCCCCCCAAAGTGATGCTTTTCCGGCCCATGCCATCTCCTCATCCTCATTGGCAAGGTACAAGACTAATACTATGGGACCCTCCCATCTATTACAGGTTTCGACGAGCAGGTCTATCCTATTTAGGCTGCATTGGGTGACGAGAGTCGTTGATATATCGTTGATAGACAAGTTTGCGGGGCAGCTCGAGGATGGCAAGAGCTCGTCCATATTTTGCAACGTGTATGGCTTAACTCTCTTCGGCGATACGTCCAGCTTCACCTTTTTCGCATGAGCAGCATTTTCCGATTCGGAAGAGCCATCGACTGGCTCGGATATTTCGTCATCGCCATTTTTCATTTCCACGTCGTCATCGACCCCAATGGCGTCGATACCTTCTTCCGGATTGCCATCCTGGTTCCTAACTACCTTCTCAGGCCGCAGAATTTTTCCACCGCCCTTCTTCGGATCATTTCTGTGTAACCACTCCGGTACGATCTCCTCTAGAAAGTCAAATACTGGGTCCTTCCTCCCGGGTCTTTCTCTTTGTTTGGCCAAGATTTCTGACTGATTCGCCGTCTCCTCTCTCAGTTCCTCCATCGGCTTGAGATTCATCCCCTCGAGGGAAGGAAAGTTCCTCCCATCGAGATCCGCAGGGTAATTCATTGAAATTGGCGAATCCCATCCATTATGAATCGCGCCACTGTCGTCCCAGTTGCCAGCAAGCGCCCGTGCCCAGTCCGTGAGTATGCCAAGGATTGGACCAATGACGAAAAAGACCGACAGATATGAGGCAAGAATGATTGTGGCTCCCATCCGAGGAGGCGATGAAAGGAATATCCGATACAACATGCTGCGCCGTCGCAAGAAGTGGTGAGAGTGGCGAGATTTGTCCTTGCCGGGGATGTATTGCCCCCCGAGGAGGAAGTTGGTGCATCCGGGGGGGGGAGCAAAATCGCTGTCGAAACTGGCACTGCTGCTGTTGGGGGAAAAGACGTTATGGATGGTCCGGCTGCTTCTCTTGGCATTTCGCGAAAGGTCGGCACCATGACTGGTTGGAAGAACGGATGATCCACCGTCGCCCCACATGGTTCAGTCGTATCAGACTTGGTTGGTTTGATGGCAGCGACGCAGCAACGGATTGACGTAATGTTAAAAAGTATGCATAGATATACAGCTTTATACTAACATTTTAATACTAAATAATATTATTATTTATTTACTACTCTAGTAGAGTATTTATTATTATTTAATACTTACTTGTGGACGAGTTGCTATGCTAAAATGGTATGCACACTGTGTAGTTAGTAGCCACTTACGATCTACGATGCATACTACGTAGCTAGTACGGAAATAGATAATATATATATATATAATATTATATTATGGTCTACCGAGCTATGTTTGAAGTGTATGTAGGTGATGAAGATATCCAAGAAGTACAAAGGCATGCTGTCGGCGTCTCGCGTCCCGGCGTTTCGGCAATCGGCAAGCGGCTCCTGCTCCTGCTCTCCTGCTCTCCTGCCGTCCCTCTTTGGCCTCATCCATTTTCATTCGAAGACATATCAGACCACAATGAGGCCTGCTGTTCCTCCTCCTCTTTCGCCTTACGGTACCCTGCAAGGAACTCTTTTCCAGTACTCGACCTTCCCATCTCTCGTTGCCTTCGAGTCCTGTCCCCCTTCGCCCGACGCAGGAGCAGCATTGACACCACCTTCCAACAAGGTAATCCTGGTCGGGGGTCTAAGCGACGGCCTCCTTCCTGTTCCTTACACTCAGACCCTCGAGAAGGCTGTGCACAAACTAGGCTGGTCACTCGTTCAACCTGTCATCTCCAGCTCGTACCTCGGATTCGGCCATGGCAACCTAGATCGCGATACGGGTGAGGTCTCTGCCCTCATGCGATATCTCTGCGCGCACCGTTCTGGAGAAACTTTTGCCATCGTCGGCCATTCAACTGGATGCCAGAATGCCGTACATTTCTTAAAACACGGCGATAAAGACATGGTTGCTAGGACCAAGAGCGTGGCGCTACAGGCCCCGGTAAGCGATAGGGAGCACGCGATGCTGGAGGACAATTATGAGAATAATATTTCCACGGCTCGAAAGATGATGGAGGAAAAGAGAGGGGAGGAAATGATGCCCCGATCGGCCTTTTGGGCTCCAATTACGGCGGCTCGCTTCCTTTCATTGCAAGACTTTGGTGGCAGCGACGATTTTTTCTCTTCGGATCTCACGGATCGGCAACTTTCAGATAGGTTGGGCCATGTTGGGAGATGGGGAGCCGACCATGATGGATTTCTGCTTGCAGCCTTTTCGGGTGCTGACGAATACGTGCCCGATCACGTTGAGAAGGATGCCTTACTAGAGCGCTTGTGCAATGCTATGAACGAAGAAGTTGGGCTTAGATCAAATGTGGAAGAACGGTCGGTAGCAACTCCTCTCATCATTCCGAAAGCTAACCACAATCTGTCGAAGGAGGAGGGTGATGGTGCTTGCTTTGTAAACGCCGTCGCAGAGCAGCTCAAGATTGCGGTCCCATCTTTGTGATCTGCTTGAGCATAAATAAATAATATTCTACCTATTCTCTATTATTTATTGTGACCTCGCTATCTAGAAGCGAGTTTAAAGCTTTCCTTTGCAAATTTATGACCTCTCTTGCATAGCTATGGATCGTCATTTTCGACATCTTCTCTTGTCATCATTAGAAGCCGCCCTTGTAGTGTCTGCAGAAACTTTCTAGTGGAGCCATTATTGGTAGACTCAGCGGTACTACTACTAGAATGGCCATCTGCCGACCTGGGCGTGAACTGAGATGGTTGTATGGGAGTCACGACGGCTGCCAAATTCTCAAAACTCTTCTCCTCCTCAAAAAGCCTCACGGGCCGAATCCGCTCGATTTCTGGGGGCTTCTCGATACTGAGAGACCTTCCACAAAAGTGGTCGTCCTCGGAGTCGTCAGAATCAGTGCCAAACGTTGAACAAGACGCAACATCGAATAAGCGCGTCGACAGCGTCGGCACCACCTTCGCTCTTGGCCTTTTCCTCGGAGCGCCTGGACATTGCAAAGATACGTCATCCATGCGAAAGATATCTTCCAGTGGGGGAGATTTTGGTAGGGAGATCATTGCGTGTTGCGACGGGACTTATTCCGATTGTGCGATTCGAATCAATGCAGGACTGGGAATCGATTGAAAAGGAAGCTCTGCGGCTGCACCAAAGATAATATAATATATTTATGATCATTTTTTGATTTATTTGACGACCAACTTTTCAGTCTTGCAACTTCTCGCTCAGGTCGTGAGGGTATATTATGCATAGCTCCTATGGGTCATCCAACACGTACTGTACGCATAATAATAGCTAGTATTACCACGAGAGTACATGCATAACATCTCGAGGTTAATTTTTATTTCAGCAGCAGTACGACTCTGGCAAATCCATACACGGGATGGGGTGGGTCCCTCTCATGATTCATTTCGACCGTTAGATCTACGAGCTCGTAGCTAAGTCCGCACGTACTCTCTAGTACACATGTAATACAATTACGAGCTCGTACACACGTTAGTTTTAGGTATACTGTATTCCTGTGGGAATTCGCTGAGGAGGGGGGGCTATTCTGAAGCACGGCGCGCATGCGCGCCTGGCTAGCTCTGGCTCTACGAGCTCGTAAATGGGAAATAGCTAGCTAGCTAGGAGGGGGGGCAATCGGGGAAATGAGGAAAGAGAATTTTCATCTCCATTCGTTCAAAATGTATCTACAATGGGATATCCGCTCTAGTCAAAGGACTGCAATCTAAAGTGCCACATGTCGTTCAAGATACCATCGCTGGAGGACGCCCGAAGGAAACATGAGGCGGTCATGTCGTCACCTCCGCCGCCTCAGCTAGGTTCCGGTCGGAAAAGGCCGGCATCTGGCGCCGGGGCCGTCGCACACTCTACCTCGGCTGCTCCGTCCATCGCTGCAGCAGCTAATCCTGGCGTTCGTCCTCCATCGGCCGCCAGCAGGATGACGGTCACCAATCCCTACGCTAAAAAGGAGAAGAGTTTCGCTTCTAGCAGTAGTGTTGCCAATCCCTACGCCCGACGCGAATCTGCATCCTCCGCGTCGTCCAAGGTGGCAGCCCGACCCCCGTCGTTGTCAAATCCCCGATGCGATCGCGCCACTGCGGAGGCGTACGCCATCCGACCGGGGCGAGGTGGCATCGCCGGTGACACGTCGCAGAGGGCGCCTCCTCCTCCAGTGGACGAAAATTCTTTCGCGACCTTTAGTCAGGCATTCGGGGATGTTGAGGATACCGAGCAGTTTCATGCAGAGATGGAGGCCGTACGGGGAAGCGATGCGGTTGAATCTTTAAAGAGGTCTGAGAGGGCAGCGCAGCGTGCTTTCAATGCCGCTGATGCGACTGAAGAACCAGGCACCCACGAGAGTGGTAAAGTTAGCGCCCGAGACAACCATTTGGCATTGCAGCCCCACGTTCTTCACGTGTCCACTAAGCAGAGGGGAAACTCTGCCCTGAAATACGTTCGGAATGTGCCCTTTAGCTATAGCACAATGGTTCCGGACTATATATTCGCCCCGAATCGCTGCGCCTTGTTCCTTTCCATCAAATATCACAATCTCCATCCGACTTACATACATCGTCGCATTTCTGAGCTCGGGACCGACTTTGATCTACGGGTGCTGCTGTGTCTGGTCGACGTTGACGACAACGCCGCGACTCTACTCTTTCTCAACAAGATGTGCGTGGTCAATAACTTGACGCTCGTGTTGGCTTGGAGCAGCGAAGAGGCCGCCCGGTACCTCGAAACGCTCAAGGCGTTCGAGGGGAAGGATGCCACTTCAATACAAAGGCGTGAGCAGACAAATTTCTCCGATCAGATTGGTGACGTTCTTTGTGCTGTGAGGAGTGTGAACAAGACGGACGCAACCCAGCTGATTTCGCAGTTTGGAAGCCTGCAAAAGCTCATGGCGGCTCCAATTGATGAGCTCAGTCTCTGTCCTGGAGTTGGAGAGAAAAAGGTAAAGCGACTATACGAGGCATTTCACAAACCATTTTCGAGCGCGGCAGCTAGGAGGCGTCGCAAGGAAGCGGAAGGTGGCTCTGCTGTTTAATAGCAACGCTTTGCCGTGATTGATCGCTTCCTTACCATTAATTGCCTTGGAGTAGGTACGTTGTAAAAGTCCTTTATTTCGCTCACATAAAGTGCTGTTGCGTTCATCGTAGCTACGCAAATCTGTGTACTGTTGCGTGCGAATACAGGATGCATACGATCGTCAGCTCGTCAGTTTTGATTTACGTTTGTCTCTCGTTCACATTCTCGGATCCATCAACTATAGTTGACAGTGAATATTGAAGACTTTCAGCTTTGCAGGACTCAATGCTTGTATCTCACATCAAAACAAAATCAGAGTTCCGGGTGCCTCATCAGTTGAAAGTTGGAATGTTGGAATATTATGCATACTAGCTAGTACTCTAGAGTACACCAGGTATATTACTGCATTGAGATCGAGTGAAAAAGAACACGTACTAGAGAGTACATCACCTTGAGGCCACTTTTCCTTCATCCTCATAATTCCTTAGCTTTTATGATTTTGTAGCGCTTTGGCATCTAGACCAGTCACATTGAGGCTATGGGTGTCTGGGAAAGGCGATAGAGATAATAATCGAAGACACGCTTTCTCGGGCTTGGGCCAGTCCCAATTCTGACAATGGCCATAGTTCCCGTCGTCGACAAGGAAGACCGCCCCCCGCCTCTTTTGGGCACGATACCGTCCGCATCCCTTTCCAATGTTCCCATGAAGAGAGCTCTTTCATCGCCCCTGCTGAGCGCAATTATGGAAGAAGCTCAATCCTCGCCGACCACTGAACCATTTATCAAGAGGTCTAGTTCGAGCATCTCTCTCTCTATGCTTCCCATTCAAAGGAGCTTTTCCTCCACCGCCCTTCACCAAAATATGATTCAAAGCATCAAGAACCGCGACCCGTTCCGGACGTATGAGGTATTGGAAGTTCTCGGTGCAGGTTCCATGGGGTCGGTATCCAAAGTAAGGAAGCGCAGGCTTAATATTGGAGGGTCGGCCCGTCCCCACAACGTAGCTCGGCCTTGCTTTGAAATACTTCGTTCCCTTCTCTCCGACTGCAGAAAAGGTGCCATTTTTCGCTCGTGCTGTGACGGCTCTAGCCCCGGTCGCTCCTTCAACGACACGACCCGCAGCAGTGCAGTGAATTCGGCCCGTTCTCTGGCAGAAAAAACGGGGTCGCCTATATCATCCACGCTTTGGTCCGGTCTGGGAAGACGGGGGGACCTTCTAGACGGCCTCGGAGATTCGGCTCACATCAGGCGTGACGAAAACTATGACATTGTCCTCGCTCTCAAGTCAATCCGCCTAAACCGGATGGAAGACGAGGCATTTATACTAGAACTCAAAAATGAGATTGATATTCTACGCACCTTAGACCACCCAAACGTGGTGAAGCCCATCGAAGTCTTTGAGTATCGGCAACATTTGTACTTCACGATGGAGGCCCTCGATGGCGGTGATTTGTACACTCGCGACCCGTACACTGAAGGCGAGGCCGCAAAGATTGTCAATTCCATCCTTTCGGCCATCGCTTATTTGCATTCCAATAATATGATTCATAGGGATGTCAAGTATGAGAATGTTATGTTTGTCAGTAAACGACCAGACGCTGATGTGAAGCTGATTGATTTTGGCCTCTCCAAAAAATATATCCCAAATGATCCCCTGACTGAGGGCGTTGGCACAATCTATACCATGAGTCCCGAGGTTATTCAAGGAAGCTATACCGAAAAGGCGGACGTTTGGTCGGTAGGAGTTGTCTTGTTCATGCTTCTATCTAGCCAGATGCCATTCCATGGAAAGAAGAGGAAGCATGTCATGAACAAAATTATGGCATGCGACTACCAGTATGTTGGAACGCGTTGGCAAAACAAAGTATCAATGCAGGCTCGTAAGCTGGTGGATGAGTTGCTTCAAAAAGACCCCGATGAGCGACCTACAGCAGAGGAAGCTTTGTGTTGTAAGTGGTTGACAAATACTTCAAGAAATGACAGCGAAAACGACAATATCGAAGTTATGGACAATGTTCAGGCAACGATTGAGTCATTTGCAGCCTACAGCAAACTAAAAAAACTTGCTCTTATGGTGATTGCACATCGAAGTACCTCAGAAGAAATCGGATTTCTCCGTAGAGCCTTTCAGAAGTATGATCTTGAGAAGAAGGGCGTAATAAGCAAGTCTGAATTCAAAGAATCTCTCTGTGGATATGGATACAGTGACCATGAGCTGGAGCTTATGTTTCAAGGATGCGATATCGATGGGACTGGCCTAATCCGTTATACCGAATTTTTGGCCTCGACGATTGAAGCGCATGGTGCTATCAACGAAGAAAAGATTGCTGAAGCATTCGATCGCCTGGACGCTGATGATTCTGGCTTTATCTCCCCCAATGATCTAAGGGAGATTCTTGGCTCTGACTTTCCCACTACTGACATTGATGCAATAATCGATGAGGTCGATATAACCAGAAGTGGCAAAGTATCGTACAACGAGTTTCTTTGTCTATTCGATGAGCACCAAGAAGAGCGTCGCGCCGAAGCCCTTCGGTTTGTTAGATATCGTCGCATTCGCCATAGCGTCTTGTCTCTCTCATCGATGGACCTGGCTTCCAAAGACGACCACCACACAAACACTACTGGAGGGAGTCATTCCAGCCCTGTAACGATCGACTTCAGCGAAAACGATGGTCCCATCAACTTTTGATGATACGGCGCCCTTTTTCTAGACAATCAGCTCTGCAGTCAGGCTGCCCTACCAAAACATAACATCCTACTAGTAGAGAACTCGTACTCTACTATCTATATCTACTTTGCTTTCTCGCATCCATTTGGTAAGCCACTCCAAATGAAAATTGCCCCGTCCTGTCCTACCGAGACAATTTTTTTCTCGTCGGGGCTGATTCGAACGCTGTGAACCTTGCCACTATGCCCCCAACCAACTCCAGTGGTGATTCCATCGTCATAATGCCAAACCTTGACACTTCTATCTGCGCCTCCGCTAACGAACCATTCGCCGTTACTGGGCTGTATATCAACACAGGTGATTTCGGCTTCGCCTCCTTCCACCATTCGAATGGCCGTTGCATTCGAGGCGTCCCAGTATCCTAGCTTGTAGTTGGAACCGCAGGTGAGATACTGGCTTTCGTCGGGGTGATAAAGGCCGCCGTGAAAGATAGTTTGATCTAAGAGGGCATGAATTCGTGTGCCTTTGTCTAGGTCCCAAACAATGCAACTACCATCGCTAGCTGACGATAGAACTTGTGAACCATCTGAATTGCACACGACTGAATTGATTTGGCCTCTGTGCTCCTTGGTGGAATGAAGCATGATCTGGTGCGTCTTTGTGACCTTCCACACCTTGACCCTTCCATCTTCTCCACCACTGATCATTCGCCATCCGTGACCGAGGTCATTGTCGCTGGCGCATACCGTCAAGGCGGTGACTTCACCTGTATGAGCATCAGGTATCGAGAACATGAGCTTCCCACTCTCGGGAAAGAATGCACGTATTATCCCATCCGACCACCCTGACACAATGGTCGTCCCAGACGGTGTAATGTCAATGGCGTTCGAAGTTCGATTTGGAACTTGAATTCGAAGCAGTTCATTTCTCTGCCTTGCATTCCAAACTCGAATGTCTTTCACAGACGCAGTAACAAAGATCTCGGAGCAATTCGCCGGAAACCTAACGTCGTTAACGGACCCATGGTGGCAGGTGCTACGAAGCTCGGGAGTAAATGAGGAAACATCCACACTGTACCGCTGCGAGATTTCTGTGCCAGCCAAAAAGGTCTTGTTATCCGGGGAGAGTGAAAGGCTCGTTACACCTCCCTTTAATTCTGCTTTATGAGATACTATAGGCTGAAGCTTAGGGTTGAGTATCTGTACAACTCCATCTCCTGATCCGGCTATAACGTTCGTATTACCCGTTAGAGGATTGATAATGCATGAAACCGATAGGACCCCCTTTGAGAAACGATTTTGGTTATAGTCCTTGAGGGCAGGTTGAAGAGCGTCTGGTTTGGCAAAGGGTTGAATCTCGTCTCTGGTGATGGCAAACTTTAGCACTTCTCCCGTGGTACTTCCGACAAAGGTGAAAACATCATCATTGGAAATGTCGAGGCATTGCATGTTTCTTCTAATGGATCCCATATTTGCATCGATAGGATGCAGCTTAGGTGTCAATGTGCAAACCTGCCACACTCTCAAATGGTTGTTTCCGCAACTTACAAAGCGATCGCGTCGACCATTGAGCCACTTAATGCAGCGGGAGGATTCATTTGCGGCGGGACTACCACATATTCCTTTTCCACTTTCAACGTCCCAAACGACTACGTCGTTGTCATCTCTACCACCTAGAGTAGCTAGTAAAGTTGAATCAGAATTGAAATCTAACGCGCGAACCTCGCCTTGATGCTGTTGGAGTGAATGAATAAGGCACCCCCCAGCCGATGGCTTTTCTTTCTGACAATTCTGCTTTGCCTTTTCAAGGTCCCAAACGTAGGCATATGCCTTGGCTGAACCAAATGTTTCATGTCCCGAAGCAAGGTATTTGCCGTTCCTTGATACGGCCAAGCACGTGACATCACCATCAGTTTGTGCGTCCAAAAAGGCTAGATTGCCAGTAGTAATTGATCGTACGACAACCCCAGCAGCAAGAGGATAAACAATATATTGCCCGCACGGAGTGTAGTGAAGACCATTGCAGACACAACCCGTGAAACCAATAACGGCTTCTAACTTTAGGTCTTTACAATCCATCCTTTTCATGGCGAGAAAATGCTTGTGGACGGGGTGAGATCGAGGGAAAGGGACGAGATTTCATTGATAAACAAAATATATATAACGAAGAATTGGTCAGAGATTAAGGTTAACCGAATTACCTTGACCGGCGCAACACGGAAACTAATTTATCAAATACTCTTCAGAATCATCACCAACATTTTGAAGAAAATCCACAAGGGAATCCCTTTCTGACATCCCAGTGTGAGCATTGAAACTGGAATTGCTCACAGGAGCAGTCGAAGGCCGCACCCCCGGTGCGGATATCGATGCTCTCTTGTGGCGTCCATTGGACCCATTACTCGCAACAACGGCAGCTACGAGACCGGTCGCCGCATCGCGCTCTTTGACTCGATCTGCATATCGTAGAGTGTTTAGTGTATGCTCGACATTATTCGTGTTCGGTGCACAGCAGGCAACCATGACTGTGCGGTTCTTCTTTCCAACGAAGCTTTCCTTGAGCACCTGAGTCAGCTTGCTTCCCCGGAAAGGAATGTGCTTCATACTGTCGCCCGTGGCAAGAGCGCGGATGACTTCCTTCAGCGCGAGGAGCGAAGTATTGATTTCTGCACCTTCAAGACGTGTCGTCCGGGACGCCTTGGATGTGTCCGCTCCTCGTTCGCTCCCGGCAAGATCAATGAAGGTGAGCCGCCCTGGTAGAAGTTGTAAATAACATGAAACAGAAGAATATTGAACGAAAGTCAAATGTCAGAAAATAAGCCGAACGAACGATCGACATGATTATGCAAATAAATGCAACCCTAGGAAACACCATGACAGGCAACACAAATGCGTATCCCCAAGACTGCTCACCGTGCTCAATCGGCCTGCTCTCTCTTCCCTTCTTAAGACTAAGCTGCAGCACAGCATGAGAGCGGCTGCTATCAGCATTTGCTGATGTGGTCCCAGTGGAACGCTGACGTCCCCCAGACTCGATGAGGGACATGAGCTCTCTCGCGTCTGTTACTGCATGCTCGGTGAGACCAGGAAAGCAAACCTTGCCCCGGTGGTCCTCCAAGCATTTGATGGGAGATCGCTGATTCAGCAGATCGAACAACTTCCCCCCGTAGATCTCGAAGAGAGATGCCGTGATGGTAAAATGCCGGAACTCCTCGTCCTCGGCGAGGCAGAAGACGTCCTGCGCAGCGAGGTAATAGAGACCAGGACTGGATTCGTCCTGATTTCCGGCGTTCGCTCCCGTCATTGCCGAGCCCATCATAGTGAAGGTCTTGCCACTGCCTGTCTGGCCGTAGGCAAATACGTTGCAGTGATTTCCTTCAAAGGCGCTGGGAACAAGGTTGCGAACAGTTCGTTCGTAAATGTCGACATTACTGGAACGGTCGTCAAAGGCGTTGTCGAATGCGAATGGAATGGTCTCAACCTCCTTCGTGAGATCGACCCTGGTTTTCGGCTGATAGACAAGGACCGTGCTGTAGTCCTTATGCGTCAGGGTATGTATAGCGTCGAAGTCCTCCTTATTGGAAGCCTCCCCTTCTGCCATCGGACGCTTCCGCACGACCACGCGGATGCGCATGTCATCATCGAAGCCGTCATCGTCGAGGTTGCCGATATCGTCCTCAGGGTTGAGGCCCACCGACCGCAAATGTAGGTTGTGGTTCCTTGTAGTGCTTTCCCTGAGTCTCGATACCTGTGCCCTCCAGGACTTGTCCTTGGCCGCTCCTTGAACGAACACCCCCGAGGCGGAGGTCGAGCCGGGCCCCCCACTTCCGGATCCGGCAGGCTTCGCCCCCCCGGACGGTGGCTGTCCCTCCTTCCCCCTGGGTGGAGCGGGCGATCTTGGCCGAGGGGGGGATACGTAGGATGCCGCCGCTCGCTGCGCCGGCGGAGCGGAGGACTGCCTTTGCGCGCCGTTGGACCCGCTCCTCCCGGACTTGAGGGAAGCGCGGCGTCCAGGTCCCGAGCCCACGCTACCGCTGCTACCGGCCGCAGCGGCGATCGGCGGTGCAGCGATGCGGTCAGACGCAGACGCTGCCGCTGCCGCTGCTGC
>Ga0315315_10002947_pt1 | contig 15570 bp, 6 predicted proteins | sample M140m3416metaG_FD_203699 | JGI IMG/M metagenome (GOLD analysis project Ga0315315, IMG submission 203699) | Ammonia-oxidizing marine archaeal communities from Monterey Bay, California, United States - M1 40m 3416 | ecosystem: Environmental > Aquatic > Marine > Intertidal zone | place: USA...
TACGACAATGCGAAATCTCTGAGATAGGCGATAGCAAACGTCAAGTCGTAGCCAGCGCGCCCGACTTGCGGTCCAGCTGATACACCACCAAATTTCCTTGCTATCTTTCTGATACACTTTTTTTGGTGGTGCACCTCTTCCATCGTTCCCTCAAATGTTATTGTCGCGCAGACTGCTTTATCTGGAGATATACCAATTAGGCTTGTCGATAAAGCTTTGAGAAAAACTTCTTTCGCTCTCGCAAACCCCGAAGACTCCTTGCTCAGAGCTTTTCCAAGACGAAATTGTTCGTTATCCAAAAGCCTTACGCTGGCAGGCTTGAATATAGACATTCTTGCCACATCGCGAACGAAATTCAGGCCATCTTCAAAAGCCATAAACACCAGCCCCTCGTAATCTACGCACTCGGGGAGATGGAAAATCTTTATCATGGCACTCGTTATGATTCCACATGTCCCTTCAGATCCAAGCGCAAGAGAAGTGAGACCAATTCCAGTCGAAACCCTTCCGAAGCTGCTTTCCCCTCCTTGATTTTGATACAGCATGCCCTTGGGAGTTGCAATCCTAACGCCTTTAACAATGTCCTCTATATTGCCATACTTGCTGCGCTTCATGCCACTCGCCTTCGTTGCAATCCAACCACCAAGAGTGCTAAATTCAATACTATCAGGCTCATGCCCTATAGTGTAACCTAGCGCCTTCATTTCGCGGACTAAGTCGCCTCCAGTGATTCCGGCCTGAACATGTGCTATCATATTTTCCTCGTCGACGTGAAGCACTTTATTCATGTGCCTCATGTCGACTGATAAAATTGGCCGTGGCTCTTTCTCCCTCGAGGGACAGCGAGTTGCATGCGACACATTTGTTCCACCTCCAAACGGGATTAGGCACCAGCCTTCGTTCCGAGAGACGCGAATGAGATTTTCCGCCTCTTCTTCGTTCTTGAGCCATATGACAGCGTCGGGAAGCCGGATATTCTCCAGCCCCCCCTCACTTCGAATAAGGAACATGTCTTCTTGAGTATGACCAGTTCCGTGTCTTGCGCGATGTAACGGGCAGGTAGAAACGCGTGCCGTCTCATTGCCAATGATATTACAAAGTTTGGGGAAATCACAAGCGGTTAAGCATGATTCTGTAGCAAAAGATTCATCGATGAGGGTGGGCAAGGCTGTTCTGACACTGTTGACGCGAAGCTGGCTTTCTTCTTCCAGAAATGGAATCAGCTTGGGCAGCGGAACACCACTGATATTATATCGCTTTCCCGTCATGACAACATCCCTTGATCCATCTCTGCGGACACGGACAATGAATCTTGAGTCTGCATAACCCCAGGCCCCGAAGGATTCGGATGAAGCATCGCCTGTGCATCTAGTTCCTTCCCTCTTTAAATGTTCAGGTCTCATATTTGATGAAAAGAGGGGCTGTGCTGCTCCACTGGCTACATCAAAGCAATTTTCGGACGAGCTGCAGTTTTCTGAGGGCATCTCGAAGGATAGGGCGGCTTTAAGAAGTAGGGTCGGAAGGGAAGCTGAAGCCTTCTCCTTTACATATAAATACGCATGATCCTCTGACGGATTGGAATATCCTTTGGATCGCAAGGTATTGAGAACAGCCGAAACAGCCGTATCGGCAGCATCAAAAGCAACTTTCAACGCCTCGACGACCTCTCTGACTGAATCATTCGCCATCAAATACTCAAAATCGACGGTTTCATCTGGGCTCAAACTGAAATTTAGCCATGCGCTCCAAAGGGGATGGCCGCGGCAAAAAAAGGGGGCAAAAACGTGACCAAAATGGAGCATTGTTGCCCAGAGCTCATTTTCATCTAATGGTAACTGGATGTGTCCACAGTATTTCTCCGAGCACTGGCTACAATGCGCTTTCCACACATGACAACCTAAAGCAACCACAGATTTTCGAACAGTGCTGTGTTTCAAATGCAATGCCCTAGCTGTCGCTTCTATGTGGTAGCTCGACACCATTATTGCACTTTGCTGGCGAAGCTGAATTGTTCGAACAAGGTTGGAGACATTCCCTTGCTCCTCTGCCCGTACATGCAGTGCTTCCGAAGCAGACAAATGGATCCTACCTATTTGGATATTTCCCAGCATGGCATTCTATTGCAATGGGTGGAATGAATTTATCTGTCAGAAAAAGAACAAACGCATAATAAAAGTCAAGGAAGAACAACATAATTTGCTACCCACCTTAATCCATTTCATGAGATTCCACAATGCCAACTTCTCGCGACGACCTCCAATGATTTCCTTCGCCAGAACAGCCTGTTCCGGAGTAGCCTCGTAATTGATAGTGATGGGAACTATGTTGTGCTCGTCGCTTGTGTCGCAAAGGCATCGGAGGAAACCAGTCCTGGGCTTGAGAAAGCGTCGGTCCCGGCTTCTCTGGCCCTCGATAAAGACCTCGATACACGCAGATTTATCTCGACAGAGATTCTTCTTCGCCGTTTTGATTTGATCACGCAAGGTGGGATCTGCTGAACCTCGTCCCCGTTTGAGGAAGAAAGCTCCGGCGCCCCGAGCGAGAAAGCCCAGAAGAGGAATCTGCTCCATTTCCTGCGCAGCAGCTATGGTTGGAATCTGCAATCCCAATTCTGGCAATGCAAAGGCAACAAAACTAACGACAAGAAAGTCAAAAAGAGACCGGTGCGTTGGAGCAAGCACAATATGACATGGTTCATTTTGATCCCTCGACTTTTGCGAAGCAAGCAGAATGCTGGAAATATCAATTGTCACCTCATCAGTGGTCAACCGAAATATCTTGATCATGGCCCAACCTCCAATACGAATAAAGAAATTTCCTCTCGGTTGAGAAAGCGCCCACCAGATATCTGGTATTTTCGTTTCCATATCTGCACCTGCAATTCTAAATGCAGCAGGTATCGAGTTGGTTCCATTCTTTGACTTTGATGTTTCCTTCTGCTCAAGCCTTCTCACGAATCTGTCTGCAGCAAGGCTGCAGCTCATCATATATCTCTGCCCATCAAAATCGGATGGGGCTACTAATTCGCTTTCAAAATAGAATGAGTTGTTTGTGAAAGGGAAAAAAAGCAGGGGCAAATCTAGAAACGGCCGAACCCTTTCCAAATTTCGTACAAAATTAAGTCCCAACCCAGCCTTGCTGAGAATCAGACACAGTGAATCAATAGGGAACTGAACAAAATGTTTGTGCAGCACCCGATATGTTTCAAGATTCAATCTATAATTGGGAAAGAGCTTGACTGTAAAAATCATCCCAAAGTATGCCGCCAATCTCGAAAAATGACCGTTGACAGATCCTACATGTGTTATGGTGATGGCGTATTCGATCCATAGGAACGATGAGGATATTGGTGACGCCCTATCCCATGCAGCGGTAAAAATGCGCTTCGCGCGAGAGTCCATGCCATGGCTGGACATTGATGAACTTTCCTCAGAAGCTACATCGTCCACGCCCGACAGACTGATCCGCTGATAGCTACCATCTTCAGAGGAAGAATGATAGTCTTTAAAAATGTTTTTCTTTCCGGACGTACACGAAACCGGATCGCCCAAGGATTCCGAAGTTACAAACGCTTTGGAAAGGATAAATCGGCATACAACATCAACAGGTATGAAGGGAACCTGCGTTTCACCGAAACTCCAAAGATTGTATTGAAACTTTAGGTAGAGGCACGCTGCAGCGACAAGTGTCGATGGCTTGTTTCCCGCCCAACCCTCGAATGGTTCCTGCGCAGCCGGGCCGACGATACTGGGGCGGATGATGATAGTATCTACCTTCTCATTTCGCATCAACAAGTGCTCACATATACATTTACTGAAAGTATATGTGTTTGGGAAGCCAAGCGCACGCATAGCTGATGATGCATACGACTGAGTTTCAATCATGGACCGATAGAGCTCATATGGATCATACGAATGTAAGGAGTAAAGTTCCTCCGGAAGCGGTGACGAGATATCGCCTGTCTCGTCCCCGTGCACAAAAGCGGTGCTGATGTATACAAATTTTGCGTGTTTGTTTCTGAGTCTTTTTGTCAGGGCCTGGAGCTGGAGAGATGAAGTGATATTCGACTCGGCAGCATCCTGCAAAGACTGAGTAAAGCTTACCGAGGCGGCGCAATGAAAGATATGAGAAATGCGCATGATGTTGCACACTAGATCAATATCCTTCGACGACATTCCAACGTCTGGAAGAGTCACATCGCCTTCAATAACGACTACCAAGCGATTCCGCTCTTCATCGGTGAGAAAGGAGAACATTGGGTCTGCCATTATCCGGGCCATTCGAATCTCTGCATGTCGAGTTCCTTTCGAACGGCATACAACCACGACGCCATCGACGCCTAGCACTTTCCGATTAATCAAAAGCTCACGAAGCAGCAACGATCCAATGAAACCTGTCGCTCCCGTTAATAAGATCATGTTTTTGTCGCTTTGATTGCTTTTCGACTGATCCTCGACTCCGTCTACACTCCGCTTCATCTCATGATTTGAAATTTTCACACCTTCCATGGATATCACGGGATTGTTCCGGCCGCAATTTTTCTGACCAAAATCACTCAGACTATACTTCGATAAGGCAGTGGATAGTGTCAAGTAGTCATTTGCGATGTACACTTTCAGGAGGTACGCAAAGCCAGTGGCTATGCTGAAAGACGCGATGCAGAGTGTGAGCAAGGTTGACATTGATGCTGTCAGCCCGGAGAAAGTAGCTAGTCCACCCTCCATTCTCGTCACTAAAATGGCGATGAAGGCTGCTGAGAGACCGATCAAAAAAGTATTACTTCCAAGCCCAGTGACGAAACTAGGAAGCGAGGCGCGAGCTTTTGGCGACGACCGAGTTGAAGAAGCCTGATCTAGAGATTTGACCATGAGAATCATGTCGTTCTTTGAGACATCTTGACTTGTTACAGGGAGGTAGAGAACTCCGCGCATAAGAGCTTCAGCTCTTGCACAGTCCTTCGTTTGGTCGCAATGCACGGAAATACACGTAAGCTGCGAAGCTCCAGTCGGAGCATCGAAACCATGATCTTGCATTGTACGACTGACCTGAGCTGGATCTCGGACAAATACGGGGAAAAGCCAATAGAGGTTTTCGTCAACAGAACCTATCAGCGTTCTCACCCGCGGCGCATTGGCAGATAGAATGCTGAAAAGAAGCTTGCATCGCTTTATCCTGTCCTCGGTGCTCCTAGATGCTTCAAACGAGCACATTAAACGCCGACGAAGAAGTGACAGCAGGGCAAGGCAGGGTCTCTTTCGTATTTGCGCCATAAATGCAATAGAGGGCTTTCCAGGAGATGCTTCCGTCTTCTGATCTGTATCACGAAAACCACGAACTGCACAAGTCACAAACTTATCATAGTCTACGCCAGCAAATTTGAGAATACTAAGCACAATGCCACATGCAACCGGAGACATAGATATCAGTTGCAATAATGTACACTTGAAAACCTTGATAAGATAATCCTGATTTGACTGCTGCGTGTAAAGCGTAGATTGAACCCTTCTCATGCCATTCGCAACCCCCCTGCCGCCCTCATTATCTTCACCCCTCACAATGGCAATGCCACCACCAAGCGCGGTCGCAGTTTTTATGGTGCCAAAAGAGAAGAAGACGACGTCGGAGTACTCACTACCGCAGTACGAACGTGAAATATTTGGTGTACCAGTGTAGCACTCAGCGCAGTCTTCAATCAAGTCTAAATTGCGATCGGTAGCGATCTCATGTAATTGGGACATGTCTCTCTCAGTTGTGCAAATCATGCCAAAAGGATGAACTACCATAATGGCTACGGTGCGACTGGTAACTGCGTCTTTGATTGCCTCAATGTCCACTCCAATGACACCAAGATGGTCGGAATTAGGGGCATTATTTCGCGACGAGGGTGGTAAAATATCGATTGGCACGACAATCATGTTATGAAATTGCATTATCCGAATCATGCCCGGAATTGTGATACAAGGTGCCACAATAATCTCCGACCCAGGAGGAAAAGCCCTGTAATAGAGGTACGAGTCGAGGAGGGAACGGACTGATAGCCCCACGACGATATCATCATCGCTGGCATCCGACCGCCACAGGCTGGCAATGCCCTCCTCTTGCTTTTTTGATGCGGAAATTACGCTGGCTCCTGGCAACACGCTCTTCAACAGCAAAAGAGCGGATTGCCCAACAACAAAGGCAAGATGGGAGAAACTGATATCGAGCCGTCCCCGAGGAAGCAAAGGCTTGATTCCAGTAAGTCTCTCTAGACGAGATAAAGGAGGCTTCGAACGCTTCCGAGTCTCTCGCTTGTACCCGGCCCTTGTAACTCCCTTTTCCGAATGTGCGTCACCAGATTTGGATCGAAATTTAGTAGAGCCTTTATTTGGGTGCACCAATGTAGCCACGGAAGCAGGTGCGACATTTTCAAGGGATAGCATGGGCAGCTCCTCAAGTGCATCTTCAAACTCGTCTCCAGAAACCCCTTCCCGAGACATGTTTCGGTCGCTGTCATCTTTGAGTTCCACCTGGGACTCTTTCACTTCCCTGATATTGGCCTGATACTGCTCCAAAAGTATCGCGCACTGGTTTCCTGCGTCATTATTTTGCTCTGAAGCCAATCGGGCATATTCCATTCTCGCCTCCGATCTGGACATTATGGCTTCGGAGCATTCGGCCCAAGCATCCCACTTTGCACGGGCGACGACGTTGAGGACAGAGGGTCGTACGGGACGAGCACATGGCTCAGAATCTGCCTCATCTTCTTCACCATCTCCCTGAAGACTGCCATCAGTGGCGCGCTTGTACATAGCGTACAAATTGAGGCGGGTAGTATCCGACAGCTTCGTCTCCGGAGTCACGGCCGTCGAGCGGACGATGTCGACCACCTGGTCGAACAACTGCTGCTCGAGCTGCTTCTGCTGATTCGTGGGGAGATGTGGCACCTGGAGTGTGGGTAGCTCTTGACGTCGGGCGACCTTCCCGTCCTCGCTGGTGGAGGAGGCCTGGCACGACTGACGATTGCGGCGGCCAAGCGGAGGGCTGGAGGAATGTCCTCTTGCATGTTCGGTTATCATGTTGGAGAATATGAGGAATGACTTGCTGGCCAAAGTTGCCAGGACCCTAGCTAGTTGAGCTGAAAGAAGAGCAGCGAGCAAGGAACAGGTAAGCGCTTTGTGGTACGCAGGTAGCTTTAGGCACCGCTTTAATAGTGCTAATATCTGCCTGTAATATGCATACGAGCTCGTATTATGCTTTCCCGTATCCTGTGTTACAGCAGGTACTACTAGAGTACAACGAGCTCGTATGCATAGTAATACTAGCTAGTACGTAGTAGTAATCGTAGTAATACCAGCTCGTTGTCGTTGTTGAGTGTGAATTAAAATAAACTAAAGCATTTTTGGCAATCATTATTTGCTGGGCTGAGCTCACAAGGGGGTAGACGATAACAATATAAGATATGAAAGTCTGAAAGGCAATATTTGAGAAATTATGACTACAAACGTAGTAGTACGAAGTTATGTTGTTGTTAATTTTTGCCCCCATGACGAAGATGTGATACTTTGCCGACCCCAACCCTATCGTCTCTTGACTCATTTCCCTTTACCATCAATGATCTCTTGGCAGTATTGTTTTTGATGATCCCAGCAAGGCTTTATCCTAGGATTGCAGCAGACATGGATGGGCTTGCCAACAGCTACGCTTCAAATAATTAGATCAGATTATAGGGTCAACATACGCTGCACTCACAACACACTTTCGTAATGTTTCCATTACAGTTTCCATCACAGCCGAAGAAGATACAGCTATTTATCTTTCGAGGCACACGGGGCATATGCATCGGCCCAGGCTGGCTGGCTGCGCTGCCTGACAAAAACCAAAACCAACACATTAATGCGCATCGGCATAATTTAATGTATGTGTTAGCGCATCGGCCCACATTTCCAGCCATTGCCATCTTGGCGCCACGGGAAAAGTTAAGCTAGGACCCCCCGGCCGCCTGCGCCGCCGCCTGGCTGCCGGATGCCTGCACCATTTCCAGCACCTGCGATCTCGTCATGGAGGCTGGATCGTTCAGCCGCTTCTTCATGAGGCCGCGCAGGATCACGTGGCAGGCCTCGTCTTCGGTAAACCTCGTGGTGCAACCAGGATTGTTAACGAAGACAGATTTCTGTGACTCCCTGACGCAGGCGTCGACATTCTTCCGGTATGCGGCTTGGTCCGACACGGCGAGATCGCGCGCCTCGGGATTGGCGACCACTGGCCCGTCGGGAAAAGCCTTGAGGTAGAAGATCTGCCCGGCCCATTTGTTGTTCGTTCATTTTCAGAGTTGAGCGGAGCAAAAGAGGGGGCGAAGGGGAGGTGGCGGGGAGCGAGAGAAATGTTAGGTATGGGGGAGAGGGCAACGGACGAAATGTAAAGCAGCCGGACATACATTGATGTGTAAAATTCTATCTAGAGAGCAACACGCCTTACCTTCTTCAGGTACGTGAGGACAGTGACAAGATAGTGCCGGTGAGGGTCCCACGAGGGGTAGGTGGATCTGATGTCGAGCTCCCCCGTCTTGGCATCCACGTGGGGGCTGTACACGGATGATGAGAAGATGATTCTGGGCCAGGTGTCTACGTCGTTGTACTTGGGGGGCAGGTGGAGCTGGAACTTGAAGATGCCGTTGGTGTAGGGGCCTCTCCGAACGAAGATGACCCCATGAAAAAGCCGCAGAGCGTCGAGGGATGGGACCAGGTACACACCAGCGGGGGCGTGGTTCTTGAGGTGCTTGTACTCAATGGTCACCTTGTAATCCCGGAGGGCCTGCTCTCGCTCGGCCTACATGGGGAGGGGCAAGCGCGTGGGTGCGAACGGCGTGCGGAAAGGTGGGGAAAGGAAAGGCACAAAGCAAGTGGGTCAGTCTTCTAAAGGGTTATCCATCGGACGGACGCGGAAGGAAGGTGATGGGAAGCCGCCCCCATCCCCCAGGGGGACCAAAGCAATGCCACCAGCAAAGACTCGGCCAAAAAACAATAAAACGCCACCACAACCCTAACTGACACGGGACGCAGCCCCGGGTCGCCCTCACCTCGGTTGCAATTGGACTTAGCAGGCTGCTGGGGGTGATCGGTGCGTCAGCGCGCGTTAGTGCCGTCTGCCGCTGCTGCGGAGTCGCAGCCTCTTTGCTCCTCCGGGAGGAGGAGCCCGGGCTCTTGGTGAACGAGTCGAAGAAACCCGACATCGGGATCGCACGGAACCTCTCTGTGCGCCTCTCTCTCGTCTCTCGGTGCCGGTGCCAGCCTTTTGGGGTCGTGCGAAGTCAAGGCTGCTAGGATGGAGCGAACAGCGCGGACAGGGTGGATAGAGTAATATAGAGATAGAGTATGGAGTCTACGACGTACCTTTTCTATGCATAAGAAACTACTCTCTAAAGTATGATGCAGCTGTCCTATGCATATACTATATAATATATTACAGCAGTATACGAGTCGTAAATACTATGCATAGATACTCTACTAGCTAGAGTAGTAGTAGTATTATGGATACGACTCGTAGTATGTATGATACGTGAAAATAGGAATTCCTATCCATATTACGAGTATGCATACTACGAGCTCGTATCCATACTCTAGGAGTACTACTAGCTAGTACTCTAGTAGTACTAAAGCGACTCGTACTTAGTATGCATAATTGGAGTATTATGCTATTCTACTATGCATAGTATAGTAGCTAGTACTCTAGTAGTACTACTCTAGGACGTACTCTACTACTACTACTAGTAGAGTAGTAGACATTACTTCGAGCTCGTATATATATATATAATACTAGCTAGCTACGAGCGTAGTACTAATAGCTAGTATGCATAATATGCATATAGTACATACTACTGTATGCATTCTACTACTAGAGAGTATGCATACTATCCATAGCTAGCTACGTATTAGAGTGGTAGGATGCATTTGCGAATGAATACTAGCTAGAGTACTAGCTAGTATGTTTGCATACTAGACTAGTACTAGGTAGTACTATGCATACACACGAATACTACTACTCTACTAGCTAGTATGCATACTAGCTAGGAGTACTCTAGTAGTAGGAGTATGTATGCGTAAGTAAGAGCTGGTACGCTGGAGGGTCGTACGAGCTCGTACTACTGTACGACGCTATTATGCATACGTCGTACTCTCGTAGTACGCAACTCCACGTACCCTGGTATACGTAAGCGCGGTACCACGATCCGAAAAAACACCGACAATGGGTCCCCGGCCGTACTCTAGTATGCATACTAGAGTAGTATTCATACTCTATGCATACTGGCTGGGGTAGTAGTATAGATGAACGCATCCTAGATTTCAGCAATGCCAGGCCAAGGCCCCACCCAGGCCCCAGGTCACAGTCGCGCAGAAAGCTTTTACTGTTCAACTCTATCCTCAGCGTATCCCCCCAGATAGCACTATAGAAGCGGGCCACCGACGCGACAGCCACAACCACAAGAGTACCAGTCGGCCAGAGACTGTGGCTCGTCATTTTCTTTTGCGCGGGTGCATTCGGAAAAGCATCGTAGGAAAAGAGCGCGCATTTTATGTCTTCGGCCTCCACCGCCAACGCCGAGGGAGACCCGCCGCAGGCTGAGCAGCAGGAGGAGAGGCAAGGCCAGGCGCCGGAGTCTGCCCCTGATGCCGCCGCTCCCGCCGCTCCCGCCCCCGCCCGGGCCCCGTCCCCTACCAGCGTCTGGTCAACTCGGGTCCACCGCGAGATCCTGTCACTGACCGAGGAGGAGGGCAAGGCAGCGTCACCGTCGTCTTCGTCGTTCGGATCCCCCCTCCCCCCCTACGTCATCCTCGCCGACCATACCATCAGTCTCGACCGTGGCGTATGTGACGCAACTTTCAGGGTCGAGGTGGAGCTCCCTCCCGAGAACGTCATGGTCCCCAAGTCCGAGGAGGGGGGTGAAGAGGGCGCCGGCGCCGGGTCATCCGGTGCATCCGACACCGACACCGACGCCGACGCTGACGAGGGGTCAGGGAAGGCCGGCAAGGACAGCGAGGGGGGGGCTGCCGCCGATGCCGTGGGGGCTGCCGCCGAGGCCGTGGCGCTGCCCCGCTTCGAGACCGTCACGGTCCTGCTGGACGCCTCGGCCGATCCCGGCTCCGCTGGCCCCTCGGCCTACCCGTTCTGTCCCCCTAGGGCAATGATCCTGTCGGGATCCCACCTGTTCCCGGAGGGATCGGATGTTCGTGACGGCGATGTCCTAGCTCTGGACCTGGACTGGACTCCCAGCCTCCACCTCAGCGACGCTGTTCTCAACGTCGCCCTCAAGGCCAGGGAGAGTATCCGGAGGGGAGAGCCATTCTACTGTGCCGGCACGGTCCACAGGGACGACATGGGTAGAGAAGGAGCCGGCGCTACCCCTGCCCCTGGGCTAGAGCTGGTTGAGGACGCCCTCTACCAGGGGGCCAAGACTGTCGGTGATGGAGCCAGGAGCGCTGCGGCCTACTTGAGCACCGGCTTTAGCAGCTTGCGGGAGAAGGGACTGGGCATGGCGGGCGAGGCCAAGGAGGGACTGTCCTCCAAGATGAAGACGAAGGAGAGGAAGGAAAACAAGGCACAAAGGAAGGCCACAAGGTCGTCCGGGTCCGCCCCCGCCCCAGGGGACGAGATCGATCTCGCAGCGGCACCCTGGAACGTATGCTCCGGCATGTACGCGTGCAAGGCCATCCGCCGCCCCACCTTCGTGGAGAACGCTATTGCGGCCGGGGTCGCAAGGGAGAAGCACGGGGAGGCGGTGTCCTCGAGGGTACCTGGAGGTGGCGGAAAGCTGCTGACCTCGATTAGGAGCTCCGCCAAGGCCGTACTGGAAGAGTCTTTCCTCATGATCACTGACGACTACATCATCGAGATGGCCACTAGCAAGTTCTCTGTGGACTCGGGGAAAGTGACCTACGCGATGCCGATCTCGAATCTAGCCAAGCTCAAGTTCCGCCGGGAGGAATCGATCTCGCTGTTCTTCAAGCAGAGCCCCGAAGACCCCGTCATCTTGATGTGCCCCGATAGCGCTGACTGTGTCAAGCAAATACAGATTGTTCTAAAGAAACACGGTGTAAGGGGAAAGCACACCAACGCAGCTATGCAGAGATCCATCCAGACGGCTATGTCCATTGTGCTCGAGATTCAGAAGAAGGAGAAGGCCCTGGCCGCTATTCCCACTGTGGAGAACGTGCAACTGATCATGGACCTGTACCGGCAGGCGGCGGAAAGGTTTGAGCAGGCAGGTGACAAAAGGCATGAGGAGGTCATGGTCCACCTCAAGAAGTTCCTCGCCAACTCCATCACGGCCAGCATCCTTGACGGCAGCTATGAGGAGAGGAAGAGGAAGATGGCGGAGGCCGCCTCGCCGCCGCCTAAGCCAGTGCCCGAGGGCGAGGTGCTGACGTCTCCTGATTTCATGCGGGATCTTGACGACAACGATGACGACGACGACGATGTGCATGCTGAGGATGGGCTGGACTCGATCCAGAGGACGGACGATATGATCGCCGAGGCGAAGCGCGACATTGAGCAGCTCGGTGGAACTGCCCTCCTCGATGTCCTCAACGCCTCAGCCGAGGGCACCGCCACCGCCAATGGTGCCGACGAATACGGTCTGACCGACGACGCAATGGAGGAGCTCGACGCAATGCTAAAGGATGCTGACGCCGAGCTCGCCAACTTGATGAGCTCATAAACACCAACTCTTAAAGACAGGAAATTAACTAAGGGTATTACAACCGACAATTACTTGTTATACCCATATTGCGTTCAATATTCATTATTTAATCTCGTACTCACAATCGATAATGGCGGCGAAGTCACTATTGCCGCGCGCTTAAAGTTGGTGTAGAAGAGCAACCTAATTTTACCTACTTATGTGGATCATGGCAGGTACCTCAACGAATAAGAAGTTGCGACGCCGAAAAAACGATGAAATCAATTGCATTTGTGTGTGTGTGTTATGGCCACAGAGCTCTCCGTGCCGTGCTGTGTTAAATGGTATATGAAGTTGAAGAATGAGCAGGGGAACGCAAACGCGGCGGATTGGCCCGTCCGTAGCACCTCTGGCGAAGCCAAAGCCAGCGGAAACAAGCGCACTTTGCCGTGCACGCCTCGGGCTGGCCAACTGATCCCTAACGCCGCTCGCTGTCGAACTCGAACCGGTACCGCTCATAACTCAGCTCCCAGATGGGATCGTAGTTGGCCTTCCAGGCCTTGTCCTCACACTTCTCATTAGGATCGCCGCAGCAGACGGTGCAGCACTGAGAGGAGCAGGTGACCGAGGGATTGTTCCCGCCGCAATCGGCCCCTAGGGCGAAGTAGGTTCCCATGCCGTTCGCATCGCACATGAAGTCGAGGTCTCCGGAGAGGCCGCCGTTGCCGTCGACGAGGAGGACTCCGAGGGCGGGGAGCGTTGCAAGCTCCGTCGGAATGGTGCCTCGAAGCTGGTTGCGGTTCAGCATGAGAACAATGAGACTGCCCAGTTTGCTGAGGCTTTTGGGGATGGTACCAGTGAGCTTGTTCTTGTCTAGGTCGAGCAGGTACAGATCCTGAAGGTTTGTGAGGTCGGGAATGGATCCTTCGATGTTGGAGTGCTTGAGGGAAAGCTCGGTCAGGGTGGTCATGCTCTTGATGAAGTCAGGGAAGGGCGCCCTGTCCCATGAGTTGTCCCCAAGGAAAAGGTATTCGAGGTTAAGATCTCCGAGAGCGGAGGGGATGGCGCCAGTGAAGGAGTTGTCGGATAGGTCGAGATCGGTGAGAGCGTGCAGCTTCCTGATCGACGTTGGGATGGGGCCCGTCATCAAGTTCTTGTGCAGGGCGAGGTAGGTCAAGGTATGCTGGCTGGAGATGGATGAGGGGAAGGTGCCCCCGATCTCGTTGTCGTGAAGATCGAGCACAGTGAGCAGTTCATGGTTGAGCAGGGTAGTGGGGACGGTGCCGGAGAACTTATTGTCCGACAGATCGAGCTGCTCGATGTTCGGTGTGTTGGCGAAGTGGGCGTCGTCGAGACTGCCGGTGAAGAAATTGTCCTCCAGGTACAGGAACTTGAGATTGGACAGCCTCTTGACGTGGGCTAGATTTCCTTCCATCTTATTGTCATCAAGGGCGAGGAACTCAAGGTTCTCGAGATGCCTGAAAGTCTCTGGGATTTTGCCCTCGAACATGTTGTTGGAGAGGACAACGACGGTCAGGTCCTTGAGGTACTCGAAGGCGTTGGGGATTGTTCCTCCCATGTTGATGTTGTACTCCATGGCGAAGACTCGGATGTTCCGGAAGACCTCGATCTCAGGGGGAATGGTGCCTGACATGTCGTTGTTCGGGAGCCAGATCTGGGAGATGAGTCCCTCCTCGGTACCGCCCTCGCAGTGCGCACCCCAGAAATAGACCTCGTCTCCCTCGCTATGGGTCTCGTACCACTCGCACTCGTCGATGGGGTTCAGGAAGGAGAAGGGGAAGAACCAGTCGTCACCGTTGGTGGCGTAGTAGAAGACAGCCAGGGCGTAGCGCTGGACAAACTTGTGCTCCATCAGAGTTCCCAAGTCGGTTCGGTGGTTGGGAATAGGGACGCGCAGACCGTCGTCCATGCAGATCCACCGCGCGGCACGGCGCTGGGGAGAGTCCTCTCTGTTCAAGTCGGCAGGGGAGGAGATGCCGGTTGTGACAAGGAAGTCCATGGTTCGATCGAACCGCTCCTCATTGCTCATGAAGGGTTGAGGGGGGATGGGATTACCGCCGCTGGGGGAAGGGGCGGGAGCCGAAGCCGGTCTGCTGGGGGAGGGAGCCGGCCGAGGCCTGGGGGCTCCGGTGTTGGCCGCATTGCCCCTCTCGTTACCTTTACCGCCGGCCGTCCCGGCAATGATTCCGATGATTGCGATCAACAGGACAGCTCCCGCGGCTAAATAGCAACGGCGTCGGCTCTTCTTCACCGAGGCAGGATCGCCGCCGGACATGGCGTGCGTCTGGCGCACCTCGTCGGCAGAGGGCATGGTGTTGCCGTCGTCGTTGGCGACCTCTAGGTCGACGTCGGCCATCGATGGGGAAGTATCTTCGTTTCTCATGGTCGGCTATGTCTTGTTATAGGGAGATGGATACGACGTGCCGCGAAATAGGCCTGGCGCTGCAGCAAAGGGGATGGGCAGACAGTCGGGTAGGAGGGACGGTCGACGAAAATGATGCGAGTGAGGTGTTTTCGTTGTTCTTGCGAATCCAGTAGATTTGCGTGGTGCAAGAGAGTGCGCACACGACTGCTTGTAAACGATGTGCGGCACGCGCTCGCATGTTTCGGCAGAATTAAGGACCGCGCAACGGCTAAGGTCTGCGGTGCTTACGTTCAAATTTACTACTATTGGTAACTGTGTAAATTGGGGTAGTAGGTATTACCAGCATTTATTTACGCATAAGATGTATCAAAAATCTAGATTCTGGCGATGTACAATTCATAGCTAGCACCAAAGTATGTGTCATGAATCAGTGTGTATTCTGTGAATCAGCGCGCTCCGGCCCTGTCAATGAAGAAAGCAAGCAGACACGATCGGAGTATCATATTTAAGAGTAGGAGCTCGTATATTA
>Ga0315315_10002949_pt1 | contig 15566 bp, 16 predicted proteins | sample M140m3416metaG_FD_203699 | JGI IMG/M metagenome (GOLD analysis project Ga0315315, IMG submission 203699) | Ammonia-oxidizing marine archaeal communities from Monterey Bay, California, United States - M1 40m 3416 | ecosystem: Environmental > Aquatic > Marine > Intertidal zone | place: USA...
CATTCTGCCACCTGACGCAAACATAACGCATGGTGGATCAGCCGACACTGCGTTAAAAAAACTATAGGGAGCGAGATTACTCTGGCCGTGTTCATTAATAGTGGATATCCATCCAATTGGCCTGGGCGAGACAAAAGCTTTAAATGGATCGCGTTTAAATCCATTTTCTCTATGAGAACCAGGTTTATAAAACATCTTATACTTCCTCTATTTTCTGTGAATATGAGTTCGAATTGTTAAGAAAAATCAATTTATATTTTATGATAATCATTCGGAGCTGCAAATTACGTTCAGCTAAACTAGCTTTATAAATTAGAAGTCCATAGCAAGGTATGAATTTAAAGCACCCTCTATGATATCTCTATCTATATCCTTTACGATAAACACTAGGCGCGAGCGATGGTCGGAGGTTGGCCATGCATCTATTTTTGCGGGCGGATGAAACATATGTTGGACCGCGTGCACAACAACGGGTTGATTATCTATTTCTTCTACATTAATGAGCCCTTTAATTCTTAGAATATTAGCACCGTGGGTTTGGGCTAGCATATCCAAAGAACCAGCTATTTTACCCCACTTTAATGGTTCATCAAAGTAAATGGAAAAGCTCTTTATATGATCATCATGTCTATTAACGTCATGGCTATGGTGATGGTGGTGGTGATCATGATCATGTTTTGGGATATGTCCCTCCGTATCCATATACGCTTCTTCTTTTAACCACCGTGCAACATCTGCCGTTTTTGTGAGTGGGTTATATAATCCAGCGTTAAATAATTTAAGCGGATCTATTTCGCCGTGTTCGCATTCTATAATTGGGGCAGCTGGATTAATAGTTGTTAAACGTTCCTTAACCTTCACAATATCTTTTGGTTCTGTCACATCAACTTTTGATAGAACGATCCGGTCTGCGACCGCAGCTTGTTTTACAGACTCAAATTGTTGGTCAAATTGGCTCATACCGTGATGTGCATCAACCACAGTGACGACCCCATCAAGTCGGTATTTTGATATCAGAAATTGATCTGACATCATTGTGTGCAGTATTGGAGCTGGATCTGCCAGTCCGGTTGTTTCAACGATTAACCGATTGAACTCCGGTATTTGCCCGTCCTGTTGTTGAGCATATAAGCGATGCATTGTCTCCACAAGGTCGCCGCGGACGGTGCAACATAGGCATCCGTTATTTAACAATATTGTATCTTCGTTAGATTTAACCACAAGCGCATCATCAATACCTACTTCGCCAAATTCATTGATGATCACGGCGACTTTATCCATATTCTCGGCTTGCATTAATCTTGAAAGTAAGGTCGTTTTTCCACTACCCAGAAAACCTGTCAAAATTGAAACCGGCACCCGATCCTGTGTCGTGTTATCAGTCACCTTTTGCTACCTCACAATAAATTATCATTCGAAGAGACGATCTCTAATGTACATATAAACGTTTTGTATCTGTCTTAATATCGTTTTATTTTAGAATTTTTTACCATCATGAAATGAGTGCCGTCTTGGGAAATTGTCGTACCTTAGATCCCAGTAGAAAAACTTTAAAGTCATCCCGAAAAAAACTTGATATAGCCTTATCCATAACATTCAGCCCGCCAGTAAAACTTCCGAAAGCAGGTAAGATGACCCTCGTCTGATCACTTATAAAACACCGATCGGAAAAACTTTTTCTATTTAACTTAATTTTTGCTTTTGGATGGAAATGCCCACTTACTTCTCCATCTGTGGTTTCCCTTTTTGCTTCGTGTCTAAAAGTTAGTGGAGGATCCAGATAATCATTAAGGTTAATGCCGCCAAGCGAAGGCACTCCCGACGGATCATGGTTCCCTTGGATCCAAAACCATTCATAGTTATTAGTTAAGTTTAAAATTTTCGTTATTTGTTCTTTGGAAATACGTTCCATCCAAGTGTCATCATGGAAGCTATCGCCAAGACTTATCACACGCAATGGTTTGAAATAGTTTATGACTTTTTCGACCCGATTTAATGTATCCAGCGTATCATACGGTGGAAGAAAAACATTTTGTTTGGCAAACCACGAACCCTTCTCTAGATGAAGGTCAGAAAATATCACCGTCTGTTTCTCCGGCCAGAATAATGCGCCGGATATATCAGCGATAAGTCTTGTATTATTAAGATAAAATTCAAACATTTATCAAAAGTATTTGAGGTCAAAAGAATTAGTCATTGCATTGCCATTCCTTCAGAAATAAGTGCTTCCTCTGCATCGTCCAGTAGAGAATCTATTGCGGATCCCTTAACATTTTCTCTGCCAATTTCTAACAAAATTGGAACGGCTAAGGGCGATACCTTTGTTAAATATTTAACATTTATATTAGTCTTTATTCTTTTCAAAAGTGCTCCAAGTCGATGAATATCTGTAAAACCTCTCGCCGCATCTGCTCTAGTGGCGCGCAATAAAATGTGGTTAGGGTCATATTTCCTGAGGACATCATAGATTAAATCAGAGCTGAAAGTTACCTGTTTTCCAGTTTTCTTATGTCCAGGCAACCGTCGATCAATTAACCCCGCAATTACCGCTACATCTCTGAATGTTCGTTTTAAAACCGTAGACTCGGCCATCCAATTTTCTAAGTCATCACCAAGCATATCCTCATCGAATAAATCCTTTATATTTGATGGTTGCTTTAAACTCCAAATAGCGATGGCATAATCGGTTGCAACAAAACCAAGTGGCTGGGTACCCGACCTTTCCATGCGTCTTGTCAAAAGCATTCCGAGCGTTTGATGCGCATTTCGACCTTCAAAACTATATGCTACCATATAAAATAATCTTCTTCGCTGAAATATCTCAACTAAGAGTTCATCGCTTTTAGGTAAAGTCGATAATTGCTCCTGTCTCTCTAGCCATTCTTTCACTGGTGCTGCCAGGTTTCGCCAACTCGATGGATTTTGTAGTAACGCCCTCACTCCTTCGGCCAGATTACTTGATAGCGGCAATCGACCACCAATATATGATGGTACCTTTGGTGTCTCCCCGCGTCCGAGGGACACCTCGATCGTTGTTTCCCGAATACCTTCAAATGTCAACAGCCGTCCCGCAAATATGAAAGTATCACCGGGAACAAGTCCTTGTGCAAAATACTCTTCGACTTCCCCTAAAAATCGGCCTCTTCGCATTTTTACTTTTAAAGTCGTTGACTCTACAATCGTCCCCACATTCATTCGATATCGTCGTTCAGTTGAGGAATCTGCTATTCTATAGAGATCATTATCATCCAGTTTGATGCGACGATAACGGTCATATGTCTTCAGAGCGTAACCCCCATCACATACAAAGCTAATGACTGAGTTGAAATCCTCTAGGCTGAGATGTTTGTACGCGGATGCGTTGCGAATTTCGTTAAAAAGGACGTGTTTGTCGAATGGTCCTGAGCACGCTACACCCTGTATATGTTGCGCCAGAACGTCAAGGCCGCCTTGTCTTAAAATATCACCGTCCAAATTCTCATCTAGAATAGACTTGAATGCGGCTTGACACTCGAGCACTTCAAATCTGTTCGCCGGCACTAATATTGCCTTGCTTGGTTCATCAAGACGATGGTTGGAACGTCCAATTCGCTGTAACAGGCGCGAGACCCCTTTAGGTGCTCCTATCTGAATGACCAAATCTACAGCCGCCCAATCAATACCAAGATCTAAGGAGGATGTCGCTACCACTGCCCTCAAAGCACCCTTCACCATAGCATTTTCTACTATTCTTCTCTGCTCAACCGACAGGGATCCATGGTGTAAGGCAATCGCTAAATTCTTGTCATTTACTTTCCATAAGGCTTGAAAGACTAATTCGGCTTGCGCACGCGTGTTAACAAAAATTAGACTTGTTTCATGATTTAAAATCGCACTATATATTTCATCTGCAGCATAAATTCCCATATGCCCGGACCAAGGCAGCCGGGAGTTTCCAATTAATATTTCGACTGATGGTTTTTTCGTTGGTTTTGCTTCAATAATTTTGACTGGATTTATCGTTTGATCGCAGGATAGATATTCTGCCATCTCTGCTGGATATGGAATTGTCGCAGAAAGGCCTACTCGTCGGGCCTGGGGCGCCCAAGTATTTAATCGCGCTAATGCAAGGGATAGTAGATCCCCTCTTTTAGTTGTAGCTAATGCGTGAAGTTCGTCGATTACTATACATTTTAACTCTTGAAAAATAGTGGAGCTATCCGGATAGGATATCAACAAAGCTAAGCTTTCTGGTGTTGTTAGTAGAATATTCGGAGGTGATTTTCTTTGCCGTTGTCGTTTTGATTGAGGCGTGTCCCCGGTCCTTGTTTCCACAGTAATCTTCAGATCCATTTCAGAGAGCGGCTCTAGCAGGTTTCGGGCAACATCAACTGTCAATGCTTTAAGTGGAGATATGTAAATGGTGTGAAGAGAATTTGTGGGATCTGCGTTTATTTCTATAATACTGGGTAAAAAACCCGCTAAAGTTTTGCCACCACCTGTTGGTGCTATTAACAGCGTTGATAGACCAAGCGCTCCACTCTCGATCATTTTGATTTGATGATCGTGAAGCTTCCAACTCTTTTTTTTAAACCAATTCTCTATAAAAGTTTTTGGCATAAAACAAAATGCCTCTTCGGGATCTCATCAAATACAAAGAAGAAGTCTGTCAATTTACGAGGGGTACCAAGATGGATTACGTTTGTCAGAAAAACTTGCCAAACCCTCCATAGCCTCGTCGGTTTGCCTCTTCGCCGCATGGGAGGAGACAAGTTCTTCAAAATACTCATCAGTTAAAAGCAAACCGGCATCTTTGAGTGTTGCCTTTTTCGTTTCAGAAGTGGCGATTGGAGCAGCAAGTAATAAATTTTCGATTATTGGTGCTGCTGTCTCATCAAGTGTACCAGTTGGGCACACTTGATGGACTAGGCCAATATCGAAAGCTGTTTGTGCATCGAACCTTTCACAGGTTAGAGCGTAGCGCCGTGTGTTACGAGGTCCTATTGCCGCATTAAGTTGCGGTACTATGATACTTGCGATTACACCCCACCGGGTTTCTGTAATGGAAAATAAAGCATCGTCGCTTGCCACCACAATATCACACGATGCTGCTATGCCAGTACCTCCACCAAAACATCCACCGTGCACTAAAGCGATCGTCGGTTTCAGAACCTCAGTGAGACCGCGTATAGCGGATGCTGTTAAGCGGGACACATCTATATTTTCTTGTGGAGATAGTTTTCCTATTTCCTTAAGCCATTTTAAATCTGCGCCTGCCTGAAAATGTTTTCCGTTGCCTTTAATAACAATAACTCTAACCGTATCGTCATTAGAACATGAAACAACAGCCTCAATCATAGCTTTTACGAACTCACCATTATAAGCATTATTAACCTCAGGACGATTAAGGGTGATGGTTGCAACACCGCGTTTATCAACCTCTAAAAGAACAACGGGATCAGGCATAAAGAACTCCTCTTAGATGTATAAATAGCTTTCGATCGGTTTTTCTATTTACATGTTTTTATTGTTTGTAGAGATAAAACCTAATTGTGCTGAAGTGAATAGATATTAAGTAAAAGAAAGCAATAAGTTTTCTGTTTTTCGGCTGGCGTCCCAGTAAGTGAACCGATATTGTTCATATGATCTATTTTAAATCAGATGACTGAACAAAATGCAAATTGAACGCCGGGTCCGGGCAATTTTAGATTCTGAAGCTGAAGCCATAAAGGCGGTCTCTATAGACGCGTCATATGGCAAGGCGGTCGAACTTATTGAAACCTGCGCGGGCAAGATTATTACTACCGGCATGGGAAAAGCTGGTTTCGTAGCACATAAATTCGCTGCCATTCTGAGTTCGACTGCAACACCGGCTGTTTTTATTCATCCTGCGGAGGCGGCGCACGGGGATCTCGGTATGCTTGCGCCAGGTGATTGTATTGTTGCTTTCTCAACGAGTGGGAAGACCCGTGAAGTATTAGAGTTTATTCAATTAAGTCGACGAATGGATATAGGGGCTGTTGTTGGAATAACTTCACATACAGATTCTGGGTTAAGAGAATTATCGGACGTAACTATAAATATGGGCGTAATAAAAGAACCATGCCCATTAGGTATGACCCCAACTGCAAGTATGGCTGTAATGGCAGCAATAGGGGACGCCCTAGCTCTGGTGTTAATGGAGAAAAAATCGGTCACTCGAGAACAGTACGGAATGAGGCATCATGGAGGTTATCTCGGTAAAAAAGCCAGAATTGTTGAGTGAGTGGAAATAACTGATTGATTAAAAAAAAGCCGCAAGAGTGGTTAAAAGTAACAAAAAACGGTCTTTTTGTGGCCCCGGGAAATTTTTTTATAGATCCCAATATAGCCAGCGATACGGCGGTAGTAACCCATGCTCATGCAGATCATGCGCGTTCGGGACATAAAAAGATTATAGCTACCCCCGAAACATTAGAAATTATGAAAGTGCGTTTTGGCAATGCATTTAGTCAGTCTCCATATGGACTTGAATATGGAAGGAAATTAGCCGTAAATGATGTCACAATTTGGTTGGCTCCGGCAGGGCACGTTTTGGGTAGTTCCCAAATTGTCATTGAACATGAGGGTGCTCGGGTTGTGGTATCAGGGGATTATAAAAGGCAGCGAGACCCTACATGTAGCCCATTTGAAGCTGTGACTTGTGATGTTTTTATTACGGAGGCGACCTTTGGCCTACCAGTCTTCAAACATCCGAAAGCGCAGTTAGAGATAAAAAAATTATTAAACTCGATAGATTTGTTCACAGATCGTTGTCATGTAGTTGGAGCCTATGCGTTGGGAAAAGCGCAACGTATAATTTCTCTCTTGAGGGAATCTGGCTATCACCAACCAATTTTCATTCACGGTGCTTTGAAAAAGCTTTGTGATTTATATGTTGAGCATGGGGTAGAATTAGGGGAAATTATTACTGTTCCCGACTTGAGAAAAAAAACTGGAAAATTAGACTTGGATGGGCAGATTGTGATCGCCCCACCATCGGCTATTGCAGATCGTTGGGTTCGAAAATTTGGCGATCCAATTATCGTTATGGCATCAGGATGGATGCGAATCAAACAACGTGCCCGTCAACGCAACGTAGATTTACCATTGGTGATTTCTGATCATGCAGATTGGGATGAGCTTTTTCAAACCTTTCATGAAGTAGCAGCTCCAGAAATCTGGGTCACCCACGGAAGAGAGGAAGCTATCATCCATCAAGCGACCTTAGAAGGCTTCAAAGCTAAAGCGCTATCTTTAATTGGCTATGATGAAGAAGGCGGATGAAGCTATTTTCAGAACTACTTGAGAGCCTGATCTATACATCGAGCCGCAACGCAAAAATTAAGCTTCTGAAAAATTATTTTGAGAAAGCAGCCGATCCGGATCGTGGGATTGCTTTGGCTGCTTTAACAGGAACTTTGCACCTCCCCAATGTCACGCCAGCGATAATTAGAAAACTTATGTCCGAAAGGGTCGACCCGGTTCTTTTTTCTTGGTCGTATGATTTTGTGGGAGATCTAGCTGAGACAACCGCACTCATGTGGCCATCTAATGTTAAAAGCTCGGCTTGGCCAAAATTAAAGGATGTTTATAGCACCCTGATGTCGGTAAAGAAAAAAGAAGTCCCGAGCCTAATCTCCAGTTGGCTAGATGCTATGGATGAGACTGGTCGTTGGGCATTATTAAAGTTGATGGGCGGCGGGTTGAGAGTTGGAGTTTCAGCTCGACTTGCAAAAAGTTCGCTAGCCAAATTTGGTGATATAGAAGTAGCAGAAGTTGAAGAAGTCTGGCATGCATTAGAAGTGCCGTTTGAGGAACTTTTTTCTTGGCTTGAAGGGGCTATCCCACGGCCATCTATGGACCATCGAGCTGTTTTTAGACCCTTAATGTTGGCAAATCCAGTTTTGGAAAAAGAGCTTTTAAATATTAAACCGGATGACTATGCACTTGAATGGAAATGGGACGGCATTCGAGTTCAGCTTGCCGCCAATGGGGAAGAACGAAAACTCTTTTCAAGAACAGGCGATGACATTTCCAATTCCTTTCCAGAAATTATAGAAGCTTCAAAATTTAATGGGGTCCTGGATGGGGAGTTACTTGTCATGAAAGAGAAGAAAGTAGCTCCATTTAATGATCTTCAGCAGCGACTGAATAGAAAAAAAATCTCAGACAAGCTAGTTTTAGACTTTCCCTGCCATGTGCGGCTTTACGATATTCTATTCGATGGGGAAGAGGATCTTAGAACCCATAGTTTCAGATATAGAAGATTGCGTTTAGAACAATTTTTTGAAGAAAAAAAATTACAAAGAATGGACTTATCTGAGCTCGTAGATTTCAAGATTCATAGCAATTTGAGCGATCTACACACAACCTGCAGGGAATACGGACTAGAGGGTTTGATGTTAAAGCCTTGGGACAGTTTGTATATCGCCGGTCGGCCGAAACCAGGGTGGTTTAAGTGGAAGCGTAATCCTCTCATAATAGATGCTGTAATGATGTATGCTCAAAGAGGGCATGGGCGACGTTCATCTTTTTATTCCGATTTCACGTTTGGTGTTTGGTGGCTTCATGAACAAAAAACCGAGTTAGTGCCTGTAGCAAAGGCATATTTTGGTTTTACTGATGAGGAACTGAAGGATCTAGATAAATGGGTGAGAGATAATACAATAAAACGTTTTGGGCCGGTGCGACAGGTTGCTACAGGACTAGTTATCGAGTTAGCATTCGATAGTATTCACAGATCTAAAAGACATAAATCCGGAGTTGCTATGCGATTCCCCAGAGTTTACCGAATTCGTTGGGACAAGCCAGCCGAAGAGGCAGATTGGCTAGAAAGCTTAGAAACTTTTATTGAATAATAAATCCATTTCTGAAATTAACCAAATTTTGGGTAATTAGCATGGCCGTGTCAACGTGGTGAGATTGAATATTAGGTGGTCAACTCCACAAAGTTAGCTGGCCATTTCATCCAAACCATCTCGTAATAATTTGTTAAACGCCCTTGGAGACTCTATATTCGAGAAATGCCGTTGGCCGTCTATAATAAATAATTTTGAGTTCTTGATTCGTTCATGCATTTCTTCTGATCGTTCGATTGGAGTGACCGGGTCATCTCCAGCGGCGATTATACGGGTGTTTGTTGTTATCTGATCCAGTGAGTCTAGATAATTCAGGTCAGCAACCGCAGAAGTTCCCCCAAGATATCCTTCAACAGGAGTAGCGATAAATACGTCTTTTATTTTATGATAATAAGCATTTTCGGCCTCAACAAACTTATCCGTAAACCAAAGTCTTTTTGTCATTTCCCATACAGGAACCATACCGGACTTCTTTACGACGGCTTGCCTTTCTGCAACCCAATTTCGATACCAAGGGTTACTTTGGGAGGTTGTATTACAAAGTGATAGGGAGTTAAGTCTACCGGGGTGGTTAATTGCTACACCTTGACCTATCATCCCTCCGGTAGAAATACCGACCCAGTGTACCTTTTCAAGTTCTAGCGCATTCATTGTTCCTACGGCGTCATCCACAAATTGATTCAGGGTGTATGGGCCTTGAGGTGCTGAAGTTTTTCCATGACCTCGCCAATCATACCGGAGAATATGATAGCGATCCGAGAGGGCTTCTATCTGTTGGTTCCATATCTCGTTGCTGGTTCCCATTGCGTGCGCCATCATCACTATAGGACCGTTTTTATTGCCATCCCAACGATAGGCGATATCAATACCATTCACATGTGTCATTTGTATTTTCATAATTTAATCATTCTCAATATTCATTAATTTTTCACTATAGCGGACAAGGACTTTACCCGTGCAATTCCCACTTAACATATCTCTCAAAGATGAAGGAGTTTTCTCAAAACCGTTGACTACGTGATCGATAGTTTTGATTTTACCCTGTCTACATAGCGCCATCATGCGCTCTCTTGCGAATTCCCAGCGTTCTGGATAGGAGTATCTGGAAAAACCTTTTATACTCGCTTCTTTTGCCCAGAGTTGACGCATATTTACCGGATCTTGGTCAGGTCGTTCGCTGTTATTGGAAATTGTTCGTCCGACAATGATTACTTGAGCATATTTTGCTAAATTTTCAAATACAAGGTCTCCTATTGCGCCACCGAGAGTATCAAAGAATAAGTTGACTCCATCAGGGCAGCTATTTGCTAAATTATGAGCGAATGAAGGATTATTATGTTCTAGGCAATCGTCTGCTCCCAGTTGCTCAATAACTTTCTTACTTTTGTCTTTATTTCCAGTGATGCCGATTACCCGCATCCCGGCAAGTTTTCCGAGCTGGATTGCGAAACTACCAACTGCTCCCGCCGCTGAGGTCACAACCAACGTTTGTCCTGGCATCGGACGACCAAAAAGGTCAAGCGCACAGTAAGCCGTGAGGCCTGGAGAACTAAGCGCGGTGAGCCAAAGAGTTTCAGAGAATTCAGCGCTAATGGCGATTAATTGCTCGGAGGATGCTATTGCATACTCTTGCCATCCTAATCGACCCGTGACTAACTGGCCAGGGAGATAGCCGTCTACGTCTCCATCAATCACTTGGCCTAGCACATCACAGTCTATCAGTTCCCCGATTTTAAACGGCTCTGTGTAATTTTTGAAATCCTTCATTCTTTGATTTTGCCAAGGAGATAACGCTACCATGAGAATTTTAATCAGAAGCTTTCCTGGGGGAGTTGGTGGAATTGCGCATTTTTCTATATTAAAGTTTTCGTCGCTTGGAAGCACTTTTGGTCGCGTTTTTAGAGTGAACCGGCGATTAACTTCTGGTACCTTAAACATGAGTATTAAATATCCCTGATATCAAAATATTCATTTGGTTTATACAGAGGAGTACTTAATGACAAGCGAAGTTTTAGATCTAGGCAGCACTCAAATATCATATGAATTTGACCAGAAAAACACAGATTCTACAGTAACCATGATACACTGCTTCGGGTCTAATAAAAAATATTGGGATTTTCATAAAAAATCATTCATCGATTATAACTCTCTATTAATTGATGTCCCAGGACATGGCCAAAGTAAACTTCACGATGGACCGTGTACCCTATCACAAATCGCTGATGATATTGTTGCTCTCCTGGATCATCTCGGTATTCAAAAGATTCATTTAGGCGGTGTTTCGATGGGAGGTATGATTTCACAAACACTCATTTTAAAGTATCCAGACCGTGTAGCTTCTCTAATGCTAATTAATACAACATGCTTCATCAGTGAAGATATGCACCAACTATGGGAAAAAAGATCGAAGCAAGTTTTAGAGAGCGGCACTAAATCGGTTCATGATGTTTTAATGCGAAGATGGTTTACCTCAGACGCGATAGAAAAAGAAATCCCTGGCTACAAATACTTATCTGCAACTTTTGAAAGTTTCGATCCCAAGGCATTCAAAAAAATCAGCGAAGCCATGTGCGGTTTAGATACAAATGATAAGTTAAAAAGCATAGATGTACCCACATTAATAATCGCTACTCCAGACGATCCGGGTGCTCCCACATATATATCACGACGAATGGCAGACTTTATTAGAGGCTCAGAGTTATATTGGTTAGAGCCAGCACAGCACTTGTCATCACTGGAGCACGTGGACGCGTTCAATGAGATTATCTCTAGTTTTCTGTATAAGCAGTTTGCCAATATTTAAGGCGGCAGAGTACCATTGATCGTATCTAGTTGGACAAAATCTCAATTGTTTGAGTTAACACTTTGATTGGAACCTAATTTGGTCCTAACTGAATTCAATACTGTGGGAACGGGTCAATTAATAATCTTCGTTCATGGCGTTGGTTTAGATCGGTTTATGTGGTGTCCGGTCATTAATGAATTGAAACAGGAGTTTACTTGCGCAACGTTCGATCTTTTGGGGCATGGTAAAGCCCCTGATATTGAAGGGACAGCGTCTTTGAAAAAGTTTACGGGGCGCTTGTTGAATTTAATTGAAGAGTTTCAACCAATTAAACCAGTACTTGTTGGCTTTTCTCTGGGGGCAATGGTCGTAAAGCGCTTTGTCATCGACAATCCTAACTTAGTTAAAGGTCTTATTATCACGCATTCTGTTTTCAATCGGAATAATGAACAGAGAAAGGCTATAGAGAAGCGACTGTATAGTGTTCAAAATAATGGACTAGACGAGGTCATTGAGCTGGCAATACAACGATGGTTTACTGGATCCTTTATAGATAGTAGGCCTCTTATCCTAGGGCATGTGCGGCAGACACTCTTGGAAAACAATTTATCGAATTATCAAAAAGCCTATGAGGTCTTTGTCTTTGGGGACCGAGAACTCGTTCCATTAGTTGATACAATTAAATGTCCCTGTTTTATAATAACAGGAGAAAATGACGTTAACTCAACGCCGTCTATGGCTCATGCTTTATCCAGACGAATAAAAGCTTCAGAGGTAAAAATTTTAAGAGACCTGGCGCACGGCGCACCTATCGAAGCCCCGACGATATTTGCAAAGGTGATAAAAGAAGCCATGACCCAATGGTCAAACTGATAGTATTTTAGACAACAATATGTGAGTGCAAATGAGTCAATCCTTGGACTAAAAAATTAAATGAAGCGTGATCAAATAAAACATCGAACTAAGGAAACTAGAAAATGAAATTTTATGATTGTCGAACCGCTCCTTCTCCGAGAAGGGTGAGGATTTTTATTGCTGAGAAGGGGATAGAGATAGAAACCATCGAGGTTGATCTAGGTTCTAAGGAGCAACTATCGTCTGAGTTTAAAAAAATTAACCCTAATTGCACGGTTCCGGTCTTACTTTTGGACGATGGCACCCGATACACAAGTACGGCCGGCATTAGAAATTATTTAGAAGCTCTTCATCCCACACCTAATCTGATGGGGAAAAACGCAATAGAGAGGGGAATGGTTGCTGATGCCCAATGGCGGATAGAAATGGAAGGCCAAGTGGCAATGGCTGAGGCTTTAAGAAATTCGACGCCCAGGATGTCGGGCAGAGCTCTTACCGGACCATTTGATTATCAGCAAATTCCCGCCTTGGCAGAGCGTGGAAAATTACGGGTTGAAAGATTCTTAAATGGGGTTGACTCACTGATCGGTAATAAAGCCTATGCAGCGGGTAATTTTTTCTCGATAGCAGATATCGATTTACTTGTGGTTATCGATTTTGCGAAGTGGATAAAGCTGGAGTTGCCAAAAGATGCTATCAACGCTCAGCGTTGGTACGAAGACGTAAGTTCCAGAGAAAGCTGTAAGTTATAGTTAAGCATATAGAAGATGTTGGAAAACAACATATGGATCTGCCATGTCATTCTGTTAATCTATTTCCATCTTATGAAGCTTTAACGATCGGGACAGAAAATGACTACTATGGGAAAGTGTTTGTGCGGCGCTATCGAAGTGACGAGCGATGAGAAGCCGGATCAGATAATTGCTTGTTACTGTGAGAGTTGTCAAAAAGCCTGTGGTGGAGGGGCATCTTTCAATATAATCAAGACAGATGAAGGAGCGCGTCTCTCGAAAGGAGAGACAAAAATATACAATGACACGGCAGACAGTGGTAATAGTCTTGAAAGACATTTTTGTGGGAACTGTGGTAGCCCTATTTTTTCGGTGACCACCGCATATCCAGGACTAAAAATTTGGAAGGCTGGACTCTTTTCTGATATTGATGGTCTTCAGGTGATTACGAATATTTGGTGTGATAGTGCGCCTTCCTGGAGCACAATTAATAACTCTATTCCTTCCCACGGCAAATCTCGACAGTAATACTAAAAGGCAAAAATAAAATATCATGGAATTCTATGAGCTCATTACGAAACTTACACAATCTGTTTGCCAGGGCAACTCCCGTGCAGTGGCAGACTGTTTTTGTGATGATGGGATTTATGATGACGTTTTCTATGGAGAGTTTAAAGGAAGGAAAAATATCGAAGGCTTGATAGATAACTACTTTTATCGAGATGCAACGGATTTTCGCTGGGATATTCATGATCCAGTATCCAATGGAGTGACTGGATACTGTCGTTATATTTTCAGTTATAAATCAAAGATTAAAGGTTATCCTGAAACAAGAACATTTTTCGAAGGTGTGGCGATTGTCACTTTAAATAAAGGGTTGATAAGTGTTTATCGTGAGGTGGCTAATACGCTGCCAGCGCTGGAACGTCTCGGTTTTCCCGAGACGCATCTGTCAAAGTTAGCTGCAAAACAGGGTAGGGAGATAGAGATGAGGAGCGAGACAAAAGCTCACATTAATTAGCTGATATGCGCGTTCCTAGTATCAATGGACTTAGGTTTTTAGTAAGTGATCTAGAGGAATTGTTCTTATGTTTTTATCGGCGAGGTAGCGGATTGAGAACGGGTATTCTTCAACATTGCCTTGGCTATATTAGTTTGTTGTATCTGGCTTGCACCTTCGAAAATTCTGAAAAGCCTTACATCTCTGAACAATCTTGGAACATCAGACAAGTTTTCCATATACCCCAGCCCCCCCATGGTCTGAACGGCACGGTCAGCAACTCTAGAAACCATTTCTGAACAAAATAGCTTAGCAGATGCTATATCGATGAATGGTATTTCGGCCTCTTCGTCAAATTTCTTGGCGCAATCCAGACAAAGCGCCTTTCCAGCAGTCATCTCGGATTGGCTATCAGCTAAAAGTGCCTGAATTTGGCCGAACTCGCCAATTGATTTTCCAAACTGTTGCCGTTCAGAGGCATATGATGTCATTTCGTCAATTATACGAATAGCTTGTCCAACGCAGGTTGCTGCAACATGCAAACGCGCATGGTTTATGCCGCGCAAAGCTGCTTTTAGTCCGCGACCTTCAACGCCTCCGATAAGTGCTTCATGCGGCACTTCGCAGTCATTAAACCAGACATAACAGGCGTGACTACCCTCATTCCCAAGCATCTCGGGAGGCTCTCCAACTGTAATTCCTGGTCGATCTGCATCGACTAAGAAAGCAGAAATTCCTCTCGAGCCGGATGAATTTTCATCAGTTCTAGCCATAACTAGAAAAACATCAGCTTGAGGAGCGTTCGTTATGTATCGCTTCTCGCCATTTATCAGCCATCCTTTGTTACCATTCTTTTTTGCTGTTGTAGCTAGAGCACTCGCATCAGAACCTGCCTCTGTCTCCGTAAGTGCAAAAGCCCCTGTGCATGCTCCCGATGCCATTTTGGGCAAATATTTGTTCTTTTGTTCCTCGGTGGCAAAATCTAGTATCGCCTGAGATGTTAAACCAATTGTTGTGGAGAATCGTGATCTGTAAACACACGAGGCTTGGCAAAATTCGAACGTTAAAAGAACCTGTTGTTCCATAGTGAAACCGAAGCCACCAAACTCTTTTGGGATTGATATTCCAAACAGTCCTATATCCTTAAGGGCATTGGTTAGATCATCAGGTATACCGCCTTCGCGCGTTAGCCGTTTCTCAGCAGGCCTTAAAACATTTTGTGAAAAATCACGAACAGAAAAAAGGTATTCTTCAAAAGTCGTAAAATTATGCTTTGTCAATTTAAAAAACCTTCCATGAAACTGGCCTCTAGTTGAAAACAGAAATTATCACCCGGC
>Ga0315315_10002950_pt1 | contig 15562 bp, 13 predicted proteins | sample M140m3416metaG_FD_203699 | JGI IMG/M metagenome (GOLD analysis project Ga0315315, IMG submission 203699) | Ammonia-oxidizing marine archaeal communities from Monterey Bay, California, United States - M1 40m 3416 | ecosystem: Environmental > Aquatic > Marine > Intertidal zone | place: USA...
TCCCGCAAGATTTTCTCGTTTTCTTTTTGTTTTTTTAAATGTTAGTGAATTTTTATCATAAAGGGGCAATAATTTATCCAAATAATTCCCTGAAATTAGATAATCCCCCTCTTTGAAGTGATACTCGGCCAAATCCTGATAATTTTCTATCTGCGTATATCGGTCTATATAATTAGAAGTGTTGGAAAGATCAAAAAAAGCCAATGCAAGACTATCTTTTTTTTCCTGTAAATATAAGTTCCCTATAGCGCGATTAACTAGATGTTCAAAAGGTTGATTCTCGAAATTTTTTAAAATTTTTTGTAGGTACTTAACTCTATCGATTAAAACATTTCCAGTATCTAAAAGAGATTTTTTAATTTTAGCCTGAATACTGAACTTTTTTGGTGCTTTTCGTTTCAAAGCAATAATTTCTTTGAAAGCCCACACTGCAGAATCTCTTTTGCCAAGATTTTCAAAAAGCTGGCCAGTAATAAAAAGATAGCGGGCTTTATTTTTTCTTTTCGATTCATGTAAAGCGGCTCTTTTTATGTAAATCGAGGCAGAATCTAACTGTTTTATTTTTAAAAATGCTTCTGCAAGAGTAGCATTCGCAAGAGAATAAAATCTGTTTGTTGAATAAAGCGACCGGGCTAAAGGTCTTAGGTTTCCTATTGCTAACTCTTCATTTCTTAAACGAATATTTGTTTTTTCCCTCCAAATTTTACCTTCAATGTAATTAGACCTACTTACCCCACTTTCTAATAAAAAATTAAATGCTTCTAGCGCTGGAAAAAAACGCCTATCAAAATAGCGCGCTTTACCTAATAGCAAATATGACTCGTCTATTTGACGATTATATTGTAAGTCATTTATTTTAATTGAATGTTTTTGAATTGCTTTTACTGCTTTTTCTTCTGCTTTATCAAACCCAGGTACTATTGTTGTTTCGGCGATATTTTCTCCTCTAAGATTAATCGGTTCAATAGGGAGTAATTCATAAAAGTTGTCTTCATATGCGTTTGATAGTATTTCCTCTCCAACTGAAAAAGCTTCCTTACCATTGAACAAAACATTATATTTTGTAGTAAGTGTGTGGTATCCCTTATTTAAAATTCCCTTTTTTGATGTGCTACAGGAACTAAAAATAAAGCTTGTAAAAATTAAAATCGTAATTATTATACGGTAGACAATCATATGAATTTTCTCGCTATTTAATAACTATAAAATTGGCGTTTTAGTATCTCATGACTAAAATAGATGTATTACTATTTTTATGATTTTCAGACTTTTTTTCACATGATTAAATTTTAGCATAAATAAGTTCCCAATATATTTAGGGTTAATAAAATTCCTTGAGATAATAAAGTTAAAATTAATCAGAGTTTTTTAGTCAAAGTCTTATTACTCAATAGTTGTCATTTTTCTACATTTGTTAAAAAAAGTTATGTCTCAATTGTTCCCTATGCAAATCGAGAGAGTTGATCGCATTACCCCTGAGGCTGTTGTTCTTTCAATAGAAGTTCCCGATAAGTTAAAGCCTCTATTCGTGTACAAGGCAGGCCAATACATTAGCCTAGAATTAAGTATTGATAACAATAATGTTCGAAGATCTTATTCAATATGCTCTGAACCACAACTTGGCTTACTTCAAGTTGGTGTCAAGGAAGTGCCAAACGGAGTGTTTTCAACATATGTAAATAAAAAACTTAAAAAAGGTGATGTTGTAAAAGTCGGAGTACCGCAAGGTCGTTTTGTGTTGGATCCTGATGAAAAGCAACTTCCCTTAATGGCTATTGCTGCAGGGAGTGGGATTACTCCAATAATGTCAATGGTAAGGGCATTATTAGCAAATAGTTCCAAAACTCCAATTACACTCATTTACGGAAATAAAAGTCCAGAAAAAACCATGTTTTATAAAGAATTATGTTTACTTGAAAAGCATCACCCTGAACAATTAAATATTCAATGGATTTTTAGTGAAGCTATTGCTAAAGAATACAAATCTGGTAGAATTGACTCTGCATTTATAAATACCGTTTTTAATAATTGTGCATCTAGGCCATTGCGTTTTTATATTTGTGGCCCTAAAGGTTTAATTAAATTATCTAAAGATCACCTAATTGCCCTTGGTGTTAATGAACAAAACATACTGTTTGAACTATTTTCAGCAAGTAGTGATAAATCTAAGGTTGTTGGGGTGGCTGATAAAGGAGTTTTGAAAATCACATGTGATGAAATAACCCATACTCTAGATTTAATCCCAGGAAAAACTTTGCTAGATATAGCAATCCAAGCTAAATTAGATGTCCCGTATTCTTGCATGGGTGGTGTTTGTAGTAGCTGTATTGCAAAAGTAACCTATGGAAAAGCTAGTATGGAAAACAATCAGATCCTAAGTGATGACGAAATAAAAGAAGGCTTAGTTTTAAGTTGTCAAGCAATCCCTCAATCCAGTGAAGTGTCGCTGGATTTTGATGATACTTAAATCAAAATAATCTCGTTTTCATATAATTTTGAAATTACCCCTATAAAAAGTAATGTAAAAAATAGTATTTCCCTGTTTCTGTCTTTTATGATAATTTCAAATATATTTCCAATAAAAAAAGCAGTGGGAATATAACTTAATAGCCATAAACTTCCATCTTGGTACAAACCAAAAATTCTGAAAATTATGCTAATTAATAACCAAATTAACATGAAATTTTCTCCATTGCCTAGATCAATGCGTCTTCTTTTCTTAAATCTAATTTGTTTCATCAAAACAGACGCAATAAGAGCAATTAAGACTGTAGAGCCCCATACAATTTCAGAGCTTTTCTTTATGTATGGCTGAATAATTTTCGCTCCAAAAATTTCGGGTTGAACATAAAAATATTCTCCTGTAAATGAATGATTAATTGTAATTAAAATCGATAATGCGGACAAAACACCTATTAATAGTGAAATTAAGGATTCTTTTTTTTTGGTTATGTATAAAATTATTAATCCAACTGAACAGAAAAATAGAGAAAGGTTAAAGTTTAAGAAACTAACAGCTGTTAAAACAAATCCTAAAGAAAAAACATCTTTTACGGGATTAATTTTATTAATGTCTTTTGATAATATGTTTGCTGCAAAAAGAAGTGAAAATGCAATAATTAATTTTTGTGGATTTAAAAACTGTCCCTGATTAAATAAAATAATACAAAGTGGAAAAGATAACAAATGTTGTGAGCCAAATCTTAGGTTAAATCTTCTGGCCTCAGAGAAAGAAATTATAACGATGAATAAAATTATATTCACGCTTAAAATAAATGCTTCAATAAAAATTTCTTCATAAAAAGAACCTCCTACTCTACAAAAAAGAATAAAAATATTTGCTAAAAGGGAAAGAAAAAAACAAGCAATAGTAGCTCGAATAGTTAACCTTTTAAATATATTTGTAATCATAATTAGTTTTAATGTAATACAATATATAGCTTAGTTTTATTATGAAAAATTTTTTTGAAGGTATCGCATGGTTATTTGAAGAAATTCTCTTTATGCCTTATAGTATTCTTCGAGAGCTTGAAGGAACTAGTTGGACATTGTCTAATTCTATAAACTGGATTTTTATGATCGTTGGTTTCTTGGCAATGGTATATTGGATTATTCAATTAAATTTTTTCGATAAAAATGGTGAAGAGGATAAAGATCCATCAGCACATTCTTTTTTATAAATCAAACCCAATATCAGTCCTGTAATTAATTCCCTCAAAGGTAACTTTTGAAAGAGTTTTATATGAGTTTTTTAAAGCTGTTCTATGATCTTTACCCAAGGAGGTGAAAGCCAATACACGTCCGCCTGAGGTTTGAACTTCTCCATTAATTATTTCAGTTCCTGCATGAAAAATCATTTTACCTTTTGATAATCCTTTTATAGTTTTACCTTTCTCATAATCTTGTGGATATCCTTTTGAAACAGCCATGACAGTTGCTGCTGCTTTAGATTCGATGTCAAGTTGAATGCCATTTAAAGTTCCTTCCTGTACTGACTTAAATAGCTCTACTAAATCATTTTTGACCCTTGGTATTACAACTTCAGTCTCAGGATCACCTAGGCGAACATTATATTCAATTACCTTCGGCTCATCTCCTACTTTAATTAATCCTATGAATAGAAACCCCTTGTATGGCATTTTATCTTTTTTTAACCCTTCAATTGTAGGTTTAATAATTTGGGCAGAAATTTTTTTTTCAAACGAACTGTCTAAAAAGGGAACTGGTGAAACAGCTCCCATTCCTCCAGTATTTAGGCCAGTATCACCTTCACCTATCCTTTTATAGTCTTTAGCCATAGGGAGTGTTAAATAATTTTCTCCATCCGTCAAAACAAAACAAGAAAGTTCAATTCCGCTTAAAAACTCCTCAATCACAACTTTGTTTGAAGCTTTTCCAAACTTATTTTCTAATAGCATTTGGTGTAATTCTTTTTTCGCTTGAACTAAGTCGTTTATTATCAAGACACCTTTCCCAGCTGCTAATCCATCTGCCTTCAAAACATAAGGCGGATTACTTTTTTCTAAAAAATCCTCTCCTTCTGAAAAGGTTTCAGCTGTAAATTCTGCATATGCCGCAGTTGGTATATTATGTCGATTCATAAATGATTTAGCGAAAGCTTTACTCCCTTCAAGTTTAGCTGCTTTTTTTTGAGGCCCTAAAACGCTAACATGCGACAATGCTGGATCATTTAAAAAAAAATCATGTATCCCCAATACTAGTGGTTCTTCGGGTCCCACTACGACTAAATTAATTTGATTGTCTAAGACTGCCGTTTTAATTTTTTCAAAATCAGAAACGCCAATTGGTAAGTTCGTTGCACATTCTGAAGTCCCCGCATTTCCAGGAGCAGCGTAGAGTTTGTAACAGTGCTTACTTTGATTTAGCTTCCAACACAAAGTATGTTCTCTTCCTCCTCCACCAATTACCAATATATTCATTTTAAAATTTTTATAAATATAACACCTAAAATCTCATACTGGTTTGTGATAAATCTAATCTTTTAGAAAATTGTTGATTTGATTTGTCAACAACTTTACATATGGAATATGGTTTTGGAGGGGTTTTGGGAATTTGTTTTCCCAGCGATACAAATCTCTGGAATTAATAACTGGAAAAAATTGTTCCATCCCGTCTAACCTGCTTTTTTGATTAGGATGATCTAATCCATCAGATAAAAACAAAACAGGTGTTCCAAATGCAACAGCAGGAAGAGCCGAATGAATTCTAGAGGTAATAACTAATTTTGCTTTTGCAATATTCTTAAGTTGGATTTTAGCTTTTTCAGCATGCATAGGTTTGTTTTGATTTCTTGTTTGTATAAGCTGCGAGCTATGATATATATTTTCACTTTGTTTTTGTAAAAACTTTTCGAGTCTCTCCATTGCGACTTGAAATTTCCTCCGTTTATTAGGTCTTTTAATTTGTTGAATAGTTTTCTTTAAAAAACTTTTTTCAACAGCCTCGCTTTTTGGATTTAGCCTTTCTAGTGGACTTATTACATAAATACCTTCACGTTTTGTGCTTTTAGAAACAAAATTCTCACGATTTAAACAGAGTGATAAACATGCCGAATAATAGGTTTTAATCCCATGGCTAGACAGGCATTTTTGTGTGTAATAATCACGGCATCCAATGGGTTGGTGTGTTTTAAGGTAATTAATTCCTTCTTGACTTAGCATTTTTTTTTCTGCTGTTGGATTAAGATGAAAAGAAAGGAATAAGGGCTCAATTTTGTCTGAAGGGGGCCAGTTTTGCGGCTTTTCCATAAACCATCCGTTCATTATTAAAGATGCCCCCTCTTCTTTGAACCGATGTAGTTCGTCTCGATCAATTTCTAAAATTTTTGATTTATTTATGACCTGTTTAGCTGCAAGACTTTGAATAAAGTCTCCCAAATTATTTGAATTTGGATAAGACAAAACAGCAGGTGTTTTAGGCATTATAATTTATTTTGAGCAAAATATTTTCAAAGGCTTTTTTTCTCCTCTTTATTGGATAATTATCAATAATTCGATTTCTGGCAATTCTTCCAAGGTTTTTATTGTCTTGTTCTAAAAAGGTTGTAATTTTTTCTAAATGATGAGGTGAATTAAAAACTAAACCAGTATTTCCGATTACATCAGGTATGCCAAATACTTTTCTACCGATAGGTATGCATTCACAAAGCATAGCTTCACACAACACATTAGGTAATCCCTCTACTTTAGATCCTTGGAAATAATATTGATTTTCGCCATAAAGTTCTTTAAGTTGATGTTTAGTTTGTTTCCCTAAAAGAATCACATTTTTTGGAATAGAACTAAAAACAGTAAGATTTAGTTGAACACCAGCTATAGTAAATTTAAATCTTGGTAACAATTTTGCTAAACGGATAAAAACAGAAATTCCCTTTCTTTCAAAAGTCCTTTTATCAGAAATATTAGCAACTGTAATTATTGTGTTTTTAATCTTACCTTTTTTTGAATTCCAAAAACTAGAATTATAGACTGTAGGAACTTCAAAAATCGGTGTTTTTAAGTTCGGAATAAAATTTTTAATCCCTGATTTAGTTCGAAATTCTCGATTTGAATAGGGGCAACCTTCAGCTAAGGTTTTATGAACCACCCAAACAAAATTTGCTTTAATATAATTACTAATTGCTATAGATTGTCTAAAATTATTTTCTAAAAAAATTCCATAATTTAAACTTTTGCATGCTACTGCATCATATCCTCCTACGATTATGATTGATGTTTTCCCAATGACCTTTGCTAGTCTTATTGGAATAAAACTATGGTAATCATTAAACCAAGTAAATAATGCCTCTGATTTGGGTAAATAATACAAGCTCAAAACCAACTCGCGTAATCTATTCCATAAAAAACGAAAAGGATCTTTGTATGATGGCGAGTAAATTATAAAAACATGACACCCCATCTGCTCTAATAGATCAATGTCTTTAATTACAAAAGTGTTTTTTTGATTAGTTACTAGTGTTACTTTCCTTAATGACATTTTTAACCTTGGATTAAATAATCATTTAAAACATCTGCAATCTTACGATTGTCCGAAACTCGAGGAACTTTATTCTGTCCTCCAAGTTTTCCTTCACTTTTCATATATTTTTTAAAACCTTCCGGAGCAACATTTCTAATCAGCAAAGGGCGAAGAATTTTTCCTATTATTAAGTCGTTATAATAAATATTTTGAGCCTGCATGGCTTTATCAATTCTACTTGCAAAAGCCTCTAAATTTATCGGGGGATTATCAAATTCTATAAACCATTCGTGATATGGAAGTCCTTTTTTTGGTTCGACTTGAGGCGCAACGGTAAATTCTCTAACCGTTACATTTGTTAAGTCTGAATCTATTGCTTGTTTTAAAGCCTTCTCTACTTCGCTCACTATTACATGTTCTCCAAAAGCAGATATAAAATGCTTTATCCTGCCACTGACTACAATGCGAAAAGGATAAGTGCTTTTGAACTGTATGGTATCTCCAATGTTGTAACGCCATAATCCAGCTGTAGAGGATATAATCATCACATAATTTTTATCTAATTCTACCTCATCTAAGGTAAAAACTTGCGGGTTTATGTCATAAAATGTGCTCGCTAATATAAATTCATAGTAAATACCATGATCTAAGAGTAATAATAATCCGCTTTCTTCCTGAATGTCTTGATAAGCAAAAAATCCTTCTGATGCTGGATAAAACTCAAGGCTGTCGGTAGTTCGTCCAATGAGTTTTTTAAAGACTCCCCGATATGGTTCAAAATTTACTCCACCGTAAACAAAAAGAGAAAAGTTTGGAAATAGTTCACCAACAGTTTTTCCTGCCTTTGAGGTGATCATTTCAAAATACATTTGAACCCATGATGGAATTCCGCCAATAATAGTCATATTCTGTTTCTCAGTTTCGGAAACTATTGCTTCAACTTTGGCTTCCCAGTCCTCAATACAATTAGTTTCCCAACTTGGCAGTCTGTTTTTTTGAAGATATGAAGGGACATAATGAGCAACAATTCCTGATAGGCGCCCTACAGCAACTCCTCTACTGTTTTCTAAAACAGGACTTCCTTGAATAAAAATATGTTTCCCATTTACTATATCAGTTTTTCCCGTTTGGTATATATAATTTAATAGGGCTTCTCTTGCGGCTCTAATATGTTGGGGCATAGATGCCTTTGTTATTGGAATAAATTTGACTCCAGAGGTCGTCCCGCTTGATTTGGCGAAATAAATTGGTCTTCCTGGCCAAAGTATATCGTTTTCTCCTTCTAAAACAGATTCTATGTAGGGGCGAAAGTCTTCATAGTCTCTAATAGGAATTAAAGATCGAAAATGGTTTAAATCTTTGATCTTTTCAAAACCATGGTCCTTCCCAAAACGAGTTTTAAGTCCTTGTTTAATTAAATTCTTTAAGACTTTTTCTTGGGTTTCTTCTGGATTATTTATCCATCTTCTATTTCTTCTATGAGACCATGCTGCATATATTTTAGCACCTAACGCTTTAATCATTCTTTCGAAAAATTAAAAAAGTTCTCGGGATTCATAGGATAGCCATCAATCCAAAGTTCAAAATGTAAATGAAATCCTGTTGATAGCTCTCCCGTATTCCCAGCTATGGCAATAACCTCGCCTCCTAAAACAGTATCTCCTTGTTGTTTGCTTAAAGACTCGTTATGCTTATATACTGATAGAATCCCTAAATTGTGTTCTAATATTATTACAAAACCTGTTTCAACAGTCCACTCAGAAAAAATAACAGTCCCGTCTGCAATAGATTTAACTGGGGTGTTTTCCTCTACAACTATATCAACAGCATAATGTGATTCATCAATATTAAAGGGGTTTGAAATAGGTCCTAATACTGGTGAAAACAAAAATCTATTCATCTTAGTTTCCTCATTTACTTTAGGGTTATACTTATCTTGTTGACTAACGAAAACACGTAATAAAGAGTCCTCTTGTATAGGTTTTGAGAAGAATTGTTGTGGCTGTATCTTTTTGTTAGAAATTTTTTTAGAGATCTCTGAATCTTGGAAAGAAATATCTTCAGTAAGAGTTTCGCGAATAGAATTTAAATAAAGAATATTTTGATTATAAAGATTAATTAAGGAATCCGTTAAAAATAAATTCTGAACTGCTTTTTTTCTTAATTCTGAAGAATCATAACCTGGAATATAGGTTTTTAAGGGAGTGTAGGCAATAGAGGTAAAAATAATTCCAGAAAATATTCCGGAGATCAATAACCCAAGAAAAATTACTTTAAGACGAGAAATTCTTACTTGAATTTGTTCTTCAAAAGATTCCTCATCTATTATCATCACCAAATAAGGATTGATTAGTTTTTGTAAAATCTTTTTCCCTTTCTTTTCTTTTTTAACCATATTGGGGATAAAGATACGGATTCCTGAAGTCGATAAAAGGTGCTCTTGTGTTTTTCATATAAAGAAATCTAAATATTTCTGTACATTTGTTTTAAACAATATATTAATGTTGGCTTTAAAAATTTTAGGTATGATAGGTGCTCCACAAATAATATTAATCATTGCAGTTGTGCTCTTGCTTTTTGGAGGGCGCAAAATTCCTGAGCTCATGAAAGGATTAGGAAGCGGGATAAAAGAATTTAAAAATGCTACAAAAGAAGAAGAGGAAAAGCCCAAAGTAAAAAAAGAGGAAAAGAGCTAATTACTTAATTTGAATGTTTTAAGAATTGTATTTAATTCAAACATATAGTCTCTTTTACTTACAGACGGAGCAAATGCAAACCCCTCAACTACTATAATCCTTTTTTGAATGCTGTCATTAACCATGTAATTAATAAATGGCCCGGCCATAAAGTCGTTTTTTACTTCCCACGTACCCTTTGTTAAATATCCCTGTTTTCCGTCAAGAAAAACTTTATAAAAATATGGGCGAAACGCGCGTTCAGTAATTAAAAAACTCCCTGGTAAACGCCCTGGAACATATAGTTTTCCGATGGAATCACGTATTTTCAAAATCTTTTTATTAAATGCTCCTTTTAAAGCGTCCTTTGGTAAGATGTATGCTATTATATTTAAATGCCCTTTTTGTATTTGTTTTTGAATCCAAATAAAATTAGTCGTGTCTTTAACTGTTTTATAAGCAGATGGATATTTTAAATTAAATCCAAATCTATTTACCAAATTTTTTTCCGTTGACAATGATTTATTGATTCTACGCAGCTTTTCTTTTCTTTCATTTTCTAATATTGTTTGTCTTAATAGACCGATATTTTCACTAAAAGAAAATGCTTGATCTTGTGCATCTAATCCTGTTATTAGTGCTACAATTTGGGGTCTAGCAAACTGGTCTGTTGCCAATTGAAACCTCGATATAGAGTCTTTTTGAAACCAAACAATATTTCTGTTTTGTCTAGCAAATCCGGAAAACACTTGAGGATTGAGGTATTTTAAGGAAAACTGAGGCTCGTCGAGAGGCAAGCCTTCGTATATAGCGCCCATAGATTTTCGAACTGTGTTTCCAAGACTAGAGTCCCAATCTGATTGGTTCATCACAATAGTTACATAATTCAAATTTCCACTAGATTCAGGAACAAAAGCTTTAGACCTATCTTTTTTTGAATCACAAGAAATTAATATTAAAAATAATAATATCTGATTGATTTGTCTCATTAAGCTTTATGATAATGCTTTTATTCCTGGAAGTATTTTACCCTCTAAGCTTTCTAACATTGCTCCACCTCCTGTACTAATGTAGCTCATTTTATTCTCGAGTCCAAACTGTTTTACAGCAGCAACTGAATCTCCACCACCCACAAGGGAGAAGGACCCTGACTTTGTTGCTAAAGCTATAGATTCTCCTATTTCGATTGTTCCTTTGGCATATTTAGGGAATTCAAAAACACCCATAGGCCCATTCCATAATATCGTTCTGCAACTCAATATTAGTTCATGGAATTTATTTATGCTTTTTGGGCCTGCATCCATCCCTTCCCAGTCGTCCTGAATATCCATAACATCAAAAATCATTTGATTGGCGTCATTGCTAAATTTGTCTCCTGCAATAACATCCGTAGGAAGGTGAATCGTTACTCCTTTTTGTTTTGCTTTATCCATAAGTTGAAGAGCATATTCACAGTAATCTGGTTCACAGATTGAATTTCCAACCTTACCTCCCATTGCTTTAGTAAATGTATATACCATTCCTCCTCCAATAATTAAATGATCAACCTTATCAAGTAAGCTTTCAATAATTGTAATTTTAGAAGAAACTTTCGCTCCTCCAATTATTGCTAAAACAGGAGGTTCTCCACTCTTCATAACCTTTTCGATTGACAATACCTCCTTCTCTAAAAGTCTCCCAAAACATTTATTGTGATTGAAGAATTGAGCAATTATTGTTGTTGAAGAATGAGCCCTATGAGCTGTTCCAAAAGCATCATTTACATAAATTGTGCCTAATTTTGATAATTCTTTAGAAAAAGCTAAATCTCCAGATGTTTCTTCATTGTGATAGCGGAGATTCTCCATTAGTAAAACTTCACCTGATTTAAGTAAAGATGCTTGGGATTGCGCTATTTCTCCTATGCAATCTTTTGAGAAAAAGACAGGTACTCCTAATATGGATGAAACGGTTTTAACTATGTTTGATAGTGAACATTTTGGATCTTCTCCTTTAGGTCTGCCTAAGTGAGAAATTAAAACGCAGCTTCCTCCTTCGGATAATATATGTTCTATTGTGGGCTTTGCAGCTTCTATCCTTGTTGTGTCTGTGACATCCATTTTATCATTTAATGGAACATTAAAATCAACTCGAATAATTGCGCGTTGATTTTTGAAATTTAGGTCATTTAAAGTTCGCATTTTTAAAATTTATTCAAAAGTACAATAATGCTAAAGTCTGTCAATTTATTTTCTTAAAAGATCTTATTAAGGCATATAAGTAAAATGTATCTTTACTTATGATCTGGTCACATCTTATAGGACAAAAGTTACTTAAAAAACAAATGGAATATCTCTTGTTTTCTAACCAAGTTCCTCATGCTCAATTGTTTAGCGGATTACCTGGATATGGAGCTCTTCCTTTAGCCATTGAATTTTCTCTTGGTCTATTGGGTTGTGAAAGAAATGAGGTGGAGCATGAAAGTTTAAGCAAATTGTGTCAAAATCCTGACCTACACTTTATGATTCCAGTAGTGAAAAAAATAGGTGAAAAAACTGCTTTTTCAGATGATTACTCTAAGGAGTGGTTATGTTTTCTAGATGAAAATCCATATGGAAATTATTCGGCCTGGTTTGAATCTATTTCTGTTGGCAACAAACAAGGAATTATTGGAATTGATGATGTTAAAAAAGTTCATAAGAAGATGTTCTTAAAGTCCTATGCTGGTCAAAGAAAGGCCTGTATTGTCTGGGGTGCTGATAAAATGAACCCTCAAGCAGCAAATGCATTTTTAAAACTTTTGGAAGAACCCCCTAAAGGGACTTTCTTTTTTCTCATCGTTGAAGATACAGAAATGGTTTTACCCACTATTTTCTCTCGGTGTCAACATATTCCTTTATTACGTATCGATGATGAGTCTTTAAAAGACTCTATTAAAGACAAAAAAATTGATCACAAGGAAATTGTTTCTCGGGCTGATGGTGATTATAATCGTATGAATAACTTATTAAATGAGGATAATAATATGAAATACGAAAAACTTATAGTGGAAGGTTTGCGACTTGCTTTCAAAGCAAAGGGGAGCCAAAAAATAGTAGGTGATTTAATAAATTGGTCAGATAACTTATCTTCACTTGGTCGTGAGGATCAAAAAGAATTTCTCGCGTACAGTATTCAATTTTTCAGGGATGCTTTTCTAATAAATTATAAGCTAGACAGCCTAATACATTTTAGGTCTTCGGTTGGTTTTGACATACACAAGTTAGCTCCTTATATTCATCCTGGAAATATTTTGGAACTGATAGACTTATTTGAAAAAAATCATTTCTATATAATAAGAAATGCAAGCTCAAAAATGATTTTTTCGAACTTATCATTGAAACTTGCCCTATTAATAAATGTTCGAAAGGACTAGGTTTTTCGAAAAACATAAATTATTGATGAATATTCACCCGAGAAAAAGGCCTTTATATTAGATGTTAAACCTATAAAAAAGCCTTTTAGTAAGGGCCATCTGCTGCCTAAATGTTGTTCTGATAAGTAAGCGATATAAAATGCATCAAACCACAATGGATGTCTCTTAACTAATTCAAAACCAGCTTTTTGCATTAGAATCTGGATGCCCGATGATGTAAAGTGCCATACATGCCTAGGCACATCTAATGCTGCCCAATTAGATTTATAATAAAAACAATCATAACTGTTTAGATTTGGGACAGCAATAAACATTATTCCTTTTTTATCCAAATGTAATTTTAATTCTGTAATAATTTTATGGGGGTCAGGAATGTGCTCTAAAACATGCCAAAGTGTAATTGTATTGAATCTTTCTTTGTCTGATAACATTTTTAGGTGAGAAACTGTATCAACGGATTTGCTTATTGATATTTTGATTGCTCGCTTATCTGGCTCTATAGCCAATACATTAAAACCGTTGTCTGTCATAAACTTTGAGAAATTTCCGACACCAGAACCGAAATCCAGTAACTTTGCACCATTTGAATATCTCTTAATTAGATGTCTTTTAAAACGGAACATTAAATTTTGAATAAAAAAATAAATGTGGTCTTTATTAGATGAGTTTTTATTTTTATGCGAATAATAGCTTTCCGAATTATAGTAAGAAGAAAGGTCAATTCCGTCTGGAATTAAAGTTTGAGCAATCTGTTTTTCTTTATTCCAAACAATTTTGAATTCTTTTGAACTAACTAAATGGTCTTTTGCTATAAAATATTTTTCCTTTGTCTTCATTTTTGTTCCACGTGAAACAAACATTTTAGCGCCCCATTGAAACTAAAAGGACACTTATATCGCTTGGTTTTATCCCACTTATCCTTGATGCTTGCGCAAGTGTGTTTGGTCGTAGCTTATTAAGTTTTTCTTTTGCTTCGTGCGAAAGAGAGGCCAGCTCATCATAATTAAATTTACTTGGTATTACAATGTTTTCTAACCTTTTCAGCTTGTCTGCGTTTCTTTTTTCTTTTTCAATATATCCAGAATATTTAATTTCTATTTCAGCCTGCTCAAAAATTGTATCATCCATTTGATTTGCTTTTAAGTAACCCCGTAAAGAATTAAAATTTATAAAATCTTTACGTGTTAGGTTTGGTCTAGAAAGCAGTTTAGCATATTTGTCTGACTGCTTCACGAGTGGTTCTTCTTTTTTGTCCAGAATAGTATTGGCAACCTCTAGCTCATAACTCTCCTTTCTAAGATAGCCTAGAAGCTTTTCTCGTTTTGAAACTTTTTCTTCGACATTTCGTATCCGCTCCTCGGATGCCAATCCTAATGAAAAAGACTTGGGTGTGAGCCTTTCGTCTGCATTATCTTGTCTAAGCAAGGTCCTATATTCAGCCCTTGATGTAAACATTCTATAGGGTTCTTCTGTTCCCTTTAAAATTAGGTCATCTATAAGAACGCCTATGTATGCTTCTTCCCGACCAAGAACAAAGGGCTTTTCTTCGTTATTCTTTAAATGAGCATTTATACCTGCGATGATCCCTTGTGCGCCAGCTTCTTCATATCCTGTAGTACCATTAATTTGTCCTGCAAAAAAAAGGTTTTGAATTATTTTTGTTTCGAGACTGTGAAAAAGTTGCGTAGGAGGGAAGTAATCATATTCTATTGCATAACCAGGCCTAAAAAACTTTACATTTTCAAAACCTCTAACGGACTTAAGAGCTTCATACTGAATATCATTAGGCAGTGAGGTTGAAAACCCATTAACATATACCTCAACGGTATTCCAGCCTTCAGGCTCAACGAAGATTTGATGCTGCGATTTTTCACTAAATCGATCAATCTTATCCTCTATAGATGGACAATAACGTGGTCCTGTGCTTTTTATCGATCCATTAAACATTGGGGAACGATCGAATCCTGTTCTAAGTATCTTGTGAACGGTCGGATTTGTGTGTGTTATAAAACAACTTCTTTGTTTTATAAGAGGTTTAGTGGTGTCGGAAAAAGAAAACTTTGAAGGATTGATGTCTCCAGGTTGTTCAATCATTTTATCATACCTTAAAGAACGTCCGTCAACTCTAGGTGGCGTCCCTGTTTTCATTCTTCCAGACTCAAACCCAAGATATGTCAATTTTTCTGTGAGACCTATTGAAGCTTTATCTCCAGCCCTTCCTCCACCGTAATTTTTCTCGCCAATATGTATTAAACCATTTAGAAATGTGCCGTTTGTTAAAACAACAGCTCTAGCATGTATATTAATACCCAAGGAAGTTACAACTCCGATTATTGTTTCTTTTTTAACTATAAGGTCTACCACCATTTCTTGATAGAAATCAAGAAATGGGGTTTTCTCCAATAAATTCCTCCATTCTAAACTAAAAAGACTTCGGTCTGACTGAACTCTGGGGCTCCACATTGCTGGACCTTTTGATTGATTAAGCATCTTATACTGAATAGCTGAAAGATCT
>Ga0315315_10002951_pt1 | contig 15562 bp, 11 predicted proteins | sample M140m3416metaG_FD_203699 | JGI IMG/M metagenome (GOLD analysis project Ga0315315, IMG submission 203699) | Ammonia-oxidizing marine archaeal communities from Monterey Bay, California, United States - M1 40m 3416 | ecosystem: Environmental > Aquatic > Marine > Intertidal zone | place: USA...
GTCTCTTTCGTCCCCCTCCTCCTCCTCCCTTTCCGCCCCCCGGGAACCGAAAGGGGCCATCCCCCCCCCAGCCGCGACCACAGCCCACCCGAAAACACCCCCCTCCCCCCGAGCAGAAGAAAAAAACCCCAACATGTCCAACGCCATGGCCGCCGCCATCCGGTCGGCCACCGAGTCCGAGACCTTCGACCTGGGGGGGACGTCGCCAGACGCCATAGGGAGGCTGGTCGAGGACGCCTTCTCGGGCCCGCCCCTCCCCCTCCCGGACATGGTGCGCATCACCTTCGTCACCGGGGCCGGCAGGCAGGGCAGGCAGAGGTACGACGAGGGAGCCGCCAGGGCCGTCACGGCGGCGCTGCGCTCGCTGGGCTACGAGGAGGACCGGGGAGCGAGCTGCGTCGTGGAGTGCGGGGGAAGCTTCAAGCTCCAGCACGACACTGGCAAGAACCTCAAGACCGTGGTGGTGTTCCCCAGGGTGGCCGGTCCGGGGGGGGGGGACGGCGGCGGCGGCGGCGGCGGTCCGGGCGGAGGGAAAGAGGACGGCGTCGCCGGGGGCATGGCCGGCCTCGCTCTGGGGGGGAACGCCCTCCTTCCCCCGGGCACGCCGGAGCGCATGGTCGCGGCATCGAGCGCGGGGGTGTTCGGGAGGAACTGGGCGGGCAAGTGCCCGACCTGGTCGCAGAAGCGGGGCTGCCTGAGGGCGCTGGAGGCGGTGGCGGAGATGGTGGAGGGGCTGGACGGAAAGCTGACCTCGGGCACTCCCCTGGAGGAGGACGAGCAGGAGGCCTACGACATGGTGGTCGACCTGGAGGAGAAGGTGGCCATGGTGAGGGGGGCGATGCAGGACCAGGTCGAGGCCAAGAAGCTGACCGGGGGGGAGAGGGACGCGCTCCTGGTCCAGGTGGAGGAGCGGATCGAAAGCCTGGAGGAGGAGATCGAGGAGGCCAGGGCCGGGGGGAAGCCAAGGAAGAGGGCCAAGCTGGAGGCAGCGCTGGAGAAGGCCCAGGCCCGCAGGGAGCTGCTTGGCTCCGTCGAGCCGGTGCCCCCGCCCAGGCTCTCCCGCGAGCCGGACATCCAGAAGCTTCGGGCCGAGCTCCGGCCGCTGCAGAGGCTCGAGGACGGGACCAAGGGGCGCCTCCTCACCGTCAAGGAGACCACCGCGCTGGGGAGGAAGGCCGAGATCGACGAGGAGATCCGAGGGCTGGAGGAGGCGAGCCGGGGGTGGTTCGAGGATGACGCCAGCTTCGCTGCCCGAGTGGAGCACGGCAGGCAGGCTGCGAGGGCGAGGGACAGGGCCAAGGGAGGTGCGAAGGGAGGGAGCAAGAAGGGGGGGGCGGGATCCGGCTTCCGGAGTGTGGGCAAGAGCAGCGTCCCCACCAAGTTTCTGACGCCCTCGACCAGAAAGGCCGCTCCCAGGCCCAAGAAGAAGCCTGCGGGGGGGGGAGGGGGGGGGGTCTTTGGGGCCATGATGATGGACAGCGACAGCGACAGCGATTGAAGGGAGCCTCCGGGAAGGCTTTCTTGCTAGTCTGGCTACGTAACTACTATTACCCGTGGTACATTGAAGCCCCAGAAGGTAGAAAGTCTCCAACATGGCGCAGGATGACGTACAGCACAATTATTAAGTCTAGAGGACCGAAACATTAGAGGGAAGTAGCTTGTCCTCTGCGTGATCGTGGAGGGTTCAGTTGAAATCTTCTTTTTTCTTCTTCCACGGCGCAACGACGACAAAAAACGACTGACTGCCTCCACGTCAACTTCAGCTGCCTATCATGTATCTGTCCTGTCAGGGAAAAGGGTCCTTTTCGGTTGATCGGAACCGAGTGAACGGATCACAAAACTGATGATGATGTCCAGCAACAGCTATGACAGTCCGCTCGCTGAGCAGGTCTGCGTCCGCTGTGGCCTTGTAGATGAGAAATGCATCGAATATCACGATGGGTTCAGGGGTTTGAAGATCTACTGCTGTGAAACTAGGTGCATAATCGGCAAAGACGTCCCGGCCCGTCGGCACCATGGGCTAGCGTGGCACATGGGCCGCGTGATTACTTTCGATCCAGCGAGTTCCACGCATTTGATGGCGTTTCCCGATGGAACCTCTGAATGGGTTGCACTCGATACAAAGCCAATGAACAATTATCTTGCAACCTTTGTTGGTCCGCGGGTGAAGTATGGATCGTCGCCAAAAGGACACTTTGGCTCGTCCATTCATTTACAGAAGCATTTTCTGCTTTCTCCGCCGGCTGAAGAGAGGTCCCCGAGTCTTCATAGCAAATCCAAATCGAATCCATTGTCCCTAATTGGAGACTCGCCAAGGATATCACTCACCCCGTCCTTTGGTCAAGACGAAAGCTCTCTCCCCCTTCCTAGTCCTCTGAAACATATGTTTTCGTCTACGGCCTCTTGTGGCCCAAGTCCATCGATCAAGCATATTCATGAAGATACAGGAGTTCCAACATTGGCCACTGCGTCACCTGGAATGTTTCAATCGCCTACAACCAACAGCGAAGTCCTCGCTCTTCCTCTGAAATCCCCGAAAGGAACGCTTTATCCGAAGATTATAATTCATTCTGAGCAAGATAACAATGATAAGGTAATCAGAAAGGATTTTGGTACGAGCTCTAAGGTTATACCAAGACTCTGGAGCGAGGAAGAAGACCGGAAGCTTCTAGAGACGGTTCAGACAGCGAGGCAGCCTGTTAAGTGGCCAGCTATTGCCAACTCGATTCCGTATCGAACAGGAAAGCAATGCAGAGAGCGGTGGCTAAATCATTTAAAGCCCGGGGTGAAGGGAGGTCACGAATGGACCGCAGAAGAAGATGCGACCCTTTTCTTCTTGTATACAAATGTTTATTCGAAGAGTTGGACCAAATTCTGTAGATTCATTCCACACAGACCTGACAATTCGATCAAAAATAGATTCCACCACCTGCGCAGGAGAATATTAAAGGATGCAAAAACTTCTTCCGGCTGCATTGCTTCTCGTGATATTTCAAAAAGCGTCCACTTAGAACGTATCAGGTCATCTCCAACAATCTACCGGCGAATATGTGATCTAATGCCAATAATTCAGGGCATCTTGCCATTTCTGGCTTACCTCTCGGTCGAAGGGTCATGCCCAACGAATCATCAATACACGTTCGGGCCTTTTCGTCATATTCTGAGCATGGAACAGTGCAGGAGATGTCTGCTGTTTGCCCCCAGCTCTCAATGTGGGAGAAAGATATGCAACATCACTGGTTGGTGCGAAGCATGCTGCCGCGTTCCTACCTATGTCAGCAGCGATTTTCTTCGGGATTGTCTTGCACTGAGGAAGTTAGAAGTTTGACAGATAGAAGCTCTGCAGCCCGAGAATGCTAATTGTTGTAATATGTTTACCCTTAATTCAAGCGACCGATGCAATTAACCGCACCGCATGTGCATTTCAAGGAGCCATCCTCCACCGGAAACTTATAATCATACGTTATCTCCTCCCCAGCCTTGATATCTCGATTAGCAAAAATAATTAGTTTTTGCTCCTTTTCCAGCCCTACGATAGCTTCCTTGACATTCACAACCTTGGCGTAAGCATTATTCTGGCACGAATGATTCATGAAGCGCGCCATGCAACCAACCTTTGTGGCGTCAACAATGCGCTGCAAATCAAGGCGGAACATATAGCATGATCCAACGCCGGACTCTTCATAGAACTTCTCTCTTTTGTCTGCAACCCTATGCCGGAGGACTTCTCCCATGTATTCGATAATCATCTCGTGCTTGGGGATGTCATTTTTGGTAAACAGACCCCATCCGTGAATGTGCGATCTCTGTGCTTCGAGCCTATCCTCCAGTGGTATAGTCTTTAGCTCCTGGTACTTCCTTTGGTGGTTATCAGATATCTTCGGCTGTTCTTTGTTGCGTTCCTTGTTGCCGCTGGATGCTCCTTCGGCAGCAGGATCTTCTTCATCGGCTCTTCTCACCAATGCTCTAGTAATACGGCCACTTCCCCCAGACTTGGCAACCGCCTTCATGCCTTCTGTCCGAGCGCAACCACTTGTGTTTTTGAGCGCCTTTTCAGCCGACAAGGCAGCGCGTTTGCGCTGGAGGGTTTTAATGTCGTCCTCGTTTGGGTGAATGTAACAAAACTGATACGCGGGGGAGGTGGGCAGCAAAGGTGCGGCGACGGCTGCGGTATCCGGGCAAGCTTCCAATGCCCTTCTGATTGTAATGAGGCCAAACCCGAAGAATTGCGGTGCATTTAGACCGTATGCCTTCGTCTCTTTCAGGCGCTCCATTGGGAGCTGTGTAAAGTGATCTCCACGCGCAAACGTTTCGCTGTTACAATGCCGTACGCGATCCATCAACGCTTCGTATGCATCGACCATAGATTTCGATCTAATTGGCAAGTCAGGAGCGTCCGAGGCATCTATTGCAAACAACGGGTCGCTTCCTTTCCGCAAAACTCTCAAAACATAGACAGTCCTCTTCTTGACTGTCTGGAATGACCAAAAGATCCTGGTAGCGACATACCCAGGAGGTGTGATGTAATTTTCCGAGTGGAATCCATCAATTTCCTGTTCCACTCGACCGAGAGAATGCACCACTAGATTTCCGACACGGTGGCACAAGCTCGAGTCGCTCGCTTCAGTTAATCCTTCATTCGAAGATCGGAGAGGCCTCATATGTTCGATACAGAAATCAGCCTCGAGCTGATTGGCACCATTCTTGTGCTTCTTACACAACATCTGCTGGTTTGCTGTAAAAACAGCCCCACATGCGTGAGCACAAGCAAAGTGATAATTGAAAGAGCAATTGCTCTTCTGGCAACCAACAGTAGCGCCATTTCTACCGCAGCCGAAACATTTAAGTTGAGCTCCCCGACTTCTGGCTTTCTCAATTGCGTGAATGGTACCATTCACGGGGCTTTCGTATACTTCCGAACTCCATAGAGCACAAGCTGTATGCGCCCACAATCCCCCTCCGATGGGAATGAGGCGGCCTGCCGCAATAAGATCAGGACCTGGGATGGAATGTTTTGATATTCTATTGCCTGACCCGTCGACATTGTCGGCTGTGTCACTGCTTTGTCTCTCAATATTGGCGGATTTGTTAAGCAAAGCTTGTGAAGATGGAACAACTGCACATGTATTATCAGCTTTGAAGCGACCGGCATCATCATCACCGCAAAGGTTGCACATGGCGCATCTTCGCGGATCTCTCCACTTAGGACGCCCAGAGGCTTGGTATCTATCATCATCCCACCCGTTTAGTGGTCGCGCTGCCGGATGAAAGCCTATCTTTGCATTTTGTTCACTTTTGCCATCTCCCGACAAAAGTTCAACGGAAGAACGCTTGGGCTCTTGATCAACTTTCGCAGTTGCTTTCGGTGGGCACCCGTCAAGAATAGGCGCATAGGTCTCAGTAGAAAGGTGATCCGCAGTAATGATATCCAGGTCCTTCGTTTCTTTAATCGGATCTGGAGAGATTGCCACCGTACCTAGGAGACCAGGGAGACGGGGGACCAAAAGAAGTCTCAGTCTATCGGGCTGTTTGAGCCTAAACTTCTTCCTAGACTTCTGATCCATGAACCAAAGTGCAATGGAAAGGAAAGCAGCCGACATTCTAGCATGAAGAACGACGGCACAAATGTCTGCATTCGAGGGATCCTTCTTTTCTCTCTTTCGGTGATGATGTACCCAACGGTGGGCACGCATGATCATCCATGGCGGAATAGAAGGGTTTTGACGACAAGCCGAGAAAAGACCAAAAAGATCAGGTCCGAGCTTCTTTGCGGCGACAGTGTACATTCTTTTAGCATCACTGATGAGACTCAAATATTCACTCTTCCACATTCGCCGAACTTGCCAAGAGGACTCTTGGGCGAGTCTCCACTGTAGCCCTTCGATTGCTGGGTATTGATCTGCCCTCGGAACAACGGCGCAGTTCTGACGAACTATAAGCTGAGCTTGCTTTTCAAAATGTAGTTGCAATTCCAGTGCCCGAGCTGAGCCGTCCTTTCGATCAAGGCATCTTGGGCACTATAAATCAAATGAGAAAATGAAAGGCAGAATGGGGTGGTGGCATTGGAAGATATGAGGAAAGTGAGAACAGCATTTCCTTCATAATCATGGCGAATGCAATGCTTTTGAAGGAATCGATTTGAAAACGGCTTACCTCATAAGTTTTGGTTGCGATGGATTTATCCCCACCTGCTCTCTTAAGGACAAGCTCTGCATTATTGTCACAGCCAATGTGAACAGTTCGGTTACAAGTCTTGCACGGGATCAAGTCATTGTCACCTTTTCGCCAATATTTAGAGCAGACTGTACACTGCATGGCCTTGTTAATTTCACTCATTAGCCCTTCGCACCCGCCACAGCGATAGCATCTTTGTGGGTCTCGAGACCAATACTTGACACTCATTTTTTTCTCTGAGCTCGTTCCACAAGACTTGCAATCAATGCAAGACCCGCAGATGAATAGTCCAGAAGGAACAGCTTCCAGTGGAGGATCAAGTTTTGTCAAATCACACGCTCGGTCACACATTTCGCAGTACAGGAGCATCGTTTCATCCTCTGGGACAGCTCCAGTAATCTCACACACCTTGCAGTTGGCGCAACGCCAGTTGCTCACTGCCGATGGTGTCATACTATGTATCGGGACATTGGCGCAAAAGGAGTGATAGGCCTCACCACAATCCACGCAAAATAGCATAGTGTCTGCCGCTCCTGAGGAGCCGCAGGAAAAGCATGCGTCTTGCCAAGAGCAGAAAAAGGCGTCGACAGGCTTGATCCTGACGACAGTCGATGGGACACAAGAAGGAGTATCAATTGGTGTCGCGAGAGGGGATAGCTTGACGACAGCTACTTCTGCGCCAGCAACCAGATCCTTCTTTTCGGCTGTTTCATCTTGTTTTACACGTTCCTTTTCGGCCTCTTTCCACCGCTTCTCCTTTTGGAAGGCATCAGTCAGAGCGTCAGCATATTTTCCCGGTGGAGCAGCTTTGCCAAGTATTTTAAAAACAGTAGACATGCAAGCCTTGTAGTATCTTTTCCCTTCTTGGTGATACTTGGATGTAGGCCGATTGAAGATCAGTGCATTCATCACCATCAGCTCAAAAGATTCACGGACCCATGCGTAGTTGTGATAAGTGCCTTCCTTAGCGCGTGCCATCATGGTTTCAAGGTCAATAGGATTTTTGATGACGTCGTGGTAGGTTGGAGCCATTTCCTCGGTGACAGGAACCGCAAACAGCGACAACTTATCTTGCTTCGCGAGTGCAGAAACAAGAGAACAGCATCGGTTGATACAACAAGTGCGACAAAGAAACTCTTTGCTGTGTATGGGATGTTCGCCCTTGTTTGTCTCCTCATATTCTCTCTTGGAAAGACCAGCACAGCCAGCATGAACCCAAAGATTACAGTTGTCGCAAATAAGCATAGCCCCCTCATTGAATCCCCAAACTGTCGAGTCAGGATTGTACCATGATGGATCAATTGTATTGCATCCTCCTTCTTTGTTCGCTTCTCCAGCATTCTGTTCGCTAAGATCTTCGGGATTCAAATAGTCAACAGCTTCTTCGTCTGAATCCTGATCCGAATCCGAATCCGAAGCGCTCCTTTTTCGTTTCCTGTTCTTTTCCTTTTTCTTGTTCCTTTCCTCCTTTTTCTGCTTCTTTTGCCAACGCAGAAGGTGCTGGACCTTCTGGTACTTAGAGTCATCCCAGCAATGACCGCAGTCGGGGCAGTAACGGTCACTATTGTACATTGGAGTGCAAGCAGAACAAAGCGGAATAGATGAACCTGTTTTGAATAAAGTCGGAGGTTTGGGATACGGCCTGACTCCAAAAGCAATATCAAATTGATTACATCCCATGCACTTCACACATTTGGGACATCTCCAGCCATTCTTATCAAGAAGGATCTTCTCTACAGCTCTGTTGGTCAGCGGGGGATCGCAGCAACCAGGGTGATAGGTGCTTTTGCATCCACCACAAACAATGCCATCAAACGAGCCATTCAATTTTTCAGAACACTGAACGCAAGTCTGGCCACAGCCACTAGTATCTTTGGCCACGATGGCATTTCTTGATTTGTCAAATAAGAACGCAGCGAGATCATCGGTAGAGAGATTCTCCTTTGGACCTGCCGTATCTAAGAGCTTGATACGGCATTCTTTCGCTTGGAAGTTTATCCAGGAAGGCCCGAAATTGTGCTTGGATGCCTCATAAGAGATTAACCACTTTTTGGCGGTCGAACTGTATTGTTTCACTGTTCCAACGACAGTGTCCCCCTGCGGATAGTTGATGTCGGAACGGAAAAACTGGACTCTTTTTCCGAGGAAATTATCAGCTCTCCTATTCGCGAACGCGAACGCCTTAGTAGCGTAGAAGCGAGCTGCTTCTTGCCGGACGATCTCGGTCTTCTTCAACTCGAGTTGCGCCTCGGCTATGGCTTTCATGTTCCTCTTCTTCTTGCTTTTAGCTATCACGGAATCTATTTTTCCGCTGTTAAATGGTCGGATGAAGTCACTGGTATCCTTGACCATCGCAACTTGGTCAGCACCGAAAAATTTGACGAAGACATGCCCTTCTTTGTTTGTCGTCTCCGTCGCCGGTTCAAATCCTTCAGAATTAAAAATTTGGGCCGGCCACCAAGCGAAGCCCTTGACCAAAGCCCACACAAATCTGCCACCACATTGGATAATCTCGTGCTTCAGGCGAAGCCAAGACACGTCGTCATTATCATCGTACTGAATTTTGTGCTTGTTCGAGCCAGGGTCATACCTAAGAACGCGCGACTCCCTCCATTCCTCTTCCTTCTGATCAAAAACGCGGATTCTGTAACCCACTCTCCGCCCCTCGAGACTGTCGGGGTCCCAGTGGACTGTGACAGCACCACCAACAGCTATGATGGCAACGTCTGGCGTCTTCTTTCCCTTCTTTTCATGCGGGAGGTCAAGCGCTGTTTCTGGATCCACTTCGGGCTCAGGTTCCACCAAAATGTCTGCAATTATTGGCGTTATGGGGTACTTTGACGGCTTCAACGATTCCAAACGTGGCTTCTTACAACCCGTACCTGACCCTTTCCGAGGTTTCTCTGATTTCACAGGGCGCTTTTTTGTGGGCTTCTTCTTTCCGGCTCCAGTCCCTGTCGCCGACGGTTCCCCGTCATTAGGAATAGTAGTAGGCAATGGCAATACGCCGATACTATCAAAAACCTTTGGTAGAGATGAGAACACGCGTCCCTTGGGACTTATCCATCTCTTTCGGTTCTGAGTCTGCATTTAAAAAATCAAAAGCAGAGTGAAAAGGTTCAAGAGTTACATTGAGCTATTTGAATAATAGACGCAAGTATTCAAATAATTATTGCAGTGCCGCACCACATCTGGCAATAACCAACGCTTGACACCCTACGACTTACATTCAGCTTAACTGTCCAATCGGTTGGCAATCCCCGCCTCCGAGCCTCTTCCAATGCGGCATCGAGAACAGATATATTATTTTGCTGCGACATGATCACGCCAATCTGTGGTGTCTCGCACTCTGATCGAGCAAGAGTACTAGTTGACTGTTCCACATTTGCTCTAGCTACGAGCTGCGATATAATTCACGTCCCGAACAAGATCTGGATGCTTTCTCGGTTGTTCCGGGATGCTGATTGGCTGAGAATGATGACAAAAAATAAAAAATAATAATACTACGAGCTTAGACTTAGTTCATTTCTTAGGAGGGAGGCGCCTAGGGCTTCCCGTCCCCCTGGCCGAGGTGCACCCACCCGGTTATCTGGTTGAATCATCGTTTATTAGCTGGCAAAGGAGGCGGGATCATGATCGGTGGCCGATTACACAACAACAACACAACAACAGTACTAGACTAGTACTAGCTAGAGTATGCATACTCGAGTAATATATTAATGTATGTATATATTATATAACGTAGCATAATAGTAGTATATAATATAAGACATATTATATTACTACTAGAGTAGTAATACTATTTAAGTAATAATAAGCGTTGTATTTATTTTTTATCGAAGGACGCCTGCCCGGTGCCTTTGTTAGCGTTAGGGTTGACCTGGACAAACTCCTGGAAAAGGAGACGTGTTCAACAGAGTTTTCAGAATGCACGACATGTTACCATTTAGTATGGATACTACGAGAGTACTCGTGTGGTAGCTACTCTCTTAGTATGAATAATACGACTCCTATATGCATACACATAACAAGGGTCATTTCTTCATTCTCATAATAATATTAATAATATAACGAGCGTATGTAAGCATGGCTGGCGACAGGGATGCCGAGACGAACGCCAAGATGGCGAGGGTGTGTCCTGAGCTTGCATCGCGATACGCGAAGTATCCCTTGCAAAGAAAGGTAAGGAGTGCTTCTTTGTATGTCGTCGGAATAACTGTGCCCAATTTTGGTTGTGATGATAATTCTGTCTACATTATCAATCTCATGGCTGACCCTCCCGATGTCTCATATCGTTCAGTCGTGGATTGATCCGGGAGGAAAGACTGCGGATGGGAAACCACTTTTCATCCAAGGAGACGGGAAAGAGGAACCGGTGAGAAAGGTTGATTACGTCTACGGTGCGGGGCCGTTTGGTTGGGGGTACTACCACCTGTTGACGAGGAATTCGTACGGAATCCTATTCCCACGACTCCAAAGTTCCATGCCTGTGGTTTGCTGCTGCTTTGGCACAAAAGATGCAAGAAGCCAGCATTCGGATCACGAGGATGTGACATTGATCGTGTACAATCGGAGCGTGGCAACCATTCCAGACGACAGACAGGCCGCTAGAGACGCAATTGCGATCGCAAGGGGTCAAGCCAAGGCTATTTACAATATGACTCAGAACGAGCAACTCTTCATAAACGGTGTTGGTTTGGCTGTTGCGAGTGCGAGCTAGACTGCAGGATACAAGAGATTGCTAACAAGTGGCCGAACGGCAAAAAGCGATTATTACGGTTGCGTGGCTGATAGAAAGTTTTGTTCAATGTTTCTTCAATCAGCTACATGTAGAATTTAAAAATGTAATATTGTGATGCGAATTAGTCCTTCTTATTCATTTCTCTATTTTCCATGACTGCATTTTTCAAATGTTTGACAATGGTAAATACATCGGCTCTTTCTCCAGGTTCCCTCTTGTGGCACATTTCTATTGCCTTGACCAACTCTCCTTCTGCAAAGCTATGTGTCCTGTAACGCTTATCAATGTATGGCATGCTACCTCTTTTTAGCATCTCTTGGGCAGTATAATTGTCATCGAGATAGTGAGGCCACAAGCCCGTGAGCAGACCGTAGAAGCAGTTACCCAAAGAAAATATATCAATGCTTTCATCGAGGATTGCAGGTATAAACTCCTCGGGTGCTCGGAACTTTCCTCCGATGTGTCCGTTATAGTACTTGCAGTATTCTCCTCGTGCAGTGTCATAGGGTAATGCATGCGCTCGATTGAAATCATTCAATTTGAGCTCTCCATCAGGTGTTCGCAAATATTGTCCAAGATCGAGATCATCATGAACTATCATCCCGTCTTTGAAGCCATGCAATTCTGACAGCCCTTCGGCGAATTGAAGCGCCATTTCAATTTTTTCTGTCGAACTAAAATGATTCATGGGATCAACGTCTTCCTTGTCATTAAGATCCTCACGATTAACCTGGCGATCTTTCGGCACAACCACCTCCCAAACTTCCCCAGGTAAAGGTTCTACAATGATCGAGGTTGCGCAATGTCCGAACAAATCTGTGATACGCGGCGAGGACGTTAAACGCTCCATTATCAGCGCATCCATCCGTGTTTTCTCAAACCTCTCGCGATCAAACAAATTTTCTCTATCGTTTCGCCATCTCATCGTTTTTAGGATGTGTTGAGGCTGGCCTGTCTCTTCGATAGAGAACGAAAATCGAAAGAAGCCCCTACCCAAGTATCGACTATTCGAGTCAGCGTGCACTATGGTTGTCTCATGGAAGGTGTTGCAAGTTGGGAAATGAAGATAGTGCCAGGAGGGGAGGCGGCACTCCTCGTTTGCAATTCTATATGCAAAGACCTCTGAGCGGACGTAGTCATCGTCCGTCTTGTCGAACTGATCGTAGTAGGCCAACGCATTTTCTCGATAGTCCTCTTTGCCTAGACTTTCACTTTCTTCCAAAGCGGCAGATTTAGATTCTAGTCCATCCGCACCAAACTGAATCGCTCTGCGTTTCCCCGAATTTAAGCTTACATCAAGGTTTCCATAATTGGGCTGGTCGCTTCGACTATGCAACCACGCCGGTTTGGACCTCTGTCTTGAATTAAATTTGCCTTGCTTTAGCGCCTTTTTGCCGTTCAAGAACCCTACCGAGTCAAGCACAACTTCGGCTGGAAATATTGAGGTCATCGTTACTAGTTGATGGGGAGCTTTCGATGTCTGGAGATTAGCCTCCAACTTGGCAGTTTCCTTGACGAAATCGTCGGCTTCTGAATTTAGCTCTTGCTGAACCGTAGAAGATTGGAATTTTTTCTCCAACTCGGCCGACTTCTCGTTGGCATCACCAATTATTGAATTTCGTGACGGAATGAATACAGGTGTCTGGTGATTTCCTTCTCTGTTCGGGTCATGTATGTCTCCACGGAATCCTCTAGTAGGAGCCGACGTAGGCGACCCATTTGTGGGAATCAATACTGGTGAATGGGAGCGTAATTCTTTCTGACTATTGCGAATCTCCATCACCACTAAAAGCAATCCGATGCCAAACAACAGTGCCATGTACAGATGCCTACGGAGTTGGAGGCAAAGATGGAGCCAGGGACGGCGGTGTGTTCCCGTCGGAATCCTTCGGCCATGGCCGTCGCGGTTAGCAGTTGATACGAGTCCCGAACGAAAGGGAGAAAGTCGTCTGCGTGGTTTGCGTCCATAACTCGTACTAGCGATGCTGCGTCCATTGTTGGTCCACATCATGATCGCCAAAAACAAAAGGGGTTGACAATCAACAGCCAGTCGTTTGTAAGGTATTCAGAAGAATAAAAAATGCTCTTTTTTCATTACTTCGACACCTCGGCACATGGTCTTGTAGCTTGCCGCGGACAGCCGAGGAGGAAGGAAGCATTCGATTTGTATGGAGTGGTTGGACCTGGCAACTTTTAAATGAATGTAATGTGTATGATGACAAGTGGACATGACATGAAAAAAGTGACTCTGGGCGGCGGCGGTGGCGGCGTTGCTCTCAGCTCCAGCTGAATTCAGTATTCTAAAGGAACCCGGCAACTGGTAATAGCTCGTAGCAGTATCCATACTACTCTAGTACGCACACGATTGTAGTAGGCATACTATGCATATTCTACAGTGTAGTATCGTATTCATAATATTAGCTATGCATAGTACTAGCTAGTACGAGCTCGTAGTATGCATACACACCACGTAATAATAGTACTACTCTAATAGTTATAATACACACGTCATGTGCTGCTGTATACATCAAGACCTCTTGCGCTTGCGTGATCGTATCAACAACAACAAAAAAAGTCGTAACTAACTGAAAAATGACAGACAGATGGACATTTTTCATCTCCATTAGCAAAGCCCGGGGCGATGAGCAGCAAACGCCGGCGGCGCTTCGATTCGAATAAAGGCGCGCCGTCGAAAGGCGAGGAGGACCGAGCATACTACGGACACTTGGAATCATCGTCATCTCCCGTCGCCGGGAGCAACCTGAACCTACTAGACCCTAGCAACGATTTGAGCCTTCACAAGGGTCATCGGCGCCACCGTCCCAGGAGACGGCATCAAGGACATCGCCGATTGCATCAGCTCATCACAAATAGCTGCTTGTTATTAGCTACTCGGTTAAGAAAATATTGGTCTGAAATATTGAGACAAAATAGTGCTCCTACCACCACTAATAACACATACAATCCAATGGCGGGCAAGCACGCCTCCTTCGGCAAGTGCGGAAGCAGTCGCAGTAGACGGGACCTCATCCTGGTTTTCTTCATATCAGTCAAGGTCATAACCCTAATTGCCATCCTATTGTTCCGACGGCATAACTATATGCGATCGCCGCTTCATAGGCCTATCTTGATCCAAAGGTTTGACTTTGCATTATCGGATGATGTTGGAGGTTGGACAGATCGCCCGTACACTTTCCGTTCACTTTCCTCATTGGGTCCGATGCCGGAGATGTTATTTGACGACGACGACGAGGTGGAGGAGAGTGGAAAAAAGGAAGAGAAGGGAGATGAAGGAGAAAAAGAGGATGGATCATCAAGCAAGACTAGAGAGGCCAAAGAAAATGTACGGGTAGCGAAGGAGAAAGAGCGCGACGAATTCAGAAGAGGCATTCCACACTATGGTGGGATCGAATATCGTCCAGTTCCTCCGGATAGGTTTTACCGTTTTGCCAACGATACGAGCGCACAAAAGGCCAAAAAAAAAAAGTCTCGCCATGTCTCTCACGAATTTGCGTTCGATGATGACGAGGTCCTCAATCCTGACTGCCGCCGGCCCAACTGGTGGTCAAACTACTTTCCCACCTGCAATAACTTTCATGAGTATGATGCGTCCCTTAAGTTTGATGGCGGGATCGTCGGTGCCGAGAACCATGAGTACGAGCTACGGTATATTGCGCATGGCTTCTTCCGCAATGTGTGGCTGCTGGAGAATTATCTTCCCCGCGAGACCATGGTCCTCAAAATGCTACGCACGAAACATGACTTCGATTTGTCGAACTGGGAGATGGTTCGTATCGATGCACTGGTCATGGAGCGCCTCTCAAGCTCCCCAAGGATTATGGATGCATATGGTCATTGTGGTTTTTCCATAATGGCCGAGGCAGTCCAAAACGAACTAGAGGAATTAATAGTGCCAAATAGCGGCTATGCAGACAAGGAAGATCTGGATGATTCCCAGGATGTTGATCCATTTAACGATTTCTCTCCCCCAGAGAAGCTTGACATCGCGCTGGCTATGGCAGAGTCAATCGCCGATCTTCATGGTTTTGAGGATGGAATAATCGTGCACGGTGACGTTCAGCTGTGTCAATGGCTCAAGAAGCGAGATGGAACGATCAAGCTTGGGGATTTCAACAGAGCAGAAATTCTTTTTTGGGACGAGGACAATGAAAGTTACTGCAAACACACCAATTGGGGAGGATACGGCAATTACCGTTCACCAGAGGAATTCGACGCTCAGAATACGAACGAGCAGATTGACGTTTTTTCGTTGGGGAACAATATCTATGGTCTCTTGACAGGGCTATGGGTCTTCTACGAGAACGAAGATGATGAAGTGGTCCAGAAAAAGATAATGGACGGCGAGACAGCCTTCATAGACGAGAGGTATAGAACAAGAAGCTACATCGAGGGCAGGATGGTGGAAATTATTGAGCGATGTTGGGACTATAAGCCAGAGGAACGAGCTACAATTTTCGAAGTTGTGGAATACCTGAGGGAGACCAAGGAGACTTTCCTACGTCTCGAGGCAGCGGCGAGCACTACTGAGATGGACGAAGAGTCAGCTTGATCAGCTCTTTTTAAAGAAAACAATAGCATACAGCAACTTACTACTTACATGGATGTTATTATGCATACAACTACGAG
>Ga0315315_10002952_pt1 | contig 15556 bp, 15 predicted proteins | sample M140m3416metaG_FD_203699 | JGI IMG/M metagenome (GOLD analysis project Ga0315315, IMG submission 203699) | Ammonia-oxidizing marine archaeal communities from Monterey Bay, California, United States - M1 40m 3416 | ecosystem: Environmental > Aquatic > Marine > Intertidal zone | place: USA...
CGGTTTGATCTTTCCGGACAGCAACACAGCCCGTGAGAATGCAGCATCTGCGTTGGATTTCTTCAGTCAGAAGTTACCGACGGATGTTCAGGCTATACCAAATCGACTCGCTGAAGCCGTCAACTCAGTACGATACGGTAAAAATCTGTTGACTCCCGAAGAAACAGAGCATTTGGGCCGTGACGTGCAGCAATTCACCGCTGCGATTTCAACGAACAACAGGCGACACCGCTGACACTACAGGAAACAGGGTGTGGACACTTTGCATTACGAAAAAAAAATGAAACACCCTGTATTGCTGCCGGATGAGACTCTGCTGCGCGGCTGTCTGGTGCGAAGATTCCGACACAGCGGGCCGGGAGGACAGCATCGCAACAAAGTCGAAACCGGGATTGAGTTAATTCATGAGACGACTGGTGTGACAGCGATAGCAACTGAACGCCGTAGTCAGGCTGACAACCAGAAAGTCGCACTCCGCCGTCTGCGAGTGAATCTGGCCGTTGAGGTTCGCACTGTGGTTTCTGCAGAAGTTCATCCTTCTGCACTTTGGGAATCACGTTGTCGTAGTCAAAAAATCCAGTGCAGCGAACAACACGCAGACTTCCCGATTCTGTTGGCCGAAAGCCTGAACGCGATTTACGCCAAAAACTACGACGTTAAGTGTGCCGCAGGTGCGTTAGGGTGTTCCACATCACAGTTGGTCCGATTCGTGGGGCGAGTGTCAGACGCACTTGCTAAAATCAACGTTTGCCGAGCCGACCTCGGGTTACGACCACTCAAGGCGTGACACAGCTGGTATCACAGTAGCTACATGGCGAACCTCAACAGATCACCTCGCACGACGGTTAGGGACGCAGCATCCATCCTGTCCAGGATCCAATTTCCAGACTAACTGACAGCGATTCTGCGAAGACCGTATTTTGGATATAGGTATCAAAGCTATCTTGAATCGCTGAGACAGTGGCTCCGCGCATTTACCGAACTCCGTTTTAGCCGGGACAAGGCAAATGTCTTTGATTCCGGATTCCTTGTCGACGCCGGTGTTTCAGCAGCCAGCCCGGATTGAATCCGGTTATTTCGAGCTCGAGTGAAATGGCTAAAGCACATGGCTCCGATTACTGAACTCGTCATGGTACGGTCTTACAGGGATCAAATTGGCTTCATTGTGTGGTGAGTTCGAGTGGGAGGATTTTTTACGGTCTTCGGGCCAAGATTGTTAAGCAAACGAGGCGGGATGCACTCGGAATTTCGGCGAGGATATTTCAGCACATTCCCGCCATTGGCATTTTTTGCCGAACTTATCTTCCCGCCTCGTGATAGTTTTGGTAATTGTACGGCGTCACGGACGTCGAGATTTATTTCAGTTGGGTGCTTTGCACCAACTCTATCGGGAACGGATTCCCATGCAGAATACGTTGTGGAAGCTAATTTCGATTGCTGGCATTGTCGCAATTGGCACTCTTGTCGTTGTAGAAGTCCAAAGAGGACTCTCGTCAGCGGATGTTACCACAGCTGGTGATGCACCGCCGTTTGAGAATGACGAACAATTGTCGGATGCTGAAACCTTTCCGTCAGAGTTCGAACAGCAAATGGCGATTAACTCGACCTCGGCTGGGGCTTCGCATGAGTTCGCAAACATCGCCCCGTTTGCTGCAGATGATAGCGGGGGCCAGACGCCTGATTCCGGTGGCCAATCCACCCAAGCCATTGCGTTTACTGCAGAAACCGACCCAACGGAAACAAGAGACAACAGCTTTTTGAACTTCGCGGTCGATTCCTCGGAGGAAGTTTTGAAAGATGATGATACTCCACCGTTAGATAGTACCACTGGTGACTTGGTGGTGTTAGCAGATGAAAGCTTCGACGACACGCAAATGCTGGAGCCGCCACTGGTATCTATTCCGGGGCACACATCTTCAGTGGCTGACGATCTGAACGATTTGGGGCTGAAGAAATTCAGTGATGATTTAGCTGACCCACAGGATGAACCAATTCCGGAACCCAGATTATCGTTACCTCAGTCGGGTGACGTAAATCGATTCGAGTTCTACACAACAGATAAAAACGGTATTGCCACAGCTGACTCTGCGTCTCCATTCGAAATGGAGGAAGAGGTCGCTTCCTCTACCGACGATCTGTTGACTCTGTCTGCTGCAGATAACCGAATTGCTGATTCCACGCCTCCAGCCCCGATGCCCGTTAGTGCAACAGACAATCCAGCTCGATTGTTCGGTGAGACTAATCCTTCACCTGACGATTCCCTGTCAGAACAGGAATTGAGTTCGAGCGATTCTGACAATGCTCGAATGTTTGACCTGGAAGATTCAGACGAGGCGCATCCGCGGCCCTTTGTTGAGGAATCTTCAGTGGTCGACGTCAACAGAAACCGTACTCCTGATTCGAGAGAAACTGACACGCGTGATTCGGAACCCGGCCTCGTGCGCCTCGATAGCCCTGGTGCACTGCGTGTTGATGACTCTCCATCCGGAGCTCCTGAACGGGACTCTGGTGGATCACAATTCAACTTCGATTCCGCAGACGAACCAGGATCGGAGTTACCTTTTGCAACAGATGAAGCTGGCCGGCCCCCAAGCGAATCACCGCGAAATCCCGTTAAACGTCTGCGAGAATTACCACCTCAACGAACATTACCTGAGCGTCTGCGTGACCTGCCGCCAGATCAAGACCCAGCAATTCGCGGTGATAAGGACACCATTGAGATTCGTTCACGAGGCGAGCTTCGACGTAAAGAACGACCGCCCAGAGGTCGAACGCAAATCGATCTGGCCGATTCGTCGTCCACTGGTGTCCTGCGTCCTCACGTGACAGTGCGCAAACAGATGCCTCCGGCGGCAACATTAGGCAAACCACTAAATTACACACTTGTCATCACCAATGAAGGTCAGACTGTCGCAGAAGACGTTATCGTTGAGGACATCGTACCTGTTCAAGCAGCACTCGAAGGTGTCGCACCCCCTGCTGATTACGAGAAAAAAACGCGAACAATTATTTGGGAATTCGCCAAATTAGAGGCGGGTGATTCGCGTGAACTCAAAGTCCGGATCACTCCGACTGGCCAGGGAGTGCTTGAGAGTGTTGCCACTGTGCGATTTAAAACTCAGGCCAAAACAAGCACAATCGTTTATGCACCCCGATTGACCCTCGAGCTGGTCGCGCCTCGAGAAATTCGAGTTGGGCACGAGATGCAGCTTCGATACATTGTGCGAAATGAGGGTGATGGCGTTGCAACTGATGTGATGCTTCGTAGTGATCTTCCGGCTGGCCTACAGCATCCCATTGGAAATGATCTCGAGTATAACATCGAGAGACTTGCCCCCAACGACAAGCGTGAAATAGTTCTGGACGTAATTGCGTCCGAGCCCGGAAACCATACAAGTACGGCGGAGTTGATTGTTTCCGGCTCCAATGGTGAAACGGCTGAGGCAACGGTTAATATCATTGGACAGCAAATTCAAGTTGCGAGGCGCGGTCCTGATCGCCGTTACGTTGGTCGCTCTGCGATCTATGAAAATATCCTGAGTAATGAAACCGCGTTTGAGGCTTCAGAGATACGAGTCGTGGAATACGTTCCCGATGGTATGAAGTTTGAAAAGGCTACTCATAACGGGATCCATAATCCCGAGGATCGCACTGTCACGTGGATGTTGAACCAGCTTGATGCTGGAGACTCAAAGACACTGAAAGTACAGTTGGTCGCAATGAAATCGGGAACCCAGGAGAGTTCTGTCACTGTTCTTGAAAATGAAGGATTCGAAACTGAAGCTCGCCATATCACTTCGGTTGAAGATTTGCATAACATCGGCAGTCGGATGAGTCGCCTGGACGGTCCGGTTGCGGTAGGCGAAGAGTTTGGGTTTGACATTGCCGTGCAGAATCGTGGGACTGCAGATGCCACGAACCTGCAACTCACAATAGATTTGGCTAACGGCATGCAGGGGGTCAGCGTTGGAAAGGGCGGTCCGCGAGCCGATCCCCGAATGAGCAATGGACAGCTGCAGTACGACTTCCAGGCGGTTGATCGGATTGAACCCGGCGGGGAAATGATTTTTCGAATCAACTTGAAGGCGATAAAGTCGATTTCCAACGGCCTCGTCAGGGCGAGGATTCGCTATGACCAAATGCAAAAAGAGCTCGTCATGTCTGAGGCTGTTACCGCTATCAATGATACTCCATAGTATCTGGCTGGTGTGAAGCAGATATGTTGCAGAGCCGTCACGGGGCAGATATTGCATCGCTTGAGTTGTCTGATCGTATGGGCTGTAAGCCAGTGGAGCTTTCTTTTGAGTCCGACTTAGTGAATGAGTTACGCGATGGATTCAAGGTTCAGTTGCGCCTTCGTTATTGAGCTGACCACTCGTTTGCTGGCAATCGTCGCTGTGGTAATACTTGAGCCAGTCTTTCCTACACGCTCGTGTGAGTCCCAGGCCAGATGCATGAATCGTGTTTGTGATTTTCTGGGCGGTACCAGTGCGGCAAAGCAGCAGTGAGTTGTCGGCCTCTGTTATTGTTACGTGTTTTGAATTCCCAAACCCGGGGCGGAAATCAGGCAAACTTCCGGACCATGTCGGTGATCCTCGTTTAGTCATGCTAACAACGTGTTTCCTGCGCAACACCGATGATCAGACGGGAGATGAGATAGCCAGATCGCATAGGTGTGCATGGCCTTAAGTCGTGCCAACGCAGAGAATTCGTTGCATGATTCAAAATGGATGAGTGGAAAGTCTCTGAAGATTTACGTAGAAACAGCACTCTGCGGTGTGCCCGCGAGTAATCCTAGCTTGTGTGGAAATCAAGGCCAGCATCCGAACTCCGCGATGTCAGACGGCTTTTTTCCTCCCTCGAACGAATCCAGTGGAGAACGACTAATGTACCGAACGTCTATTCTGTTGTTGACCGCGATGCTGTGTTCCTCGGTTTCTGCCGATGAGGTCGGTGAGTGGAAATCAATATTCGACGGCACCATGAACGGCTGGAGAGTCGGTGAGAATTCAGATTCATGGGTCATTGAAGATGGTAATTTGGCGTGCAAAGGTCCCAAGGCCCATCTGTTTTACGTAGCTGAGGACGAGCCGTTCACCAATTTTGAATTTGAATGTGAAGTAATGACAACGCCGGGAAGTAATTCCGGGATTTATTTCCACACGGATTACCAGGAGTCAGACTGGCCACGTTGGGGGTATGAGTGCCAAGTCAATATTACTCACGGGGATACCATCAAATCCGGCAGTATCTATGGAATCGCAAAAGTTACAGAGCCTCCTGCCAAAGACAACGAATGGTATACAACGAACATTCGGGTGGAAGGTCGGCACGTTGTGATCAAGATCAACGGTCATGTCGTTGTTGATTTCACAGAGCCAGAAAATCAAAACGCCTATTCCGATCGATTTGCGCGACGTCTTGGTCGCGGTACCTTTGCTCTTCAGGCGCATGACCCCAAGAGCGTGGTGTTCTTCCGCGGAATTAAAGTTCGGCGTCTCCCGTAACGTGATATCAGCATCATCCGACTTTTCAAGAATCGGGTGATGCTCAGGCGGTAGGCGAACGCGATGCTTGTGTTGTCTCACCTGCTGCTTATTGCTCACTGCGATAAGTTCTGTGATACACAATTCCTGCCGGCACAGGACAGAAAGAGTTTCCATGCTGGTTCCCATGCAGCTCAGCCGAGTAATCGTTTCGGACATGAACGATCAACGGGCAATCTATCTCAAGGAGATCGACGGCCCGCGTGTCTTTCCGATTCTCATTGGCGATGCTGAAGCCTCTGTGATCAATCGTCGACTGTTGGAAGAAACTCCGTATCGTCCGATGACGCATGACCTGCTTCACAATTGTGTGGCGATACTGGGAGGCACCATCAGGGAAGTGGTTATCACTCGCATGGAGGACCACACCTATTACGCTGTTCTGCGAGTGGCACAAGGCGACGAATTGCACGAGATTGATTGCCGTCCGAGTGACGCTGTCGCTCTGGCCATTCACAATGACCCAACCATTCCGATTTTGGTTGACGATAGCGTTCTGGAACAGGTGAGCTAATGGGTAATTTTTCCCGTCTGCTCTCACTGCAGGGAATCATTGGCATCCTCGTACTGCCGGCACTCAGCAATTTAACAGCTGAGGTCACCCTTCCAATCTGGCAGTTGACTCATGGCCAAAAATTCTCAGTGCAAACAACGACTCACCGAAACACTGAGATTCAGGTTGGCGACTATCGCGAAGTGAGCGATGTTACAGATAGTGCAATACTGCAATACGTAATGTTCGGCTTTGACCGACAAGGACGCGCCCAGCTTGAGGTCCGCATTGAGTCTCTGAATCGGGTAACTCATGATGAAAGTGGCAAAGCGGCTACAGAGTCCCTGGTTCCGGAAAGGGCTTTGAAGTCACCAGGAACAGCGATTGTGGTTTCAGACGACGGAAATACCGTGAATGTGCTGGGAAGCCGGTCGGTTTTTCGTACTGGCACATCGCTGTCGCAGAGACTTCTGAATCAGCTCAGCGGTGAAGGTGTCTTCGAATCATGGGTCAACATGCCATTTCGTATTCCGGTTAAGACAAACAACCGTCCATCCGCACCAATTAAACCTCAGGAAGGTGAGAAGCAACTGCGAAATGATGATGCGATTGCTGATTCCGTCATGCGTGTAGATAGTGACTGGACCAGAATACAGCACATTTCCATCGGACTCCCCGGTACCGTTGAATGTGAAACTCACTACCTCATCGAATCGATCAAAGACCAGCGGGCTCAGATCAGGATCGACGGATCGCTTCACCTGAAGCATCGGGAATCACCGCAAAATAATCCTTTAATCATCGCTGACTTCGAATTCAATTCATCAAATCTGTCAGGTGAAGGCCACATTCTGGTCGACCAAATTACAGGGTTGCCACATTCAATTCAAATGACAGAGACTATGTCGCTGGGCGGCCGATCTACTGTGACATCTGGTGATGTTTCTCAGCAGATGCAATTCAGACAAAGATTGACGCATTCATGGACGGCGTCAGAATTCCGTTTGAAAGATGTCAGTGAGGGGATTTCAATTCCACAACAGATACAGGTCCGTTGAAATCTTTCGCGGTTGCGCCCTGTGCCCTTATGTCTCGTCAATGATTTGTTAAATTAGTGTTTCTGCACGACCAGGATATTACGATGCCGCTCTTCGAATACTCGTGTTCTCAGTGTGATTCTGAGTTTGAGTTACTGGTGGCCGTTCGAGAAAAATCGGGGTGTCCAGAATGCGGGTCCAAACAGCTGAATAAACTGATGAGTGTATCATCCGGGCGTATGGCAGTTGATTCAGCACTGCTGATCAGCCAGGGATGCCCACCGCTCGAAGCTGGTCCGTGTCGTCCTCAATGCTGCCGTGTGCCTCAATAGCCATGACGTTCACTGTTGATTCCATCCCTGTTGACGGGGATTCCCAACGGCTGGGCTGGTCTGTCTTTCAAGACGACCAGTGCTTGTTGCATGCAGGCGGAATCCTGTCCCAATCAACAGTGTTAGATGTCATTCCGATTGAGTGGCACACCACGTCAGTCTCAGTCTGTCAGGCGGCCTGTGAGAGCCTTATGTCGCATGTGGTTGCAGAAGCCGCAGAGCAGGGCGTGACGTCCATCCAGTGTTTTACAAGGAACGACAACCTCTCATTCTCACCAGGAGGGCTTGACGCATCAGGGTTCAATGCCGTTGCAACTCTACAGGAGTGGACAACATCAGCCAATTTAAGCACGACGTTGAAACCGTCAATCATGTTTCAACGGTTTCAGCTCGATACATCGCTGGCAGTAGCGCAGACCGACTTGTTGACCCTATTACTGCAAAATTGCCTGAAGAATTCCCAGGATCTTCAATCATTAGTAGCTCCCGATGCAACTGCATTGTTGTCGACATGGAAGACTCTACCCCAATCCGAAGTCATCTTGCTCAACGATAGTGGTGCAAACGCCGGGTTGGCAGTTGTCAGTCGTGAATCCGATAGTCAACGGGCGACATTAGAATACATCGGAGTCTCGTCCGACTTTCGTCGACGGGGGTATGCCCGACTATTGCTTCGGAATGCTGAGTCTTTGGTTGCCTTAGATGACTCAGCAGCCATGACAGTTTTCACGGCCTGGTGCGATCGTGAAAACTATCCAGCAATGCAGCTCTACAGCAAATGTGGTTTTACTCCCGGGCAACTTGGCCAGATCTGGCTTCGTTCAATAACTCCGGTACTCGGATCTGCCTGAGCAGCCGTTTGGCAGCAATCAGTAATGAATGTCGGATGCCCTTTTGTTGTCGAAGTCTTCCAGGTTTGGTATTCAGAATGCTGTCGTTTGTGTGAGTTTTGTACAGAACTCAAGATGTAAAAGTCCGAGAGTGTCGTTAGTTGGGATCGCCATCCGGGATTAATCCTCAGCCGTAAGGAACTCACTAGGGGACATCACTCGGGGTGTGAATCGCGTTTTGCGAATCGCACCCCGATAGTGGCCAACGCTGTTGATCCGAACACCGAGCGATGTCCGGCCACGTTTTTGAGGCGTAAACACGACCTCTTTTCCGAGCTCCATCTTCCCATTCACGTAGTGCTTGAAGGTCTTGCCGTCCACAACGATGGCTGCATGATACCACGGGCCAACCTGGTGTTTGTCGCCAATGGCAAACATTGTGTTATTCTGGCCGCCTGTCTGCATAAATGTGTCGAGGAACCACATGTTGTCTTCGATCAGGCGGGTTTCAAACATTACGCGTTCGGTTGTTCCGTCTTCCTGCATATGGAAGAATCGCTGCTCGGACCGGCCGTCCGCATAAGGTTGAAAGATGACTTCTACCGTAAACTCCGTCATGCCGGTCAGCGGATGGACATCCAAAAAGATGCCATCATCGACTCCGTCAAATTCGAGAGCCTTACCGTAAGGTGTGTCGATCACTTTGGGCTTACCCTCGACAGTGACCTTGTGCCCGCCGATCGCTTCCAGATTGTCTAGTTCCCAGATTATGTGTTGCTCGTTTTTTCCGGCGCCGATCAGCAGGATCGCGGTCATTATGACTGCAAGGCATTTAAAACTCTTTTTCATATTAACGCTTTCATAAATCAATCAGCGACATTTTCCTTATCTACCGAACACGTAATCATCGGATCCCGCATGTTCCGGTTGTCGGATTGGCGAATAACAATGGAAATTTTGACGTACCGGAGCTTACCGATCACGCCATCTATGCGGCGGAAACCCTCAGAATGCGGTCCAGTCATCAGACGGGCTGTGACTCACCCGTCTTCGGCAGGTATGGAGTGAATTTGTTGTGGAATGCATTTCGGGCAGCGATTCGTCCAATTTCAAGGAGTTCCGCTGGTTGTGAGAAGTCATACCATGGAATACCGGCGACTTCCGGTCGAATCAGAATGTCAGCCATTCCTCGCGTGTAGTGTCTAACGTGCCGTTCGGTCACGTCGCTGATTCGAAGGAAGATATCCTTCGCTGTATCGAGTGATTCTGATGGTTCGATTTCGGCTCCAACATCAACGGCAATTGTGAGGTCAGACCCGTAGTCTCTGGCAACCGCAACCGGCAACGTATCGATCACACCGATATCAACCAGCTGCTTTCCATCAATTTCAACCGGCGGAAAGATGCCAGGAATTGCAGTCGATGCAAGCACAGCCAAACGCAGTGAACCACGAGTAAGCTTGACCTGCCTGCCACTCTGTAAATCCAACGCAACGATCGTAAGGGGGAGACGAGCATCGCGAATATCGATGTCCGGTAGTAAGTCTGCAATGGTGTTCTCAATGAACTCCGCAGTCAGCAATGAAGGCCGACTGATGAGGTTCAGCATCTGACGGCGAGTACCCAGAAAACGTGAAAACTGATCCCACCAGGCAAAAAGGCCGGAATTGGCTGCTTCATCGGAAGCCGGAGTCGTGGAAAACATCTTTGCCTGCTGCTGAACGAATTCGTCCGACGTGACAAGGTTGATGACTCGTTCCTGGACGTTGCCGATGTCTTCGTTTAATGCACACAACGCGCCGGCCAGACTCCCAATACTGACCCCGACGATACGTTCAATACGTACTCCCAACCCACGCAGAACTTCTATCGCTCCCAAGTGAGCGATCCCGCGTGCTCCGCCGCCACCGAGTGCCAGTGTAGCTCTGGCCCCACGGACAGAAAACTGCGGTGAATGTAATGAAGATCGTCGAAGGCGTTGATTGCGCACTTTCATAAAACGGTCTTTCCAACATTGAACCGGAACTGTGTGCCCACTGCGGTTGGGGAGATTGAGATGATCAGTCCATACTAAAATTTGAGCCGAGACGATGAACTGCAGCCATGTGACGGTCGGCAGGGTATTTCACTGTGAATTAGTATCGCCTTGTATTTTACTGGTTTTACCGGTTTTGAACACTGGTTAGATTATCGAGTCGCCAAGCTGCCATATGATTTATCACGTCTCTACCAAAGTGTCGGAGCCTGATTCAGAAAAATTGTTGCTAGGTAAGGTGAGATGAACACGTGGTGCGATGTGACCGAACGGCCCCGTCCTTAGTATACTCAACGCTGCCTTCCGATAGCAGCGGAATTTGCGGTCCGTTTGGCACAGCGGCCCCGTTAATCACTTCGTTTCAGGCCTGTGTGTGATTGTCCGGCGAGCGTTCACACAAGATGTCGCACGCCGAAAATGTCTGCGTTTAATGTCCAGGTCTTCAGTGCTACTTTTTACCGATGTCGACGGTTGCCTGCTTAATAAGCATGATTACAAGTATACGGATGCGCTGCCCATTCTGCAGAAAGTTCAGGAAGTCAAATGGCCTGTTATTCTGTGTTCCAGCAAAACCGCATCGGAACTCACGGTGCTTGCTAGGGAGCTTAGGCTTAGCAGTGCTCCGTTGATTTGTGAGAATGGCGCTCGCATTATTTGGCAAGGCGATGGTTTTGGCACCGAACGAAGCACAGTTTGTCGCACCCATCGAGACGCGGTACTGAAAAGTCTTCGCCGACTGAGCAAAGACTTTCGCTTCCGCTCATTCACTGACCTGAAGCTGCCAGGAGTAATGCAAGTCACGGATCTCTCAAAAGAAGCTGCAGTGCGTGCGATGGATCGCGAAGGTACCGAACCCATTTTATGGGATGATGATCCGACATTAATCACCGATTTCGAGCGCGAATTAATGGCGGAAGGTCTGACACTGACTCTGGGGGGGCGTTTTTGGCATGTGGCTGGTGGGACAAACAAGGGTGATGCACTGCAACAAGTTGCGAAATGCTATGAGACCTCAATGAAGCGTCCCCTGCGTACAATTGCAATTGGAGACAGCCTGGTTGATCAATCGATGCTCGATCGTGCAGACTTTTCGATTGGAATTCCGACTCCCGACGGTACGCACGACGTGAGCATCTCCGGCAAGGGGATGTATGCGACAATGCCCGGAGCTGCCGGTTGGGCAGAATGTGTTCGTCGCCTACTGGACCAGATTCACACAAAAGACTAGCCTTCGTACCGAGCAAGCAGGCGAACTACAATTCATTTGCGAATCATGTGAGGAAAAGGCTAATTGAGGCAATGAAGCACGGAGTCAACCAGCGACACCATTGGTAAACCCAGTGTGTTTGTGTTCTCGTGTGTTTTGGATTATGCCGAGATAGTCTCGCATCAGTTCGCTGATTCTACGTTTGTGCTGAGGCTCGCAGAGAATGGCTGATTTTGCTCAAAATGGTGTCATTGGGACACTTCACAACCTTCGCAACCGATCGACGGACGACCTCGAAGCGGAGTTGCAGACGTTCTCCGCTGAAACGCCAATGACACTGTTGTTGCCGTGTCTTTATTCAGAATTGGAAGGACCGGCCATGGGGCCAATTCTGAATGAGCTGATCAAGATTCCGTATTTGAACCAGATCATTATCGGGCTTGACCGTGCAAACGAATCTCAGTTTCAGGCCGCCCGCAAATTCTTCGACCGTTTACCACAGAAACATGTCATCCTTTGGAATGATGGAACTCGTCTGCGTTTTGTGGATGCAAAACTGCAGGAGTTGGGCCTGGCTCCTTCGCAGCCTGGCAAAGGACGTAACGTTTGGTATTCGCTGGGCTACTTTCTGGCGGATGGATCATCTAAGGCTGTCGCTCTGCATGATTGCGATATTCTGACATATGATCGATCGATACCAGCGCGTTTATTGTACCCACTTGCTCATCCGACTTTCAATTATCTGTTTTGCAAGGGCTATTACTATCGAGCAGCTCAGAGTCGCTTAAACGGCAGAGTATTTCGACTACTGGTGATTCCCATTATTCGAGCAATGAAGCAGGTCCTTGGTCGACTGGACTATCTCGATTACCTTGGAAGTTTTCGTTATGCCCTGGCTGGTGAGTTTTCGATGCGGACTGAACTTGTGCCCTCACTCAGAATCCCCAGTGACTGGGGCCTTGAAATTGGCACACTGTCTGAAGCCTATCGTAATTGTAATCTGAACAGAATTTGCCAGGTTGATGTTGCCGATTCCTATGACCACAAGCACCAGCCCGTTTGTGAAGATGACCGAAGCACCGGGCTACATAGGATGGCCAATGACATCTTTAAAGCACTCTATCGAAAGCTGGCTGTCGAGGGAGTTGTATTAAACCAACCGCTACTACGGACGTTGAAAGCCTGCTATTACCGTACAGCATTAGATGTGGTTGACCATTATCACAACGACGCAATTATGAGCGGTCTGAATCTGGATCGGCATAGCGAAGAAGCCACTGTAGAGCTCTTTAGCCGGGTGCTCTTCTCGTCGGGACAGGAGTTTCTGACACGATCGGATGAGTCACCTTTCATACACAACTGGTCGCGGGTGATCAATGCGGTTCCCGACATATACGAACGTCTTTTGGGGGCAGTTGAGGCAGACAATTCTTAGTCCGATTGCACTTAACATGCAAAGTCACTTGTTGGGAGCGGCGTTTGTAATCCACAGGCACTGATACGGACGGACCTCAACGGTTGCATTCAAGTCAGTAAAACAGTCGCCCGAGATAAGATCGTACCAAACATCGAGAGAAATGAGGTTCAAGTCCGTCAGCCTCAGTTGCTGATGTTTTGCTGAGAGGTTGTTCACTGCGAAGATGCTTTGCTCGCGATCTCGACTCTGCCTCCAGAACGCGAAGAATGCGTCTCCCGACTGAAGAGTAAACTGTGTTGCGTTCGGGTGGAACGCAGCCTGGCAACAACGGATTTGTAAACGACGTGTCAGTTCACGGAATGCCTGGCTTTGTGATGTCTCTTCATCTGCAAGAGCACGTTTCAGCATTGGGACATCAAGCTGTGGCCGGTTGATTGATCGATTATGTCCGGTTGCTTGCACGGCATTCTCGTCATTGGGGGTTGCCAGCAGGCTGTGGATGTAGACTGCCGGTATTCCCTCGACAGCCATCATCACGGTCTGTGAACACAAAAATCTTTCGAGTTGCCACTCATCTTCTCCATCGACGGTGCCCTTCATCGCGTCGAATAATGAGATGTTCAATTCATAGACTCTTTCTCCGCCATCTTCGCTTCGGCGCGTCGAAACACGACCTCCAAAACGCACGATCGTTTCCACCATTTGGGCCTGTTCCTGTTCTGACAACAGGCCTTCGGCAGGGCGCATGCCGATGCCATCGTGCGACGCAACAAAATTTAGATATGTGCATCCAGCCGGAGCGGGTGGCATGCTCATTAACCATCGTTTTAGATAGTGTGTCTCTGCGGTCAACAGGGCATGGACAAGGAGTGGAGCCAGGCTGAAGTTGTAGACGATGTGTGCTTCGTTTCGGTTTCCAAAGTAGGAAAGATTTTCATGGTTCGGAACATTAGTTTCGGTGATTAACACGGTATTCGGAACATAGTGGTCAACTACGGTGCGCAGCAGACGCACGACTTCATGAGTCTTTGGAAGATGGATGCACGTTGTCCCCGATTCCTTCCATAGGAAACCAACAGCATCCAGCCGGAAAATACGGATCCCCTGTTCGAGATACAACCTGATGATTTTCAGGAATTCCAGCATCACTTCCGGATTACCGAAGTTCAGGTCAATTTGATCGTGGCTAAACGTGCACCACAGATGCTTGATGCCATCTGGTGTGTTCGTCGGGCGTCTGAGAGGAGAGATCCGCGGCCGGATAACCTGGGAGATGTCGTCTGCGTCTGAAATCTCAATGAAGTACTCCTTTCCGGGATTGCGGCCTTTGACGTAGTTGCTGAACCATTCACTTTCACTTGAGACATGATTGATGACCAGGTCAGCCATGACTTTGTGTTTGGAAGTGAGACTGTTAATGTGACTCCAGTCGCCCAACGTGGGGTTAACCTCGCGATAATCCACAACTGCGAAGCCGTCATCCGAACTGAATGGCGAAAACGGAAGTACATGAATCGTAGAGAAGATTCCGGGAAGTGACTCATCGAGGAATCGGTTCAGTGATTCCAGGGGGGCCAGTCCTGGTTCCCTGAGCGAATCTCCATACGTAATCAAAATGCAATCGCGCGCCGACCAACGGTCACTCACCCCATTGGTTGAGACTGATGAGAAGTTACCAAAGACGCGATTGACATCCGCAATCAGGGAGTCAACGGAGTGCTCTGGGTACAGGAGCTCAAGGTGTCCTGACAGTGAAGACAGGAAGTCCGCATTCTCGTCTGAGTGTTGTGGCATGTCAGGCATCTCATTCCACCGGAATTGCAATTCGTATGGATGTCGTACGTCGACCCCCAAACTTCACCCTGGCCATGCAGGTAAAAATTTGGGGGCGGAGTGTAAAAATCGTCAGCATCACTGACAGTATGGCTCGCGTCATGTTTCGTCGCAATGCCGGATACGGGCAAGATTAAGTCGTTAATATTTCAACAGTCACGAATGAAATTGTGCTGCAGAACAGACACAGAAAGCGATGGAATTGGCTGTGCGAGAATTCAACGAATCGGGACATTCGCAAACTGCGAGGGGAATTCCAGAGGTATACTTTGTGGTGATGTCTCCCTGAACTACGGTCTCCGTCGGTAGTTGGTCGGAACGTTCGGAGGTGATTTCTTGTCTGCGATTTACTTTTCAGGCTAAGCACGACGGCTTCGAAGTGCATTTAGAATTGCCAAATGGACGCGGCCAATCGGTGTTTCTGGAAAACAGTGAGCATCCTGCTGGTGATCGGCTTCTCTTGATCTACAGTATCTGTTGTCCGGCATTGACAGAAGTTTATGAACACGCTTTGCGATTGAATGCTGAAGTGTCGCATGACAGAATATCGATACGCAACATCGATGGAGTGCCATCCTTCGTTATGGACGACACGTACCCTCGTGCTACGGTAGATGGTGAAGAGATCCGGCGGAGCGTGGTAGAAGTTGGCCTTCAGGCTGACAACATTGAACGCATGCTCACCGGTGTCGACATAAACCGAATTTATCAGAATTTCGAAGACATCTTCGACACTTCAATCCTTCACTCAATTTACAATCTCGCGTGAAAATGTTGTTCTGCAGTCGTGTCTGTCTGCCGGTCGAAACTGAATCGCGAACATCCG
>Ga0315315_10002955_pt1 | contig 15548 bp, 27 predicted proteins | sample M140m3416metaG_FD_203699 | JGI IMG/M metagenome (GOLD analysis project Ga0315315, IMG submission 203699) | Ammonia-oxidizing marine archaeal communities from Monterey Bay, California, United States - M1 40m 3416 | ecosystem: Environmental > Aquatic > Marine > Intertidal zone | place: USA...
GACCTATACTTCGCAAGATACTTATACCTATGCACCATCAACGACGACTCCTAAATTGTGGAGCAGGTATACTGCAACTGAATACTGAAGAATAGACTGCACAATCAACGTCTACCTTCATACTCAGAGGCGACCTATGCACTATCAGCTACAAGCTCTAAATTATGCCGAGGGAAAAAGAGTACTAAGGCAAAAATGATTAAAAACCTAAAAAATGACACTAATCGAATTTTTAAAAGACCAAAAAGCTAAAAGCGTAAAGAAAGTTACAGGACCTAATGGAGCATTCCTAAGCATCGTTGATAAAGATGGGGAACAATCTACCATGCCTATCGGTAAAAAGTCCCAAGAAGGCGCATTAGCAGAGTACAACGTACTGATTTCCGAAGATGGACAAGCTATTGCAACCATCTCTTCTTATCAAGACGGGGAGACTTTACAGCTGTAATAAAAAGGGGCTTCGGCCCCTCTTCTTTATTAATTATAGCTAAAACTTATTAACCTATTGTTTAAGGTAAGGTTTGCCTACACCTTTCAAAATTAGGCATATATTAACCTTTATATTTAAAATTATGGAAACATTTGACTTAAAAATTTATCCTCACAGTTTAATGACTAGAGGTAATAAAGACCACTTCATTGCTTGGAACTATGCAGAAACAGTTTATAATATCGTAAAAGATATGTTAGATAAACATAAGATTGCATATAAAGATGAAAGCAGTAATGAAGATATCATATTACTAATCACAGAGCCTAATAAAATGGCTACTGATGTTATAGTAAAAAAGATACTATGTATATTTGATTGCGTATCTAAACGTAATAGATATTAGACCGTATCTCACCTCTCTTTGGTTAGGCTTGATCACCTGTAATCTTTGACCCAAATGACGTGAGTGAAGTCTTATTAATAACATATATTCACCGTTGGTTTCCTTATAAATCAATACTATATGTTATGACAATCTATCAGAAATGATAAACTAAATATCCTGTAGGGTGAACTACAGGATAACTTATTAAAGGCAGTCTGGACCTTCTAACTACCAGACAGTACAATGATACACTACAGATATCCGAGGTATTAGACTCTATGACCTTGACAAAACAGAGTAAATTTAAGGGAGCCATAAGGCTCTCTAAACTTTTTCCTCCTGTGGGTAATTCCAGCGCAGGCATCTTGGAGGTGCAAATCCTACCATTAGCTAAAGAAGATGAAGGAATACTGGATAAGGAACTATGGGAAGTTAACTGCACATAGATGCATATATAGATGCAGGGGAACAAAAGTAATTATTTGTTCTTCTGTCTTCCCAACGATATTTCCTCGTGTATCGAGGACGGGTGCTTATGCTCGTTAAATAAACCTAATGATAGGTATAAAGTCTTGGAAAAGAAAAAGGCGTAGGATACTGATCTCCTATTATGTAAGCAAGCAGAATACCATCGCAATGGAGAAATCTTTGAGTGATGATAACAGTTAAGAACGCTGTGATTGAGTATGAAAATACAATAGGAAAATCTGTAGATGTAGATGCGAACTAGTCAACTAGGCTATTAGTGTTTTATTCATTATTAAAGGTATGGTAATAGTATCTTAAAATATCATAGACTAGTAATCTATATTAAGTAGTGTAGTATTTTGTTCCTGCAAATGGAACGAAGCTATTCTTTCAGCACTACTTGTAAATGTCTCATTAAAACTAAAATGTAAAAAAGGAAAAGACTGAAAGCGTTTAAAATGATAAATTGCCTACTCTAGATTAGCTAGATAGTTAGAAGGCCTCCAAGCCCTAACTACGGTAAATAGTCCTTTTTCGGGAGCCAACCCGTTAAGTGTAAAGCGTTGGTCTAAGCAACCAACTATACACGAAAGATTAACTATCTGCTGAGTAATTTTGAACGTAAGGTTTGATAGCCCTAAGCTATTGGCATTGACACTATACTATTAACCTTGCAAATGGTTAATAGTGGATAAGGAAAGAACCAAAATAATGTTCTGAAAGTAGTGTTGTAATAGGTATAATCTCAACCTATTTTTTAAATTAAATATATTATGGGCATAAACATATTAAAAATAAATGTTATGGAACAATTAATTATTGACGGCATTGAAAAGCCGTGGACTGAAGAATTAGAAATCTTCAATGAAGAATTTGGATTCAATGTAGAAATAACCTTTAAAGATGGTTTTGTTCAAACAAGAAATAATTGTACTGAAGTACATCATTCATACGAATCTCGTTTTACTGGGGATAAAAGAAGGTCTGCATTTGAATCAGATATTCATTGGAATGGTGGCACTGTAGCTGTACATGAAATGAATAAAATTGTAGTTACTACTGCGACTAAAATAGAAAAATCATATTAAAATAAATATTATGGGATATAAAAAAAAAGCAATTATTGTTGATGTCGATGGTACATTAGCAGATATGAAAGGTGTAAGAGGACCTTTTGAATGGGATAGTGTTGGTCGTGATAGACCTCATAAAGATATAATTAATCTTGTGAAAGATTTACAAAATATATCTAAAGATTATACTGATGGAAAAGGTACTACATTTAGTAAGTACGCAATCATTATCATTACAGGTCGTGATGGTATATGTGAAAGAGCAACTAGAGAATGGTTGCATAATAATGGTCTTGAGTTCTTTGATGAGTTCTTTATAAGACCTGCTGGAAGCTTTGAAAAAGACTCAATTATTAAGAGTCGTATATACATGGATCATATAAGACCTAAGTATGATGTAGAATTTGTATTAGATGACCGAAATCAAGTTGTTGATATGTGGAGGTCATTAGGACTACGTGTATTACAAGTAGCACCAGGAAACTTTTAAAAACATTGGTGGACAGTGGCGTATATTGTCCTTAATTGAATGTAGAATGAGTATGTCAGCCAAACATTTAGCCAATATTTATAATTACGATTATTAACCTAAAAAATAAAACGATGAAAACTAAAACTAATGATTCTATTGCTAAAGGACTTAGCATATTTTGGATTGCTCTTATTATAATAGTAATATTTACTTATACAACAAGCTGTTCTACTAATAAATATACTGAACCAGATATTATACAAGTAGATAGCTTTGTAGGAAGTCATGAATACTATGAAATAATGGAAGCTATTAGTACTGTAGATGATATGAGAGATTGGGTAGGACAGGATATAGAAAATGGTGTTTTACCAAAAGAATACGGAGAAAGTTATTTAATGTGGCTAAGTAGTATTTCTAGTGATTTGAACGATTTGTTATTTGAAAGAATAGTAGCAAATAATTAAAAAACAAAAAGAGAAACAACTACAAAAACATAAGCAACCTATGCACAATCAACTACTGCTTCTAAATTAGGAGCAGTAATCAACTGCAAAAACAAAAACAAAAAACACAATGAAGCGAAATCGACAACAGGGGGCTTTAGCAAGGCTAAGAACCCAATTAGAAAGTGGAGTGAAGACAGAAGTTGGTACAAGAGACAAAAAAGTACCATTAACTACAAAAGACATTAAGAGGATTTCGAAAGAAATTGTTACCTTAGAGTCTAAAAAATAAGTATTATGGATTATACAGAAGCTGATTTAGACTATATACATATCTCTGATGCAATAAGAGATGTTAATACTCCTGAGTTAGGAATGGAATTACTATTCTTAATAAAAAGATTCGAAAATGCTTATCCTAATTATTATAAGACTACTTATCTTAGAATGAAATTCATAGATAAAATAGATCATCTAGAAAGATTAGATACTGTTTATATTTAAAAAACTGTTGATAACTGTATGTCAACTTTAAGGTCATGCTTTAACAGTAGTAGCTGAAAAAACCTGAAAGCTTAACTGTTACAATGGAAGTTAACGTACGATGCTCTTATCGTTAACAAAAAGATTTTACAATTATTACTTACCACGGACAAACTTATACTAAAGCGCTAGATGCGTAAGGTCTGATGAGTAACATACAATAATGACAAATCTGTTTCCATATTTCAAGAGCAATTAAATCATATAAAAAATCATATAAAAAATCACAATTATGAAAACTGTTGAAAATTTAGAAAACAATGAGTGTTTATTAGTAAGCGCTAGAAAAGTAAATGGTGGAAAAGTACAATTAACTTTTGCTCAGAAAATTCAAAATCCTAATGCTAGACCTGCGTCTATAGCTGGTATATTAAATGCCTCTGACGATAGATTTAAGCAAGCTGGGAAGCCAAGATATGCGTGGCAAGCTGCTGAAGCTAGTGATGCTGGTGAATATTTCGGTTTAGATTTTTCTGGACTTAAAAATGTTGGAGATTCTATGGATATTAATAAGCTTGTAGAGCTTAATATTCAAATTACAGAAACTACTGAAGGTAATGAGTGGGAAGTAGCAAACTTTGAGAAGTCTGCTAAGAGAGCTGGAAAAGATGGAGATTACATTCTTACACCTGAAGGTAAGTATATTTATACTCGTACTTCTGTTGTAGAAACTGCTCCTAAGCACGTATTTATTTCTGATACTGTAAGAAGTTCTGAGATGAGCGGTGCTGTTGCGTCTGATGCTATTGAAGAAGCAATAGATTTAGGATAAGCTGTATATAAGAATATCAAGAGCAGGGAAACTTGCTCTTGATTTCTATTGTATTGCTTTGTAAAAAAAATTTAACGGAACAACTACAAAATAGGAAATAAAAAAGAATCCAAAGGAAACAATCTTAATATCCTTTTATAAAAATCAAATAAAATGGAAACTAAAAAACTAATTATACCTAAAGTAAAGATGGAAGATATGGGTCTTTATATAAAGACTTTACAAATGGACCATACTTTAGGAGATGCTAAAGGAATAGCAAAACTTATTACTAAACATTTTAAAGTAGAATGTACAGAAGCCGATGTTCTACATTACGAAGGCTTATTGAATCACGTAGATGATTACGAAAAAGAAAGTAGAATGATAGAATATAGTATTAACCCTTTTAAAAGATATAAACGATGAAAACAAGATTACTTAAAATATTATCATTGCCGATAGGTATTGTATTATTACCGATAATACTAATTGTATATTCTCTTAAATGGATATTTTATGGGAGAAAAACTCCTTTAGATTACTTAGACGATTATATTAACTGGTTCTTTACATCATGACCTATATATATCTATTATTAATATTAGCATTCGTGTGTGTATTTATAACAGGAATAGCTATAGGAAAAGAAATGTATGACTAAAAATAAATAATTATGAGACACTTTGTAGCTTCATTAAATGTAACTAGATACAAATATGAAAAAATAATACATCAAACAGAAAATGCTTATCTTTTTTTATTACCTAAAGGAAAAAAAGCATGGGTTCCTAAAACTTGGGTTGTTATACTTAATAGAAAAAGTTTTGATTTATTTGATTGGTGTAATTTACAAATTTTGCATGATTATGATAAAAAAGTTTTAGCTAAACAGAAAAGATTTGTTAAAAAAGTTGAAAAAGCTCGTCTTGATAGAGTAATACAAAGAGATAAAGATAAAAATAAAAAAAATATGGTATACTTAATAACTAATCAACGTAGTGCTTTTACTCCTGTAGGATATAGTATTACAACTGTTGAAGAGTCTTTAAAATATTTAAACAAGCTAGATTCCATAGCATTTGATACTGAGACTAGAGGTTTCGACCCGTATACTTGCGGGTTGATCTCTGCTCAGTTTGGAGATGCAGATAAACAATACGTTGTTGACTGTGAAACTGTGGATATAAACTTGTATAAAGAGCTCTTAGAGACTAAAGAAATAATAATGCAGAATGCTAAGTTTGACTTACGCTTCTTGTATTATAAAGGAATTGTTCCTGTTAAAGTATTTGATACTATGTTAGCAGAAAGAATCCTTACTACTGGAGATAATAGAGCTCGAAGAGCTTTAGATTTCCTTGCTTACAAATACTGTAAAAAAGAAATGGATAAGACTGTAAGAGGTTCTATTCATAGGGAAGGATTAAGCACTAGAGTAATTAAATATGCAGCTGATGATGTAAAATATCTTCATGAAATAATGCGTAAGCAAATGGTACATATTAAAGATAAAGGCTTAGCTAAAACTATGTCTTTAGATAATAGTTATGTATTAGTATTAGCTTATATAGAACACTGTGGTGTATTTTTAGATAGAGAGGCATGGCAAAAGAAATGTGATGAAGATAAAACTGCTTTAAAAGGAGTAAAAGATGAACTAGATAATTATATATTAAGCAATCCTGATAAGTTTTCTGAATTTATAAATAGACAATTGACTCTTTTTGATGAAGGAGTGAGTTGTAAGATAAATTGGAATAGCGGTAAACAAGTAATTCCTCTTATGAATAAAATAGGAGTAAGTACTAAAACTAAGGATAAAGATACTGGCTTAATGAAAGACTCTGTAGATAAAAAAGTATTAGCACCTCAAAAAGATAAATTTGAGCTTGTTAAAACTTATTTAAAATATGCAGAGTATCAAAAAGAAGTTAGTACTTATGGTGAAAACTGGTTTGATTATATAAATCCTGTTACAGGTCGTATTCATACTAATTATACGCAAATAATGAATACAGGCAGATTGTCTAGTGGTCAGAAAGCGAATAAGAAAAAGAATATACCTCAGAAACCTAATATGCAAAATGTTCCTTCTTCTGATAGAACTAGAAATTGTTTTGTTGCTCAAAGACCTTACGATATATTAGTAGTATCTGATTATAGTGGTCAAGAGCAAATAGTATTAGCTAATAAATCTAAAGATAAAGACTTATTAAACTTCTATAAAAAAGGTCTTGGAGACATGCATTCTTTTGTTGCTTCTAAGATTTTTCCTGAACTTTCAGAAATTTCTTTGAATGATATAAAAGCTAACTATAAGGATAAGAGACAGATAGCTAAAGGTGCTGGTTTTGCTATTAATTATGGTGGTACTGGAATCACAATTGCTCAGAATTTATCCTTACCTTTGGACAAAGGAGAAGAGGTATACCAAGCTTATTTTAAAGCATTCCCTGGGTTAGCAGATTATTTCAAAAAAGAGAAACAAAAAGCCCTAAAACTTGGTTATATAGAGTTTAATGAGGTTAGTGGGAGAAAATGCTTTATAGCATACTTTGAAGATTTTCAAAGATTGCATGAAGAACTTTATAGCGATAAACAATTTTGGTCTCGTTATAAGGTTGCAAAAGCTAGTAATAGCGATGACTTTAGAAATAATTTAAAACCAAAAGTTAGAGAATACTTTATGAAAAAAGGAGATATAGAAAGAATGTCATTAAATTATCCTATTCAAGGTAGCTCTGCTGATATAACTAAACTTGCTGGAATATATATGTTTAGATACTTACAAGCTAATAATCTTTTATTTAAAGTACTTATGCCTAATGTAGTTCATGATGAGCTTCATTTAGAATGTGGTAAAGATAAAGCAGAAGAGTTAGCTAAAGTGCTGAAAGATTGTATGGAAAGAGCAGGAGATAAATTTTGTAAAACTATAAAATTAAAAGCTGAACCTTGTATCACTGAGGTTTGGGCTCACTAGAACATTGGAAGAAGAATACAGTGAATATCAATGTATGTTGGATACTTATCTCTTTTTAACAGGTGTTTTCAGTATTGAAGATGCTATAGAAGAAGGTAAGCATTTAATATTATTTGCCATAGATCCTTATGATTATGATAAAGATGATATTCAAAATGTTATTGATTTTTTTGCTGATTTAGATGAGTTTGAAAAGTGTATAACCTTAAAAAAAATAAAAGATGAGCTCTGAAACAAAAAGTCAAATTGAAGAATTAGAAAAAAAATTAACAGGTGATATGTTAAAAGACATGAATATTCGTGATGAAATACACAAATTAGAAATGGCTGATAAGGGCGTCAAACCTGAAGATTCTCATTTTGAATGTTTTGGATGTGGGTCTTAATATAAATTAAAAAAAATAAATGTTATGGGAGTAAAAAAGAGAGGTCTGAACGAACTCAGACAAGTAAAAGATAGTGTCTATAAATCCAGAAAAATTCCTGGAAATTATAGTAAGTTCGGTCTAGCAAACACTATGATGAAATTAGGAGCAGAAGTAATCGCTTTAGAAGCTAAAAATCCAAATGATGCAGATTTTGGAAAAGCTGCTAGAGAATATATTAAAAAATATATTAACTATAAAAGAGATTATCCTGGTCCTACAAATTTATAAATTATGAGTAGATATGTTAAACAGTTAGACAATGGTAAACACATTGCCTACGGTTTTGACATTGCACTAGGTTATTTTATAGATGTATTCGATGTTCCAGATGAGGATGGAGAAGAGCACCTTCTTTTAGAAGAAAGTTCTGTACTCACTAAAATGGGTAATGGGAAGATGATAGAACTAATGAGTTTGTATAACCTTCCTGAATCTCATATTGAACAAGTTGCATCTGATTTACCTATTACGTAATGGAAAAATTAGATAGAACTAAAAGACAACTTGTAGGTCTTGGTAAATGGAAAGCCAATAAATTTAGGGGTATTGCACAATACCCTACTGGCTTTGGTAAGACTTACACAGCTATTCTTGGCATTCGAGGAATGATTAAGAAAGCAAATATAAAATCTGTACTTGTTGTTGTACCAACAATTGAATTAAAAAAACAATGGGAACAAGAACTCAAGAAGAACAGAATCAATATAGTTAGTGTTCTCGTCATTAACACTGCTATAAAATCTGATCACAAAGTAGATTTTCTAATACTAGATGAAATACATAGATACGCTGCAGATACTTTCAGAAGAATTTTTGAAAAGGCATCCTATAAGTATATTATGGGATTAACTGCAACTCTCGAAAGAGAAGATGGATTTCATGCTATTATATTAGAATATCTTCAAGTTTTCGATGAAATAAGCGTTAACGAAGCTTTGGAAAATGGTTGGATTAGTCCCTATAAGGTGTATAATGTAGCCGTTAATTTTACACCTGAAGAACAATTAGCATATAGAAAAGCTGATAATTCTTTTAAGCATTTTGCTGCACAATTAGGTCGAGGAGCGGAAGCTTTTCGTACTGCTCAGGAATGGATTAAATCTGATAATAAAGAACTAGCTGGTAAAGCTGGTGCTTACTACAACTCTATGAGGAGTAGGAAGAAAATTTGTTTGAATAATACAAACAAAATCAGTGCTGTAAAAAGCATTGTAGATTTATTTCCTGAAAGGAATGGCCTTATTTTCAGTGCTACTACTGAATTTGCAGATAGTCTTCAAGGTAAACTTGGAGATATTGCTATGACTTTCCATAGCAAGCTGAAAAAGAAAGAGCAAGACTATGTGATTAAAAGGTTTAAAGATAAGAGGACTAAGATTCGCTTCTTGAGCTCTGTTCAAGCACTGAACGAGGGATTTAATGTCCCTGACTGTTCAGTGGGTATAATTGCAGGTAGTAATTCTACTAAACGAACTATGATACAGCAACTGGGTAGGGTAGTAAGATACCAAGAAGGTAAACATGCTATTATCATTAATCTATATTCTCCTGAAACTCAGGAAGAAAAATGGATGGAAAAACGTTTAGGAGATATTGCCCCGCATTTGATTACTAACTTAACTCTTGATGAGTTTATAGCTAAATTTAATTTAAAAAATGAAAAATTATGCGAGACAAAATAATAAAATTTATTGATGATTACGGAGTAGCATTATTTGCTATTTTTATTTTTATACTATTTGTATTAGGACATCATTATGGATTTAAATTTAAATATTAATGAAGCTAAATATTGATACTAACAGACTGATTAGTAGAGGATTATCTGCTAATCAGTTTGTTTTATTAGCATTACTATATAATAAAGAGTTTGATAAAATCAAAAAGCTTTATGGTATAGAAGAAGCTATTAAAGTTAGAAATACATTAACTGATACTAAGTATATACTTAGTAAAAACAATGTAAAATTTAAAGAAACTATTATTAGTAATAGTAATGTTGGCAAAATGCTAGGCATACGTTCTGATAAAATTAATTTTTGGGAATTTTATAATGTTTATCCTATACGACACGGCAACCGTGTATTAAGAGCTGGTAATCCTGATAGTCAATTAGCTATAAAACATGAGAAGAAATATCTTCTTAAAATAAAGCTAAAGAAGGATCATGATAAAGCTGTTAAAGCTATTGAAGCATTTGTAGCTAAGCAACGATTAGTTGGTAAGTTACAATATCTTCCTGCAATGGAAACTGTCCTAAATAATGCTCTATGGGAGCAATGGGAAGGGTTTATACAAACTGTAGGAGATGAAGGTGCTGATTGGAATACAACAACAATTTAAAACCAAAAGAAGATGAGTGTACATGAATTTAAGTGGCAAGCAAAACACCCACTAACAGAAGAGATTAAAAAAATACCATTAACTAACTATGAAAATATACCTGATATAGATGATACTGAAAAGTATAATTGGGTACAAGTTGGTACAGATAAGTATGGTAGAAGTATGTATTGTACTAAGACTAAGATAAGACGTTCTCAAACAATGGGAGAGTTTTATCAAGGTGGAATAGTAGATTAAAACCAAAAGAAGATGAATTTTAAAGAAGCATTAAAAATATTAAAAATAGAAGATTACGGAGAAAGAATATTCAATAGTAATTCTAAAGGAGAGCTCTCTCATCTTTATGTATATGGTCAATATGCGCAAATGACTAAAGAGGCAGGACAAGAAGATGGTACAATGTTTAGAAAGCTCTTTGTATCTGCTGTTGAAAAAGCAGAAAAAACATGGGAAAGACCAGAGAGTGTTTTTCAGCATTTACATACAATAATAAGTGAAGAAATAGAACTAAAAGAAAATGAGTTATCATAATACAACTAATGAGCACGGTACTAAGCTAAAAGCTAGTATTGATAAAGCTAAATCACAAGATGATATTATTCTTGAATATTTTAAGAATAATAAAGGAGTGAAATTATCTCCTTCAATGGTCCTTGAAAGGACAAAACTTAAATGTCCTATAACATCTGTTAGAAGGTCAATAAGTAATTTGACAGCAATTGGTTATTTAACTAAAACTGAAGAAAAAGCTGTAGGGATATACGGAAAGCCCGAGTATCTATGGAAATATTATAAATCTTAAAAAATGGAGTTTGAATGGACAGATGAATTAGTAATAAAATTTGCTAGAATTTGTAGTAATGGTTCTTACGGAGCTTATACTGGATGTAAAACTATAGAGCAAAAACTGACAAGGTTTAAGGCTTTAAATTGTAAAGGTCAAAATATTAATAAAGAAGCTATTTTAGAACTTACTGGAGAAGCTTTTGATGATTGGTATTCAGGGTTAGACGAAGAAGGTAAAAAAAAGTATAACAAAGTATTTAACGAATTGCAATCAGAGTATGACAAAAATAAGAGTGTGGGATAATCTTAAGAAAGAGATAGATAGAGGTAAAAAGGGATACAATGTAGGCTTAACAATGGGATTTGATAGGCTTAGTAAACATGTTTGTAATATTCAACAAGGTAGATATGATACTATTGGTGGTGCTACTGGTACAGGTAAAACTGCACTTGTAGATTCAGCATATGTATTTCATCCTTATGATTATTTAAGAAACAACGATTCTTTTTATAATTTAGAAATTATCTATTACTCATTAGAGATAGAGCCCACTGTAAAACTAGCTAAATTTGTAGCACGTAAAGTCTTTGAAGACCATGGAATACTTACTAATATAAATCAAATATATAGTAAAGGCAATCACCGAATACCTAAAGAAGTATTAAATATTATAGATTCTTATGAAGAGTATTTTGATATAATGCAAGAAAAAACATTGTTCTTTAGAAGTAGTTGTAGTCCTAATTATTTATATAAGGACCTTATGGGATATGCAGAGAAACGAGGTAAGTTTATAAAGAATAAGGATGGTATAGTAACAGAATATATACCAAATGATCCTTTTCTTATAACTCTTGTTATTATTGACCATATAGGTTTAATAGATGGTAACAAGGAAGACCAAGGCAATAAAAAGAAAGCAATAGATAGAGCATCAAAAATACTTGTATACTTTAGGAATATGTGTAAATATTCTCCTGTAATAGTATCTCAGTTTAATAGAGGGATAGAAGGCATGGACCGTAAGGAAAATGATTCTCAAGAACCTCAACTATCCGATTTTAAGGATACTGGCGCTACTCAGGAAGATGCAAATACTGTAATGGCATTGTTTCATCCATTTAAATATGGTATGGAAAAGCATCGTGGATATCCTATTATAAAACTACAACGTAATTATCGTTCTAACCATATACTCAAAAATAGAGATGGTATGGACGGTTTAGTAGTAGGTATGCATTTTTTAGGTGAAGTAGGTAAATTCAAAGAGTTACCACCTGCAAAAGAATTAGCAGAAAATCCTCAACTTTTAAGCAGAATAATGGCTTATGGGACAGGTAAGAAATAAGACTATTTAATAGGAAATACAGGCGTATTTTCGTATCTTTAAATAGAGGTTAAACAATTAAAAATCAACAATTTATGGCACAATTATGTTTCCTGGTTGGAAAATCAGGCATGGGAAAATCTACGTCAGGTAGAAACCTAAATCCAGAAGAAACGCTCTGGATAAACACAGATCAAAAAGCGTTACCATTTAAAAAGTTTGGAGAGAAATATAACGAGAAGAAAGGGAACTATATAAAGAGTTCTGATATGCCTTCTGTTATGGCTACTCTAAAAGAAGCTCACAAAAATTCCAAGATAAAAGTTATCGTTCTTGATACATGGACAAGATGTATGACTGATGCTGTAATGCATCCTAGCTTCAGAGCCGCTAAAGGTTTTGAGAAGTGGGGTAAATTTTCAGCATCACAATATGACTTGATAAATACTATCAATGAAAAGTTACGAGACGATATTATTGTCTATGCAATTTGTCATCCAGAGACTCATTACGATGAGGACGGATTTGCAAGGGAAAGGATTAGCGTCCAAGGAAAACAGCTAGAGAAATACTGTCCTGAAAGCTTTAGTTCTATAGTGCTATACGCAGATATAGAAAAAGCACCTGGAAAGCCTAATAGGCACATCTTTAGAACTGTTAACTCAGGAACTAATACTTGCAAGACTCCAATGGAGATGTTTGATGACGAACTAATAGATAATGATTTGACTGTCGTGACTGATGCGATTAAAGATTATTACGGGATTTAATTATAAACAACCATAAAAACGAAAAGTATGGAAAATGTAAATTGGGGTGTTCCTACCAAAAACAGGATCAAAAAGACGGAGAAGTATAATACTCCTGTCGCAACTATGACGGCACTAACAGGAAAAGGTTCTGTTAGAAGAATTTCACTTAATAAAGCTTTAATAAAAGCTTTAAATATTGTAGGAGGAGAGACTACTGTACAATTTGGTTTTACACCAGATAATAGTATCTACTTAGGAGTTCGTGAAGGCGGATTACCTGTTAAAAAGAATCATACTATAAGTGAAAAGAGAACTTTTGAATATATTTCTCGAATCTTAGGCATTGATAATGCTATAGAACAAGAACTGCATTTTGTAGTGGAGAATGATTATTTAACTTTTACACATGTTTCTAGTGGCAATGCTCTAGGAGATAATGAAGAAGTTACAGATGAAGTTATAATTTTAGAAACTTCTACAGAAACTACTGAAAAGTTAGAACAAGTAAAAGAAGAAGTAGCTGAAAATTTAGCACCTACTGAAACTTTAGATGAACAATGGTAATATTAACAATCAAAAAATAAATAAATGATTAATTTAAATGACGACACGTTTGACGGAGGTTCAAACGTAACAATTTTTAACAACGGTACTGCAGGTATTGTTGAAAATGTAAAACTTTCTGTAAGAAAGAAAGCTGCAGATGATAAAGACAGAGCACCTGATTATAAGCTTACTTATACTGATGCTAATGGTGGCGAAGTAAATACTGCATTTTGGTATGTTACTGAAGGTACTGATTATGCTACTGTTGAACAGCAAATTCAAAAACAAGGTAAAGTGCTTAAGCATTTAATCCACGCTGTTTATGGAGCTAATTATGAATTTCCTAACTATCCTAATGCAACAGCAATGTTGGATGGAGTTATGAAACTTCTAAAAGATGGTTCTGGCGGTACTTATAGAGTATTTGCTAACTATGGTTCTACTATGGGAGTAAAAGAATATATCCAAGTTCGTTCTTGGGTTCCTTTTATAGAAGCTATGAATGTTACTGATTCTAGACTTAAACCTGGCAATATTGACGCTATGGAAAGATTAGTAGCTGATGCTGTATCATCTAACGGTGTTGCAACAGCAACTGCTGACGGAGATGATTGGTAGATTGTTAAACCAAGGAGCTCTAGAAATAGGGCTCCTTTTTTATTATAGATATGAGCAATATAAACTTAAACTCTATAGTATATAATGAAATCTTAACAAAAGATGAAATTCTAAAACATATTACACAAGAAGAAATCTATAAATATTATATAAACACTTCTGGGCCTACAACAAGAATGTGTAGTCCTTTAAGAGTAGATAATGTACCTTCATTTGGTTTATATTATCATAAAAATGGTAGTGGAACATTAATGTTTAATGACTTAGCTACTAAAGACTCTGGAGATTGTGTAGTACTTGTATCAATATTATATGGATTAACTTATCGAGAAGCTCTTCTAAAGATAGTGGCTGATTTTAATTTATCAGACTTTAAAATATCTGCAGAAAGAGTATTAAGAGCAAAAGCTCCTAAAAAGATTATTCAAAAAGTTCCTATTAAAATAGGGATAAAAAGTAGAAACTGGAAAAAGCATGATGCTAAGTTTTGGTCCTCTTTTGGAATACATAAAAAAACTTTAACTAAGTTTAATGTTATTCCTATTGAATATGTTTTTTATAATGATAGGCCTGTAAGAACAGATAAATATGCTTATGCCTATCAAGAATTTAAGGATGATAAAATCTCTTATAAAATATATCAACCTTATAGTAAAAGTTTTAAGTGGATAAATAATGCTAATTATAGTGTTCACCAAGGTTATATGCAGCTTCCTAATAAAGGAGAGTTGCTAATAATAACTAAATCATTAAAAGATGTTATGAGTCTTTTTGATGTACTTAAAATAATAGCTATAGGATTACAGTCTGAATCAGTAATGATGAAAATGTCTGTAATGAAAGAATATAAAAAAAGATTTTCCAAAGTAATTTGTCTATTTGACAATGATACTGCTGGTAAAAATCTGTCGATAGAGTTTTCTAAAAAATATAAAGTATCTCATTTTTTTATGCCTCAAATAAAAGGTGTAACTGATTTCTCTGACCTTGTTAAAAAGGTAGGAATAGAAAAGAGTAAAGAAATATTTAATAAATGTATAAAAGATGAAATTAAATAAAGACAAACAAATTAACTACGATAGCAGTATGGTCTTAGAAGGCCATGATGCTAATATAAGTGCAACTGATATGCACAAACTATGGGATTTACTTCAAAATCCTTATAAGAATCCTATAGGGGCTATTGT
>Ga0315315_10002956_pt1 | contig 15547 bp, 17 predicted proteins | sample M140m3416metaG_FD_203699 | JGI IMG/M metagenome (GOLD analysis project Ga0315315, IMG submission 203699) | Ammonia-oxidizing marine archaeal communities from Monterey Bay, California, United States - M1 40m 3416 | ecosystem: Environmental > Aquatic > Marine > Intertidal zone | place: USA...
TGCATTGGTAGCCAGTATTTGATTTATAAGTTGGACTCATTCTTTGACCTCCCTATTTCTAAACTTATTAAGAACAGACACAGCTAAGTCACGGTCTGTAAAGATTATAAACTTTTCACCACCTAACTCATACATAGAATCTGCATTGTGATATTGAATATACTTACTGACTGGCACGTGTTCTAAGTGTGGGTCATTAGGGTCATCTGTAAATAACAGATAGAACTTGTCGGTTTCGATATTGATATTGTACATATTAACTCCTCAGTTTAGTACATTGGTACATCAAAGTAGATGTATAATAATGTTATAATAAAATATAGAATTACACAAAGCATTAATAGTTTCAATGCTTCGATTGCGTAGAGTTTTATCTCTTCAATAATTTTATCTATCTTCATTGGTTCTCTTTCTATTAACGTTACGTTGCTTTTTATTTTCTACTTTCTTGCCATACTTTCTCATATGACCACGCTGTGATGTGATTCTTTTACCCATAAGTAATCTCCATTAAACTTTTTTTTGATATCATATTCAATACATATTTGTGTGCGTACCCACGCCTATGCCCTTTTCCTCTGAGCCAAACAAGCAAACCAAACCAACGACGAACTGGCGTTTGCATGGCAAACCTAATAAGCTAGAGCTTTAGCTCCAATGGAAACACTCTTTAAAAAAAAGGAAGGAGGTGAAGAACACCCCCTACCTTTCGGTTAGTTACTTCTTTATGGCGAAAGAAGATACGTTGTCGAACTGACTCTGGTCTAGCACCTTGTTTCCATCTTTGGCGTCGTTATAAGCCTTGATAGCACCATCATAGTCAAAGTCACTCCATTGCACCCCATATGCAAGGAAGAACACTTCGTACCAGAAGGCTCTCTTTGCTACAGAAGCTGACCACTCACCTTTCGCAATTTGGTAGAATGAAAGTGTAGGTTCTGTTGGTGGGATTTTGCCAACGTCAACAATACCCTCGTCAGACATATAACGTTGTAACATTCTAGCTTTAACGTCAAGGTTACTCTTTGCTCTAGCTACTGTGTTTTCTGCTTTAACACAGTTTGCACCAGCATCAAACACAACACCAATCTTGTAGTATGGATTTGCTACTGGAGTAGCGTCACCATTTGGGTCGTCAAGAAGTTTCATATTAGGATTGTTCTGTAACTCCCCATCAACCATAAAAGATGTGATTTGTGTATCATTGTAACACGTATCAACCCATAGTTGAGCTAGTTTAGATGTTTCATTTAATTTATCAGTCATAATGACCTCCATTTTTAAAGTTAAGTTAAACCCAACAACAACCATCTGTTCTTGGATACAAGTCTTTCCGTGATATCAGGTCAAGGATTCGAAGAACGACCACGTCGTGTAGTGAGCCAGATGTAGAGAGAGAACATATGTTACCACGAGCGAACGGAGTCCTTGAACGATATGCGAGGATTCCATATCCAAGAAGAGATGTTTCCCTACTCTCAGATATACAATCACTATTCAATTCCACATACAGATGTTCTTCTAGGCTTTCTCTGAGCTATGCTCAGCGAAGAAACCTTCTGTCAAGGGAACAAACGGAGGCTCTTGGGTATGGTGTGGAGGGAGTTTTTCCCTTGATAGATGTGGAAGGTTATCTGTATATATTAACTAACTAATCATAGCTTACTCTTGATTAGTCATTACATCATAAAGTTCTTGACCGATAGAAACTACAGCCATATATTACTCGATAATGACACGCCAACTAACAACAAAACAACAACTACTTGTTGATACTATCGTAGCAAATGGTTGTTCAATAACTGAAGCATCACAAATCGCTGGATATGCTAAAGGTGAATCTGGAAGAGTGACAGCTAGCAAGGCTTTGAAACAGCCACACGTGCAAGAGTATATGATGAAGCAAGTGCAAGATACAATAGGACTAGGTGCTACGAAAGCTGTGAATAGGATACTAACGCTATCATCTACAGCCAAGTCAGAGTATGTACAACTGGAAGCTAGCAAGGATATCTTAGACAGAGCTGGATTCAAAGCTCCAGACAAGCAACTGCACCTACTGCAAGGTGACATAAGAGTCAACATAAATCTTAGTTAGAACCTATGGGGGGCAAAAACCACAAAGCCCAAGACACCATAAGGTCTAGCACTCAGATTATTTCTCAAAAGGTACGTTTAAGAATCTTCCTTACTATATATGGCTTTACATTTTATTATGTTCTTGATAAGCTTGGTATGTAGTATTATTTTTTTATATTATAAATTCCTTCGACTCCCAACTTCCCCCTAGTTTGCGTATTGGCTAGGGGGTTCTTTTATGGGGAGGGGTTCATACCTTGCTCCCCACCAAAGTTTCTTGCTAAAAATATTTTTATCTGTTATGGCTTTTAAATAACAAAAGGAGAATTGCAATGGCATATGGTAGATTTGGTGGTGGTGGTCAAAGTAATCTGAGGGCGCCTGATGCTGGACAAGAGAGAGCTAATAAGAAAGACCAAGAGAGGAATGTTACGATTCCAAAGGTTAAGCTTCCAGTAAAGAAGAAAAAGAAACCAGTTACTATTTTTGGCTTTAAAGTTACAGCACCTAAGTCAGACCAAGAAAAAAAGGTAGAAGCTGGAGCTACAGTTATAGCAACTAAAAGTGGTGGTAGGATTGTAACTACACCTACAATGGATAATAAAAGTCTTATAATGAGCAAGGCAACCCAAGATAAAACAAAGTTTGATTATCTTCGTGCAAGTAAAAATTATGGTAGTGCGAAACCAGCTATCGGTAAAGCTATTAGTGGAGGTCAAGCAGTAAGATTAAGTCAACTTGCAAATAAAACTGGAGGAACACCAGCTACATCTACAAGACTTTCTCAACTTGGAAGTAAGACTGGTGGTACACCTTTAACAGCTAAACCTAATGTGCTTTCTAAAAGAACTGGTGGTGCATTAGATAAAGATACAGGAATACCAAAAGTTAATACAGCACAACTGCAAAGTAAGACAGGTAGTTCACCAACATTGCTTAGAGGTAACAACCAAACATTAAAGTCTGGTGGTCAGTTTGGTTCATTACAAGAACGAACATTCTTAAAGACATCAACAAAGGCTGGACGTAGTTTAGCAAATCCAAGTATTGGTTCTTCAGTAGCTAAAACATTAAGTAGTGCTGGCAACAAAGTTAAAAACTTTCTAGACCCACTAGGAAAAGGTATGCCTAAACTAGGTGGTAGTAGTAAGTTAAGTATGCCATCTGGAACATCAACATCAGTAGATAAAATTAATACATCTACATTCTTTGACAGCAAAACTAAAACACCAACAACAACAAAAAAACCAACTAATATAAAAATGGTAACAAAATCTTTGCCGTCTAACTATACAGTAAGTTCTCAAAAGAAATCAAAGCCAATACCTATTGCACCTAAAAGTAGATTAGCTGGTGCAGACCTTAATACAAATATACTTTCACAAAACATTGCAAAGTCAGATGCTAAAATGAATCCATCAACATATGCTAAAGAAGGACCAGAGGTTCCAGTATTTAATGTTAAGGCAAACAAAGTTCCAGCAAGTTTAATCAGACAATTAAGATTATCAACAACGGCTGGATTAAATGCATATATGGTTCCAAATGTTTTAAGCACCTATAGTAAAGCAGAACAGAAAGCAATCAAAGCTGAGTTTAGAAAACGACAAGGTAATAAAAATAAGACTAAAAGTTTATTGACTAGACTAGCTGTTGGAGCTGTGATGTGAGTGGAGATTTCCTTCATATTTTAAAGCCTAATGAAAGAAAGATACTTAGAACGATTGTAAAGAAAGTTAACTTTAAACACTACCCAAAAGAATTTATTACCGATAGGGAAGCTGATAAGTTTATATCTGTTCTTGGTCCTGTTACAGTTGAAAAGCTATTGAAGGTAGGCAAGGACAACAATATTGCCAACCTTTAATTACAAACCAGATGGTGTAACAATAAAGGAGTTTATGAAAGATGACTCATTCTTCAGAGGATTACGTGGTCCAGTTGGAAGTGGAAAGTCGGTGGCGTGTTGTGTCGAAGTCTTCAGACGAGCATTGGCACAGAAAAAAAACGAAAAGGGTATTCGTAAATCAAGGTGGGCGATTATTAGAAATACCAATCCTCAGCTCAGAACAACGACGATTAAGACGTGGTTAGATTGGTTTCCAGAAAACACTTGGGGTAGATTTCGTTGGGAGGTTCCTTATACTCATTTCATTAAGAAAGGCGAAGTTGAACTTGAAGTTATATTTCTCGCGCTTGATAGACCAGAGGACGTTAAAAAATTACTATCGCTCGAACTTACAGGAGTATGGGTTAATGAAGCTCGTGAGTTACCCAAGTCTATTATTGATGCTTGTACTATGCGTGTTGGTCGATACCCTTCAATGCGTGAAGGTGGTCCAAGTTGGTCAGGGGTTATATGTGATACCAACGCACCAGAAGAAGACCACTGGTGGTCAATAATGTCAGGTGAAGTTCCAGTACCAGACCATATACCAAAAGAAGAAATAAGAATGTTAGTTAAGCCAGACAACTGGAAGTTCTGGACACAGCCTAGTGGTATGCTTGAAAAGAAATTAGAAGACGGAAGCGTAGATGATTATAGACATAATCCAAAAGCAGAAAACACAAAGAATCTTTTAAAGACTTATTATGAAAATACTATTAAAGGTAAGACAAAGTCTTGGATAGATGTATATGTAATGAACAAACTTGGTACAATCGCAGATGGCAAACCAGTTTATCCTATGTTTGCCAGTGATGTTCACGTTGCAAAAGAAGAAATAAATGTAGCAAGTGGTATTCCAGTTTATGTAGGATTAGATTTTGGCTTGACACCAGCTTGTGTTTTTGGTCAAAAGGTTAGAGGTAGATGGTTAATACAATCCGAGATAGTTGCATTTGATATGGGGATTGTAAGATTTGCTGAATTAATTAGACAGGAGCTTGCAACAAAGTATGCTACCCAAGATGCCCTTATCTATGGCGACCCATCTGGTGACTTCAGGGCGCAGACGGACGAGTCAACGCCATTCCAAATCCTTAGAGGTTGTGGACTCAAAGCACTCCCAGCGTCATCAAACGACGTATCGCTCAGAACGGAAGCAGTCAACAAAACCTTAACAACAATGGTAGAAGGTAACTCTGGATTGTTAATTGATTATAGATGTCGAACTATTATTAAAGGCTTTGAAGGTGGGTATCAGTATAGAAGAGTACAAGTATCTGGTGAAAGATATAGTGACAAACCAGATAAAAATATGTATTCACATATACATGACGCTTTACAATATCTAATGTTAGGTGCTGGTGAAGGACGTAAGCTTATAAATAACCAGAAACCTTTACAGGCTTTTAATGCTAAAGTAGAGTATGATGTATTTAAACGTAGACCAAAGCCTAGACGTCAAGGTATGTGGGCGAGAATGTAGGAGAAGACTATGTGTTTTTTTAGAAAAGTAAACGTACCAATGCCAAAGCCAGAAGTAGACCCAGAGATAGAAAAGCAGAAAGCAGAAACTAAAGCTAGGTCGGAAGCTGAAAAGTTAAAGCAAGAGCAGTTTCAAAAAAGAGTACAGGGTGGCAAAGTTGGAAGGCGTTCATTAATCTCTGGTGAATCTGGAGGGATTGGATTTTATAAATGATTACTTACAGCACAACAGAGTCTTTAAGTGAAGCTTCTGACGATACAGTAAAAAAACTTCTTGGTAAATATGAACGAGCAAAAAGTGTAAGAAAGAATTGGGTAGACCTTTTTGAAGAGTGTTACGAGTACGCTTTACCACAAAGAGAAAGTTTCTATCAAGAATCTGCTGGTCAACGAAGAGATGATAAAATATTTGATGAAACAGCAGTGGTTGGTGTACAAGAATTTGCATCAAGATTACAGTCTGGCATGGTGCCAAACTTTGCAAAGTGGGCTGACTTTATGGCTGGTTCAGAAGTTCCAGAAGAAGAAAGAGATTCAGTTAATTCAGAATTAGAAGGAGTTACAGAATATGTATTTGAAGTATTGCAACAATCAAACTTTGCACAAGAAGTACACGAATCTTTTTTAGACTTAGCTGTAGGAACAGGAGTATTACTTTGTGAAGAAGGCGACGCAATTAATCCAATTCGTTTCTCTGCGATACCACTACCACACGTTACACTTGATGTTGGTCCTGATGACAGCATTGACCATATTTATAGAGAACGTCATCTGCGTGGGTCAGAAATATCTGTTGCTTATCCAAGAGCAAAAGTGCCACCTAAAGTTGCAGAAGAGAGTAGTAGAAATCCAGATGACAAAAGAAAAGTATTAGAAATAGTTTATAGAGATTATTCTAAAATGAATGTTATGGCACATATGTATTGTGTTATTGATATGAGAACTAAAGAAAAGATTATAGAAGAAAGATATGAGGGTATTGGTTCGTGTCCTATTATAGCCTATCGCTGGTCTAAAGCTAGTGGTGAAATATATGGGAGAGGTCCTCTAATCAATGCCCTCTCTGCAATTAAAACTACTAACCTCACAGTTGAGTTGATATTAGAAAATGCACAAATGGCAATCTCTGGTATATATCAAATGGAAGATGATGGGATTATAAACCCAGATTCTATTTCTCTTTTGCCCGGCACTGTCATTCCTAAGTCTGCTGGAAGTGCTGGACTACAGCCAATTAATAGTGCTGGTAGATTTGATGTTGCTGATTTAGTTCTTGGTGATATGAGAAACAATATTAAAAGAGCTTTATATAACGATATGTTAGGTGACCCTAATAGAACACCAGCTACAGCTACAGAAGTTGCTGAAAGAATGGCAGACCTTTCAAGAAGAATAGGAAGTTCTTTTGGTAGATTACAAGCAGAGCTAGTACAGCCAGTATTACAAAGAGTTGTCCATGTATTAAAAAAACAAGGTCGTATTGAAGTTCCAACTATTAATGGCAGAGAAGTTAAGATAAGGTCTGTATCTCCATTAGCACAAGCACAAGCACAAGCAGATGTTGTATCTGTTGATAGATTCTTAGAGTTAGTTGGTGGTAGATTTGGACCACAGATGTTAAATATGTTAATTGATTCTGAAGAAGTATCTTTATATTTAGCAAGAAAGTTTGGTGTTCCTGATAATTTAATTAGAACACCTGAGCAAAGAAAAATGATACAGCAAATGGCACAACAGATGGCAATGCAACAAATGCAACAAGGGCAAGTTCAAGAATGACACAACCAAAAAATTATACAGCAATAGATGGTTTTCAAAGAAAACAAGAAGATGATGTTAAGATTTCTCACGAAGTAGCATCTGTTTTTAGTACACCAAGTGGACAACAAGTTATTCAATATCTTAGAAGTATAACTATAGATGCTGTATCTGGAGCTAACATATCCGACAATGAACTTAGACATTTAGAAGGTCAAAGATATTTAGTTGGTTTAATTGTTAGAAGAATCAATCATAGTCATGGAGTTAAAAACAAATGAATGAAGTAGCAGAAGAAATACAAGTAGAACAACCAGTAGTAGAAGAAAGACCAGAATGGTTAGCTGAAAAGTTTAACACACCAGAAGACTTAGCAAGTGCTTATTCAAGTTTAGAAAGTAAATTAGGACAATCAGAAGAATCAATTAAAGATAGTATATGGCAAGAATACGAAGAAGAACTTAATAGTAGTAGACCATCTAGTGCTGGAGAGTATGAACTACCAGAAGCTATTGACCCAGAATTAGCAAATGATAATGAGTTATTGCAATGGTGGGCGAATGAAGCTTGGGAAAATGGATACAGCCAAGAAGAGTTTAACACTGGGATTAATATGTATGTTAATGCTATTAATGCAAACCAACCAGATATAGAAGCAGAGTTTCAAGAGTTGGGAGATAATGCACAAGATAGAGTTAATGCAGTTGAGCTTTGGTCTAATGCAAACTTTGCTGAAGAACATATGGACGCAATAAGAATGTTAGGTTCTACAGCTAAAGGTATAGAGGTTATAGAAATACTAATGGATAAATTAAAAGGTTCATCTGTTAATGGACAAGCTCAACCAGCTGGAGTTATTAGTGAAGCTGACCTCAATAACATGATGAAAGACCCAAGATACTGGAATCCTAAAGACCGTGACCAAAATTATATACAACAAGTAAATGAAGGTTTTGGAAAGTTGTATGGCAATAAGTAGTATTGGTCCTATTGATATTGTACCAAGCATTACTAAACACGCAGACTACTTACACACTCGATTAAGAAAAACAGATATGCGTGAGATATGGTTGCACGAAGCAGACCCAAGTGAAGCTTTGCATTGTCCATTACAATACAATCATAAGACAATGACAGCTTTAATTAATGGCAAACCTTTATGTATGTTTGGTACAGTTGGAATAGATGATACCAATGATGCGATTGTTTGGGCGTTGGGTAGTGATTTAATAAACAAACATAAGAAAAGTTTTTATAAAGCATCACTTAAAGTAGTTCATATGCTTCAAGGTGACTATAAAACTATCTGGAATATTGTACCTTACGACCACTTAGAAACAATAAGTTGGCTTCAGAAGCTTGGATTTACTGTAGCCGAAGAATATATATCTTTAAAAAATATACCAATGTTATACTTTTCTCGTTGCAATAAAGAAAAAAGTATGACAACAGTACATTAAGTGACCTAATTCAGAGTGTAGAGGTCTTGAAAAAGGCAACCTCGCTGACACAAAAGAAGTAGATAATCATATGGTGATACGAAAGTATCTTAAATTTTAATTGTTTAAAGGAGAAGTAATATGGCTAATACCATAGATATAGCCTTCATCAAACAGTTTGAAAGCGAAGTTCACTTGGCTTACCAACGTATGGGTTCTAAACTTAGAAATACTGTACGAACAGTAGGAAGTGTCAGGGGTAATACTGTACGTTTTCAAAAACTTGGTAAAGGTTCTGCTAACACAAAGAGCAGAAACGGAATCGTAACTCCAATGGAGCTTACACACTCAACAGTAGAAGCAACAATGGCTGACCATTATGCACCAGAATACATTGATAAGTTAGATGAATTGAAGACTAACATCAATGAAAGACAAGCTGTCGCTATGAGCGCGGCTGGTGCATTAGGTAGAAAGACTGATGAAATATTAGTTACAGCTATGGACTCTGGAGCTAACTCTACTCAGTTACACGATACAAGTTCAGCATTGCAAAGAGCAGATGTATTATCATTGTTTGAAACTTTTGGTACAGCAGATGTTCCAGAAGACGGACAAAGATACTGTGCTATGCACCCAAAAGGTTTTGCTGATTTGTTTACTATAGATGAGTTCTCAAACGCAGATTACATTGGAGATGCACAACTACCATATGCTGGTGGTATGACAGCTAAGAACTGGCTATCATTTATGTGGTTTAGTACATCATCTGTAACTGCTGGTAAAAACTTATGTTATCATACTTCAGCCGTTGGTCTTGGTATCGGTGCTGATGTTTCAACAGAAGTTAACTATGTTCCAGAGAGAGTTTCTCATTTAACCACATCTATGATGTCTATGGGTGCTGTTGTTATTGATGACAATGGTGTCTATGAACTATTAGATAATAACAGTTAGGAGGTTTAAATGGCTTATAGTGCAAGTGGACTCTGTAGAATGGGTGGAGATTCAAATGGTAATAGTTGGACCTACACTTCAGCAGATTCAATAGCTACTGTTAACAGTTCTGGTTATTTTAATGACTCAGCAAATATGTTGAAAGTTCGTGATACTATTGTTGTAAAAGATACAAACACACCAACTTCTCATCATTGTATTGTTTTATCAAATACTGGTACTGTTGTAGATATTTCAGATGGTACTGTTATAGCTGAAACAGATGGCGACTAATTAGGAGTGGGGGGAGAAATCCCCCTAATCTAAATGGCAGTAACAAGTACAACAGCGACCACACCTATTGATGTATGTAACAGAGCTTTAGTTCTTATTGGAGCTTCACCTATGACATCATTTGAAGATGGTACGAATGAAGCACTTGTTGCTGTTAATTTATATGAAGATACAACACGCTCTGCTTTGGTAAATACAAGGTGGAGATTTGCGTCAAATCAATCTGTGTTAAATAGATTATCAGATGCACCAACTGGAAGGTATGATTCTGCTTATGCGATACCTTCTAGTTCAATATATGTTCATACATTAACTGTAAACAAAAGTCCTATACAGTTTGATATATATGGTCGTACTGCATTTTGTGATGCAACAACGAATGATGAAGTTATTGCAGATTTTAGTTTTAGACAAACAGAAGTAAACTTTCCATCATACTTTACTCAAGCATTGGTATATGAACTGGCTGGACAGTTTGCATTGGGTATAGCTCGTGATGAAGGATTATCTAGTATGATGTTTAATAATGCACGTTTTTATATGCAGAAAGCTAGGACAATGGATAGTCAGCAACAAACAACAAGGAAACTTAATACAAGTAGATTTATAATAGAACGAAGGTCGTAAGCTGATGAAGATTCGTATTCCTCAAAATAACTTTGAGAGAGGAGAAATCAGTCCAGCTATGACAATGCGTACTGACTTGAATACTTATGTTCAAGGTGCAGAAGAAGTACGTAACTTATTTCTTTTAGCAGAAGGTGGAGTTAAAAGAAGGACTGGCTCAGAGTATATAGCTACATTACAAGGTACACCAAATCTTTCTAATAGAGTAGAGCAAAGATTAGAACCATTCTTATTTAGTGATGATGAAAGATATATAATGGCATTTAGTAATGCACGAATAGATATCTTTAGAATCAATGCATCAACTGGAGCCATTACAACATTAACTGCTATTACTCAAGATACATCTAGTGCTTCCTTACCTTTTACACAAGCACGACTTGAGCGTATGACCATAACACAAAACGCTGATGTTATGTTTGTTGCTCACCCAGACTTTATGATACGAAAGATAACAAGAACAAGTGCTACTGCATTTGAAGTATCAACCTTTGCATTTGATGAAACAGATGCCAATGACCAAAAGTTTCAACCTTACTTTGCTTTTGCTCCAAGTGGAATGACATTAACACCAAGTGCAACAAGTGGTACTGGTATAACATTAACAACGTCGGCAAACTATTTTGTTTCTGCACACGTTGGAACTATGATGAGATATCAAGGTAATGAAATACTTGTTACTGGATTTACAAGTGCAACAGTTGTTACTGGCAATGTAAGAAAAACTTTAGCTGGAACAACAGCTTCAACTAATTTTGATGAAGCAAGTTATTCTGATTACAGGGGATACCCACAGGCTATTACATTTCACGAAGACAGATTATGGTTAGGTGGTACAACAAGTCAACCAGACGCTATATGGTCTTCAAAGACAAGTGAGTATTTTAACTTTGACGTTGGTAGTGCTGGTGATTCAGATAGTATTCAGATTACTATTAATGTTGGTGAGTTTAATAATATCCGTCACTTAACTGCTAATCGTGATTTACAAATATTTACTACAACTTCAGAGCTGTATATACCATCATTTGCAGATAAAGGATTGACGCCTACTAATGCACAGATAAGAAGACAAACACCTTATGGTGCATCTTTTGTAAGACCACTTCCATTTGATGGTGCAACTATATATGTAGAAAAAACTGGTAAGACAGTAAGAGAGTTTTTATTTAGTGATAAAGAATCTGCGTATGTGTCAACTCCGTTATCTTTAATATCATCTCATCTAATAAGTAATCCAACACAAACAGCATCTATTAAAGGTGCCTTTGATAGACCAGAACAATATGCTTTTATTATTAATGATGATGGTACTATGGCTGTGTTTCATTCTATTCGTAATGAAGAAAAGGCTGGGTTTACTAAGTGGACTACAAATGGAAGATATCATTCAGTAGTTCCTATAGATGATAGAGTGTTTGTTGCAACAGTAAGAAACTTAGGTTCTGGTACAAACAGTTATGTATTAGAAGAATTAAAAACTACAGCTAAGTTAGATTGTTCTAAATCTTATACAGCAACGTCAACTGATAATGGAATATTTACAACAACAACCCCTTTTGCAAATGGTGCATCACTAGCTGTTGTAGAAGGTAATAACTTTATTGGAACATTTACAATGGGTAGTAGTCAGATAAATGTTTCAGCAGTTAAATTAATTAATAGTGCAGAGATTGGATATAGTTTTACAAGTAGTTTAAAGACATTGCCTATTGATGCAAGTGTTGGAGGTGGTCCATTAACTGGAGAACCAAGAGCAATAACAAGAGTTAACCTTGACTTGATATCTACTTTATCTGTATCAGTTAATACAATACCACTAATAATCCAGGGGGTTACTGATAATGTTACAAGTAGTGAAATGGTTTTTAATTCGTTTACAGGAAAGAAGGAGTTTAGATTGTTAGGTTATAGTCGTGACCCAAGAGTAGAGATAACACAAACAGCACCATTAGATTTACAGATTAATGGTATGATAGTAGAGGTGGCGTTCTAATGTGTATGCCTTCTGCTCCTTTATTAATGATGTCAACAATGGCTGGTGTTGCTGGTTCTATGGCAATGGGTGCTTCAGCTTCAAGGTCTGCTGTTAGTGGTGCAGTACGAGATGTTAAACAAATGCAGAAAGATAAAGAGTTAGCTGACCTTCAAGCACAAACAGAAATATCAGAAAGATTACGAGAGTTTAGTGAAGCTACAGCTTCTAATGTTGTGTCTACAGCAATGATGGGACGTAATATAACTGACCCATCTATGTTAGCTTTGTTTCAAAGAAACTATGACACAGTACAGCAAGACGTTTCTACTATGAAATTGCAACATAGAATGAATCAAGAAAAAAGAGATTTGATGATGGAAACAACATTAACTTCTGCTGGTGAAAGAGCAACTTATGCAAGACGTAGTTCAGCTCTAAATGCTCTTAATATAGGTACATCTGGTATAATCAAGGTAAGGGATATATCTTAATGGCAATTAAAGTAATGAAAAGAAGAGCGAATGTAAGACCAGTCGGTGTAGTACAAAGAGATTCTTTTAATGCTAATGCAAAACTTGCACAAGATATAGCTAATGCTTCAACTGCAATGATGGGTGTTGCTTATCAACAAGGAGTTGGTGAAGCAAAACAAAGAGGTATAGAGTCTGCACAACAAACACAACTAACTGTTTTAAATCCAGAAGAAGGTTTTATTGAAAGAGTAGAAGCTCCAGAATCATTTGGTCGTATTGCACAATCATCATTTAATGAAACAATGACTAGGCGTTATGCAAGTAGTATTAATCATTCTATTAAACAACAGATGTCTAGGTTACAAAATGAACCAGAACTAAGAGCTGACCCAACTGCATTTAAATTAAAAGCATCTGGGTTATTAGCAAGTTATGTAGAAAATTCTGACCCAGCATTTAAAGGTATAGTTCAAGATTCTGGTACTGAACTAATGGCATCTGCCTTAACTAATGTAACTATTAATCAACATAAAGACGGATTTAAAAAAGTTGCATATAGAACAGAAAACGAAATTAGAAGTAATCTTGGTGAGATGGTTGCTCTTGTTAAATCTGGAGCAACACCTAATGATATAATGTCAAACTATAATGCATTAGAAAAAGAAATAATAGATTCAAGTTCATTGCTTAGACAAGAACAATTTACTGGTTTGATGGACGACCTGACAAATAATGTTCTGCAAGGAATTATGTCATCATACTCTAATGGCAAAACTAAAAGCCAAATGACTGAAGTATTAGGATTATGGAATAGACGAGCATATCAAGAAGGCAAAATGCCTAAACCAATACAAGATATAATAAGTGCATTACCTCAAGATGGACGTATGGACAAAATGCACGAAGAAATTAAAAGACATTTAGGAACTTTAATTAGTACATCAAGTGTTCCAACTGGCAAAATAAACTTTGGTTCAAGTGGAGCTGGAGATAATGTTGATGCAGTTATGTCTGGATTAAATAATGATGATTCTGGACAGAGTGGACAGAGTGGACAGGCTGTAGTAAGTGACCCAAAAACTGGAGCAATAAATTTTGCTCACCCAAAATATGCACAACTTGTTAGAACAAACGGACACGTTGGAACACAAATGTCTAACTATTTAAAAAGATTTATGGCGAATGGATATGATGACCCAACTGGTGAAATAGGTTTCGGTTTATATCAAGTATGGGCTAACTTAACTGTTAAACCAGACCCAAGTGGAAGAGGATTTATTATTAACTCAGCTCCGTATAAAAATGCTGGTAATGAGAATTTTCATAAAGCAATGATGGGTATAAGACCGTATCTTGATATAGATACAAACCCAGACCAGTTTGCAAGAGCTTGGTCTTACTATAATAAAACACAACAAGAAAAAGATACTTGGTTAAATGCTATAGCAACACAGCTTGGCGTAGATAAAAATGAAACTGCTGTAAGGAATGATATACTTTCTAAATTAGAAAATCATAGTATGAGTCCAGAAGAAGCGAATCAATTTGTAGATGAAGTTATATTATATCAAGCTATGTCTTTTTTTGATGGTACAAATCTAAGCACAAAAGACGCAGTAGAAAAAATTGCTAATACAGTAAGCAATGATTTTAAAGAAGATAGTGCCATAATAAATTCAAATGGTATGCCAGCTTTTAGTCATCAGGTTAATATAATTAAAAATCCTGATTCTGGTCCAGTATCATATATGGGTATGGTTGGATATTCACCACCAACGTTTGAAGAAAAAGTAAAACAACCATTTCATATGAGAACAAAGTTTGCTTTAGAAACAGTATTTGATGATATGGGATTCTCTGGTGGTGCTAATATATTTAAGATGGAAGCAGAACAACTAATTAAAAACTTAATGTTCACAGAAGGTGAACCACCATTAGATGGCGAAGAAGAAGCTCAACCTTATAAACTTGGTAAAGATTTATTTCTTATGCCAAACGTAGTATCAACTGTTGAAAACCCACAATATGCTGTTTTATTTAAAGACCCAGACTCTGGTATGCTAGAACCAGTTATGAACAATGGTACACAAATGGTTTTAAATGTAGAAGATTTTAAGAATAGACAAGCACATATGGCAAAGATAGGATTTTCTACAGCTATGAAAGGTTATAATGAAGCTAATAAAAATATTATAGCTGAGATTAAAGCTGATAGAGAAAAAGCATTTATGAAAGGTTATAGTGGTATAGCAACTTCTGGTATGGTTGGATTAAATGCAAGTATAATGGAAGGTAAAACTTTAGAAGATATAGATTTAGATTTTGATTTTCCAGAATTGTCATTTAACAATGAAGATATATTTGATTTCTTTGAAGACCAGTTAGACCAAACAAAAGATTTCTTTCATAATATGGTTTTTGGCAGACCTTCTAAAGCTCCAATAGGTGCTGGTATTAAATCAGTGCATAGATTTAATCCAACAAATATAAGATATGTAGACGCTAATAAATGGAAAGGTTCTATTGGAGATGATGGTAGTGGGTTTGAATCTTTTGATGATATGGCAAGTGGCTTTAGAGCTACTGGAATAAT
>Ga0315315_10002957_pt1 | contig 15545 bp, 11 predicted proteins | sample M140m3416metaG_FD_203699 | JGI IMG/M metagenome (GOLD analysis project Ga0315315, IMG submission 203699) | Ammonia-oxidizing marine archaeal communities from Monterey Bay, California, United States - M1 40m 3416 | ecosystem: Environmental > Aquatic > Marine > Intertidal zone | place: USA...
AACGAAGAAAAAATGCTTAAAAAAGAATTGCGTTCTGAAATGGGATTGCTAGAAAGACTCTATTTCGTTATCGAAAATGATTTTATTCGTTTAACCTATCGTGAGGCCATTGATATTCTAAAAGAGTCTAAACAAAATAAAAAACGGAAATTCAAATATTTAATTACTGGCTTTGGGTCCGAACTACAATCTGAACATGAAAGGTATTTAGTCGAAAAAAAATTTAAAAAGCCTGTAATTATTAGAGACTATCCTAAAGAAATTAAAGCATTCTATATGCGGATAAATAAAGATAATCAAACTGTCGGTGCAATGGATGTTCTTTTTCCTATAATTGGTGAAATTATTGGGGGATCGCAAAGAGAAGAAAGATTAGAAAAATTAGAAGCTAGCATAGAAGAGAAAGGAGTCTCTAGAGATGATTTATGGTGGTATATAGAAACGCGAAAATTTGGAAGTTGCAAACATGCTGGATTTGGACTAGGGTTTGAAAGATTAATAATGTTTATTACAGGAATGAAAAATATTAGAGATGTAATCCCGTTTCCAAGAACTCCTCAAAATGCCGAATTTTAATGGCAAAGCAAAGGTTAGAACAAAAGAAATATCAAAACCTAAGCCCTCAACAAATTCAATTTTTAGGCCTCTTGCAAACACCTGTTATATCATTAGAAAAAAAGATACAGGATGAATTAGAAGAGAATCCTGCGCTTGAAGAAAAAGAGGAGGAGGAAGAGGAGGGTCAGCCCAACAATTATAGTAATTACTCTAAACCTAATCTTGAAGGTATTCAAATTGAAGACAAGACGACAAGTCTAAAAGATTATCTGTTAAAACAACTTATTGGCTTAAGCTTAAATGACACTAATTTATCTCTAATTAAATATCTTATTGATAGCCTAGATGACAATGGATACCTAACAAGAGACTTATATGCAATTTCTAGTGATATTTTGACAACATATAATCAAACTTTTTCTGAAAATGACATTCAAGATTCACTAAATTTATTGCAAAATTTAGAGCCAGTTGGAGTAGGGGCAAAAGATTTGCAAAGCTGTCTTTTACTTCAATTAAAAAAACTACATTCTTCAGAAAATTATGCTATAAAAATAATTTCTGACTATTATACGCCTTTTAGTAATAAAAATTTTGAGCATCTACTAAAACATCTTAATATTTCTAAAACAGAATTAAGCCGTGTATACCTATTAATTGAAAATTTAAACCCTATTCCTGGTGCCGGATTTTCAAAAATTACCAGCTCTAATAAGTATATTTATGCGGATTTTAAAATCTCCTTAAATAATAATCATCTTCAATTGCAAATTAATAAAGGAGGTGTAAAAAAAATAGCCGTAAGTAAATATTATACTAATTTACTTGAAAAAACTACTGACTCAAAAACAAAAAAATTTTTAAAGGATAAAGTTGAAAAAGCAAAATGGTTTAAAGAATCTATTCAAAAAAGAGAGCGCACTCTCAAAAAAGTAATGCTAGCAATAATGGAAATTCAAAAAGATTATTTCATGAATGGATATGATAATGATTTGAAACCAATGAAATTGGCTGATGTTGCTGAAGCTGTTAAAATGGACATATCCACTATTTCTAGGGTAAGTAATTCAAAATATGTAGAAACACATTTTGGGACGTTTAAAATTAAAGAGCTTTTTTCTGATGCATATAAAAAAGATAATGGTGAAGTGATTTCTACACAGGTTATTAAAGATCAATTAAAGAAAATTATCTCATCCGAGGACAAATCAAAACCGCTAACAGATGAACAACTTGCAGAATTTTTAGGTAAAGAAGAGTATCATATTGCTCGAAGAACAGTGGCTAAATACCGAGATCAGTTAGGTATAGAAACCGCAAAAATGAGAAGACTTTTGTAATGCGATTATCTAGACTTATTTCAATCTTGTTACACCCTATTTTCATGCCAATAATAGCCGTCTATTTAAGTTTAATACTAATTCCAGGCTTAGGTTTTGCAATAACAAATTACCTGGACTTTGTTTATCTAGTTTTAATTTTAAGCACAATCATTATGCCTATACTAAGCCTTTTTTTACTACTTAAAATAAAACTAGTTTCTTCTTTAGAGATAACCAATAACAAAGAGCGCCCTACCCCTCTTTTAATTGCTGGAATTTGGATGCTTTTGGGATATTTAATACTGGAAGAAATTCTAGTTTTTACTCCACTAATAAGGGTTGAGCTATTAGGGGCAATTATCATTCTATTTCTTGCTTCTATTATTTCAAAATATTGGAAAATAAGCCTTCATATGCTTGGAATAGGAGCTGTTGTAGGAGTGCTAATTTTATTAAACCTGCTTTTTGGAGGAATAACATTTATAATCGCTGTTTCAGTATTAGTGGCTGGTTTTTTAGGTGTGGCCAGGCTAAATGAAAAAGCACATAACCATGCTCAAGTTTATTGTGGTTTTTTGCTTGGTCTTTTCATTGAACTTTCCGTAGGCTTGTTACTCTTTTAAAATTACATCAATAATTTCTATTTTTCTCTCTAACATGGCTTCAATGCTATAGATAGATTCCTTTTTATTCTTAGCGTCATCACTAACTGTTTTAGAGGATTTTTCCTCCCCAAAAGAAAGCTCACTGATTATAATGTTACTAGAAAAGATGTGTTTTTTGAAGCTTCCATTTTTAAATTGTTTTATATAATTGACAAGACTTATAATTCTTCTTTTTGATAAGTTCTGGTTATATGTATATGTATGTAATGGACTTGAATATCCCCTTATTTGGATTTCTACTTTTTTTCCTTTTGTTAAGTTAGATAGGATTATTTCAAGAAGATTATTTAAGGTGTTGAAATTTTTTTGTAAAATATTATCGAAAAAAAAATTACTTTTTTTATTGATTTTTTCATAATCAGACTTAATCATAAAATACGAAATATATGACTCTTTATATGTTTTGGATGTTGTGTCGCTCATTGTAAATTGATCAGGCTCGTCATTATGAAAATAGAGCGATAAAGGAAGGATGTCTCGAACTTCTAATTGAGAACTAGAGGTTTCAATAATAGGTGTTTCGTACTTAAAAGAAAAGATGTCATTGCAACAATATTCTGTATTTTTAAATTGAGCTCCTTTTCTGTTTGAAGAAAGATAGCCAGTGTTTTCATCATAAAAAACTAAATACAAATCATCTTTTTCGCTATTTAGTTCCTCAACATTTTTAGGATTATCCCAAAGGTTAAGTCTTCCTTTTGCCTTATAAATATCAAATCCTCCCATGCCTGTTTTTTTATTAGAAGAAAAATAAATCATACCGTTATGATAATTGTAAAATGGTGTTATTTCATCTGCAGAACTGTTAATTTTTTTTCCTGCATTTATAGGAACTCCAAAATTTCCCTCTTTATCAATTATTGAAATCCAAATATCAAGCCCTCCAAATCCTCCGATTCTGTCTGAAGCAAAATATAATACACTCCTTCCTGAATGGTCAGCTATAAATCCCTGTGTATTTAAAAAAAGGTCAGATGAAAGATTAGAAATTTCCTTAAATTTTTTTTCTGTGTTCTTTTTTATGTAAGCCATTTTACAAAACTCCATATCCTCATTACATATACTAAACAAAACAACGCTATCATTAAAAAAGGAAATGTTAGATGTGTTTAAAAAATCAAAATTGTAGATAGAATACTTCTTTTTGCTCCAAATTCCATTGGAAAAATAAGCCTTGTAAATATTCGATTCCAGCTTTCTATCTACTTCATTAGCAACAGTAAAATAACCTGTCGTATCATTTACTTGAATAAAATTAAACTCTGCATTAGTCGTATTAATTTCTTTTGATAATGGATTTACCAAAACTTGTTGAGAACAGACAAATATAGGAGATAATAATATAATAATTATATTTTTCATTATAAGTATTTAGGGCATATTTTCTGCCTCAACTCCTCCTTTTTCTTAATAACACTCCAACCATATCGTATTGAAAATTCAACACCTCCCATATTGTTAGATGCAGTAGCTAATGTTGAGGTGTTGATATCGTATGAAAATATAACTTCAAGATTTTCTTTTTTCATGCCTAAAGTAACAAAAAAAGCATCTTGTATCCTTCTATAAATACCTGAAATAAATTCAAAGTCATTATTTATTTTGTAGTTTATGCCGCTACCCAGCACAAACTCTCTTTGCTTGTTTTGATTTGATGCATAAAAAGATGGAGAGATGTTAATAGTTCTACTTAATCTATTATAATAATGAAAATAAACTAGGTGCTTTGGTACTAATACAACATTTTCATCTGAATTTAATGATTGGTTTGGTTCATTTAAGTGATAAGAAGAAGCGCTTAATAAAATAGAAGAATTATCATTAATCTTTTTATAATTTGACACTCCCAAGCCAACATCAAAAAAAGAAAACGCTATATCTTTTAGGTCTTCATTTTCTAAAAAAACTAATTTTTCATAACTAACTGACCTCTGATAGACTCCTGCCTGTAAGCCAATTGACAAAAAATTATCTTCTTTTTTAAACGATTTGATAAGAGAACATAAAAATCCTCTAGTAGCAAATCTAGAATCTCCAGCTACATCGTTTAAAATAGTGGCTCCTGCAGAAAAGTCTTTATACAAATCTTTAGCATTAAAGGATAGGGAGAAGGTATTAAATGGCGTTGTAACGCTACTCCATTGAGATCTTCTTTGTAGCTGTATTTCAAAATCATCATTCTGATAAGCAATTAAAGAAGGGTTTATTAGTGATTTTGTTTTGTTAAATTGAGAATAGTGCGTGTCTTGTGCTTTCACAAGCACTGAAATAAATAGCAAAAAAAATATCTCTTTACGAATCACCTTACTAATGTAATATTTCCTTTGTGAAATAATCTTTTTTTACCTATACATTCTAATTCAAGATAAAAATCAAAAACCTGAGGGTTTAATTTTTTACCCATAAATTTACCATTCCAAGAATCTAAAATATTTCTAGAAGAAAAAACTTTTTGACCCAACCTATTAAATATCTCTAATTTAAAGCATGTTACTATATTCTCTACATCTTCAATGAAATAAGTGTCATTAATGTTGTCATCGTTTGGAGAAAATGCTGTAGGAATTTTAATTCTATTTTCATTACAAAAAACATCTTTTACGTTAATACAAAGCGAATCGCTTATTAAACACCCAAAAGTATTAAAAACATTAAATTGATAACACTTAGTAATATTAGCAATTAAATTCTGACTGCTATTATCACTCAAAAAATCTTCCCAACTAACATTGTCATTAGTAGCCACGTTTAACGTAAGATCTTCTCCCTTAAAAAGAACAGTATCTGACGCCCAAATAGAATCAATTATTGGGTATTCATATGTACTTATAAAAACAGAGTCTTTTGTAATACAGCCGTCATTATTAATTACCTCAACAGTGTACCATAATGAAGATAGAGGGAAATCAACAAAAGTAGAGGTGTCAAGATTGTTTGTGTTCCAATTATACGAAACAATTGGAATGTCTGGGATAAGATTTGTCACTCCTATAACTGTTGAATCCCCTATACAAATATCATGACCAAAAACATCAATATTAATGTTTTCTGAAAGCACCTTAACACTATCTATTAGCTCACAATATCCATCAGAAATTTTAACATAAAAAATCCCGGGACCTAAAGCAAGCAACTCATTTGAACTGCTTAGAGTGTCTGAAAAATAAATTTCAGAAGACCAATGAATAGATGTTATTTCTCCAGAAAATGCAGCGGTTAAAAGTATTGGTGTGCTGCAATAAGAAGTGTCTGAACCGGCATCAAGACTTAATTCTCTAACCATAATGTCCTGAAAAATTGTATCTGTACATTCCCCATTTGAAATTAGTAGTTGATATTGTTGATTTGAGTTTGTATTGCAAAAAGGATTAGGTACATCTACACTGCTTAAATTAGATGCTGGGACCCAAAAATATATAACCGCTGGGTCGCTAACGGGTAATATTCCTATTTGAATTTGTTGATTTGGACATTTGAGAATAGTCTCTATTGTGTCAGATGAATTTGATAAAATATAAATTTCTTTAACAATACTGTCGCTCACATTACATGCACTGTTGTCAGTAGCAATAAGCATAATGCTATAACTCCCACTTTGGTCAAAGCTATGTGCTGGATTTATCTGATTACTCGTGTTTCCATCGCCAAAATCCCAAAAATATGTTACTGCCGTATTAGAGCTCGTTAAATTCTGTAAAGCAACTAAAGTATCACAACTAACAAAAGGAGCGTTAAAATCTGCTATAACCATAGGGAAATCAAAATTAAATTTAAAAACTCCATTGTTACAGTTGGCACTATTATTTGTAGCAGAAACGGCGCCTGGATTAGGTTCAATAGGAAAATCTGAATTTCCACCACATCCAGCACAAACCGACTGATAAATAATGCCTTTTTTATCAAACCTGCTTGTTCCTCCGTCTACATGCTCATTACTTTGACTTCCTCCAAAATAAGTGGCATATATCATTGTGCTTAATTCATCATCTAAAACCATTAAATAAATATCGTTTCCATCCGTGTTCTGCTGATAAGCACTATCGCTAACAGGTAAATTCAATGTAGATAACGACCCTCCTAAATTTGAACCCCAACCAGCAATATAAATTTTATCACAGACATCAACTAAAAATGCTGTTGGTGAAATATCTGGAGTGCCTTTTCCTGTTCCAATAGCCGTAGACCTTAAAACACTAGTTAAATCTTCTTCAAAAACCGCTATAAATTGTCCTCCTCCTGAATTTGAATAAATAGAATTACTCACCATTTGATTTCCTGAAACTTCTGTTTGCCCAAACAAATAAACCAAATTTGAACTTCCAATCTCTACAAAGTAAGATTGATCATATCTATTTGTTCCAAAGTAAGATGAGGAAATAATTTGTGCTCCATTAGATGATATCTTAGTAATAAATCCGTCTGCATAAACTGAATCTGGAGACGTCTCTTGGTGCGCTCCCGGTGTTGTTGGGAAGTTTAAAGATGTTGTTCCTCCGGTTACATATATGTCGTCATTATTATCAAGGGCTAATGAATAAATTGCATCGTCTCTTCCGCCCCCTAAATAAGAGCACCAAACAACGGTAGAAAGCTGATTGTCCATTTTTATAATACAACCTTCTTGCCCTCCTCCTGAATTGGCCTGAAATGTATTTGTTGTTGGGAAGTCTATTGACTGTGTACAAGTTGCTATATAAATGTTGTTTTGTTGGTCAATATCTATTTCTCCTCTCACCTCGTCAGCATAATTGTATTTAAGTTGTGGCGCAATACTTAATCCATCATTATGAGTTCCTCCAATAAATGTAGATGCTAACAAGCTACCCCCATCTGCGCTAAGTTTACTTACAAATATGTCTGAACCATTTGGAAAAGACGCCCCCATTCCAGATGGGGAAAATGCAGGCCCTCCATTAAAATTTAACTGAAATGCCGAATTGGTTGTAGGAAAATCAGCTGAAGCTGTTGTTCCATAAATAAATAATTCATTTGCAGAATTGACAATCATTGAGTGTGGAAGCTCATCTAATGACCCCCCTAAATATGTTGAATAAATTCTTTGCGTTCCAGTAGTGTCATATTTTGTTATTGCCACATCTGTTCCTCCAGAGCTATTAGCATAATTAATTTGATACGCACCTATAGTTGTTGGGTATCCTGTTCCAAAAGAAGTGGTTCCTGAATATAAAAAACCAAAATTATCATACGTTGCTGTGTATCCAAAATTATCAGATGTGCTTCCTGAATAGCTAGAAAACTCTAAAACTGGGTCAATCACTAATGTGTAATTTTTATTATACCCATTTGGAAATTTAAATGATAAAACGCCTTTTTTTAATTCATAAGCACATAAAACCTCCACTACCTCTCCATTAATTTTTTGATACGCATAAGGTTGCCTTTCTAGAACATCATTTACTGTTGTGGAAACATATATATTTCCCCTTTTTAGTTGTGGATTTACCCCTTTGTATTTAAGCTTAATTTTTTTATGAGAAGCGTTGGGCTGAAGAATAATATCATATTTTAATTTTTCTTCTTCTATATAATATTTAACATCAATACCATTATATATATTCTTTTGACAAACTTCCTTATATGACCTTACATTTTTAGCCCATTTGGAACTAGCCCCCAAAAAATAATTTTCATGATATTTGCTCTGTGCTATAAGCTCTGTTAATGTATTCTTGTTGGAGTTAACAAAATCTACAACATAAGAATAAGCATTTATCTTTTTAGAAGAAGAGTTTAGGTCATGAATAGCTTTTAATTGTTCCCCAGAATAGAAAACATACCTTAACTGTCCTTCCTCAATAAAAAGAGAGCCTGATGGTAGTTTTATTTTTGCTTTAACTTTTTTTGGAAATTGTCCTTTATTTTCAATAAATGGATTTTGTGCAGCCATATCTAATCCAAAAATACAAACCACTATAAATACATATAAGCCGAGTCTATATTCATAAATATTCATTTTACTCTTTTTTATTCATAAGTATCCGCATCAAGCTGTCTTTTGCATTTTCATACTTGGCTCTGTTTTTTTCTTTGATTGGCTCTCCAGGTGGAAGCTTTTGTTTATATGGGTCTACCTGCCTCCCGTTTTTCCAAAACCTATAACAAACATGTGGGCCAGTTGCCAAGCCTGTACTTCCAACGTAGCCTATCGTTTCTCCTTGCTTTACATATGCTCCTTTTTTAATTCCTGGTTTTATTTTTGACATATGTAAATATTGTGTTGTATAGGTGTTATTATGCCTTACCTTTACAAAATTTCCATTATTTCTAGTATAGCTGGCTGATTCAATGGTGCCATTAGCCGTAGTCATTATTGGGGTTCCTTTTGGGGCGGCATAATCAGTTCCAAAATGCCCCTTCCATTGTCCCGTTACCGGATGTTTTCTGTTTTTACTAAACCGAGAGCTTATTCTGTAAAAATCCAATGGCGCTTTTAAAAATGCCTTTCGTAAGGTTCGCCCTTTTTCATCAAAATACTCTCCATAGTCATCATTTTGTTTGTAATAAAAAGCATAGAATTTTTGCTCCTTGTGAACAAACTCTGCAGCTAATATTCTGCCTATTCCAATATAATTTCCTTCTATATATTTATTCTCATAATAAACATTAAATGAGTCTCCATTTTGAATTTTGAAAAAATCAATTGTCCATGCATAAATCTCAGCTAATTGTATTGATACTCTTGGGCTTATCCCTAGTTTATCTACAGATTCAGACAAAGAAGATTTAATGGTTCCAGAAGATCTTGCTACTTTTGTTGTAACCTCTTTTTCTCCCCTATAAACATCAACCCCATCCGTTAAATCAATCGTGACATATCTAGTTGACGTCTCTTGATAAATAAAATATACTGCTTTATCAGAAGAATCTTTTAAGGAAATTATAGTGTATTCCTTGCCTACATTAACCTTCCTGAAATCAAATACCCCTTTTGATTTGCGTACTGCCTCTGCAATTATTGGGTGGTCAATATGATTGGCATAAAGAATCTTTCCTAAAGTTTCTCCATATTTTACAAAAGCCTTCTTAACATTAAATGAATCAACCAAAATACCATACTCATATTGTGGCTCAACAGTCTCTACCACTATATTTTCTTTGTTATTTTTTTTGTTCAAATTTGACAAAATAAATACGAGCGATAAAAGAATCAATGCTAGGCCTGTCCATTTTTTCATTGTGCTAATTTAATTCTTTAAGATTTGTATTACGCCCTAAAACTGCTTACTTATTGACAACGGGTATTTGACTTCTTCATATTTTGTCAATAGCGCCATTATTTTTCCAGCCCATATTTCTGCTTCAGCCTTTATAAGTAATCTGTTTTTATCATCTGATATCCAAATTTTCATTTTTTCGCCATTTTGAAAAACTCGTCCCTCCTGCATTTTGGGCATAAAAACCATACAGTTAATTACTCCAAATTCTGTTTTTACATATTCATTATACAGATATAAAATCTCTAAATAGTAGTTCTCTTCATCCATAAATATCGGCACACGAAATGATTTTTTTTTGTTAAGTATTTCTTTTTTAAATGTTCTGGCATAAAACAATGCAGACAACATATCTTGAGTATTAGAATAGATTCTATATCTATTGTCCCCAGAAATCACAACGCTATCATTATGTTTAAAATTATATAACTGGTATTTTTGATACCCGCCTTCGTATATGTCTCTGACAAATTGTACCGGAACAATATTAGATGTGTCCAAATATGTTTCATAAACATCTCTAACTTTAAAAAACCAATCAAAAAAAGCGCGTGTTTTTCCTTTTCCAATAATATGAAAAGTAGAAATTTTATCTTTTTTTATTTCCCTTTCAACTTTCAGCTCGCCACTTCCAACTTTGATGCGTCCAAAAGATATTTCGAAAAACAAATGTTCGCCAACGTTATATGGAAGTGGACTTTGTGAATATATCACTAATGGAAAAAGAACAAGTATTAAAAAAAATCCCCTCATTAATTTTTACTTTGTAAGTCTCTATAATGACAACAACTCTTTAGAAAAATTTAATAATTCTAATTCATTGAAACTTTCAGCCATTATATGTATTCCTGTTGGAAGGCCATTAGAATGATTCTTTAATGGCACTGAAACAGCTGGATTACCTGCTAGATTGGCTTGTGCTGTAAAGATGTCTTCTAGGTATAATTCTGTAGGGTTTTTATGCTTTTTATTAATATCAAAAGCCGTATGAGGAGTTGTTGGAGAAATGACAAAATCATACTGCTGAAACATCTCATTAGTTTTTTGCTGAATTAATCTTCTTATTTTTTGTGCTTTTGTAAAATACGCATCATGATATCCAGAGCTCAAAACAAATGTCCCTAGCATAATTCTTCTTTTTACCTCTTCACCAAATCCTTCTGTTCTACTATTAATATATGTTGTTTCTAAATTTGAACTTTTTTTGCTTCTATGGCCGTAATGAACACCATCAAAACGAGCTAAATTTGACGAAGCTTCAGCTGTAGTAATAACGTAATATGTAGGAACTAGTAAATCTAAGTATGGAAAAGAAATTGACTCAACACTATATCCTTTATTTCTTAATTCTGTAATTTTTTCTTTCATAAAAGTTTTTATTTCAGGGTCTAATCCTTCATTCTCTAAACATTCTTTTATGTATGCTATTTTTTTACCAGGAAGGCTAGATATATTCTTACTGTATTTATCAACCTTTTTTGTAGAAACCGTACTGTCAAAATTGTCTTTTCCTGCAATAATTTCTAAAATCAATGCCCCATCTTCTACATTATTTGTAAGCGATCCTATTTGGTCAAAAGAAGATGCATATGAAATTAAGCCATGTCTTGATACTCTAGAGTATGTTGGTTTTATGCCTACAATTCCACAAAAAGAAGCCGGCTGCCGAATAGAACCCCCTGTGTCGCTTCCAAGAGCAGCTAAACATAGGCCTGCCGCAACTGCAGCTGCAGAACCTCCAGAAGACCCTCCAGCCACTTTCGATTGGTCTAATGGATTTTTTACAGGGCCATAAATAGTGTTTAAATTTGCTGAACCCATTGCAAATTCATCACAATTTAGCCTTCCAATGATTATGGCGTCTTCATCTAACATCCTTTGAACAGCGGTTGCTGTAAATAATGATTTAAAGCCGGTTAAAATTTTAGATGCTGCCGAAACCCTATGGTCTTTATAACAAAGATTATCTTTTATGCCAAAAACCATTCCAGCAAGCTTTCCCGCGGTTCCTTTTTTTATCTTTGCATCAATAGATTTCGCGGATTCTAGCGCTTCTTCTGTATACACCTCTACAAAAGCATTAATGCTTTTATACTCAGAAATTCTTTGTAAATACCCTCTTGTAATATCAACGCAAGAAATGCTTCTGACTTTAAGTGCTTTTTGCACCTCTAAAAATGAACGAAAAAAACTCAATGCTATAAAAAATTAGTCTTCTTTATTTTCGTTGCTTTCTTTCTTTCCTTTTTTAAACTCCCCCAGGCCCTTTCCAATTCCTCTCATTAATTCAGGAATTTTTTTACCTCCGAAAAGTAATAACACTACAAGGGCTATAAGCAACCACTCTGTACCCCCCATAGTAAATAACAATACTAATTTCATAATTTATTACGTTTAATTATTTTACAAATTTATTCTTTTTCAGTTAATATACAGTGTATAACCATATGGATGGGTTTTGTTTTTCATAACCCCTCCAAATTTCAAAGTGAAGCTCTGTTTTATCTTCTTCTTCATTTGTCATAATTACACCTATTGATTCTTTTGAATTAATTTTCTGACCCCTTTTAACTATAACCTCTTTTAATCCAGAGTAAACGCTAAAATACTCCCCATGGTTTATTAAAACAGCCTTTCCCTCTCCTTTAATAAAGAAAATTCGCGAAACCTCTCCTTCAAAAACAGCTCTAATTTCTGTGTTTTTATTAGTCGCAATATCAATGCCATTGTTAAATGTTTCAACTTCTGAAAAAACAGGATGTTTTTGCTTTCCATACATACTAACAATGACTCCTTTTTCTAAAGGCCATGGCAGCCTTCCCTTATTACTAATGAATCCAGCAGAAAGAGCTTGAGCTTCTGGTGTTAAAACATAATCGTTATTCGCTCCTTTTTTGTTTTGTTGGAGTCTAGATTTTTTTATCTCTTCCTCTATTATTTTTTTTATTCTATCTTCTAGCTGTTTTGCTTTTTTTTGTTTTTCCTCTAATTTATTCCTAAATTTATTTTCTGATTGGCTAAGTTTTTTGATTAATATTCTTTTTTTCTTTTTAGTATTATTTATACTTTTAATTTCTTCTTTTTTTGAATCTATTAATATTCTTTTTACTGCTGATTCCTCAATGAATCGATCTTTTTGATTAGCTAGCTGCTCTTTTTTCTTTATTAGCTGTTCTTGAATTAAAACTATCTTTTCTGCTTGATTTTTTCTAAATTTTGAGTATTGCTTTAAATACAATATTCTTTTATAGGCTTGGTTAAAATCTTTAGAAGAAACAACGAACATTAAATCATTTCTACTTCCTTTTTGCTTAAATGCAGCATAAATCATTTTAGCGTACTCTGCTTTTAAATCTTCTAGCTTCTCTTCTTCATTTAATATTGACTCTTCAGTGTTTGTAATCGTAGTGCTTATTTTATTTATTTGTTTCTTTAATAGTTTTATCTCTAATGATACTGTATTTAAAAGTTTTTCTTTTTTGTTTATTTGGCTATCTAAAACCCTTAAATAGTTAAGTGATTTCTTTTTATTTTTTTTTGTTTTTTTAAGAAGACCTTCGGTATAAATAATCTCTTTCTCAAGCTTAATTTTTTCTTGACCCAACTCTTCTTTTGTCTGCGCTGAAAGCATCAAAGAACAACAAAAAAGAAATATAAGTGGTATTTTTTTATTTATTCCTAACATACGATGATGGTATTTCAAATAATATTGATTCTCTTTTATTGAGCGCAACACTTAAATAAGTTATTCCAATCTCCAAAAAATTATCAGATTTAATTTGCATCTCAATCTTTCTTGGCAGCTCATCTAAATCCTCATATTTGTCAAACGAGATCTCTACTGTACTGTTTGGATAAAAAAGTTTAGTTTTTTTAACCCTATCTTTATTGTTAATTTCATAAATAACATTATCAGAAAAAAACTGATTTTTATTCTTATCTTTCTCTAATTTATATTTATTCACTGACTTAATCCTGGCTGTTATTATATCTTGAAGATCATAAAAAGAAAGGTCTGATTTTATCAATTCGTTTATTTTTAAAGATTCTTTTATAAAATAGGTTTTGTTAATTCTATTTATAAAATAAACAGAATCAGTTGTTATTTGTGCTCTTGCCACCTCAATTCCAAATGGACCCTTTACAGAAACAAAAATAATGCTGTCTCTTTTGTTTTTAATTTGTATGTTTAAATTCAGGTTCTGGTCTTCTTTTTTAATATTTAATTTCCCTTTTATACTAAGCCATTCTATATTTTTCTTATTATCATTAACTCTTTTTATGATTTCGCTAGGGCTTTCCACAATAGAAGGGGTGTGTCTATGGTTTTGAATAGAACAAGAGCTTGTAATTATTGCCAATATTACTATATATCTACTGTTACTCATAAAGTTTTCCCTGCTCTATCTTTTGAAATAAAAAACGACTAGAACCTCCTATTTCTTTTGCCTTATTCCATTGTTTTGTAGCCTCTTTAATTTTTCCTAACTTGTACAAAATATCTCCATAATGTTCAAGTATTACGGGGCTTTCTTCTCCTCCATTACTAAGCGCTTTTACAATCCATTCTTTCGATTCTTTATATTCCTTCAATTTATATAAAATCCATGCGTAGGTATCTTGATATGTTGCGTTTTTGCTTTCTATCTTATTACATCTATACGACATTTCCCTAGCTTTCTCTAAGTTGACTTCTCGTAATGACAAATAATATGCGTAATTGTTTAATATTAATAAGCTATTGGAGTCGATTTCTAGCGCTTTTTCATAATACTTGTCAGAAAGCATATGTTGATTTGTCTTGTGATAAGTTTCTGCCAATAAAGAATAAAATTCAAAAAGTAAATCTCTGTTTTCAACAATAAACTCAATACCTGTACTAAAAGCATTAATAGCCTCTTCATACTTTTCAAACCTATTGTTTGAAATTCCATTAAAATAATAAAACACTGGCTTTGCAGGGAAATATTCGAGAGCATTTTTACTTGTTTTCATCATTCCTTCAAAATCCTGTTGCTCTGCCTGAATAAACAAGACCTGCCCCCATATTTGACTTTTAGATTTATCTTTCTCTAGAATAGTTAAGTATTGTTCTTTTGCTTTTTGATATTGACCATCTGTATATAAAATGTCGCCAAAAACAGCAATTGCCTTAAGATTATTTGGATGAGTATCAATTAACATCTTTGCTAGCTCATATGCCTGGTTTTTCATGTCTTCACTAATGCCAATTAACTCATAATAAGAAATTAAAATTCTAACTTTTGTGTCTATATTTAATTCAGAACTCTTAAATGCTTTTGTTAATTCTTTATATGATTTTTTACTCTCGCCATTCTCTCTATAATATTCAGCAAGCCTTAAGTGGTTCCTTCCGTTATTTGGAGATATCTGTGACAATATTTTAAAAACATCAAACGCTTTTTCTTTTTTATCATCTAAAAGGTATAGCTCTGCAAGCATTTCCATTATATCAACCTCATTAGGAAAAACCTTTAGTATTGATGTTAGCTCATTAATTGCCCCCTGCATGTCTTTAAGCTCTCTATATAGCTTGTGCTTTTGTATTGAAAGTCTTTTATTGGGGGTTTTATATTGTTCTAAATCATCATAAACTCTAATAGCTTTCCGTAGTTTATTGGCATAAATATATGTATCTGCCAATTTAAAATAAAGCTCCTCATTTCCAGGCTCCATATTAATTAGCTGCTTGTACTGAATAGCGGCACCTAAGAAATCATTTTTTGCAAATAATATTTCTGCAT